>OFHH01000091.1_pt1 | contig 14376 bp, 15 predicted proteins | sample 1521961 | NCBI WGS metagenome assembly OFHH01 (sample SAMEA2468439, study PRJEB22500) | soil metagenome | biome: Glassland; feature: Farmland; material: Clay | place: Australia | collected 2013-01-31 | depth 0.55 m | reverse complement strand
GGTGATGGCCGGCACCGACCAGGTCTGCCGCCCGCTGGTGGCGGCGGGGGCCCAGCCGTCCGAGCTGGCCGGGCTCACCCTGGGCCAGGCGCCGCCGTCGCCTGCCCTGGCGCGGCTGCGGCAGCGCCGGGCCGAGCTGGGGCTGCCGTCCGGCGACGGCGATCCGCTGCTGGTCGATCCGGCGACGGGAGCGCCGCTGCCGGCCGGCGCCGTACCGCTGCACCTGCGCCGGGCACACACCACGCGGGTCAGCATCGAGGCCAACACCGGCATCTGCCGTGGCATGCTGCGGCACCGGTACGCCACGTCGGGAATAGGCGAGGAGGAGCAGTGAAGGCCGTCCGTTTGCACGCTTTTCACCAGCAGCCGGTGATCGACGAGGTACCCGAGCCGACCATCAGCGGCCCGCTCGACGTCATCGTGAAGATCGGCGGGGCTGGGGTATGCCGCACCGACCTGCACATCATCGAAGGCCAGTGGGACGCGGCGATGGGCACCCCGCTGCCCTACATCCTGGGTCACGAGAACGCGGGCTGGGTGCACGAAGTCGGCTCCGCGGTCACCAACGTCAGCGTCGGGGACACCGTGATCCTGCACCCCACGCCGACCTGCGGCCTGTGCCGGGCCTGCCGGGCCGGCGACGACATGCACTGCGTCGCCAGTGACTTCCCCGGCCTGTCCCGTGACGGCGGCATGGCTGAGTACCTGCTCACCTCGGCACGGGCCTGTGTCAAGCTCGACCCGCAGACCCGGCCGCAGGACGTGGCGGCGCTCGCCGACGCCGGCATCACCGCCTACCACGCGGTCCGCAAGGCCATCCCGCTGCTCTACCCGGGCACCACGTGTGTCCTCATCGGCGCGGGCGGGCTCGGTCACATCGGGATCCAGTGCCTGGCGGCCCTGACCGCCACCCAGATCATCGTGGTGGACCGCAGCCCTGGCGCGCTCAAGCTCGCCGAGCAGCTTGGCGCGCACCACACGGTGGCCGCCGATGGCGGCCAGGTGGACGCGGTCAGGGAACTGACCGGTGGCGCGGGTGCCGATGTGGTACTCGACTTCGTCGCCGAGCAGGGAGCCGAGCAGGACGCGTTCGCGATGACCGCCCGCGCGGGGTCCTGCTTCGTCATCGGCTACGGCGGCCAGGTGCAGATCCCGACGCTCGACATCATCTCCACCGAACGCAACATCGTCGGGAACATCGTCGGCACCTACAACGAGCTCGCCGAGCTGATGGTGCTGGCCCAGCGTGGAAAGGTCACCCTGCACACCCGGACCTACCCGCTGGACGCTGCCGCGGATGCCTTCGCCGATCTGGACGCTGGCCGGGTGCGCGGCCGCGCCATTCTCGTCCCCTGACCCCCGTCAGCCCGCCACGTCCGAGGAGAACCAATGGCCAAGGAACTGCGTTTCGGTGCGGAAGCTCGCAGTCTGCTGCTGGCCGGTGTCGACCAGCTGGCCGAAGCCGTCAAGTCAACGCTCGGGCCCAAGGGGCGCAACGTCATCCTGGAGAAGATCACTGGATCGCCTGTGATCACCAACGACGGGGTGACGATCGCCCGGGAGATCCACCTGAAGGACCAGTTCGAGAACATGGGCGCCCAGCTGGTCAAGGAAGCGGCGATCAAGACCAACGACATCGTCGGTGACGGCACCACCACGGCGACGGTGATCGCCCAGGGCATCGTCCGGGAGGGCATGAAGGCGATCGGTAACGGGGCCAACCCGGTGCTGGTCAAGCGGGGCATCGACCTGGCCGTCGGCCGGCTTGTCGAGCACCTGCAGCGCGTCGCCCACCCGGTGGTCACCGAGCAGGACTACGCACGGGTGGCGGCGATCTCGGCGAACGACGACGACACGGTCGGCGCGGTGATCGCCAAGGCGCTGCACACCGTCGGCGACGGCGGCATCGTCACCGTGCAGGAGTCGGCCACGCACGGGATGAGCGTCGACTTCGTCGAGGGCTTCGAGTTCGACAACGGGTACCTGTCGCCGTACATGGTGACCAATCCCGCCAGCCTCGAAGCGATCGTCGACGACCCGTACATCCTGCTGTGCAGCGAGAAGATCTCCAAGGTCCAGCAGCTGATGCCGATCCTCGACAAGATCATGCGGGCGCCGCGCCCGCTGGTCATCGTCGCCGAGACAGTCGAGGGCACAGCACTGTCCATGCTCGTGCACAACCACGTCAACCGGGTCTTCCAGTGTGTCGCGGTGCGGGCCCCGGGCTTCGGCGACCGGCGGCTGCACAAGCTGGAGGACATCGCGGCGATCACCGGCGGCGCCGTTTACAGTAAGCACTCCGGGTTCACGCTGGAGACGATGACGATCGACCAGCTCGGGCGGGCAGCGCAGGTCCGGGTCAACGCTGACCGGACCGCCATCATCAACGGGGCCGGCTCCGCCGACGAAGTCGCGTTCCGGGTCACCCAGCTGCGGGCCGAGCTGGAACGGGCCACCTTCGGGGTGGATGAGGACGTGCTCACCGAGCGGATCGGGGCGCTGACCGGCAAGGTGGCGGTGATCGGGGTCGGGGCGCCGACCAACGCCGAGCTGAAGGAATTGCAGCACCGGGTTGAGGACGCGCTGTCCGCCACCAGGGCCGCGATGGCCGAGGGCATCGTGGCCGGCGGCGGGGCGGCCCTGATGCATGCCGAGCCTGCCCTGGACGACCTGCAGGTCAAAGACGACTACGCGACCGGGGTCGACATCGTCCGCCGCGTCCTGACCGAGCCCGCTTACCTCATCGCCACCAACGCGGGCTACTCCGGCCAGGAGGTGGTCGCACGGATGGCGCAGATGGGCACCGACGAGGGGTTCGACGCCCTGGCCGGCCGGTTCGGGAACATGATCGAGATGGGCATCATCGACCCGCTGCGGGTCGCCCGCTCCGCGCTGCAGAACGGTGCCTCCGTGGCCGGGCTTCTGCTCACCACCAACACCCTGGTAGCGGAGGAGCAGACACCCTGGGGTGGCAGCCGGGCGCTGATGACCGAATTCGGCTCGCTCGACGAGGGCCTGCACCAGCCCTCGCCCGATTCCAGCACGCCGCAGTCGCTCGGGCTCGGCCCGTCGGTCGGCTGACCTTGACGGCGCCGTCGGCCGGGTCAGCGCTGCGGCCGCCGCCGCCGGCGGCCGTCCCCAGATCCGCCCCCGGTGTGGCGGTCGGCGCTGGGGTGGGTCGCAGGCCGGCGGTCGGCGCTGGCGTGCCCGGCGCTGCGGAGGCCGGCCCCAGCGGGCTGAGCCTGCTGCGTTCGCGGGGCCGGGTCCGCGGCGTGCTGTCCCTGCTCGGCCCGGCCTTCGTGGCGGCGGTCGCCTACGTCGACCCCGGCAATTTCGCAACCAATTTCTCGGCCGGCGCACAGTTCGGGTACACGCTGGCGTGGGTGATCGTGGCCGCCAACCTGATGGCCATGCTCGTGCAGTACCTGTCCGCGAAGGTGGGTGTCGCCACCGGGCGGGATCTGCCCGAGCTATGCCGCCGGCACCTGCCCAAAGCGGTCTCGGCCGGCCTGTGGGTACAGGCCGAGCTGATCGCCATGGCGACCGACCTGGCGGAATTTGTCGGCGCGGCGATCGGGCTGAACCTGATCTTCGGCGTGCCACTGCTGGCAGCGGGCCCCATGACCGCGGTGGTCGCGTTCGGGATCCTCGCCCTCGACCAGCGGGGATACCGCCGTTTCGAACTGGCGATCGCCGGCCTGCTCGGCATCGTCCTGCTCGGATTCGGCTACGATCTCGCGGCGGTCGGCACCGACCCGGCAGGCGCCGCGGCCGGCCTGGTCCCCGGTTTCACCGGCTCCGGCAGCCTGCTGCTTGTCGCCGGCATCATCGGGGCGACCGTCATGCCGCACGTCATCTACCTGCATTCGGCACTGACGAAGTCCAGGGTGTCCTGCCACGACGACGGCGAGCGCCGCGAACTGCTGCGTTTCCAGCGCCTCGACGTGGTGGTCGCACTCGGTGCCGCCGGCCTGATCAACCTGGCGATGCTGTTCGTCGCCGCGTCACTGTTCAGCCACACCGGCGCAGTGGCGGGCGGCTCCATCGAGGCGGCGCACGCCGGGCTTGCCCGGCTGGCCGGTGGGGGAGCAGCGCTGGCGTTCGCGGTCGCGCTGCTCGCGTCCGGGTTCTCGTCCTCCAGCGTGGGCACCTACGCCGGCCAGGTCGTCATGCAGGGCTTCATCGGCCGCCGCATCCCGCTGTTCGTCCGCCGTGCCGTCACCATGGCGCCGGCGCTGCTGGTGCTCGGCCTGGGCCTGCCGCCCACCGGCAGCCTGGTGCTCTCCCAGGTGGTGCTGGCGTTCGGGATACCGTTCGCGCTCGTGCCGCTGGTGCTGCTGACGCGCCGGGTGGACGTCATGGGCCCGCTGGTGAACCGCCCGCTCACCACCGCGGCGGCGGGCGCCGTGGCGGTGCTGATCATCGGGGTGAACGGCTACCTGCTCTGGACGGTGCTCGCCGGCTGAGCGATCCCGGCCCGGCAGGAAGTAATCACCAAGATCGAGTTACACCCGTGAGGTGACGGACCCGCTCGACTGGGTAGCGTCCTGGATGGCCAGGTGTGGGCGGGCCTGTTGCGCTATCTCGCGGGTGGCCTTCCAGCAGAGGCCGCACATGGGGTAGGAGCGTCCCCAGCATTCGGGCCAGAACGCCTCGCGTGGGGTGCCGGGGATGCCGAGCTGCCCGAAGGTCACGATGGCCTCGGCGAGCCGGCCGAGGTTGCGGTGCTGGCGGTCGTTGCACAGGTGCCGCCCTTCGGGGGCGGTCAGGGGGATCTGGTCGTGGCCAGGTGGGGTGATCATGACTGGTTTAAGGCGCGGCGGAAGCGGGCTAGGTCGTCGGAGGCGACCAGCCACGGATGGCCGTCGTGTCCCCGGGCCTCCCAGATACGGGCGGCGCCGTAGAACTGGGTCCCGATGTGCAGATGGGGGTACTGGTCGCGCAGTTCGCGCAGCGTCGCTGCGTCCTGGGTGTCCTGGTTCGCCTCCACCCTGGAGAGCATAGATGGCTATGTATGCGCATGCAAGGCTCTCCAGTGTTTGTGCAGGCCACGGCATCCTTACCGTGGATCTATGACCGAACCGCCCGAGATCCGCGACAGCGGCCCCGAACTGGTCTACATGCAGGTGGCCAACTGGATCGCCGGGCGGATCGAACGCGGCGAACTGAAGCCCGGCCACAAACTGCCAGCAGAGCGAGACCTCGCCACCCAGATCGGCGTTGGCTACATGACCGTCCGCCGGGCCATGCGCGAGCTACGCGACCGTGGGCTCATCATCACCGTTGTCGGCCGGGGCACATTCGTTGCCGAACCCCGCGATACCTAACCCAGACCACCGACCCACGTCACCGGCGTCACCCGCATCTGATCTGGGTTGTCGCCGCAGCTGATGAGCAGCTGGGCCGCGGTTTCGGTGCCGACGCCGCCGATGGCGGTCAGGGCGGGGCAGGCGGCGGTGACCAGTGGGGCCAGCTGGGTGTTCAAGGCAGTGACCTCGGTGGTCAGGGCCTGGATGCGGCGGGCCGGGGAGCGCAGCGCGGCCTGGACGGCGTGTTCGGGGGTCGCCGGGTCACCGGTGGGGCGCAGCCTCGCGCCGGCGGTGACCAGTGCGGGGCGGTGACCAGCAGGGCTATGAGCTCGTTGACGGTGGCGGTACGGGCCTTGATGGCCCGGGCCAGGTGCAGGACGCGGATCGCTTCGACGGTTCCATCACCGGCTTTGGCGATCGCGGTGGCCCGCCCGGAGATCACCGCATCGGCGGCGGCGTAGGCGTCCAGCGGGTCGGACTTGCCCTTGGACCGGCGTTGCACCGAAGGCGGGTTGAAGAGTCAGCCGGGCTTAACATCTTGGAAGGCGTGCCTGTGAAGGCGGTGATATTGCCACCATCGGGTCCGCTTGGATCAACGGGCAGCCTTCCTCGTAGGCAATCGGGTGCAGAAATTCTTCTGCGGTCGCTACGGTCGTGGGGTTGTGTCGGCTGGGGTGTCACAGATCGGTGGTTCACTGGCAGTCACGCATGGGAGCTACGTAGGAGCAATCTGGCTCTCAGTGCAGCTAATTTGGTCATCCTTGCTTGCGGGGGATGCCGATTTCCCGGCAGGTTGTCAGGAAGTGGGCGATGATTGCCGGGAGTTCGGTGTTGATTTTCCTTCCAAGCTTGTCGATCGCTTGGTCGAGTTGGAGTGATCCGGAGCGGAACGGTTCAAGCTCTTGGAGGTAGATATGCTGGGAGTTCTTTGTTAGGGTCGCGAGCATTGCCGTGATGCCCAGGTCTGTTGTGTCTTCGGCAGAGGGCAGCTTGTGAACTACGCCGATGCTTGCGACTAGCAGTGGGCTGGCGAGGGTTTCTATTCCCCAGCAGGGCATGTTCGCGCTGCCCCCGTAGCCGTCGGGGACCCAATGCTTGAAATCTCTCGGGACGGAGCCCATATTCTGCAAGCCGGACCGCTCCACAGCACCCACCAGCGGGAGCAGCAGACGTGAATGCACGCGTGTCAGCGCTTCGTTATAGAGCCGGGCAAGCCGTTCGCGTTCAGTTTCTCCCTCGACCCTGTTTGCGTCGCGCAGGCGGGCAACTTCCTCAGCGTAGGCAGAGAGGTCTGCTTGGACTGGGACGCTGCGGGGAGCGGACCACCAGATGAGTTCTTGCGCAAGGTCCTGCATGGTGGGCCGCGTGGCGGGTTCGTGGGATGTGCAGCGTTCGATGAGCGGGTCGAGCAGTGTTGCCCGCCGGTCGTCCACATGGGAGCTGAGGCGCAGTGCGTGCCGGTCACCCCGCAGTTCCCCTGGCGGCGGGTATCTCCGGCCTGCTGCTACGGCCCAGAGTGTCTTGGCGAGGGAGTAGACATCTGCTGGTTGTGCTTTGGCGGTGTCGGCGTCGTGCCGCATCTCTGGGGCCATGAAATCGGATGGCCCGAGGGCGCGGCCTTGCTTGGTGCCTGTTCTTTGCTCGGGGTACTTGACTAGGCCGAAGTCGCCTATGACCCACTGATCATTTAGTCGGAAGAGGTTCTCTGGCTTGATGTCGCGGTGTCCTTCTACGCCTTCGGCTGCCAGGCGCGCCAGAGTGTGGGCTATGTGCCCGATGGCGTCGACAACCACGGGAAGCTCTGGGGCTTCCCCAAGCGCTTTCAGCAGCGGAATAACTATGGGCATCACATACCAGGATGGTTGGGCTGGATCGTCGGGCAGCGCGTAGTCCAGCATTGGCAGTACGCCTGGGTAGTCTCTGCGCTCTCTCAGGAAGTGGATCTCGTTGCGGAAGCGGGGCATGCGGTCACCGCGCCGGTCTGGGCCTCTTTTCAGGATTTTGATGGCCGCTTCCGTGCCATCCAGGCCCTGGCAGCGGTAGACCTCGCCGTTCCCGCCGCCATCGATCCTGTCAAGGATGCGCCAGTCCCCGCACGTCGTTCCTCGCTTCACGCCCCCTACGGTACGCCTTTTCGGATATTAGCGGGTCATGGCCACGCGCAGGTAAGAAAGCTCGCCGGGTGCGTCCGGAAGGGCGCTGAGGTGCGGTGCGCCCGTAGGGCGCGCTTAACGGTAGTTCAGGGAGTGGTGAACCCCATGATCTTGCCTGGCTGGCGGGTGCGGCCCCTATGGTGCGGGTGGCGTTTCCCCACGGCATCCCCTTTGTGTCCACTATTCCGATGATCATCAGGGATGGCTGTCATGCCGCGGGGACATTCCAGGAGGTGATCACCGGTTCACCGTGCTCCACGCCGAGCGTGCACAGGGTGCCGGTGTCGAGCCGGAACAGCCGGCCCTCAGCCGGCCCCAGCCGCAGATAGCGGGCGGTCAGCACGCGCAGCAGGTGCGCGTGGGACACCAGCACCGCGTCACCGCCGTCCAGCAGCGGGATGACCCGGGACAGCACCGCATCCGCCCGGGCCCCGACCTGCTCCACCGTTTCCCCGGGATGATGGGGCCCGCCGGGCCCGCCAGGGATGATCCCGTCCCGCCACAGGTACCACCCGGGCCGCTCCGCCCTGATATCCGGGGTGGTCCGGCCCTCGTAACCGCCGTAATCCCACTCCCACAGGTCCGGGTCATGCTTGGCACCGGCCAGCCCGGCAAGTTCGGCGGTCCGCGTGGCCCGCAGCGCGGGGCTGGTGAAAGCGGCGCATATGTCGCGGGCGGCAAGCGCTGGCGCCAGGGCGGCCGCAGCGGCTTCACCAGCGGATGTGAGCGGCAGATCGGTGCGCCCGGTATGCCTGCGGGCACGGCTCCATTCTGTCTCGCCGTGCCGGAGCAGGATCAGTTCTCCCATAGCGACCTATCATCCCCGCCCGCGAAACCGTCATGCGCCGCCTCAGCACCGATGCCCGGCAAAGGGGACGGCTGTAGCCTGTGCGGGTGAGTGCCATGCCGCCGGCGGATGCCATCTCGCCGCCTGCGCCCGCGCCAGTACCCGGCCGCGGACGGCGGCGGCGGGGGGTGGTCATGGTCCTCGTCGCGCTGGCCGGGGCCGCCTGCCTGGTGACGGCGCTGGGGGCAGGCAGCAAGGCGCATGCCGAACAGACCCGGCCCCCGACCGCTGCCGAACGGGCTGCCGCGGCGTCGGCCGCCGTGGCCAGCCGCTGGCGGACCTGGCCGGCTGGCCGGATCTTCCCGGCCACACTCGGCTACGTCACCAGTCTGCTGACCCAGGAGCAGGCGCGCCGGGTCGCCATCTCGCCTGCGGACAGCTGCCCGGCGGCGCTGGACGGTGCGGTCGCCGGCCTGGCGCAACATGACGGCTGCCGGGCTGCCCTGCGCGCCACCTACCTCGATGAGCTGCAGGGCGCGGCGTACACCGCCGGTGTGCTCGCGTTCGGGAGCCCAGCCCGGGCCGCCGCCTTCGCCAGCGCGGTTGACCGCAGCGCGCTTCCCGCCGGGCTGCGGGCATTCGGCCCCGCGGGGACGGCAGCCGCCCGCTTCGATGACGCGGCGCGGCAGGCGGCGGTGGCGGAACACGCAGGGCCCTATGTCCTGCTCGCCGTGGCCGGATACGCGGACGGCCGTCCCGCCTCGGCCACCGGCGAGCGCCGTCCGTCCGTCTTCGCCCCCGCGGGCCAGCTGGCGCGGGAACTCCTCACCCCGTTGTCGGTGCCGGTCACCGTCAACTGCGCGAGCAGGGCATGGGCATGCTGACCACGATCCGTGGCATGCGCGCCACCGCCGCCGTCGCTGCCGCATCGGCGGGCATCGCCGGCAGCGCCGCGTTCGGTGCGGTTCCCGCGCTGGGGGCGGTCCCGGCGCAAGGTGCCGTGCCCGCGCAGGGCATCGCTTCCCAGGTGAGGACCGCCGAGCAGGCGCAGCTCAAGGCAATGGACATCACCGCGGCGTGGAAGATGAGCAAGGGGCACGGCGTGACAGTCGGCGTCCTGGACACCGGGATTGACGCCGGGGTGCCCGACCTGGCCGGCTCGGTGACCACCGGGCCAGATTTCGCCAAGGGCGCGGACCCGGCTGGCTACCGGCCCCCGCACCTGCACGGGACCTTCATCGCTTCGCTGATCGCCGGCCATGGCAGCGGGCCGGGCCGCGCTGAAGGGGTGATCGGTGTCGCGCCCGCGGCGAAGGTCCTGTCGGTCCGGGTGCTCCTGGATGACCAGGAACCCGGGTTCGCGGTCTACAACCAGAACTCGGCCTTCGACGACGCCATCGGCCGGGGCATCAGGTATGCGGTGAGCCATGGCGTCACCGTCATCAACATGTCGCTCGGCTCGCCCTCCGAGTCGCGCAGCACCAGGGCGGCGATCGGGTACGCGATCTCCCACGGCGTCGTGGTGGTGGCGGCGGCAGGCAACGACGGTTCCGCGGGCAGCCGTTTTGCCCCGTATTCCTATCCCGCCGCCTACACCGGCGTGATCTCGGTGGCGGCGCTGACCTCGCACGCGACCCGGGCATCGTTCTCACAGCGCAACTCATCCGTCGTCATCGCGGCACCTGGGGTGGGCATCGTGGGGGCCGGGCCGGGCGGGAGTTACCTGCAGGCGGACGGGACCAGTCCAGCCTCGGCGTTCGTCGCCGGGGTGGCGGCCCTGATCCGGTCCAGGTACCCGGCGCTGCCACCGGCCCTGGTGGAAGAGGCGCTCATCACCTCCACCCGGCACCGGCCGCAGGCAGGGTATGACCCCGGGATCGGGTTCGGTGAAGTGGACGCGGCTGCCGCGCTGCGCGCGGCCGGGGCGCTGGCGGCCACCCGGCCCGCTGCCGGGATGGCGGCGGCACGGTTCTTCGGGAAGGGGGCGCACGGGCCCATCCAGGTGGTGCATCGCGATGAGACCCGGATCGCGGCCGAGAGCGGCCTGGCCGTGGCGGCCGGGCTCGGGTTCCTGATCGCGCTGGTCTGGCTCGGGGTGCTGGCACGGCGCAGCGTGCGGGACCGGCGGGGAGGAAGCAGCCCCGTGCTCGCGTCGCCCGCCGGCCAGTACGGTTCGGTCGCCGGTCAGTACGGTTCGGTCGCCGGTCAGTACGGTTCGGTCGCCGGTCAGTACGGATCAGCCGGCGGGCAGTACGGGTCCGGTGGGCAGTACGGGTCCGGCGGGCAGTACGGGTCCGGCGGGCAGTACGGGTCCGGTGGGCAGTACGGGTCCGGCGGCCAGTACGGGTCCGGCGGCCAGTACGGGTCCGGCGGCCAGTACGGAGCCGGCGGCCAGTACGGAGCCGGCGGCCAGTACGGGGGGGATGACGGCCAATCCGGACAGCCCGGTATGGGACTGTGACCATCTGGGCCTGATTTTCCCGTTCCGTACCTTTATGGTGTGATCGTGTCTGGTACCGCGTTCGAGGGTGGTGCGGCCCCCACACCTCCCCCTGCAGTAGGGGGATTAACCAAACCACCAAGACATAAGCTCCGCGCTACGATCGCGATTCTTCTCGTCCTGCTCGGGCTCTGCGGGATCATTGGCGGCGGCGTGGCTCTGTATCTGGAGTTCACCCGGTCCGCGACGCCTGCCGAGGTCTCCGCCGCAGGCAGTGCCGAACTGGCCTCCCGCTGGACCCGGCTGACGGCGGGACAGTTGTTCCCTGCCAGCGTCGGCTACGCCACCTCGGACGGGTTGCGGTCCACCGCCTCGCGGGTCGGCATCGCCCCGGCAGCCTCCTGTGCGGCGGCACTCGACCCCTCGGTCGCGGCCATCCTGCGGCGCCACGGGTGCCGCACGGTCTTGCGGGCGACGTACCTGGATCCATCGGGCACCTTGGTCACCACGGTGGCCGTCGCGGTCATGTCAAGCCCGCGTGCCGCGCAGCAGGCAGGTGCCACCGTCACCAGCGACCTGCCAAAGGCGGGTGTCCGTGCGCTGACGTTCCCGGGTACCACTGCCGGCCAGTTCACCGATGCCCAGCGCGGCTGGTTCCAGGCAACGCCCCAGGGGACCTACCTGCTGTTCTATGCGGCGGGATACGCAGACGGCAGGCCAGGCACCACCGCTGACATCATCGGCCCGCCCGACCTCGGCCAGGGTGTCATGGAACGGGTCGTGAGCGCGCTGTCCGGTGGCAAGCCGCCGTGCCAGCGCAAGGATATCCGGTGCTGACCCGGCACCGGGCGGCCGTGCTGACCGCAGCCGTCGCCGCCTGCTCACTCACTCTCGGCGCGCTGGCACCCGCGGTGGTAGCAGCGCCCGGGGGCAGGGCGGCACCCGCCGGGCGGGGTGGCCAGGAACGCCCGGCCAGCCACGGCGCACCAGGCTTCAGCCGGTCGTCCGGCACTCAGCTGGTGAAGGACCTGCGAGCGGCGTGGCAGATCAGCAGGGGCGAGGGTGTGACCATCGCCCTGATCGGCACCGGGGTGGACAGTTCCGCGGCCGGGCTGGGCGGCAAGGTGACACAGGGACCCGCGTTCGGGAACGTGAAGGACGATTCCGCCATTCCGAACACGGTCCTGGCCTCGGCCATGGCCGGCAGCGGGCCGAGCGCGAGCAACCCGGCCGGGACCGTCGGCCTCGCACCTGCCGCGCGCATCCTTGCGCTGCGGATCGACGAGCGGACCAGGCTGACCAGCGTGTGGCAGCAGAACGTCGGCAGGGCGATCCGCTACGCCGCCGGGCACGGGGCCAAGGTGATCTACGTAGACGACCTGAATCCGACCGGCGACGCCAACCTCGATGGCGCCGTCCAGTACGCGCTGTCGAAAGGCGCGGTCGTGATCTGTGCTGAATTCCGCCCGCGCGGGCAGCCGGTCAATGCCGCCACGTTCCCCAACAGTCTGCCCGGTGTGCTGGGGGTGGCCACGGTCGTCGTGCCTGGCATGAGCCAGCCGCCACCGAGCCATGATGCCGTCCCGGCCAACGACTCCATCCTGCTGTCCGCGCCGGGAAATGTGCTGATCGTGTCCGGTCCGGCCGGGATGGGCTACGAGGTCTTCAACGCCTACGCGGCCGTGGCGTGGCTCGCGGCGACCGTGGCGATCATCAAGTCCGTGTACCCGACGCTGCCGCCGGCCCTGGTGGCCCGTGCGCTCGCGCTGTCAGCCCGCGACCATCCACGCGGTGGCTACAACACCAAAGTCGGGTTCGGCATGATCGACCCGATCGGCGCGCTGCACGAGGTCGCCAAGCTCCGTGGGCTGCGCACGGTTGCCGGATCGGGCCCGGGAGTAGCGGCTCCGGCTGCCCGGTTCCTGTCCGGCTCTGCACCAGGCCCGATCAACGCTGTCCGGCACTCGCCGGTGAAGCTCGCCGGCTTCGGTGGCGCGATGGTGGCCGGTCTGGTCCTGCTGCTGCTCGCTGTTGTCATCTGGCGCCGGCGGCGCCGGGTTGCCGTGGCGCAGGTGCCGGGTGCGTCCTCGACGGCACCACCGCCGATGACGGCTCCTGAACGAGCACCGTGGGCGGTACCTCCTGCACCACCGGCCGCGTCTCCCACGCCGCCGTGGGCTCAGCCAACCGCACCGCCCGCGCCGCCGCCGTGGGCTCCGCCTAGCGCATCACCCGAGCCACCGTGGGCTCCGCCTAGCGCACCACCCGAGCCACCGTGGGCTCCGCCTAGCGCACCACCCGAGCCGCCGTGGGCTCAGCCGGCCGCACCGCCCGCGCCGCCGCCGGCCGCACCCCCCACGCCGCCGTGGGCTCCGCCGGACACGCAGTAACGCCGAGAGGAACAGGGCGCCGGGTTGTCGTCATCCGGGGCAAGCTCCGGGGCGCATGCCGGGGGATTTGGCCCGGCAGATTGGTCAGAGAAGCGCGGGGGAGTGGCACGAGCAGACGCGCTTGTCCCACCGGTATCTGGCGCGGGCCTTCTCCCTGCACTGCCAGCTAAGCCCGTCCGGAGTTTCGCTACCGGGCGTCCCATTCTGGCCCGCGCGCTCGAGCAGCCAGGTCCCAAGGCTCATCCGGTCCCTCTCCGGTGACGGGTAAACCGCGATGTTCACCATCAGTGCTGCTGGGTGGGCCTGGGCAGACGCTAGGGCAGGGTCAGGATCTCGTAGCCGTCCGTCGTGACGACGAGGGTGTGCTCGAACTGGGCGGTCCGCTTGCGGTCCTTGGTCACGGCCGTCCAGCCGTCCTGCCACATGTCGAACTCGACGGTGCCCAGAGTGAGCATGGGCTCGATGGTGAACGTCATCCCCGGTTCCATGATCACATGGACGCTGGGGTCGTCGAAGTGCGGCACGACGAGGCCGGAGTGGAAGGTGGTCCCGATCCCGTGACCGGTGAAGTCGCGGACCACCCCGTAACCGAACCGGCGCGCGTATGACTCGATCACCCTGCCGATGGCGTTGAGCGGCCGGCCTGGCGCCACCGCGCGGATCCCGCGCATCATCGCCTCGTGCGTGCGCTCCACCAGCAGCCGTGACTCCTCGTCCACCTCGCCAGCGAGGAAGGTGGCGTTGGTGTCCCCGTGTACCCCGTCCAGGTAGGCGGTGATGTCCACGTTGACGATGTCGCCGTCGGCGATCACCGTGTCATCGGGGATCCCATGGCAGATGACCTCGTTGAGCGAGGTGCACAGCGACTTGGGGTAGCCACGGTAGCCGAGCGTGCTGGGGTAGGCGCCGTGATCGCACAGGAATTCGTGCCCGACCCGGTCCAGTTCGTCGGTGGTAACCCCGGGCGCAACGTGCCTGCCGACCTCCGCCAGCGCCTGGGCGGCGAGCTTGCCGGCCACCCGCATCCGCTCGATCGTGGCGGCGTCCTTGACGTCCGGCTCGCCGGTCTTCGGGCGCTTCCTGCCCACGTACTCCGGCCGCGGGATGCTGGCCGGCACCTGGCGGAGCGGAGAGATCCGGCCGGGCTGGAGCGTGGTTGCCATGGTCTGGAAGTCTAATGGGCATGGACGATGAGCGTCGCTGGTGGTACTGCCTCAAGCACAACGCGGTGGAGCCGGACGCCGGCTGTCCCGGCAAGGACCGCCGGTACTGCGCTGGGCGGCGTACGCGGCCGGCA
>OFHH01000090.1_pt1 | contig 14398 bp, 9 predicted proteins | sample 1521961 | NCBI WGS metagenome assembly OFHH01 (sample SAMEA2468439, study PRJEB22500) | soil metagenome | biome: Glassland; feature: Farmland; material: Clay | place: Australia | collected 2013-01-31 | depth 0.55 m | reverse complement strand
ACATACGTGCCTAGGTGCTGGCAGTCGGGGCCGACCTGCCACAGCGCGACCTCCTGCAAGCCGATCAGGTCCGGGTGGTGAGCCGCGACCTCGTCGGCGATCTTCGCCGCGCGGGCTGGGAAGTCGACCTGCTTGACGTGGCTGAGCACGGCGGCTGCGGCCGTCGCGAAGTCAACCCCCGGGGTGAACAGCGGGGTCAGGTTCGCACCCAGGTAGAGATTCTGGGTCATCACCGTCACCTGCCGCTGGGCCTGGACCGGCGCAGACGCCTGCGCCACCCCCGGCACCGCAGCGGCGATAACCGCCGCAGCGGCCATCACGGCACCAGCGCCCATCAGCCGGTAACGGAGTCTCCGCACCGGCAGCCTCCTCGACGTCCGGTCTACGACGTGCGCGGCAAAGCGCTTCCCCGCCAGGCGGTGGTGGATCTTCCCCATGACTGCTCCCGTGTTACTACCCCCGGTGGACCTATGTCTTTTCACCTGTCTTTTCACCGCGATCAGCAACCGCCCCGCCCCCGAAGCGGCACTCCGGCCCGGATAGCGGTCGCGGATCACATACCCACAGCCATCACTGTCGAAATACCCGAGCGACGACGGCCCACCCCGTGACGGGGGTGCGAACGGCCACCAGTGACGCCGGCTGAAAGGAGAGGAATGGCTGCCGCTGAAGCGCTGCCAGACCGGCGCCGGCCACCTGCTGCTGGCCACCCGTGCTGAGGATACCGCCGCGGATAACGAGTACGAGTCGTTTCTGGCCTTTGCTGGCCTGGACGAGCGTGACCTGCGACGGCACCGACTCGAGCAGCGAGCGCTGGGCAACATCGACCGCCACTCCCTGGGCGCTGGCTGCCGATTGTTGCTCCCGAGACGAAAGCGGTCACGGCCCTTGATCCGCTTGTCCAACCAGCTCCGCCCCCGGCGGGTGGCGCAATGCCTTCTGGTATCAGATGATCGGCGATGGAGGTGTGACCGTGAGGAACGTTGAGCGATGAGCAGCCTGCCGGACGTCCACCGCCCGCATGCGGTGAATCCAGACCCGCGGTTGCGTGCGCTGGCCGCGGACCTCGAATACTTCCGTGCCAAGCGGCTCGAACCGCGCGTACTCCACCTGGTGCGCCGGGGCGTGATCAGCCTGAACGACCTGATCCGGGCCGGTCGGGATACCGGGGGTGATCGAACGAGCCACGCCGCCGCGCCAGACGTCGAGCAGCGACTCCGAGCGCTGGAGGACCGCCTGGACGCATTCGTGGCCGGCATCGCGGCGGTCGCGGTGGCTACCCGCTCCGCCGACGTGGTCATTGAGGACATCAGGCGCGAGCGCGGCGACTACCACCCGTTCCTGAGAATCGCCAAGCGTACCTACAGCGGCTCCGTCGAGGAGCGCATGAGCCAGCTCGAGCAAGGCCTCGCCGACTCCGAGGGACTGCTCGATGCCTTCACCCGTGCCCTGCTGGACACCGGAGAGATCACCGCGCGCCAACTCGGCCAGCGACGCCAGGCACTGCGCAACCAGGGGTACCGCAACGGGGCCCGGCTTGTGGCACGTGCCTGGGTGGATCCCGAATTCAAGCGGCGCCTGCTGGAAACCGGGCGGGAGGCCGCACGCGAGCTCGACATTCCCCCGGGCAGGCTCGGCAGGCTCGGCGTCGCAGAGAGCACCGAACACGAGCACAACATCGTCGTCTGCACGTTGTGCTCCTGCTACCCGCACGACCTGCTCGGTGACCCGCCCTGGTGGTACAGGACCGACGAGTACAAGCGCCGGATCATCGAAGACCCTCGCGCCATGCTGGCGGAGATGTTCGGTCTCGAGGTGCCACCCGACCGGTCGATCGTGGTTCGCGATAGCACCTCGGACGTGCGATGGATGGTCCTGCCGCGCAGGCCGAAGGGCAGCGAGGCCATGACAGAGGACGAGCTTGCCGATTTGGTGACCCCGGAAAGCCTCGTGGGGGCCGCAGAGCCGCGCATCCCACAGGACCCGACGTGACCAGCGACGCGAGGCCAAGCCCCCACCGGTACTCCGTAGGCGAGCTGGTGCGGGTGCGGGACGACCGGCCCGATGGGAACCCGCGGACGCCTAGATACGTGCGAGGGAAGGTCGGGACGGTCGTCGCACTCCACGGCCAGATCCCCAACCCGCCGGACCACCGAGGCCGCTATCCGCCGCTGTGCACCGTGCGTTTCGAGCTTCAGGAGCTGACCGGCCGCCCAAGTCGCGACTGCGTCACCGCTGATCTGCACGAGGACTGGCTGGAACCAGCACACCCGCTCTCGTGAAAGTTCCTGGCTGAGAACCTCGTACGCAAGGAAGCTGTCTCATCCGCTGCTTGCCGCGATCACCACCGGCCCGGCAGCCGCCGCGGGGTACTCGGGCCTGGGGTTCCGCGCACTCTCCTGGCCAGTTGGCCGTCTCGGCATCAGCCTGTGTTGTGGCGCACCTGCCGGTCCGCTGCTCTGGCAAAGGGGCAGAAGTTATTGATCGTCTTGCTCTGGACGTCGATGCCCAACCCGGGGATGCTGTCTAGCGAAGAGGTCGATGTCTATGCGGCATGCCGGCAGCCAGAGATGGTGCGGAGCTCCGGGACGGAGTTCCGCGGCGACGGCGCGGATCAGCCCGGCACCTGTGAGGCATGCCTCCCGGCGCGGGCCGCTGCTGGGCGACGGCGGTGCGCGCGGGTTCACCGGCGGCACCTGGCACTGCCCGCGGCAGGTCCTGAAGATTATTGCGCAAGCACGCGGTGCTGCTAGTCCCTGTTAGCGCCGCCCTGCCGAGGGTGATGATCAAATTTCGTCTCCCGCGAGATAACTGGAAGGGTGAACCTGATGGCTGCCAACTGCAAGCTCTCACTGCTGGACCTCGGCCGCCTGGACGTCGATGACGGGTTCTTCATCCGTGGTGCCACCGCTGCGCTGCAGTCCAATCCGCATCCGGCTTTCGAGCGCCGGCGGGTCGCGGTTGTCGCGGCGGTCGTTGAGCACCCGGCGGTGGGACCGATCCTGTTCGACACCGGCTGCGTCCAGAACGCCAGGGACGAGTGGCCCGAACCGGCCTGGGATGCGTTCCCGCGCAATGTTTACAGCGATGAACACCACCTGGACAACGCGCTCGCAGCGGTGGGCTACGGTGTCAGCGACATCCGCGCCGTGGTCATCGGCCACCTGCATCTCGACCACGCCGGCGGCCTGGAGAAGTTCGCTGGCACGGACACCCCCGTCTACGCTCACGAGCTTGAGATCAAGCAGCATTACTATGCGGTGGCCACGAAGGAAGACATCGGTGCCTACCTGCCCGGGGACTTGAACTGGCAGCTGAACTGGCAGCCGCTGCACCGCGAGGAGACCGAGTTGTTCGACGGGCTCGTCGTGCGGCACATGCCCGGGCACACTCCCGGCCTGCTGACCATGCAGGTCCCGACCCAGAACTCCGGGCACTTCATGCTGACCTCAGACCTTTACCACGTGCGGGATGTGTTCGAGCAGGACCTGACCCAGGGCTGGCTGGGCCGCGACTCACAGTCCTGGTACCGCTCTCACCGGTGGATGAAGCAACTCCAGCGCCGCTACAACGCCACCATGGTCTACGGCCACGACGCGTCAGTCCTGGAAGAGCTCACCAAGCAGGCGAAGACTTTCGACTGAGGCCACCAGCCGGCATTGGCTCCGGGATCAAGAGCATCATCATCGCGGCAGATGCAGGTCTTTGCCGGGAGAATGGCGGGGTGGCCGAGAATCGGTGCGGGATGTGCGGTCGCCTGGTTGATGCTCATAATCAGCATGTCCGGTTCCGGCTGCCAGAGCCGGTTCTCACAAGCCCGGGCCGGGAGTAGGCGCCGGGCGCGTGGCTTAGTCACGGCACCCCCGAGTCGTCTGTGATGATGCAGATCCCTTCGGTTGGGGCGTTCGTGCGGGCAGTGCTTCCGATCAGGCTGAACGGCGGGCACACGGTGACCTACGGGGTGTGGGTCGGCATTCATCCTGGTGAGCTTCAGCGCGTGTTCGGCATCTGGTGGGAACCGGAATACCAGGACCTGCGGATGGACGGCGTCCTGGCGAACTCGATTCAGCCATGGGGACTGCTGGCGCGCAACTGTTCAGCGATGCCGCAGACGCTCTGGTCAGCTGGCGGGTGCACCTGCGCACGGGTCTGCGCGTGTCCTCATCGTCGGCGACGGCCGAGCCGGGGAGCGTGGTGCTCCTGGGCCTGGGTGCGGGACCGGTCCGGATCGGCGCGCCGTGCCGGTGGTCTGCGTCGTGGACGAGCCGGGCCGGCGGGGGTTCGCCTATGGCACGCTGCCCGGGCATCCCGAGCGTGGCGAGGAAGCCCTCATCCTCCAGCAGCACGGGGACGGCGCGGTGACCTTCACCATCACCGCGTTCTCGCGGCCCGCCGGGTTGCTGGCACGGGCGGCGGGCCCGGCGGGCCGCGCCATCCAGCACCACATCACCATGCGGTACCTGCGGGCGCTGGCAGGCTGACGGCCGTCCGGCCCGGGCCGCACCGCCGGAGCCGATCTGGCTGGCCCCGCCCGCCCCGGGCTCTGGTCAGCGCACTTCGGCGAACTCGAGCAGCGGGCTGGTTACGGTCTCGCGCCACCGCTCCTCATGGCCGGTGGCGCGCAGCCGGCAGTGCCCGGTCTGCCCGGGCGTCCGCCCTTGGTGGCCCGTCGTGGCCGCCGATGTTGTGGGCCAGCAGGTAGTGCGCGAGCAGAACGCTGCCCGCCTCCCCGGTCGCCTGCACCGGCTCACCGAGTTCGATCGTGGGGTAGGGCCCGGAGTTCATCAGCGCATCGGCCCCGTGCTCGGCCAGATAGGAGCCGGACCGCAGGTGTGTACCCGGCCACACCCACAGGTTCCCCCGGTGCAGCTCACGTTGGTCGGACAGCCACACCCCAGCCAGCAGCGAGAATGTTCCAGGGCGCCCGCCGGGGTCCGGCGGCGACAGGCCGTCAACGTGCGGCCCGCCCGGGTGGTCGGCCACGGCGGGATGGTTGTCGCCAGCTGGGCGAAATCGGGCTCCCGAACCTGGCCCCGCACGGTCTGCCCTTCGTCCAGGACCGCCGGGATGACCACATACCCCTGTTCCCGGAAGGCTGCCCTGGCCTGCCGTGTGATCGCCGCCATGCCGTTCACCCCAGCATCGCCGGCCGCGGGCTGGCAACCGGATTTCCGGCTCGCGACCTCGCACTCATGGCCGCCCGGGGCGCGGGCGCGGATCAGGGGACAGACCGGATCTTCCAGACGAACGCCGAGCCCAGCACGGTGATGGCCGCTACCGACAGATACAGCGTCGGGTACCCGCCGAGCTGGCTGACCAGTGGCGCGGCGATCGCCGGGGCGAGCACCTGGGGCCCGGAATTGGCGATGTTGATGATGCCGAGGTCCTTGGCCCGGCCCGCCGCTGACGGGAGTACCTGGGTCACCAGCGCCTGGTCCACCGACAGGTACACACCGAACCCGAGGCCCATGATCGCGGCCGCTGCGATGGCCACCGGCCATGTCGGCCAGAGTGCGAGCATGACCGCCGGGACCGCCATGACCAGCCCGGCGACCGTGACGGGCAGTTTGCGGTGGCCGCTGCGGTCGGAGATCATGCCGCCGGTCACCGCGGTGACCACGACTGCGGCCATGTAGATGAGGATGAGGATAAGCAGCCCGTCCTCGGCCTTCTGACCTGGGAACAGCCGACTGTAGTGGACCCGGTCACGCAGGAAGTACAGCAGGTACAAGATGGCCATCGCGTTGCCGAGATTGACGGCGAACCGGGTCAGCCAGGCCCATGCGAAGTCGGGGTGCTGCCGTGGGCTCAGCCAGAACGACCTGGCGAAGGCCCGCCATTCGAAGGGTGGCCGGCTGGCGCGGGGCAGCGGTGGGTCGGGGGTGGTGAGCGCGAAGGGTAGGACACAGAGCACGACGAGCCCCGCGATCAGCACATAGCCGGCGTTGCCGGTGACGGCCACGGTCACCAGCGCCACGGCCAGCACCACGCCGACAGTCTGCGGAAGGCCGATCCAGCCCGACACCGCGCCCCGCTGCGCCACCGGGACATGGTCGGGCACGCCTGCCGTGACGCTGGCCTGCATCGCGTTCAGGCCGGCCTGGGCCAGGCACCAGCCGATGATGAGCCCGGCGATGGTCTGCTGGCCAGCCAGCAGGACGAGCGCTGCCGCGCCCGCCAGTGCGCCGCACACCGTCCACGGGTGACGGCGCCCGAACCGGCTTGTGGTGCGATCCGACAGTGCCCCGGCGACCGGGTTGGAGATCATCGCCACGGCTGCGCCGATACCGGTCACCCAGCCAAGGACGGCGACCTTGTGGCCAGGGCCGGCTATCGCCTGGACCTGATTGGGCAGCAGAACCTCGAGCGGGCCGAAGTATCCGAGGTAGAGCCCGAGATTGGCGAGCGCGATGAACGCGATCCAGCGCTTGGAGACCCTGCGGGTCGGCTCGGCGCCGGGATCGCTGAACTCGCTGTCAGCCGCGCTCTCAGCCGCCGGGACCTCGGTCATGACGCCATCCAACGCATCGTGGTCAGCTCGCAGCGCCGCCGGAGGACGCCTGGGGATTTGCTGTGGTCTGCGAAATTTGAATTGACGAATTTAACCATGGCTCACCCAGGCTCACCGGGCCCGCCGGGCCCGCCGGGCCCGCCAGGCTCACCCAGGCCCGCCGGGCCCGCCAGGCCGGTGTCATGGGTGGGAATCCAGCCGGCCGCCGTGGACCGGCCACGCGACGAGTTGAGCGGAGCCGAAGCTCCCGCACTCGCCCCGCCCCCCAGCGCGGCCGGCCCCGGCGGCCGGAGCCATTACGTCAGCCGCACCCGGTCCTGGCAGGACGGGGCGCGCCCGATCCTGGCAGGACCATAGGCTGCCTGGCGCCGATGCCGCATCGTCAGAACTATGTAGGGGGCTATGTATTCAGTCGCCGGCCGGTGCGGCTGCCCGGCCTGTCCGCTGGCAGGCGTTCATCACCCAGATATCCGGTTCTTGCCCGGAGAGCGCCGTTATTGTTGAGAGGAGTACTTTTAGGCCGGTCATGCGAGGGATGAGGCAGACAGATTCCGACCAATGTGCCCCAGGAACCAAATAGCTTCGTCGGCCGCGAGCGTGAACTCGACGAACTGCGCAAACTCCTAGGCGTCACGCGTGCGCTGACGCTGTGCGGGACCGGCGGCATCGGGAAGACCCGGCTGGCATTGCGGGTCCTTGCCGCGGTAGCGGATGAGTATCCCGACGGGGTGTGGTTTGTCGAACTGGGTGACCTGCGGCAGCCCGACCTCGTTGTCTCGCGGGTGGCCTCGGTCATCGGCGTCGGCGAAGAGCCAGGGCGCCCGCTGCTGGAGACACTCGCCGATGCGCTCCGGGCGCGCAAGCTGCTGCTGGCGCTGGACAATTGTGAGCACCTGATCGATGTGTGCGCCCGGGTGAGCCAGTATCTGCTGGCAGGTTCGCCGGGGTTGCGCCTGCTCGCCACGAGCCGCCAGCCGCTGCGCGTGGCCGCCGAGACGGTCTGGCAGGTGCCGCCACTGTCGGTCGCGCCCGCCAGTGATCCGGCGGCCCTTGCGGACGCGCAGCGTTATGAGGCGATCCGCCTTTTTGCCGACCGGGCCGCGGCAGCCCTTCCCGGATTCGCGGTCAGCCCGGCCAATGCGCCGGCGGTGGCGGCGCTCTGCCGCGCACTGGATGGCATGCCGCTGGCGATCGAACTGGCGGCTGCCTGGGTCCGGGCGCTGTCGGTGGACCAGATCGGCGCGCGCCTGGCTGACCGGTTCGGGCTGCTGACCACCGGTAACCGGACCGCCCCGCCCCGCCAGCGCACCCTGCGCGCCGCCATCGACTGGAGCCATGAACTGCTCACCGCATCCGAGCAGATCCTGCTGCGGCGGCTTTCCGTTTTCGCGGGCTGGTCGCTGGAGATGGCCGAGCAGGTGTGCTCTGACGGTGACATCCCGGCCCGGGACATGCTTGGCCTGATCGCCGCGCTGGTGGACAAGTCGCTGGTGGTGCTCGAGACGGAGGCCCTCGGCCAGGCGCGCTACCGGCTGCTCGACACCATCCGCGAGTACGCCGCCGCGCGCCTGGCCGACGCCGGTGAGACCGCCACTTTCCAGCACAGGCTCCGCGATTACGTGGTCAGGCTGGCGGAACACAACCTGGCGGTCGGGATGGCGCTGATCCCGGCCCCCTGGTCGGCCCGGGCCGACGTCTTCCGCCGCTACGACGTTGATGCCGGCAATGCCTGGCAGGTGCTGAGCTGGTGCCTGGCAGACGGCGACGCGGAGACGGGCCTGCGCATCTGCACGGCAGTCCGGCCCTGCTGGATCGTGCGGGGCTCCTTCGCGGAAGGGGGCGAGTGGCTGGACTCCTTCCTCGCACTCGACGCCCCCGCGGTGCCCCCGCAGGTCCGGGGTGCGGCCCTGGTGGGGCGCGGGCAGCTCGCCCTACCCAGCGATCCGGCGCTGGCCGAGACCCGCGCCGAGGAGGGCCTGGAGGCGTGCCGCGCCGCCAGGGATGAGTTCTGGACGGCCGCCGCGCTCAACCTGCTCAGCGAGATCGCTCTGCACACCGGCCGGGCGGACGATGCGGCGGCATGGGCCGACGAAGCACTGTCGATCGCCCAGGCGGCCGGCGATGGGTGGAACGAGGGGTACGCCCTGGGCACCCGGGCGGCGATCGCCGGGCTGCTGGGCAGGCTGCGCGAGGCGCAGCAACTGGCCACGGCGTCGATCAGCGTCATGCGCCGCATCGACCAGCAATGGGGGGTGGCCAGGGCGCTGCTCGGGCTCGGTGATCTGGCCCGGCTGCGCGGTGATCCCGGCGACGCGCACGACCGGTACCTGGAGGCGCTGGCCATCCTGCGAGAAATCGACGCCCGGCCGGGGATAGCGCGCTGCCTGGCCGGGCTGGGCCGGATTGCCCTGGACCTTGGTGCGACCGGGATGGCCAGGCAGCACCTGGCCGAGAGCATCCGGCTCAGCCAGTCCACCGGCGCACGGATGGGCGTGGCGCGCGGGCTTGAGGCCTTCGCGGCGCTGACCGTCGCCGAGGACAGGCCGGAACTAGCGGTGCAGCTGACCGCCGCGGCCAGTGCCCTGCGCGAGACGGCCGGCCTTCCTCCCCTGTCCGGCGCGCGGGCTGAGCAGTACCTGGCCCCGGGGCGCCGCCTCGGGGAACCGGCGATGACCCGGCTGTGGGCGGAAGGGCTCGCCATGGGCAGCGAGGCGGCGGTCGCGCTGGCGCTGGACGCGCCGGAAGTGGCCGCGGCTGCCGGCCGCCAGGACACCGTCACCTTGACCGCGGTCGGGACTTACCCGGCGGTGGCACCGCCTGGCCTGCTGACACCGCGGGAACGCCAGGTGGTCGCGCTGATCGTGAGCGGCCGCAGTAACAAGTCCATCGCGGAGGAACTGTTCATCAGCCCGGCTACCGCTGCCCGGCACGTCGCCAACATCCTGGCCAAGCTGGGGTTCTCCTCGCGCACCCAGATCGCCGCCTGGGCGGCGGACAAGCAACTCGATCTCACTGCCCCGGCCACCGGACCCGCGTCGGCTCGGCGCGCCTGACCGTCCCGGCGGCGGGGCGCTGGATCAGCCGCTGACCGCCCGCCCCAGGGAGTGCGGGCCTGGCGCGGTGTGGCTGGCGGCCGTGCTCCTGTCCGCCCGGGGTGCGCGGACCATCAGCACGATCGCCAGCGCGAGGGCCGCGGTGAAGGAGCCGAGCGCATAGGCGGCTACCACGCGCAGCCTCGCTTCGCCAGGCACGATCCCGCCTGGTGAGATGGTGACGACGGCGAGCACCGCCGCTCCCGTCAGCCACGCAAGCACCTGGTCACGGTGCCGGGACAAGGACATCGCAGCCTGGCCCAGCACCATCGCGAGCATGTAGAACAGCGTCCCGGCGGCGAGCCAGCCGAAAGCGGCCTGCCCGAGGATGGGACGGACGCCGAACAGCACCCGGGACAGCCACGGCCCGAGCACCGTGGCCGGCAGTCCGCCGGCGATCCCGAGGATGGTCACGATCAGGCAGCCGCGCGGCACCAGCCGCCGGAAGCGCACCTGATCGTCCGCGGACACCGCACCGGCCAGGCCCGGCAGCAAGGACGTCTGTACCGACATGGAGACGAACAACGGCACCCGCGCCAGGACGACCGCCGTGAGCATCGCCCCAGCCAGCGCGGGAGCATCGGGGGAGAGCAGCCTGACGCTGACGACGGCCGCATTGATGATGATCTGGGCGAGCAGCATGGTGGTGATGAGCAGGCCGAGCCGGGATCCCATCGTCTTCCAGGGGGCGGCAGGTCCCGGGCGCAGATCCGCGAGCATCGGGCCGAGGGTGGCAGTGACTGCCATCAGCGGGGCAATGGTCAGGATCAGCCCGAAGGCCACCGCGGACCGCAGGCCCGCGGCCCCGAGTGCGCCGGCGAGGGCGACGCGCGAGCCGCCGTCGAAGGCCAGCTGCCTGCCGTAGGCGCCGAACTTGCCTTGCCCGGCGAGCGTGCCGCGGCTCACCGAGGCGATCGCCAGCGCACACAAGGCCGAGGCGAGCACCGCCACCATCGCGATGTCGCCGCCGAACAGCCGGTCAGCCAGTGGCCTGGCTGCCGCGGCGATCGCCACGAGCATGACGGCAAGGATGGCCGCGGTCAGGGCAGCGCCACGGCGGACGACGGGACCGGCACCCTCGCCGACCGCGGTGCGCGCCGCCACCAGACGGCTCATCTCCTGCTCGACCGGAAGGAACACGCCAAGGGCGAGCAGGTAGACCACGGACCACAGCACCGCCATGGCCGCCATCGCGCTGGCCGGCAGGGTATGCCCGGCGACGGCGAGGTGCGCGTAGGAGCCGGCGCCGACCACCATGAGCCCGGCTCCCACCGGAAGCGTCCCGCGCGGCAGCAGGCCCAGGATTGACGCCCGGTCAGGCATGAGCGCCCAGATAACCGGCGAAACGCTCGTCGACCTGCTCGCCGGTAAGCCCGAAATCGGACAGGGTGTACCGGTGCGCCGGGGCGGCCGCCCCGGCGCTCTGCTCGCGCAGCGCGTGCATGGCATCCCTGGCGGCGCCGCTCATCGTCAGCCCGAAATAGGCGTACACCGATTCGGCGGTGCCGACCGGATCGGCGGCGAAGTCGTCATAGCCGACATCGCAGAACTGTGCCGGGTCATGCCTGGCCCGGACGGCGGTGAAGCGCTCGAGCCCGTCGGCCCACAGTTCCAGCTGGTCATGGCCGATTACCTCGCCCTGGAAGGTCTGCGACCAGCCGGCCGTGGCGTGGGCCGCGAGGCTGCAGACGGACGCGATCGCGGTCCGCGGCGAGCGGTGCGTCTGGATCACCAGCGCGTCCGGGTAGACCTCAAGCAGCGCGTCGAGTGCGAACAGGTGGCTGGGATTCTTGAGCACCCAGCGGCGGCCGCGGTCAGGCAGGCCGATCAGCTGCAGGTTGCGCCGGTGCCGTTGGTAGGCGGCGGTCCAGTCCCGCCCGGCCAGCCAGGAGGAGTAGGCCGGCAGGTGCGCGAGACACTCATAGGAGACCGACCGCATCGACTGCCGCAGCAGCTGCCAGCATTCCTCCACCTGGTCAGCCGCCATGTAGTGCACCCCCATGAACTCGGGATGCGTGACGTGGTGCCGCTCGCAGGCCGCCTGGATGTGCTGGAACACCGGATCGCCAGCCCAGGTGGCGCGGGGTGGGCGGGGTTGCGGTACCTCGGTGAGCCACAGTTCCAGGCCCTGGTGCGCCGGGTCGGCGGTGAGCAGGCGGTGCAGCGCGGTGGTGCCGGTCCGCGGGAGCCCGGTGACGAAGATCGGGCGCTCGATGGCGACCTGTGCGTACCCGGGATGCCGCGCCCACCCCGCCTCGCTGAACAGCCTGGCCACCAGCGCGCCGCGCAGGAAGGCCCGGGCCACCTTGACGCCAAGGGCTGTCAGATCGGCGTCCCGCCGGTAGGACTCCAGGAGCACCGCGAGGCCGTCGCGGTAGTCGTCGGTGCCGAAATCCGCCAGCCCGGTGAGCTGGGCCGCCGCCGCGTGCAGGTCCTCGGCGGTGCCGATGCCGTCACGGTCGCTGCTCATCAGGTGATCACTGCCGTTCAGTGGTGGTACTCGCCGCTATTGACGTCCAGGCACTGGCCGGTGACGGCGCGGGCCATGCTGGACGCGAGGAACACCACCGCGTCCGCGATCTCGTCCGGCTCCGGCAGCGTGCGCAGGTCGGTGGTCGCCGCGGTCTCGTCGTAGACCTGCTGCCGGTCCACGCCGCGCTGCTGCGCCAGGTGCCCGAAGTACCACTTCAGCGTCTCGCCCCAGATCCAGCCAGGCGCCACCGAGTTGACCCGGATACCTTGCGGGCCAAGTTCGCTAGCCAGGCTCCGCGCCAGCGCGAGCAGGGCCGACTTGGCCATCTTGTAGCCGCCGTAGCTGACCCGGGAATGCCGCAGTACCGCGGAATTGATCATCACGACGGAGCCGCCGCTGCTGGCGAGCGCCGGGGTGAAGAGCCGGGTCAGCCGCAGGGCGGCGAGCACGTTGGTCTCGAACGCTGCCCTGATGGCATCCAGGCTGGTGTCGGCGAGCGCGGCCAGCGGCGGGATCGTGAACGCGTTGTTCACGAGTGTGTCGACATTGCCGGACGCCGCCAGCGCGGCCTCGGCGAGGCGGCCTGCCGAGTCCTCGTCCGTGATGTCCGTGGGCACGGGCGCGGCCCGGCGCCCGAGCGCGGTCACCTCTTTGGCCACGTTCTCCAGGCGGGCCGCGGTGCGGGCGGCGAGCACCAGGTCCGCCCCGGCCTGCGCGCTGCGCAGGGCGATGGCCCGGCCTAGGTCCGGGCCAACCCCGGAGATGACCACCACCTTGCCGGCCAGTAGGCTGGCCGGCACCGGGCTGGTCGCCTGCGGGCCGGGCGTCAGCGCCATCAGCGCTTGCTCGAACTCCGGCGTCGTTTGCCCTGCAGTGATCTGGCCTAGATTGCCGCCCTGCGCTGCCGACGGGCAGCGCGAATAGGCGCGCGCCAGCGCGGCCGGCACATCTTCGGCGCGCGCGGGCTCGCAGGCCCATTTGACATAAGGCTTGGGAAACTCTGTCGCGTCCTGCGCGAACAGGAAGGGCTCGTAAGGCAGGATCGAGCGCGCCTGCTGGCCGGCCGTGATCACCAGCGGCGTCTGGTTGCGAAAGGCCGTGAACAGATTGCCGAGCCCGTGGCCGACACCGGCCGCCGAATGCAGATTGATCAGCGCCGCATTGCGCCGCGCCTGCGCATAGCCGTCTGCCATGCCGACGACGACCGATTCCTGAAGCCCCAGCACATAGCGGAAATCATCCGGGAAATCGCGGAACATGGGCAGCTCGGTCGAGCCCGGATTGCCGAACACGGTGGTCATGCCGAAGGCCCGGAAGAGGCGGAAACAAGCCTCGCGCACGGTGAGCGGGCGCGAGGCTTCGCCCAGTTTGTTCGCGCTCATGGCGACCGCCATCAGGCGCAGCTCGCCGTTGAAATCGGGGATCTCGACGGGAATGTTTGCAATGCCGCCGGCGCCGACCTTCACCAGGCCGGAGAACAACGCCACCGTCCTTTGCGGCACGACGGCGAGCGGGCGTCCGCCCAGCATGTCGCCGCCTTCGCGAAAGGCGCCGATGGGCCCCTTTTGCGCGTTGATGAGGCGGCTGTAATCGCCGCGCATGCCGACGCCGAGGCGGCGCTTGCCGAAATAGTAATGCGCCGGATCGGGCGATTTGAAATCGGTGAGCTGCAAAATGCCTTCATCGACAGCGGCCAGCGTCAGATAGGTGGTCTCGCCCCCGCTGAGCCCCTTCACCGTGACGGGCACGATGATGGTCTGGCGCGGGCGCACGAGCTTGGGTCCGCCGATCACCGGCGTCAGGGTGCGCGCCGCATTGTTGACGCCGAGCCAAGCCACGCCAATCGAACGCACGGGCTCACGGCCGGTCGCCTGGTCGAGCGGGCGGTAATCGGTGACGAGCACATAGGCTCCCGCTCCCCAATCGGCCGAGACCGGGATATCGACACTGACACCGCCCTTGGGCGCATTGATGACCTGAGATGAGAACAATTTGTCGCCGGCCACGACCACCAGCGCCTGCCCGTCGGCGTTGGGCTTGATGGTGACATGGGCGACCTCGCCGGGCTTGTAGGAGGGTTGATCGGCCGCAACCGGAATGCGATCGGGCCGGTCGCCGGCCGCGCTTGCCGACCAGCCGGAATAGAAGCGATAGGCCGTGGACGCACCGGTCTTGGGATCGGTGATCGTCAAGCGATAGGTGCCCCACGGCACGGCCTGGCTCAGCCGCGCGGGCCGATCGGCCGAAATCTCGAGCTTGCCGGAGGCGACCAGGCGGTCGCGCGTGGTCGATTGATATTTCCAGCTTCCATTGTCCTGATAC
>OFHH01000089.1_pt1 | contig 14413 bp, 13 predicted proteins | sample 1521961 | NCBI WGS metagenome assembly OFHH01 (sample SAMEA2468439, study PRJEB22500) | soil metagenome | biome: Glassland; feature: Farmland; material: Clay | place: Australia | collected 2013-01-31 | depth 0.55 m | reverse complement strand
CGCGGTGGGGGGAGCCGTGGGCACCGCCACGGCCGTCCGGGCCGGTACTGCCGGTCTTGCTGGCCGTACCGTCGATGGCGTCCATGCCGTTCGCGGCGAAGACCAGGGTAGCCGGTGGCTGATTTGTGGTCCAGGCTGGCAGCAGTGAGGGTACCGGGCGTGGTCCCGTCAGGGCCAGTGCCTCACCGGCATGCACATCGAGGTCGGCCGGTCTGGCGATCGCCGGGCGAAGGTCGGGCTGGGTATCGCCGTCGTTCCCGGTGACAGGCATGACGATGCTGTTGGGCATCAGCATGACCGCCGTGGTGCCGCCATAGGGGGAGGGGCGAAGCGAAACCCGGACGCCGTGGCGGGCGGCAAGTTTGCCCACCACGAACAGGCCTAGCTGGTCGGCATTGGCAAGGTCGAAGTCGGGGGGCGTGGCGAGCTGCTGATTGATCACGTCCAGCTGCCCGGCCTCGATGCCCAGGCCCCGGTCGTCGATCTCGATCGCGAAGCCGTTGGCAACCCGCTCGGCCCGGACCTCCACCCGGGTGCCAGAGGGAGAGAACAGGGTCGCGTTCTCTATCAGCTCGGCCAGCAGGTGGCTCATGTCCGCGGCGGCCGATCCGGCCACCGCGTCCTCCGCCCTGGTGAGAACCGTGACCCGCTTGTAGTCCTCGACTTCGGCCACCGCTCCCCGGATGACGTCGATGACCGGCACCGGTTCGCTCCAGGAACGGCCCGGCGCCGCACCGGACAGGATGATCAGGCCCTCGGCATGGCGGCGCATACGGGTGGTGAGGTGGTCCAGCGGGAACAGATCTGCCAGCGCGGCCGGGTTGGCGGCCTTCTGCTCCAGCGCGTCGATGAGGCGCAGCTGCCGTTGCAGCAGCGACTGGTTCCGCCGCGCCAGGCTGACGAAGACCTGCCCGATACCGCTGCGCAGGCCGGCCTCCCCGGTGGCGGCGGCGACCGCTGTGTGCTGCAGGCTGGCGATGGCTTCCGCGGCCCGGGCGATCTCGGCGGTTCTGGCGGGTGTCCGCAGGGGCACCTCGTCCGCGGGGGCTGGGTGCTCGCCGTGGCGGAGCCGGTCCAGCAGTTGCGGCAGCCTTTCGTCGGCCAGATGCCGGGCGGTCGCCTCCAGATCGGCGACGTCCCGCGTAAGGCGCTGGGCGAACAATCCCATCAAGGTGGCCGAGGCGAGTACGACGACCAGGCCGGTGCCGGCCAGCAGTGCGAATTCGACCAGGTCCCGGTGGCTCTGGGCGGATGAGCCAGCCGCGCCCAGGGTGCCGCCGAGCGTGGTGCTTACGACCACCCCCGACAGCAGGACCAGGCATGCGACCGGCACGGCCACCATTGCTGCGAAGGTGACCCGGATCGGGTAGCGCGCAGTGCGCGGCCGTTCCGGGCCTGGCAAGCCGAATATGCCCATGTGGTACTCCTGGATCGATCCCGTGGCCGGAGTCCCGCCCCTTGCCGAACCACCCGCTGCCGCCGCTGCACCATCCTGCGCTATTACGCGCCAATTGTCATCGAACTTCCCGAAATCAGCCTATTGTTGGGCCGGCAGCCAATACTGGGTTCTGCGGAGGTTGTGGCGCGTGGCGATAAAAGGCACGGGTGAGCCGATCATGAACAGCCAGATTCTAGCGGCGGCCACGCCCAGGTTGCCCGCTAATCCGGGGGGTTCGCCGGTCCGGTCAGGTGCGGTACCGCCGCTGGCCGACTGCTTCAGTGCCCGGCCCGAGACCGGGCCGGGCCCGCTGGGCAAGCTCATGCCAGGCCGGGCCATCGTGCTGACGACGCCGGAGATGTCAGGGACGCTGCACGACTGGCCTGGCGGCACAGGCAAGACCCAGTTCGCCGCATTCGCCGCCGAGTCCTTGTGGCGGGCACGCGAGATCGACGTGCTGGTCTGGGTGACCGCCACCAGCCGGGCGTCAGTCCTGGCCGGCTACGCGCGGGCCTTCGCGCAGATGATGGGGACGGAGCAGGCGGGCGATGCCGAGACTGTCGCCGACCGCTTCCTTGCCTGGCTCGGCCAGACCAGCCAGCCGTGGCTCGTGGTGCTGGACGATGTGACCGGCGCGGCCGACCTGGCCGGTCTGTGGCCGGCCGGCCCGGCCGGCCAGGTCCTGATCACGACGCCGACCGCGGTATCGCCCGTGGACAGCGGGAATCCACTGGTCTTCCCGGTGGGGGTGTTCGGTTCCCATGAGGCCCTGACATACCTTATGGGGCGGCTGAGCGCGGATCCCGACCAGCGGGTCGGAGCGGTTGACCTCCTGGAAGATCTCGGCCGTGATCCGATCGCTCTCGCCCAGGCCAGTGCGGCAATAGCGAGTTCCGGAATCACCTGCCGCGATTACCGTGACCTGTTCGGCCGGAGAAGGGAACAGATCGCCGAGGCGGCCGGAATCCCGCCCGCCGCCAAAGCTGTCACCTGGACATTGTCGGTCGAACAGGCCGGCCAGTTGTCACCGGGCCGGCTGGCCCAGTCCTGCCTGGCGCTGGCCGTGCTGCTCGACGGTCACGGAATCCCCGGCGCTGTCTTCTCCACGCCGGCTGCGTGCGGCTACCTCGCCGCGAGCCACCCCGCTGGGGTGCCCGATCCTAAGCAGGCCCGGACCGCCCTGCTCAGCCTGGAGCGCGCCGGTCTGCTCACGATCGATCCCGCGAACACGGAGCGGACGGTGCGGGTTCCCTCGGTCGTGCAGGCGGCAGTCAGGTCGGCCACGCCCGACTCGATGCGCGACCAGGCGGCCAGAGCGGCGGCGAATGCGCTGCTGGAGGCATGGCCGGCCGGTGACGCGGAGCCATCGGTTGCCGATGCGCTGCGCTCCTGCGTGACGAGCCTGCACCAGGCGGCGGCGGAATCGCTGTGGTCGGGCGGGTGCCACGCTATCTTGTTCCAGGCTGGACGGAGCCTGGACAGCGCACGGCTGGTCGGCCCGGCAGTCGCCCACTGGCAGGCGCTGGCCTCGGCCAGCGAGCGGGTACTCGGGCCCGGGCACCCGGACACGCTCATCGCCTCCGGCCGGCTGGCCAGCGCATCGGTGGCAGCCGGGCTTGGCACCGAGGCCGTGGCGCTTTACCAGCAGACCCTGGACGTGCGGGCCTCTGCCCTGGGCACCGACCACCCCAGCACCATCGCGGCCCGGGCGGATCTGGGCACCGCGCTGCTCGCGGCGGGCCGGCCGGTCGAGGCGATCAGCAACCTTGAGGTGGTCCTGACCGCCTGTGAGCGCGGCCTGGCACCGGATGACCTGGACAGCCTTGTGGTCCAGGACAGTCTTGCCGATGCCTACCGGGCGGCCGTAAGGTACCCGGAAGCCATCCGCCTGGCCCGGCGCACGCTGGCCGAACGCGAGCGGCGGCAGGGAGCCGACCATCCCGACACGATGACCACCCGCGGGAACCTGGCCGCCGCCTGCCTCGCGGCCGGCCGCATCAAGGACGCCATTGCGCTCGGCCAGCGGACTCTGGCCGGGCGGGAACGGGTCCTGGGTCCCGACCATGTGGATACGATCGGCTCGCTGAGCACCCTCGCGTCGGCCTACCACTCGGCGCGGCACCTCAAGGACGCCATCCCGCTCTACGAACGCGCCCTGCGGGACCGGGAGCGCATCCAGGGACCCAACCACCCCGACACCCTGGGCGCGCGGGGCAACCTCGCCTCCGCCTACCACTCGGCCGGGCGGATGGCCAGCGCGCTGGAACTCTACGAGCGCAGCCGGCTGGACTGCCAGCGGGTGCTGGGCCCCGAGCACCCCGATACCCTCGCGGCCCGCGCCAACCTGGCACACGCCTACTTCGCCATGGGGCGGCAGCCCGAGGCGGTCACGCTGCTCCAGGGCACCCTTGCCGACTGTGAGCGGGTACTGGCACCCAACGATCCGCTGACGGTAGCCGTGCGGGAAAGCCTGGAAGCGGTGGCGCGGGGGTGAGCGGTGGCGCGGGGGTGACATGCGCCGCGGCCGGCCAGGCAACCGCGATCAGGCCGGCGCGATGCCCGAGCGCTCCTCGGCCATGGTCATCGCCCGGTCCAGGATGTCGACGGCACGGTCAACGAGTTCCTTCTCGATCACCAGCGACGGAATGAGCTGGAACCGGTTGTAGTAGTAGCCGCCTTTCTCGAACAGCAGGCCCTCACGGACGCAGAAGTCCAGCATCCAGGCGGTTTCATCGGCGGCCGGCTCTTTCGTAACCCGGTCCCGGACGAATTCCAGGCCGATGAACAGCCCGCGGGCGTCGATCCAGCCCAGGATCGGGTGCCGTTCCCGCAGCCCTTTCAGCCGGTCAAGGAAATAGCTGCCGAGATCCGCTGCCCGCTTCACCAGTTGCTCCGACTCGTACACATCGAGGGTCGCATTGGCGGTGGCGCAGGCGAGCGCGCCCGCGGTGAAGGTGCCGACATGCGCGCCCGGCCCCCACGATGCGGCGACCTCGTCGTCGGCGATGACGGCGGAGATCGGCAGCCCGCTGGCCAGGCCCTTGGAGGTGAGGATCATGTCCGGCACGACCTGCTCGTGCTCGCAGGCCCAGAGCCGGCCGGTGCGGCCCAGGCCGGCCTGGATCTCGTCGTCGATGAGCAGGAACCCGAACTCGTCGCACAGTTCGCGGATGCCACGCAGGTAGCCGGCGCCCGGGATGATGTAGCCCGCGCTGGCCTGCATCGGCTCCAGCAGGATGGCGGCGACGTTGGAGACCCCCGCGCGGTGCTCGGCGAACGGCGACTCCTTGCCGAGCAGCATCCGCCGGGTGAACTCCAGGCAGGCCTCGGCACAGTGCTCCGGTGCTGCCCCGACCGGGCAGCGGTAGGGGTAGGAGTACGGGATCTTCGCGTGGCCGCTGTCCTGTGGCAGCACCGGGTAGAAGTAGGCCCACATGCCGCCCTTCGCGGTGGTCGGCATGGTGGCGCCGGTCGTGCCGTGGTAGCCGCCGTAGGCGGAGAGGATGATCGGCGCCCCGGTGTACCAGCGCGCCAGCCTGATCGCCAGCTCGGCGGCATCAGCGCCGGTCGTGGCGAACACGACCCGCCTGCGGCGATCGCCGGGCGCCATGGCGGCCAGCCGCGCGGCCAGCCGTTCCCGCGGCTCGCCCGGCAGGTCGAAGTAGTGCATGAGCTGGCCAGCCTGCTCGGCGAGCGCGGCGGTGACCGCCGGGTGACAGTGCCCGACGTTCGACACCGAGAATCCGGCCAGCATGTCCACGTATTCCTTGCCGTCGGCGTCCCAGACCAGGGCGCCCTCGCCACGCATGATCGCGGGCGGGCAGTCGAACAAGGCGAAGCCGGCCTGGCCGGTCGACTCGTTGCGCACATGCTCGCGAAGGATCTCCTTGCTTTTCGGCCCGTAGCCGGAACGCTCCACGCGCTCCAGCAACTGCTCCGGGCTCGCGTGCAGCCGCTCGCGCTGCTGGATGAGCCGGTGGCTGAAAGCTCGCTTATCCACTGCTTCCCCTCGCGCCTGCCCTGCGGTTGGCGCCCTGCGGCGGCCGGCCTGCGGTGCCGAGCATCGGCTGATGACGCTCCAGCACCCGGCGCACCGCCTCGGAACCTACCGACTTCATCATCACGGCGCCGCCCTTGACCACGGGTTTCAGCGACTCGTCGAGTGCGGGGGCCAGGTCGATCGCGGTGCGGGCAGGCGGGACATGCAGGTTGAACACCGCGCGCTCGGGCCGGCTCACCTCGGCGGCGGACTTCTCGATCTGCCGTTCCAGATCGTCGTCGTCCATCTCCCGCGGAGTATGCCACGGCGTGCGGTTGGACCAGCCGCAGGAGATCATGGTGATGCCCTCGCCAAGGTCGATGAGCCGGTCCTCGGTCTCGGTCACGGCGGGCGAGGAGCGCAGGATCCCCCGGATCTCATGGGGGTCGTCGTTGCCGGTCATGATGTAGAGCCGGATTCCGGTCCCGGACAGCCTTTCCCGCGCCAGCTCCAGCCAGCGGTACAGCGTCTCGCGCATCAGGGTCAGGAAGACCCTGTGCACAGCCGCGGGATCATCCCAGGTGTGCTCGAGTTCCTCGTCGGTGGTCCGGTAAGGGTAGAAGCCCATGTCCCGGACCCGGGCCTCGGCCTGGTCGAGTTCAGCCAGGGTCAGCACCTTCTCGCCGCTCAGCTGGCGGACGATGTATCCGCCCCCGGGACGGGACACCACGGGAACCACGGCCTTGCCGGTGATATCCCCACCCATGATCAGGGTGTCGGCACCGTAGAACTGCCCGGCGTTCAGGAACTTGCGCCAGCACACCTCCGAGCCGTGGACATCGGTGGCGAAATAGACCCTCATCGTCACCGGGTGACCTCCTCCGGAACCTGGTACCACCGTTTGCGGCGGCCCACCTTGGCGCGCAACTGCCAGCCCACGGTCTTAGGTGCCGCTTGCATGGCTTCGGTCATGGTGGCGATCCGGCTGCCGATCCGCTCCCGGTCAGATGCGCCGATGGCCAGGCCACCGAGGAGATCGGCGCAGGCTTCGAGGTTCTGCGTCACGGTCGTATACAGCCCCCAGTCGGCGGCGCACATGACAGCCAGCCGGCTGAGGTTCAGCCGGCCGGTGCCGTCGCTCTCGGCTGGCTCGTGATCCCAGAGCAGCATCGCGACGTCGGACAGGTCCTTGGCGTTGATCTCGGCGATCTGCAGCTTGGTCAGCATCAGTTCGGCCGCCGCCAGGGTCTCGGGTTCGGCCTCGAGCCTGGCCCCCAGGTCAAGGGTGTGCGACATCTCGAAGGTGTCGAGGAAGACGTCGATCTGCCAGCCACCGGGGTCGTAGTAAAGCAGGCGGCGGGCCCCGTGCGTCGCGTTGAATATCCGCTCCGGCTCGAAGCCTGTCTCCTCCAGCATCGCGCGCAACGCCCGCGACTGCCGCTTGTGTGCCACCAGGTCGATGTCCGGGTAGTCGCGGCCGAGGACCGCGCGCGACTCGGCGGAGCCACGGATCCAGACCGCCACCCCGCCGAGCAGGCGGACCGCTATGGAGCGGGCCGCAGCCGTGGCCACGATCGAGCGGCCAGCCGACACCATCGTCGGCTCACCGCCCACGGCCGGGCGCCGGCCCGCCCCAGCGGGATTACCAGTCGTTCCAGATGACCCTTCGCTCATTCGGGCGGGATCTCGGCGAACGTCTGGGTGAGCTGCATGCCCTGGGCGCGCCGGACCAGCCGGACACCGATGTAGTAGACGATGGCAACCACCGGGGCGGCGAATGCCTCCAGCATCGCTTTGGCCCCGAAGGACCCAGCGAACCCGGTCTTGGACGCGATGTAGATCACGAAGCCCCAGGAGATCGCCGAGATCGCCGCCACCCAGGTGATCACCGGCAGGCCGGCCAGCTTGTGCCTGGCCCACGCCGGGCCCTGCGCATGCATCTGCGGCCGGCGCCACGGGGTGATGACCGCAGCGACCGAGACGATGATGAACGCGAGCGCCATCACCGCGATCACGTTCAGCAGCAGGTTGCCCAGCCCCGCGTAGATGTTGAGGTAGTTGAGCAGTTCGACCACGCAGCCGATGGTGATCGTCGCAATCACCGGGGTGTGGAAGCGGTCGGAGACGGTGGTCAGCTTCTCCGGCGCGAGCCGGTCGAACGACCAGGCGAACATGTTCCTGGTGCCGAGCATGAAGCCGGTCGGCGTCCACCACAGGATCGACAGCACGAAGCACAGCGCGATGAAGACCAGCAGCCACTGCGGGCCGGGCAGGAAGTTCACCAGGGCTGGCAGGAAGGGCTGGAACCCCAGCTTCCAGTGCGCCGCTCCGCCACCGAAGGCCATGAATATCGACGACCCGAAAAACTTGAAGCCGAAGTACTTGTAGATCAGGCCCACGCCGAGCATGTAGAGGAGCGCCGAGACCAGGAGTGCGCCGAGGATGGAGAGGCTAGCGGTGCGGCGGACATTGCGGATCTCCCCGGCGAAGTATCCCGTCCATTGGAAGCCGGTGTAGACCTGGAAGCAGTAGATCATCCCGTACAAGGTGGCTGCCCAGCCGATGCCACCTGCCACGCTGAAGCCATAGTGATGGGCGCTGGCGATTACGGCGGCGTAGGTCGTGCCGGAGTTGGCGTTCCAGGAGGAGATGAAGTGCCCGTGGCTGCCGAAGGCCATGGCCAGCAGCCAGGCGATCATGCCCACCCACACGACCGCGAAGGTGATCAGCATGTAGCGGGCAACCACCCGCACCCCGAAGATCATCAAGATCGTGAACAGCGCCGTCAGCACGGTCGCGATGAGCATCATCTCGCCCTTGCCGGGTGCGGTCAGCCATGATGCGTGCCAGCCGCCCACGTACGCCGCCGCCGGCCCCATCGTCCCGAGCATGTAGGTGAAGTTGAAGGAGATCCAGGTAAGGAACACGAACGTCAGCGAGAAGTTCGCGAAGAAGCCGAAGAACGGGTTCAGCGTCCTGGACACCCAGACGTAGTCGCCTCCCGAGCGCGGCATGATCGAGGTGTAGTAGAGGTATACCAGGCCGCAAGTGGCTACCAGTGGGGTGGCCAGCAGGAATGCCAGCAGCATGTTGGCGGTCGGCCAGAACTGGGGAGTGAACGACATCGCTTCGGTGATCCCGACCGGGATCAGGACAGCCGAGAAGACCAGGTTGAACGCATCGAACGCGGTGAGTTCCCTGACCAGGCCGGTCGCGTTCCGTACGAACAGATTCCGGCTGCCGCCTGGTGGCTGCGCACCAGTCCGGGCTCCTATGGTGGTCACCGACTCCTCCTTAGATGTTCACTGTTCGTGGCCGACATGATCCTAGGCCCGGCCCGGCGCCTTTGCCGACAATCATCGCCTTGACGATAAGTGTCAGGCAACAGGGCTTACGCGTCAATAACAGACCATTCTCCTGTCTATGGGAGAAATCCGGGCAAAATGGCCGCAGGTCGGAGGGTCCCTGCCCCCCGCCGAACGGATGCTGGCGTGTCCTGCGGGACGAAGAATGGCTTGTGCGGCACCTGTGGCCGCATGCCCGGCGGCGACGTTGCCTGCCACGGTCCGGCGGGTCAGTATGCGCACGTGGAGGCGGATGACGCAGCCGGGCGGGCGCGCCAGCGCGAACTGGTCAGGCGAGGGTATGACGCCATTTCGCTCGCCTACCGCAGCGACGATGGCCAGGCGGCCAGTTCGTCAGCGGAGGACGTCAGCCGTTACCGCGGCTGGGTCGCGGAGCTGGCCGGCCTGCTTCCCGCTGGCGCACGGGTGCTCGACCTTGGCTGTGGCGCCGGGATACCGCCCACCAGGGAACTCGTGGCGCACGGGCTCCAGGTGATCGGCGTCGATTTCTCCGCCGTACAACTCCGGCGCGCGAGGCGGCTCGTGCCAGCGGCCAGCCTGGTGCAGGCCGACATGACCGCCCTGCACATGCGGTCCGCCAGCCTGGACGCGGTGGTGTCGTTCTACGCCTTGATCCATGTGCCGCTCGCGGACCAGCGGGCCCTGTTCCCCCGCATCCGGGCCTGGCTGCGCCCGGGGGGTCTGTTCCTGGCCATCGTCGGCGCCCGGCGGTGGACCGGGACCGAACGCTACCTCGGGGCCGACATGTTCTGGGACCACCAGGACACCGGCACCTACCTTCGCTGGCTTGAGGCGACGGGACTGGCGCCGGTCTGGCACCGTTATGTCCCGGAAGGGGGCAGCGGGCACAGCCTCATCCTCGCCCGGGCCTGCTGAGCCCTGCCATCGTGCTCAGCCGGGCAGGGTCCTGGGCAGCACGCTGTTGTCGGAACGGGTGATCGCGCAGATCCGGCTGCCCGTGAGGGTCCCCGGTCGCAACCAGCCGGCAGGTGCGGTCGGTCAGCAGCGCGACTACCCCGTCCATGCCGCCGGTCTCGAAAGCGCGGGTGAACGGGGCGGCAAGTTCGGCCTCACTGGCGGAACCGGGCGGCGGTGGCGGTTCCCGCTCCGCTGAGGGCGGGAACCGGCGTTGCAGTGGGGCCGCGGGCGCGCTCGAGGGCGCTGGTCGCCGACTCCTCGGTGGATTCGAGCAGCTGGGATACCTCGCCGGCATGGAATCCAAGGATGCCGCGCAGGATGAGGACGGCCCGCTGCCGGGGCGGCAGGAGCTGCAACGCGGTGATGAAGGCCAGGGAGATGGCTTCCCTGGTCGAGGCCGGGGAACGCGTCCGCGACCGCCGGGCACTGGATCGCAGCGCGTTCAGGCAGCGGCTGGTCGCGACCCGGTACAGCCAGGTCCGGACCGTCGTCACCATGCCACCCTCGCATCACCTCTGCAGGCCATCTGCCGCGAGGTCCGCGAGCTGGCCCACCCCGCCGGCCCGGAGGTCACCGAGACCATCAAGCGCACCGGCCGGCCATACTTCGTGCTCCAGGGCAACATCTGCGCCCTGCTCGCGGCGAAGGACCACGTCAACGTATTCCTCTATGACGGCGCCATCGTTCCTGATCCCGAGGGGATCATCACCGCCGGCCACGGCAACAAGACCGCCCGCACCGTGGCGGTACGCCAGGGTGAGACCATCAACGCGCCCGCTCTCACCGCCATGTTCAGGCACATCATCGCCAACAACCGTGCCGGTGGCTGGCGCAAGCTGAAGCGCGAAGGCTCAGCCACGGCTAGCGGTGAGGAGGCTGGCCGGCCCGGGTGAGCGACTGACGGGTGCGCTCGAGGAAGTCACGCTCGGCCTTGTTCTGCGTGCGGGCGATCGCCTCCCGGTAGGCCTGCGCGGCAGCGGTGGTGCGGCCCAGCCGCCGGAGCAGGTCCGCGCGGATGGCGTGAAACAAGTGGTAGCCACCGAGTTCGAGGCTGTCCACGAGGGCGAGTGCCGCGGCTGGGCCCTCGACCTCGGCCACCGCGACCGCCCGGTTGAGAGCCACGACTGGGCTGGGGGCGAGAGCGGCCAGCTGGTTGTACAGCTCCAGGATCTGGCCCCAGTCGGTGGCGGCCGCGGTGGGCGCGTCGCTGTGGACCGCGTTGATCGCCGCCTGGATCTGGTACGGGCCGGGCTGGTTGCGCCGCAGGCAGCGCCTGACGATGGCCTGGCCTTCGGCGATGAGGCTGTGATCCCACCGGCCGCGGTCCTGGTCGGCCAGCAGCACGAGGTCGCCGTCCGGGGTGGTACGGGTGGCCCGGCGCGACTCGGTGAGCAGCATGAGCGCGAGCAGTCCCAGGACCTCCGGTTCGTCAGGCATGAGCCCGGACAGGAGCCGTCCCAGACGGAGGGCCTCCGCGCACAGGTCCGCGCGGACCAGCCGGTCGCCGGAGCTCGCCGTGTAGCCCTCGTTGAAGATGAGGTAGATGATGGCGAGCACGGCGCGCAGCCGGTCCGGGAGGTCGGCCTCACCCGGGACCCGGTACGGGATCCGCGCGTCGCGGATCTTGCCCTTCGCCCGGACCAGCCGCTGAGCCATCGTCGGCTCGGGGACCAGGAAAGCGTGCGCGATCTCGGCGGTGCTGAGCCCACCGAGGAGCCGCAGCGTCAGGGCAACCTGGACGTTGGTGGCGAGCGCCGGATGGCAGCATGTGAAGATCAGGCGCAGCCGGTCGTCGCGCACGGGGCCCTCCGCGGCCGGTTCGCCGCCGGCGTGCAGCAGGGCGGCCTGGGCATGCCGGTCCGCGCGGGATGCTTCCCGGCGGAGGCGGTCGATCGCGCGATTGCGGGCGGTGGTGATGATCCATCCCGCCGGGCTGGGTGGCAGCCCGGCGGACGGCCACTGCTGTACCGCCGCGGTGAACGCGTCCTGGACCGCCTCCTCGGCAATGTCGATGTCACCGAAAACGCGAGCCAGTACGGCCACAGCGCGGCCGTACTGCTCACGGAACACATGCTCGATGTCCGAGGCGGTGAGGGCCGGCACGCCAGGTATCAGTCCCCGGCGTCGCCGGCCAGCGGGCGCACCTCGATGGGCAGGGGAGTCACCGCCCGGGCGAGCTTACGGCCCCATTCGATGGCGGCGTCCAGATTGGCCGCCTTGATGATGGTGAACCCGCCGACGTGCTCTTTCCCCTCGGCGAACGGGCCGTCAGTGGTGAGCATGCCGCCGTCGGTGAACCGCACCACGGCGGCCGTGTCCGGGGGCTGCAAGCCTGCTGTGAAGACCCACGCGCCGGCCGCCTGAAGCTGCGACCTCCACGCGCCGACGTCCTGCATCACCTTCTCCAGAACCTCGGGCGGGGGCGGATCCCCGTCGGGCTGATACACGCTGAGCAGGTACTGCTTCACTTGAGTCCCTCCTTGAGGCTACCTGCCGGTACCGGTCCGGCTTCTCACCCTCTATACGAATGGCACCCGGCCGCATCGACAGCGGGCAAGCCAGGCAGGATGGGCACATGCTCGACCATCTCGCGATCCAGTGCACTGACGTGGCGGCCAGCGCCTCCTTCTACGATGCCGTGCTCGCTCCGCTGGGCGGCCAGCGCGTCCTGGACTTCGGTGAAGCCATCGGCTACGGCGTGCCACCCATGCCGGACTTCTGGATCGGCCGCCAGACCACCGGCGAGGGCTTCCGTGAATCGCATATCGCCTTCTCCGCACCGGACCGCGCCTCGGTGCGGGCTTTCTTCGAGGCCGCCACCGCGCTGGGCGCTGCGGTGCTGCACGAGCCACGGCTGTGGCTGGAATACCACGCAAACTACTACGGGGCCTTCGTCCGCGACCCTGATGGCAACAACGTCGAGGCCGTGTGTCACCTGCCCGAGTAGGGGGGGCCGACTGGCCCGCACGTTCTTCCGGAGGCCGGGGCACCCTGAGCGGGTCCGGTTTGTCGGGGACTGCTGAGGTTGATGGATTTGGCGACATGAGGGTGCGACTGGCCACGCGGCGGAACTGTGCCTTGACGGCCGCTGCCGTGGCAGGAGTCATACTTGCTGCGCTTCTCGCCGCCGGGTGCACGCATGAGCCCACGGGCGCGCAGCTGGCCCGGATGGAATCTTGTACCCAGTTCGGCATCAGTGCCATCAAGCATCACGTCACCGTCACCCCGCTCCCAGCGGCCTGCAGTGGCCTGACAAAAGCCCAGGTCAGCTCGGCGGCTGACGATGCGCTTCGGGCGATCCTCAGCTCTGTGCACGGCAGAGTGCGCATCCACGCCCGCGCGAAGGAACTGGCCCCGCTGCTGGGGCGTGTGGTCGCTGCGGTTCCGGCGCAGCCCAGCCTGCCGCCGGTGTCCGCACCGCCGGCCCGCGCGGCCAGCGGTCCCCCGCTCCGTCTGGTCGCCCTTGCCGCATGGCTGATCACCGTTGGTCTTGGCCTTGTGATGATGGCAAGGTGGGTCGTCCGCGGTGGCCTCCGCCGCGCCCGCACTGGCAGTACCGGGCCCTCGCCGGCCATGAACTTCGCTCACCTCGGGCTTGCCGTGGCTGGCCTGGTGCTCTGGATCGTCTACCTGGCGGCCGGCATGACCGGCCTGGCCTGGATCGCCAGCATGCTCCTGCTGCCAGTGGCGGGTCTTGGCATGACGCTGGTGAGCCTGTGGCTTCCTGAGCGTGCGATCGCAGCCGTCACAGTTCCAGCCGCTCAAGCCGTTCCCGTTGCCACCGGCGCGGCACCTGCTCCACTCAGTCCTGACCCGCCACCAGCCGGCCGCCCGCCCGCTCTGATCCTGGCAGCGCATGTCGCCTCCGCTGTGGCGACCATCCTGTTCACGGTTCTGGCCGCGGTTGGCTCCGGATAAAGGGCTCGACCCCTGGCGCCGCGGGGGCTCCGTCCGCACGCCGGCGGCTGCGGGCAGGTCTCTCAGGCCGCCAGCGCCGGGCTGGAGAAGGTGGCGCACCGGGCCAGGTCGGTGATGATCTGGCCGACGCGGTCACCCAGGACCGGGTCGGTGAAGCGGTCATCGGGGGTGAGCTGGTGTGAACGCTGGGCACCGCCAGCTCGGTTCCGATCAGGTCGGCACCGATGACCATCAGTCCCTGCGCAGGTCCGCCAGTGCCCAGGCGGCCCCCCGGGGGCTGGCGCTCGTGCTGACCACCGCGGCCGGCTTGGCCTCCTGGACGGCGGCGCCCCGCGGGCGGGATGCCCAGTCCGGGGCGTTCTTCAGCTGGCCCGGGATGGAACCGTTGTACTCGGGGGTGGCGATCAGCACGGCACCGGCACCCGCGATCAGCTCGCGTAGCTCGGCGACCGGGTCAGGTCCTCACATTTGGCCCCCATGGGTGCGGGAACGGACGCTGGTGGCGGGGGTGCCCACGGGTTAAGCGGGCCGCGTCTACGGCGTTATGCGGTGGTTTGCCCGTTGCGGGCGGAGACTGCGGGTCGGCGTCTGCCCCGCGGGCCGGTGTCGGCGATGGCCAGGGTCAGGGCTTCGAGCTCGGCGACCAGGGCGCGGAGCCGACGGTGGTTGTCGAGCCATTGCCGGTAGTCGGCCAGCTGCTCGTCGGGGACGAGGCGGGGGTGTGGCTTGCCGGCTGACCTGCCGGGCCCCCGCCAGGTGGGGCCGGGGGGGGGGGGGGGGGGGGGCGGGGGGGCG
>OFHH01000086.1_pt1 | contig 14566 bp, 13 predicted proteins | sample 1521961 | NCBI WGS metagenome assembly OFHH01 (sample SAMEA2468439, study PRJEB22500) | soil metagenome | biome: Glassland; feature: Farmland; material: Clay | place: Australia | collected 2013-01-31 | depth 0.55 m | reverse complement strand
CAAAGCATGCACAGGCGAAAAACATCCTCGTGCTCTTCAGAATCGGCGAACAGTCGGTCTACGTTGATATCGAAGACGATGGGCAGGGGTTCGATATTCAGACGCTCTTTCATTCTGCGACACACACGATAAAAGACCGCAGAGGGCTGGGCCTTCTGGGTATGAAGGAAAGAGCGGGCCTGCTCGGTGGTAAGTTCGAAATATGCTCGCAACCCGGGATCGGGACGGGGATACACCTGCAAATCCCTCTGGAGTGTCCGGAGGTCATGCATGCCTAAGAGAAAAGTCCTCATTGCAGATGACCATGCTCTCGTCCGCGAAGGGATCGCGGCTTTCCTGAAATTGTGCGACGACATTGAGGTCGTGGCCGAGGCATCGGACGGCATCGAGGCCCTCGAAAAAGCGACAAAGTTCCGTCCCGATATCATCATTATGGATGTCAACATGCCGAAACTCGGCGGCCTTGAGGCCACAATAGAAATAAAGAAGACGCACCCCGAGATCAAAGTGCTGGTCCTTACGCAGTATGAAGACCGTGAGTACATCTTGCGCTTTCTCAAGGCAGGGGTCTCGGGGTATTTACTGAAGAAGGCTGTCGGTAGCGATCTGATCGCGGCGCTCAAGGCGATCATGCGGGGGGAACTCTATCTCTACTCCTCGATCGCCTCGGAAGTCGTGGCCGGCTACCTCCAGGGAGACCGGGGGGAGGTCTGTACGGAAAGCCCCTATGATAAGTTGAGCGATCGGGAAAAACAGGTGCTGAAACTCGTGGCCGAAGGCTACACGCACAAGGAAGTGGCCGACATGCTCGCCATCAGCGCCAAGACGGTCATTGCCCATCAAACGAACATCAGCGAAAAGCTCGGCATCCATACGCGGGCGGGATTGATCAAGTTTGCCATTCAGAAGGGAATTATAAAAATAGAGATAGATGGATCAGAGGGGCACCCCTAGATCTTCCCGTCCACCATTTCGCGCATTTCCTTGCCCGCCTTGAAGAAGGGGACCTTTTTCGGAGGAACGGCAACGGCCTCGCCGGTCTTGGGATTTCTTCCCTCTTTCGCACGCCGGTGCCGAATACGGAAGCTCCCGAATCCCCGGATTTCCACCTTATCGTCCCGCGAAAGAGCGTCTTTGATGCCGTCAAGCACGGTGTTGACAACCACTTCCACCTGTTTTCTTGTTAAGTCAATTTTTTTTTCGGAAATCTTATCGACGAGCTCTGCCTTGGTCATGCAATCCCCTCCTCATACTGCCGTCAGCGATACAAATATTGGAGTTTTGCGGAACTCCTGTTAACGCCGCTCGCGATAACGTCTGCAATCCACGAGGCGGACTCTTCCTTCAGATATTCAAAAAAAGACACCTTTTTCCTTTTTTCCATTACGTTCGGCTTGCCCTTGATCCCCGCGAGGCTTCCGGCAAGCTGAATACTGTCGCTCAGGTCGCCCATCTGGTCCACAAGTTTAAGGGAGAGCGCCTGTTGGCCGGTGAAAATGCGTCCGTCCGCAATGGCCCTCACGTCCGCTTCCTGCATCCGCCTTCCCTCGGCGACCGCCGTGATGAACTGGCTGAGAACGTCGTCGATCACGCCCTGGAGAAGTTTTTTCTCCGGCTCCGTCATGGCGCGGAAGGGAGAACCGATGTCTTTGTACTCGCCCGACTTCACGATCATGCCCTGAACGCCGATCTTTTCAAGCAGCTTCTCGACGTTCGCGAACTCCATCTTGACGCCGATGCTGCCCGTGAGCGTGCCGGGGTTGGCCACGATCTTGTCGGCCGCCGCCGCTACATAATATCCACCCGATGCGGCGACGGAGCCCATCGAGACGACGACCTTCTTACCCTTTTTTTTCGCATACTTCACCGCGTTGTAAATCTCCTGAGAAGGGACCACGCCCCCGCCCGGGCTGTCGATACGAATAACAATGGCCTTAACGGAAGAATCCTCGGCATAATCGCGCAGCTCATCAACGATGCGGTCGGACGTGACGAGCACTCCTTCGATCCTGACCAGCGCCACCCGGTCCGAACCGCCAACCGGCAACTCGGTCGAAATTGATCTGCCGGCCATGCGGGCGCTCAGGAACAGAACAATAAAAAAGAGGGCGCCGAGCGCCGCTGCCGTTGCGAAGACGATGAGGACAGGGTTCTTTTTCATGGAGGATCAACTCCGCTCTTTCAGCAGCGCGCCGAGCGTCGTATCGGGTTTGGGTTGCTGATTCATATACTCCTGAAGGGTCGACTTGTCTTTGCCCTTGACATAGGCCTTGATCGAAAGCGCGACCCTGCGGTCTCCCCGGTCGACCTTGATGACGCGGGCCGTGACCTCGTCGCCCGTCTTCAGCGGTTCAGCGTCCTTCAGGAACTCCGACACGGGTATCAGGCCCTCGATCCCGTGCTCAAGTTCCACGAACATGCCGAAGTCCGCGACCTTCGTCACTTTTACCGTTTCATCCTGTCCGACCTTGTACCGTTCGGAAATAAGCTTGTCCCAGGGGTCCGGCGTAAGCTGCTTGATCCCGAGCGAGATACGCTCCTTCTGCGCATCGATGGAGAGCACCACGGCTTTTACGATCTGCCCCTTCTTGAGCAGTTCCGACGGGTGTTTTACATGTTTGGTCCAGGACAGGTCGGAGATATGGACGAGCCCGTCAATGCCTTCCTCCAGCCCCACGAAGGCGCCGAAATCCGTTATGGTCCTGATCTTGCCCTCGATCGTGGAGCCCACGGGATATCGCTCACCCAGGGTATGCCAGGGATTTGCCTCCATTTGCTTCATGCCGAGCGAGATGCGCTTTCCCGCCGGGTCGCTGGAGAGCACCTGCGCATCGATCATATCGCCAACCGCAACGATCTTCGACGGATGCTTGACCTTCTGGGTCCAGGACATTTCGGAGACATGCACCAGCCCCTCGACGCCGTGCTCCAGCTCTATGAATGCGCCGTAATCGGCCAGGCTGACTACCTTGCCGCGGACCTTGGCCCCGACCGGGTATTTTTCTGCGGCCGCAAGCCACGGGTCCTGCGTTTTCTGTTTGATACCGAGCGAGACTTTCTGCTTTTCCCTGTCGAACTTGAGGACCTTGACCTCGACCTTGTCTCCTATTGCCAGCAGGTCGGACGGATGATTGATCCTGCCCCATGACATATCAGTGATGTGGAGCAGGCCGTCGATGCCGCCGAGATCCACGAACGCCCCGTATTCCGTAATGTTCTTGATGACGCCGCTCACGGTCTGTCCTTCCGCCAGCGAGGCGAGGGTTTCCTCTTTTTTCGCCCCCTGTTTGTGCTCGAGAAGGACCCGGCGGGAGAGAACGATGTTGACGCGGCCGGAGTTCATTTTAATGATCTTCAGATCCAGCACCTGACCCACCATCTGGTTGAGGTTATGAACGGGCTTTATGTCGATCTGGGAGCCCGGGAGGAAGGCCGTTACGCCGCCGATGTCCACGGTCAGGCCGCCCTTGATGACCGTAACCACTCTTCCTTGCAGCGGCGCGCCCGTCTGATACGCGCGGTTCAACACATCCCAGGCCTGAAGCTTCTTGGCCTTTTCACGCGAGAGCAGCAGGTTTCCGTTCGCGTCTTCCGCCGCCTCGAGCAAGACCTCGAGTTCATCGCCGGGCTTGAGGGCCTTGAGTTCCTCTTCGGTGAACTGCTCCGCGGGAATAATTCCGTCCGACTTGTACCCGAGGTCCAGCATCACCACTCCGGAAACTCCGGTGCGGACCTGCAGTACCCGACCTCGCACCACCGTTCCCGATTTAAAGCTCTTTAACGATTGATCGTAGAGCTTTTCAAACTCGTTTTGACCCTCTCCGTCCGGGGCGCCGTTTTCTTCATAATCGTTGTCTTCGTGTGTATCCTTCATTAAAATTGCCTACCTCCCGAATATATATAGTCGATCGGCAGCCGCGTACGGCTATCGACCGACCTTTCCGCCTTCAGCTATCAGTTGTTTGATGACCCCTTCCACGACCCAATCGGGTGTGGAAGCGCCCGCCGTAACGCCTATTTTGCTTGCTCCGTTCAGCCATTCACGCCGTATCTCGTCGGCCAGCTCGATATGATACGTATGTTTTCCTTCCCGTTTGCACAGGTCGGCGAGCCGGCTGGTATTGGCGCTGTTGCGGCCTCCCACTACCAGCATGACATCAACCTGGCCGGCCAGTGTCCGCGCCGCATCCTGGCGTTCTTTTGTCGAACTGCAAATGGTATTGAAGACCTTTATTTCCTTAGAAAGACGAAGTAATTTTAGCACAATTTCCGAAAAATTGCCATACGATTGGGTCGTCTGCGCAACAACTCCCAAACGGCTCCGAAGTTCAAGCCCCTCCGTGTCAGCGGCCTTCTCCACCACGACCGCATCTTCGCCGGCATAACCGAGTATACTTTGGACCTCGGGATGTTTTTTTTCTCCCACAACCACGACCTGGTATCCCTCTTTTTTCAGGGCCTCTGCATCCCGCTGTGCCTTGCTCACAAAGGGGCAGGTCAGATCGATGATGTTCAGCCCCTTGTCGCGGGCCTGCGCGAGCACCCCGGGAGGCACGCCATGAGAACGGATAATGACAAAATCTCCCGGTTTAAGAGACGATAAATTCTCAACCGTTGAGACCCCGGCTTGATTCAAGCGCTCCACTTCCTGGGGATTGTGGATGAGCGGGCCAAGGCAGTATACTCTTCCTTTGCCCGCGGCTTCGAATGCCGTATTGATCGCCCGCTTCACGCCGAAGCAGAAGCCGGCCTTATCAGCTAAAAATATTTCCATAATTTCCTTCACGGACAATCCGGGCTCGAGAATCAAAGACAAGAATTTTCACACAGATAAAGGCGGATTAAACCCTATGAAAGATCATGATTCTTCATAGGCTAATCAGTGTAAATCAGCGTTAAAAATGCTTTTTTATTTCACTCTTGGCAAAAAATTATTTTGCATGTTTCCCGATCTCGGACAGCATCCTGTCCAGCACATCGTCTATGCTCATCGCGCTTGAATCGATCAACAATGCATCGTCAGCCTTCTTGAGCGGCGCGAGTGTGCGGCCGCTGTCCTGCCGGTCCCGCTCCTCGATTTCCCTCGTGATCTGGGCGCAATCGACGTCCATACCCTTTGCCCTGAGTTCGAGACAACGGCGCTTTCCCCGCTCATCGGCGCTCGCATCGAGGTAGAATTTCACGTCCGCGTCGGGAAAGACGACCGTGCCGATGTCCCTGCCGTCCATGACCACTCCTCCGTGCCTGCCGAGTTCCCTCTGGAGCGTAAGGAGCCGGCCGCGGACCGCGGGAGATTTCGATACCGCGGACGCCGTCATCCCCATCTCAGGCGTTCGGATTTCTCCGCTCACATCGATGCCGTCGACAAAGAACCGGGGGTCGCTGTTGTCCTTCTTGATCGTAACCTCGGTCCGATTGCACAACGCCGCCAGCTTCGCTTCATCGGCCGGATCAATCCCCTCCCGTTTTACCTTCCAGCCGACGGCGCGGTACATGGCGCCGGTGTCGATATAGATATACCTCAGGCGTTCGGCAAGAAGCCGCGCTGCCGTGCTTTTTCCCGCGCCCGAGGGGCCGTCAACCGCAATCACCAAACCGTTTTTTTTCATATTCGAAGAGCTCTGATAAAATCATTTTAGCCGCGGAGAACACAAAGCCCGCAGAAAAAATTGTATTAAGGTTTTACTTACCACTGCGCCCTCAGCCTGTGCCCAGCGCTTGCGAGTGCTTCGCGCGAGTGCAGGGTACGCTCTTTGGGATAAATTCTGCATGTTGGCTTGATTCATTTTTTAATACGCCGCCTGCCTCAGCAGCCGTTCAAACCCCGGGAACGAGGTGTCTATCCACTCCGTATCGCGCACCACCGTCTCTCCCCGCGCAGCCAGCCCCGCCACTGCCATGGACATGGCGATACGGTGGTCGCCGTGGCTCTCGCACACGGCACCGTCGAGCGCGTCCCTGCCGGTGATCTCCATCCCGTCGCGAAGTTCTTTGACCGTAGCGCCCAGTTTTTTGAGCTCTGCGGCCATTGTCGCTATGCGGTCCGATTCCTTCACCCGAAGTTCGGAAGCGTCCCTGATTATCGTGGTGCCCTCGGCATAGGATGCGGCAACGGACAACACCGGGATCTCGTCGATGGCCCGCGGGATCATCGTTCCCGCGATCTCTGCTGCCCGCAGCTTCCGGTATTGCACGCGAATGTCCGCCACCGGTTCTCCGGCCTGCTCACGCGGGTTCAGGAGCGAGATATCGGCGCCCATCGACTGAAGCGCATCGATGATGCCGGTGCGCGTGGGGTTCACCCCCACGTTTTTGATCAGCAGGTCCGAACCGGGAACGATGCACGCAGCTACCATGAAGAACGCGGCAGAGGAAAGGTCCGACGGGATCTCGATCGGGCCATTCGGCCGCAGCGCCTGGCGTCCCCGGAGCGTGACGGCGGTGTCTTGTTCCCTGACCTCGACGTTAAAAAACCTGAACATGCGCTCGGTGTGGTCTCGTGACTTCGCGGGCTCGCTGACCGTCGTCTCGCCTTCGGCGTAGAGACCCGCAAGCAGCAGCGCCGACTTTACCTGGGCGCTGGCAACGGGCCCGGCGAACTCGACGGCTCTGGTCCTGCGGCCGCCTCCCCTGATCGCGAGCGGCGCGAGCCTGCCTCCCGAACGACCGTCAATGTGCGCGCCCATCATGCGGAGCGGCTCGACGATCCTGGCCATGGGCCGCTTCCTCAGGTACTGGTCGCCGGTCAGGACGGAAAAAAAATCCTGGCCCGCGAGCAGCCCGGCAAGCAGCCGCATGCCCGTGCCCGAATTGCCGAGGTCGAGCACGCCGGAAGGTTCCGTCAGGCCGTCGAGACCCTTCCCGCGGACGACCAGGCGGCTGCTGCCGAGGCCCTCGACAACGGTCCCGAGGGACTGCACTGCCTTGGCCGTGTTCAGCGTATCTTCACCGGTAAGGAAACCGTTGATGACCGTGTCCCCTTCGGCGATGGCGGCAAAGATTACCGACCGGTGAGATATGGATTTGTCGCCTGGCGGCGTTATGACGCCCGTGAGGCCGCGCGAGGGTTTTATCGTGAGGTCGGCCATTTACCCCAACCTCTTTCTCGCGTCGCTCGATTCCTTGAGGTGTTTTTCCAGCCGCTTCTCGTCCCGCGAGCTGATCTCCCTCTTAAACCGGTTCAGCGAGAACAGGTAGCGGTCGATCATCTGGACGAGGTTGTCCCGGTTCATGAGGCAGATGTCCTTCCACATCTCCGGAGAACTCGCGGCAATGCGCGTAAAATCGCGAAACCCCGCGCCGGAGAACTGGACATAGTCCTCCGTGCCCGTGTTCAATTCAGCAACCGCGCACATCATCGCGAAGGCTGCAACGTGCGGGAGGTGGCTCACGGCGGCAAAGACGTTGTCATGCAAGTTCGCGTCCATGACCGTAACCTCGGCGCCGGCGCCGGTCCACATTTCGCGAACGGCCTCAAGGGCCTTGTGGTCCGTCCGCGCCGTGGGGGTGAGGATGCACCGGCGCCCCTGGAAGAGCGTTTCCGTAGACTCGGCGACGCCGGATTTTTCCCTGCCCGCGATGGGGTGCGCCGGGACATAGTGCGCTCCCGGAGGAACAGCGCTTTCGATTTTACTGATGAGCGCTCCCTTCACGCTCCCCACGTCGGTGAGAATGGCGCCCGGCTTGAGATGCGGCCCTATATCTTGAACGATCTTCCCGAAGGTCCCGACCGGCGACGCGAGGACCACGAGGTCCGCGTCCTCGACTGCGTAGGTTGGACCCTGGCCCATGCGGTCGATCACGCCGATCTTGAGCGCCTGCTCGAGCGTGGCCCTGCTCCTGCCCGCGCCGGTAATGCGGCCGGCGAGGCCCTTGGCCTTCAGCACCCTGGCCAGGGAACCGCCGATCAATCCCACGCCGATGATGGTGACATTGTTAAAAAAAGCCATTTTCCCCTCGATCCGGAGAACCAAAGTCTTTATTACGGTAAAGAACGCGAACACGCGGGAAAATCGGATGTACAGCATGCATCCAAAAAAACGAACTATCCAGAGTGTTTATCTGCGCTGATCCGCGAAAATCTGCGGCAAAAAATTACGATTTCAATATCTTCCCCAGCTCGCCCACGAACCGCTTGTTTTCTTCGGGCAAGCCGATCGTGACCCGGAGCCTCCTGCCGCCCATGGGCCGGATGATCACGCCCTGTTTCAGGAGCGCCGTATACAATTCTCTGCAGTCGAAGCGCGTCTCGAACATGATAAAGTTTGTCTCTGTCGGGATGTAGGATACCCCGAGTCCCTGGAAGGACTGGTAGAGAAACTGCCTGCCTTCGTTGTTCATTGCTATGGATTTCTCAACGTGCTTCCGGTCAGCCAGCGCCGCAACGGCGCCGATCTGGGCCAGAGAGTTCGTGTTGAAGGGCTGACGCACCTTGTTCATGAGCCCTGCGATCTCTTGGGTCGTGAGACCGTAGCCGATGCGAAGTCCGGCAAGCCCGTAGATCTTCGAGAACGTCCGTAACACAAGCACGTTCTTGCCCGATTTCAGATAATCCAGCGAATCCGGATAATCGGCGTGGGTAACATATTCACAGTACGCATCATCCATGGCCACGATCACCTGCTCGGGCACCCTTTCCATGAATTGGTCCATCTCCGCCTGTGAGTTCATAGTGCCCGTGGGATTGTTCGGGTTCGCAATGAACACGATCTTTGTCTTCTGAGTGATCCGCTCCGCTATGGCCTCGAGGTCATGCCGCATGTCCTTACACTGAACGATGACATTCGTTCCGCCCCCCGCCTGGGTGATCATTGTGTACACCACAAAGGACGGATCAGCAGAGATGATCTCATCTCCCGGCTGGACAAACGTTCTCACCACCAGTTCGATCAGTTCATTCGAGCCGTTGCCCAGGATGATCTGGCCCGGGTCCACCCCGTATTTTTTTGTCAGGGCCTGGGACAGGTAAAAGCCGCTGCCGTCGGGGTAGCGGTTCAGCCCCTCTGCGGCCTTCTTGATCGCAGCCACCGCCTTGGGCGAGGGGCCGAGGGGGTTCTCGTTCGAGGCAAGCTTGATGCTCCCCGTGATCCCCAGCTCGCGTTCAAGCTCCTCGACCGGCTTTCCCGGGACGTAGGGAGTGAGACTCTTGATATATTCGGGAACGTTGATCATATTTTTAATTTCGGACAGCGGTGTCTGTATTGCGGAATTTAAAATCCGAAATCTGAAATCAAAATCCGCAATCGTAGCTACTGACTCCGCGGATACGACCCCAGCACCTTCAAAAACATCGAGTCCTTTCTGAGGCTCTCGATGGCCCGGGCTACCTTTTCGTCTTCGATGTGGCCCTCCATGTCGAGGAAAAACACATAGTCCCACACCTTCCTGCCCGAGGGACGCGCGTCGAGACGGTTGAGGTTGATCCCGCTCTCGGCAAAGGGCGCAAGCATGGAATACAGGGCGCCCACCTTGTCCTTGATCGAGAACATGATGGAGGTCTTGTCGCGGCCCGTTTTCCCGGGAGATTTCGGGGCGATGACGAGAAACCGCGTAATGTTGCTGGCATTGTCCTCGATCTTCTTCCCCGCGATCTGCAGGCCGTAGAGCACGGCAGCCATCTCGCTGGCGATCGCGCCGGCGGCGAGATCGTCCACCGCCATTTCAGCGGCCGCGGCAGTGGAGGACGCATCGAGGACCGGCACGCCGGGGAGGTTTTTCTCGAGCCACTGCCTGCACTGCGCTGCTGCGGGCGAGATCGTATAGATTTTTTTGATGTCCTTGATGTTGCCCGACTTGTTCATGAGATGTTGCGAAACCTCGAGCATGATCTCCGCGGCGATCTTGAGGTCGGAATCGATGAACATGTCGAGCGTGTAATTGACGGCCCCGGACGTGGTATTCTCGATGGGCACCACCCCGTAGTCGGCCCGGCCGCGCTCCACTTCGCTGAACACGTCCTTGATGTTCTCCGCCGGCACGTACTGCGCCGCGAGGCCGAACTGTTGCATGCCCGCCATGTGGGTGAACGTGGCGCGCGGCCCCAGGTACGCGATCTTGAGCGGACGTTCCAGGGAAAGCGACGATGACATGATTTCGCGGAACACGGCCTTGAGAGTGTCCTGCGGAAGCGGACCGTTGTTGCGCCCGGTCAGACGCTCGATGATTTCCCGTTCGCGGGAGGGGGAGTGGAACTCTATCTTTCCGGTTTTCTTGATGTTTCCGACTTCGATGACGATGCGGGCGCGCTCGTTCAGCAGATCGAGCAGCTTGTCGTCGATCCCGTCGATCTTTTTTCTGAGTTCCTGTATCTTCTCCATGGACATAGAGCTCTTACCTGCCTTTACACAAGTATGGAATTATAGTTTATTTTTTAAGCAGTTGCAAGGACTTTTTGGGAAAAGAAGCCTGACGTGATTGACCGTTTACCTTGCTCCAAGAAAGCCGCGGGCCCTGCCCGGCTGTGTACAGAAGGCCTTGAAGGTGGTAATATACCGTTCATTAGATTTGGACGGACCCCATGGATAATTCCCTCAAAGAAGACATAAAATTCAACTGCGACGTCTCCGACGCCAAATATTGGGGGTTTTTCTCCATTTGCGGCCTGCTCCTGCGCTACCGGGATCTCTACCGCTCCGAGAAGAACCTGAAATCCTGGACGAATATCAGCCGCGAAGATATAGCCCAATGGATCGACCAAAAAGAGTCGCGCTGGCCCGAGTTGGAGCAGCAGGAGTTCCGCGAGCTGACCATCGGGGGGAAAGCGTACCGCCCCTTCGACGTGTCGAAGATCAACCGGGCGCTCGAACCGCAGGGACTCGTCTACGGCGCCGGTTACGGGATGTTCATGAAACCGACCTTTTTTCTCGCCGAACTGAAATCGACAAAAGAGATCGAGGGATTGACCGTACATGCCTCGGGGATAGAATATGTAAGGGACCTCTTTACGGCGTCGGCCATGCTCCAGGGGAAGACCGTGTTCCTGAGACGCGAACCGCTCTCGGTCCTCCTCCATTACAAATTCTCCGAGTTGAACGTCAAACGAAGCGCGGCCCTCGAGGAAGCCTTCGCGCACTACGGGTTCCCGCATAGCCAGCTGATGGACAACCTGTTCGAGAAACGGCTTGACGATCTGGCCGATCGATATGCCGAGATCGTCCTCTGTCATGAAATCGCTGAATTCAAGGAAAGCGTTCCTGAATGGAAGGACGTCCTTGCCGCTGCGGGAGACCGGATGAACGAGCACTATCTCCGCGCGGTAAAGGACCTGATCGCCGACACTTCGGACCACGGGCCGCTCAGGAGGACCGTTGAGACAAAAGACCGGGGTGCCCTCGGCCTCTCAATCGCGCTCATAGAAGGGTTCCAGCGGGCCCTCTTCCCGGAGCTCAGGGACGCCTATGCGGCATTTCTGCGGGACGGGGACTGGGATGTAATTGAAAAGGCCCGAAAGGAAGGCTACAAGCGGTTTATTTCCGAGCGTGAGCGCATCGTGCAGTTGTACCGGAAGAGCGGGAACGATGACTTTGGGACCCGGTTGAAAAAAGCGTTGCCGATCTGACCGGCGCCGGCAAACAACCAGGGACAACATCGCTCGCTCCCGGGAGGACTACTTTGTCGCCTTGCTCTCCGGAAACGCCCCTTTAAGCTGCACCGTTACAAATCCTCCGTTACCCTGACTCCTATACCCGCCGATTTCACCCATTTCCAGCTCGAACCACAGGTTATCGACAATTCCGAGTTCCGCGCCGACTGAATAGATATACGACCGGTCCACCGCTTGTCCCTCGGGTTTTGTTTGAACGATGAGCCCCTGAAGGAATGCCACTTGCCGCGGCTCACCATACCGGTATTTGGCGCCAAGGGTAAAACTGTCGCGATCGGAAAAAGGGAGGTATTTATTCGGGCCCGGCACCGACTCATCCAGGCGGTACCGCGCTTGAAATATTATTTGCGAATTATCCTTTAAGCTTTCATATTTATCAAATCCGTAGGACAGTGACGTCCAGAGGCCAAGGCCATCCCACCCTAGACTGTCTCCCTTTCCGTTATGGTCTATCCAGGAAGGCGCAAAGCCGACATCCATGGCGGATCTGTTCCAATTTCTTTTGAGGCTTTCCGCGCGGCAAATTTTAGCGCGTGGTCCGATAGACGCGTCAACCGGAGAGGTACGCGCTCGACCGGATACCGGCTGTCGTGGCGTCATATCGAAAGAAGAAGAGGCCGGGGCACTCTGTTGATCCTGGTCAAGACACGCGATAAGGTCCTTGTCAAGCCGGAGGTCGCCGTCATCCCAGATCGTCCAGCGCATTGCCGCGCCAAAGCGTCGCGCTTTGTCATTATCAGATGAGCCTTTTGCGATTGCGATTGAAAGTTGTATCCTTGATAGGTCCCGTTCCCTCGCGCTGTCCCGATACTGCTGCAGCGAAAGTTCTTTCCCCGAGAACAACAAATACGGGGCCATATCCACGGCAATCGCGTCCTGAATATCTCCGTTGAAATCCATGCCTTCCATATACGACATTGCCAGGCCGCGGGGGGTTGCGGGCCGCATGATCGCCGGTGTCAAACCGAGCATCGTGAATGCGGGAGACTCGGGGACCGCCAACCCACCGAAGGCCTCCGATATATCGACCTCGGCCGCGCGCGCCACGCTGACCGTCCAGGTATAACTCGCCGGCGCATTGTCCTCATTCCCGGTTGCATCAGCCGCTTTAACGCTGAATGTATGACTGCTCCCGGCAAGCCCGGAATAGGTCAGGGGGGATGTACAAGCCAAATAACTCCCGGCATCAAGTTGACACTGGAATGTCGCTCCCGCCTTATTGGACGTAAAACTGAAAACGGCGTTCTCTGAATGCGAGGGATTGGGGGGGTGGGCCGTGATGGTCGTTTTGAAAGGCGTCGCGTCAATGGTCCAGGTATACTGCGGAGGGGTCGGATCGATATTGCCGGCCGCGTCTGTCGCCTTGACGGTAAAGGCATGTGAGCCTCGGGCAAGCCCGGTATACTCCTGCATACAACCTGCGTAATCATTGCCGTCAAGCCGGCATTGAAACGTAGAACCCTCCTTGGTGGAAGTAAAGCTGAAACGAGCAGAGTTCGAGTTCGTTTCCTTCGGCGGTTGACTCGTGATGGTCGTATGGGGCGGCGTAAGGTCTATTGCCCAGGTGAAGCTCGCGGGGGTCGGATCGGCGTTGCCTGCCGCATCGGCCAATTTGACCCTAACGGTGTGCCACCCTTCAAGAAGTCCCTCGTAGGATTTCGTGCTGGTACAGGCGGAATACGCGCCATCATCGAACTGACATTGGAATTTCGAACTCGCCTTCGTGGAAGTAAAGGCGAAATTCGCCGAGGTAGCGTTCGTCGGATGAGCGGGGTGACTCGTGATCGCCGCATGGGGCAATTTAGGACGCCGGCCGTTGTCCTGCGCGGGTTGACCCAAGGTCTTGTTTTCTTCGGCCGGGCCTGATCGTGCGGCTTCCTCGGCCAGAACGGGCGCCGGGAACACGAAAGAAATCAGCAGGAGAATAAAAATGGCTTTTTTCATGATTAATATGCCTTATGCTCAGAAACCAGGGGCAGGTCTCCTTTTTGCTATTTTTCGTTTTCCGCACAAAAAAGCGGGGGCGGAACTTCCTCTGCACGTTGGGAAAAGAGTTCCTGATCGGGTCATGCCGGCAGTTCCAATGTGCAGCAAGATTAAAGACAGTGAACCAAAAAGTCAACTGGAAAAATCAAAGCTCCCGTGTTGGCATGAGTTACATGAGATACTTAACGGCTCGCCGGTCCCGTGACCACGAGTTCTGAAGTGAGCGCATTCCCCGCGGATGCCTATACGAACCTTCATTTCGGTTTGGGGTTTTCCAGGAATCAAGATCCCCTGCAGTCCCGACTGGGGGACTGCAGGGAGTCTCAGGGAGGTCCGGGTCACGTTCGTAAAAAAATACGCGAACGGCGAGAAGTGTGATTTTTACGACAAGGTGTGGCAGGAGGAGCAAGGCAGTTACGTTTACCCGTTGGCGCTCGTCAGGAAACCGAAGGGCGACTCGTTCTGGTTGACGCCGCGACGGTGTGAAGAGGCGCCGGATCACACGGAACGCAGCACCTTCCGGAACGCATCAAGGGGCTGGGCGCCCACAACGGACTTTTTGTCTCCGATAAAGAAAGTCGGCACGCCGGTCACACCCAGACGCACCGACTCCTCCTGCGCCTCCGCGAGCTTCGGCAGATACTTTCCGCGGTGCAGGTCATACGCCATGGCCTCGATATCGAGACCGGCGTCTTGACCGATCTGCTTGAGCACATCGAGATTTCCGATGTCGAGCCCATGCGAAAAGTATGCCGCGAACAGGGCCGCGTGAAAGAGTTCGAATTTACCGTGCTCGCGGCTGAATTCCGCCGCCTGAAGGGCCAGACGGGAGTTGGACAGGAGGGGGCGGTCAGCGAACGCAATCCCGAAGGGAGCGCCCATGCTCCGAAGATGCCCCATCATGCGTTCGATTTCCTCGGGTCTGAACCTCTTCGTCATGAGCGTTCCTTCCTGCGGTGTTTCCGGATGGATCTCCAC
>OFHH01000084.1_pt1 | contig 14604 bp, 12 predicted proteins | sample 1521961 | NCBI WGS metagenome assembly OFHH01 (sample SAMEA2468439, study PRJEB22500) | soil metagenome | biome: Glassland; feature: Farmland; material: Clay | place: Australia | collected 2013-01-31 | depth 0.55 m | reverse complement strand
GAACGAGCGTCAGCGTCATCCGTCGCATGGAACGGTCCTCGCTTTGGATCGGGGTGGACGTCGCTCTGACCATTGTTGCTCCGGTGGCAAGGATTCCCGGTCGCATTTGACAAGCGTGCGCTCCCTGGCCGACAATCGGCCTCGCCTCCGAGCCTCCGATGGCCACGCCGTCCCGTCGAGCCAAACGCCCGGGAAAGGTTGTCAGCATGCGAGCCACCACCCGTCTTCGTGAGATGCTTCAGGCTCCCTGCATCCTCGTCGCCCCGGGCGCCTACGACGGCTTCTCCGCGCGCCTGATCGAGGCGGCCGGGTTCCAGGCCGTCTACATGCCCGGTGCGGGCACCGCCGCCTCGCACCTGGGCCAGCCCGACCTGGGGCTCGCCACCGCCACCGAGATGGCGAATCACGCGGGGCATCTCGCGCCCTGCGTCTCGCTGCCGGTGATCGCGGACGCCGACACCGGCTACGGCAACCCGCTGAACGTGATCCGCACCGTCGGGGCCTTCGAGGCCGCCGGGGTCGCCGGGATCCACATCGAGGACCAGGTCGCCCCCAAGAAGTGCGGTCACATGGAGGGCAAGCACGTCATCCCGGCCGAGGAGATGGCGGCGAAGATCCGGGCCGCGGTCGACGCCCGTGCCCAGCCTGAGTTCCTGATCATCGCCCGGACCGACGCGCGGGCAGTGGAGGGCCTGGAGCGGGCACTGGACCGCGCCCGGATGTACCTGCAGGCCGGTGCGGATGCGCTGTTCATCGAGGCGGTTGTCAATGAGCAGGAAGCCCAGGAGGTGGTCCGCGCCTTCCCCGGTGTGCCGCTGCTGTTCAACTGGGCAGAGGGCGGCAAGACCCCGCCGCTCAGCCTGGCCCGGCTGACCGGGCTGGGCTACCGGATCGTCATCTTCCCGATCAGCACCCTGCTGGCGGCGACGGCCGGCATGCGGGCGGTGCTGGCGGAGATCGCCCGGGCCGGGACCCCGGCGGCGGCACTGCCGGGCCTGCCCGCGTTCGGCGAGTTCGTGGACTTCATCGGCCTGCCCGAGGTGCGGGAGGCCGAGCAGCGCTACGCCACCTGACCCGCCAGCGCTGGCTCAGGCCGGGCCGACCTGCCCGTCCTGGGGGATGAGCTCGCCCTTCTCCCGCAGCACATCGAGAACCACGCTGCCGTCAACTGTCTCTTTCTCGACCAGCCGCACCGCCAGCCAGTCCAGCGCGTCGCGGTGGTCGCGCAGCAGCGCCACCGCCCGCTGCTCGGCCTCCCGCAGCAGCCGGCCGACCTCCTTGTCCACCACCCGCTGGGTTTCTTCGGAGTAGGGCCGCCGCAGCCCGTCCTCGATCGGGCCACCGAGGTATTTGGGACCTTCCGGCGTGTAGCCGACCGGCCCGAGTGCCTCGGACAGGCCGAACTCCCGCACCATCCGGATGGCCAGCTGGGTGGCATCGGCCAGGTCGTTGGCCGCGCCGGTGGAGCCGTGCCCGAATACGACCAGTTCGGCGGCCCGCCCGCCGAGGCGCACCGTGAGCGCGTCGTGCAGGTATGCCTCGCTGTAGAGGTGGCGTTCTGCCTCGGGTAGCTGGTGGGTGGCGCCCAGTGCCATTCCCGCCGGCAGGATGGTCACCTTGGCCACCGGGTCCGCATGCTCGCACAGCGCTGCCACCAGCGCATGCCCGGACTCGTGCACGGCCACCGACTGCTTCTCCTCGGGCAGCAGCACGTTCGAGGACTCCCGCCGTCCCAGCAGCACCCGGTCCCTGGCCGTGTCGAGGTCGAGCGCCGTGACGGTGGTCCGGCCGTCCCGGACGGCGTTGATCGCCGCCTCGTTCACCAGGTTGGCCAGGTCAGCGCCGGAGAACCCGGGCGTGGCCCGGGCCGTGATCGTCAGGTCCACGTCCGGCCCGAGTTTCTTGCCGCGGGAATGCACGGCCAGGATCGCGGCCCGCTCGGTCTGGTTGGGCAGCGGCACGATCACCTGCCGGTCGAACCGCCCCGGCCGCAGCAGGGCAGGATCGAGCGACTCCGGCCGGTTGGTGGCGGCGAGCACGACTATGCCAGCGGTCTGGTCGAAGCCGTCCATCTCCGACAGCAGCTGGTTGAGCGTCTGCTCGCGCTCCGATTCACCGCCGAGCATGGGCCCGCCGCGGCGGCCGCCGATGGCGTCGATCTCGTCGATGAAGATGATGGAGGGCGCGCGCCTGCGCGCGTCGGCGAACAGGTCCCGCACCCGGGACGCGCCGACGCCGACGAACATCTCCACGAAGGCGGATCCGGTCACCGACAGGAAGGGCACCTGCGCCTCACCGGCGACCGCGCGGCCGATCAGGGTCTTGCCGCTGCCGGGTGGGCCGATCATGATCACCCCGCGTGGGCCCTGCGCTCCGGCTGCCATATACCGCATCGGGTCGCGCAGGAAATCGACGACCTCGCTGACCTCCTGCTTGACCCCCTCATAGCCGGCCACATCGGTGAACCGCGTGGTTGGCCGCTCGGCCTCGATGACCCGGGCCCGCGACCTGCCGAAACCGCCGAGCCCGCCGCCGGCCAGCGACCGCTGGGCCGCCCGGCCCGTCCACCAGAACAGGCCGATGATGAGCGCCAGCCAGATGAGGCTGGGCAGCCAGTTGACCAGCCAGGAGCCGCCGGACGTGGTCCCGGTGACCTTGACGTTCGCGGCCTCGAGCTCAGCGGTGATCGGCGCTCTGTTGAGTGCCATCGGGATCTGGCTGGTGAAGTTCTTGCCGCTGGTCAGGACCCCGCTCACCGCGCCGTTCTGATCGATCGAGACCGACTTCACCCAGCCGCTGGTCACCTTGCTCTGGAAGGTGGTGAACGAGTACGTGTACGCGGGCGTACCGCGCAGCAGGCTCGGCCCGAACAGCAGCAGCATCAGGACGAGCAGCCCGATCGGCAGCAGCCAGCGACGCCAGGTCGGCGGCGGCGGGGGGGTGGGCGGCGTCGGTTCCTTGGGCGGCCCTGGGTCGACCGAGCGCGACATGGGGTGCCAAAGGTCCAGCCGGGTTCGCGTGATCATCGTGTCTGTACTCCTCGCCGCCGCGCGTCCTCATTGCCGCCGGCACCTGGGAACCGCCACTGCCAGTCTGCGCCCCAAGAACCAGTGCTGGGTACCAGCGCGCCGCACGGAGGGTCTCTCACGCGGCCCGGGGCTCCCAGCTGAAGTACCGGATCGCCACCAGCAGCCCGGCCAGCCCCCAGACGGCCACGATCAGCACGTCGGTCCAGTTGAAGGCGGTGCCGAGGAAGCCGGCCTGCATGGCGAGAGCGAAGTGCCTGACCGGGAAGACCCGGGCGATCCACAAGATCCACTGCGGGGTGTTGTCGCCGAACGCGATGAAGATCCCGGACAGGAACAGCAGTGGCAGGATCACGGCGTTGACGATCACCGCCGAGGCGTCGGCGTTCGGGATGACCGCGGTGATCGCGAACCCGAGTGCGCAGAACGCGGACGCCCCGATGACCAGCATGATCAGGAACCGCAGCAGGGTGAACCCGGTGGGGATGTCCGCGCTGTAGAACGCGCGCCCGAACGCCGCGGTGATCGCCACGAGCAGCACCGAGACCAGCAGCGCGTGCACTATCCGGGCACCCAGGAACGCCGCGCTGGGCAGGGGCGTGCCGTTGGTCCGCTTGAGGATCCCGGCCTCGCGCTGGAACGTCAGCGCCACCGCGATGTTGTTGAAACAGGCGGTGATCACAGCGAAGGTGGCCATGGACGCCACGTAGTAGGTGGAACTGTTGATGGTCCGCCCCCCGCCCAGCGGGATCTTGAAGTGGCCCAGCAGGGATGTGAAGATCACCAGGAACATGAGCGGGAACGCGAAGGTGAAGAACGCCGACGCCGGGTTCCGCCAGAACGCCTTATTCACGTAACGGATCTGCCGCGCGGTCAGCACCACCCCGTTCATGCCTTCCTCCCGTGAGCTTTCCTGGCCGGTTCGGGCTGGCCGCCGCCGTCGTCGCCGGAAGCCGCGCCGGTGAGGGAGAGGTAGACGTCCTCCAGCGAGGGCCGGATGACCTCCAGCCCATCGAGGCTGACCCCGGTGTCGATGGCCCAGCCGGTGAGCCGGTGCAACGACTGGGTGACGTCTTCTGAGGTGAACTCGGTGAATCCGTCCGGCTGCACCGGCCCGGCCAGGTCGCCCGGCGGCGCTGCGTGGCCGGGCAGGCGGTACCGTACCCGCGCCCTGGCCAGTTCCCGGTTGCCCAGGGTGGCGGGGGTGCCCTCGGCGACGATGCGGCCGGCGGCGATGACCGCGACCCGGTCGGCGAGGTACTGCGCCTCGTCCATGTAGTGGGTGGTGAGCAGGACCGTCTTGCCGAGTGCCGCCAGGTTCTTGATCACATCCCACGCCTCATGGCGGGCAGACGGGTCAAAGCCGGTGGTCGGCTCGTCGAGGAAGAGCAGTTCCGGGTTGCCGACCAGGGCGATGGCCACGTCGAGCCGCCGTTTCTGCCCACCGGACAGCTTGATCACCCGGGAGCCGCTCTTGTCCTCCAGGCCGACCAGCCCGATCACCTCATCCACCGGCCGCGGCTGCGGGAAGTAGCCGGCATACATCGTGATCGTTTCCCGCACCGTGAGGTACTGCTCCACCCCGACCGATTGCAGCACGATGCCGACCCGGTTCTTGACCCGCGCCCGCTGCCGGGCCGGGTCGAACCCGAGCACGGTCACCTCGCCACTGTCGCGTGAGCGGTAGCCCTCCAGGATCTCGACCGTCGTGGTCTTGCCGGCTCCGTTCGGCCCGAGCAGGGCGAAGATCTCCCCGCGGCGGATGTCCAGGTCGATGCCGTTCACGGCCTGCACACCGGAGTACGTCTTCACCAGGCCGCGCACGTGCACGGCGGACGGTCCCTCACCCTCCGGCTGAGCGTCCCCTCCAGCCGGTCCGGCCGTTCCCGGCGCCCTGGCTTCGTCCGCGGTCCCGCCTGGCAACGCGTTCATGCCGACTCCTCCGGTGCGGCTCCCCTGGCCGGCCGTGCCCGTGCCGCTAGATCCATTATGGCCGCGCATACACCCGGTGACCGTGTGTGGGGACGGGCGTTGACACCCCCGGATCGTTCTGCCTGCAACTTGTGCACCAGGTGGAGCAGGCGCTGCGGCTCGGCCACCTCACCCGGGGCGACCAGCTGCCGACCGTCAGGGACGTCGTGGAGGCGCTGGCCATCAATCCCAGCACCGTGCTGAAGGTCTGCCGCGAACTTGAGCACCGCGCCGCGGCCACGATCTGGCTGGTCCGCCGCCGGGTGGCCTGATCGCGGTCGATAGAGCCCGCTGCTTGACCTCGCCAGATTCGGCGTGCGGCCTACTCGCGATGCCATTACTTAGTGCATCTGGATGGGTACTACGGGTAATGACTTGGGGGGAGTCTGCGGTGAAGAGCCGGGGGGAACGATGAAGCTTCGCACGATGCTGGTCCTGACGGCCGGCACAGTTCTGGTAGTGGGCACGGTGTCCGGCTTCGCCCCGGAGGTACCGGCCCGCAGCGGGCCGGTACCCGCAGCAGCCGGGGCGCTGGCCGGGCAGTCATCATCCAGCGATGTGTGCTCGGCGGCCTACTACCTCCAGGGCGATGGGCGCCTCGGCCCGAATACGCTGCCGACCACCGGCGTGCTTGCTGGCATCCTGCACGGATACCGCCGTCTTGGCGGCATGACGGTGGCCGCCTTCCTGTCCCAGTACTGGCAGGCCAGCGGAGCCACCGGCGGCTGGATCTACCCGCCGTTCCAGGGCTTCGCGATCGGTAAGAACGGCCGGCCGCAGAAGTCGGTCCTGCCGCTGCAGCCGGGACAGGACATCGACCGCTTCGGCGGTGAGCACGGCACCTTCCTGAGCCCGCAGGGAGTCCCGTTCGCCCGCCGGGCGCTCCCGCCGCAGAGCCTCGACGGGACTCCGCCTCAGGCCTGCGACTACCACGACTACGCGGTCATCAAGAGATTCCGGGTCGAAGCCGGGCCGGCCGCAGCCTGGTTCGCCCAGCCCGGCCACGGTGTCCAGTATGAACTGGATCCCACCCTGATCCCCGGCGCGCCACGAACGCTCGACATCACCTGGCTCATGAATCACGGTTACCTGGCACCCGTCAGCCCCTTCGCCCCGGCCAGGAGCGTGACCCGCTGAGGGACACAGACGGCAGCCCGTGTCCTCAGCCCGGCGGGGTTAGGAGTCGGCTCCTGCGCAGGTCAGCGGGGGTGGCGAAGGTTTGGCCGCGTAGCATGTGGTCTAGGGGCCGGTTTCCCCAGACGGGGCTGAGGATCTCTGAGCCGAAGTGCGCGGGCCGGCCTTGGCGTTTGGCAGGGGGATTGAGAGCGCCGCTATGACCCGGCAGCCGGTGAACGGCATCACGCTCCATGCCGCCGAATACCGGCAACTGGTTGATCAGCTGCCGGACCTTGTCCTGATTGTGGCAGACCGGGATCTGCGCATCGTGCTGGCGGGCGGCCAGGCGCTGGAACGTGCGGGCTGGCGGGCTGATGAGCTGGTGGGGCATCGCCCCCGGGAGCTAATCCCCACGTCCCTGGCCAGGACGATCGAGGAGCAGATGGCGGCTGCCCTGCGGGGCGAGAACACCGCTATATCCGTTCTGCCCGGTATTCGAACCGATTCGGTCTGGGAGGCGCGGTTCGGGCCGCTGCGCAGCCAGGACGGCGCGGTCACCGGAGTGATCTTTCTCCTGCGGGACGTGACCGCCCAGCACCGCCTCAGTGTGAGGGCACACGACTCGGAGGAACGGTTCCACTCCACGGTCGATGCGCTGCTGGATGCCTTCGCCCTGCTGTCGGCGGTGCGGGACGACTCGGGACGGATCGTGGACCTGCGCGCGGAGTACCTCAACCCGGTCGGCTGCGCCATGTTCCAGCGCTCGCTGGAGGAGGCGGTAGGGCAGCGGCTGCTCGATGTCCTGCCGTCGATGCTGCCGCTGGGGACGTTCGCGAAGCTCGTGGGCACCATCGAGACCGGTGAGCCGACCGAGTATCAGCTGCCCTGGTTCGAGGAGGACGTTCTTGCCGGGGCTTTCGAGGTCCGCGGGGCGAAGCTGGGCGATGGAATCGTGGTCACGTTCCGTGATGTCACCACCCGGGTGAAGGCTGAACAGCGGTTGCGGGCGTCGGAGGAGCGCTACCGGGTGACGCTGGAAAGCGCGGCTTCCGGGTTTGCGAACGTGGGCCTGGACGGCCGGTACCTGCGGGTCAACCGCCGGTTTTGCGAGATCACCGGGTATTCGGAGGAGGAGATGCTGGCCCGGACGTACCGGGACATCACCCACCCCGACGATATGGAACTCCACGTCGCCCAGGCACAGCGGGTTCTTTCCGGGGAGATTCCCTGGTACTCGGTGGAGAAGCGCTACATCCGCAAGGACGGCTCGGTGGTGTGGGTGGGGATAACCGTTGGGGCGCTGCGCGACGATAGGGGCAGGGTTTACGAGTACGTTGACACCATCACCGACATCACCGCGCAAAAGCACGCCCAGGATGAGGTGGCCCGGCTGAACGCCGAGCTGGAAGACCGCGTGCGGCAGCGGACGGCTGAACTGCAGGCGGCCAACCGCAATCTGGAAGCGTTCACCTACACCGTCTCGCATGACCTGCGGGCTCCGCTGACGGCACTGTCCGGGTTCACCGAGATGCTCGCCGAGGAGTACGGTGACCGGCTCGACCGCCCCGGGCTGGATTACATCGCCCGCATCCGGGCTGCCAGTGCGCGTATGGACGGCCTGATCGCCGACCTGCTAGCGCTGTCCCAGGCGAGCCGGGCCGAGATCCACACAACCCCCGTCGACCTGAGCGAACTCGCCCGCGCCACGATTGCCGGGCTCCGCCGCCGCGATCCGGGCCGGCAGGTGCAGGCCAGTGTTGAGGAGGGCGTGCAGGTCCTGGGTGATGAGCAGTTGCTGCGCACGGCGATGGAGAACCTGCTCGGCAACGCCTGGAAGTTCACCTCGAAAACCGCCGGGGCGGTCATCGAGTTCGGGACCATCCCGGCGGGGAACGCCATGGTGCACTGCTATGTCCGCGACAACGGTGCCGGGTTCGACCCCTCCAGCGTTGGCAAGCTGTTCCGCCCGTTCTCCCGCCTCCATCCCAGCGAGGACTTCCCGGGAACAGGGGTCGGGCTGGCCAGCGTGCAGCGCATCGTGGAGCGTCACCATGGCCGATGCTGGGCCGAGGGGCGGCCAGGCCGCGGGGCGGTTTTCCACTTCACGCTTCCCGCTGAGTCAGCCGGGAAGCGGTGAGCACGGCGGCGCGGCGGCCACTGCGATGGTGAGCAGGCGGCGTGGAAGCAGGCGTCCGCGATTACCCCGGGGTGGGCTGGCCGCGGTCTATGACAGGCGGAGTGCCGGGGCCCGGCGGTCCAGGATGCCGGTGACGGTGTGAGCGGTGCTCGCGCCGATGATGGCGCCGATGACCGTGTCGCCCGGGTAGTGGACGCCGGTGTGGATCCGCGAGTAGGCCACCGCGCCGGCCAGAAGGTGCAGTCCCAGCGCCAGCAACGGCAGGTCACGGCCGATCGCGCCGGCGAAGGCGAACGCTGATGCCGAATGCCCGGACGGGAACGACGCTGACGAGGGCATGGTGACATGCCGCTTGCCCGGCACCCCGGCCCCGGCCCGGTCGGGCCGGCGCCGGGCCCAGACCGACTTCACGCCCACGTTGACCAGCGCCGACGTGGTTCCCAGGGCCAGCAGCCCGCGGACCGCCGCCCGCCGTCCGGCAGGGCCCCCGGTGAGCGCGATGCCGCCCGCGATGCCCAGCCAGAGCACGGAATGATCCGCCACATGGGACAGGCGCCGCACTGGGGAGTCGAGTGCGGGGGTGTTGACGGAGGCGATCGCCTCATAGACGGCGCGGTCGACCTCACCTATCTGGTGCAGTCCCGCTGCAAGCCGCCGCCATGGGCCGCGCGCGGCGGACAGTCGGCCGGCCAGCCAGTCCCCGACCGCCCCGGCGTGCGCTGGATGCGGCTCGGCGCCGCCTGTGGCCACGGCCGTATGCTAACACTGAGGGTGGTTGGCGAGCGGGGGCGGCCGTGCCGGAACGAACGGTTCGGGTACCGGGGCAGGCGCACCCGCCTACTGCGGGCGAACGCGCAGCCGCCCTGCTCGCGCTGGCCGGCGTGACAGCCGCCGCCGTCTTGACCCTCTGGGGTGTTGCCGTTCATCTGCGCACCACTGCCCTAGCCCTCATCGGTGTGCTGGTGTGCGCCATCGCCTGCTGGTACGCGGTGTCGCGGCGCGGGCTGATCCGGGTCGTGGCCCTGCTCGTGGCGCTGGCGGCAGTGGCAGCCATCGCGGTTGGCCTGTTCTTCGCCAACATCACCATCTGGCGCGTGATCGTCATTGCCGTCCCGCTGGCCGGCTCAGTCGCCGCGGGCCGGCACGCACTGCGCAAGAGCCCCAAGGCGCTGCGTTCGGCGGCGGCCCACCATGGGGAAGTGCGCCCACCCCGGCACCCCGTTCTGATCATGAACCTGAAGTCAGGGGGCGGGAAGGTGGAGCGCTTCCACCTTGCCGACGAATGCCGGGACCGCGGGATCGAGACCATCATCCTGCGGCCCGGTGATGACCTCTGGCAGCTGGCTGGGAACGCCATCGCGCGCGGGGCGGGGGTGATCGGCATGGCGGGCGGGGACGGATCGCAGGCGCTGGCCGCGGCCGTCGCCGCCGAACGTGGCATCCCGTACGTCTGCGTGCCGGCCGGTACGCGCAACCATTTCGCGCTGGACCTGGGCCTGGACCGATCGGATGTGGTCGGGGCGCTGGACGCGTTCACCGACGGGGTGGAGCACCGGGTAGACCTCGCCGCGGTCAACGGCCGCACGTTCGTCAACAACGCGTCGCTCGGGGTCTACGCCAAGGTGGTCCAGGCGCCGGAGTACCGGGACGCCAAGCTGCGGACCGCGATGAACATGCTCCCTGACCTGCTCGGCCCCAACGGTGGCCCGATGGACATGAGCTTCGCCGGGCCCGACGGACAGCAGCACCCGGCAGCGCAGATGATCCTGGTCTCCAACAACCCCTACCAGCTCGCCCACACCGGTGGCCGGGGGACCCGTGAGCGGATGGATCGTGGCCTGCTCGGGATCGTCGCGATCAGAGTCGCGGACGCCTCCGATGCCGGGCGGCTGGTGGCCCTGGAACTCGCGGGCCAGCTGAACCATTTTCCCGGCTGGCTGGAATGGACCGCGCCGCGGTTCGAGGTCGGGGCTGCCGGGCCACTCGAGGTCGGCGTGGACGGCGAGGCCCTGATCATGGATCCGCCGGTGGTGTTCGAGTCACGCCCGGGTGCGTTGCGCGTCCTGCTTCCACGCCACGCGCTCCGGCGTTCGCCGGCCGCCCGGGCGGTCCGGCTGATGTCCCGCTCGACCGCTGTCGACCTGGGCCGGGTGGCGGTGGGCTTGTCCGCGGTGCACAGCTGACCCGCCTGCGCCGGATCTCCTGGTCGTGCGTGGCGGGCCCGGCGGGGTGGGCGATCACAGGACGCGGATGCGGGCCCGGATCGCTCGGTGGTCCGACCCGGCAGGTGGCAGCACTTCCCCGTCCAGGGCACGGACCTCCCGGCTTGTCAGCATGTGATCGAGCTGGACGAGGGGCCGGCGGGCGGGGAAGGTCCGTCCGTTGACCGCGGGGGAGTAGCCGACTGCGAGACCGGAGACCGGCCCGGGCATGTTGAGGTCCCCGGCGATCACGGTCGGGACCTCCTCAGCCGCCAGCCGTCGCGTCAGCCGGACCAGCTGCACCGGGCTGAAGAACCGGTGCGTCAGGTGGGTGTTGACGATCCGCAGGCTCGCTCCGCGTAGCGTCGCGACCGTGATCAGCTGTGCCGCCCGGCTGGCCGAGTCGCCAGGGAACCGGCCCAGGTCCGTCAGCTCGTAGCCGATCACCGGGAGCGTGGTGAGGACGGCGAGGCCCCACCGGCCCGGGGTGGTGTCGCCGGCGATCCCGATCTGCTGCAGATCGGTGTCCTGCAGCAGATCGGCGCGGATCATCTGGGCGCCGAGTTCCTGTGCCACCTCCGCGACCGGGTCGGGCTGCCCGTCGTTGTACCAGGCCTCCTGCAGCACGATCACGTCGGCTTTCAGCTGCCGGCACACCGCCCTGACGTCGAACGGACTGCCGTCGGCCCCGCGTCCCCCGTGCACGTTCATGCTGGCCAGGACCAGGTCGGGGGCGGCACTCAGGCCGGTACCGCGCTGGTCAGCCGTGCGCCGGTCAGCCGTGCGCCAGTCAGCCCAGCGCTTGCTGGCCCAGCGCCGGGGCCATCCGCCTCTGGTCACCCACAGCATCCCCACCATCACTGTCCATCCTCCTGGTCCGCATGCGGCTATCTCGCTCCTGTCCTGCGCCGGCGAGCCACGTCGTGGGGCTGCCAGGCAGGGGAACAGGGTCTGGCTGTCCGGCAACTGGAACGTCCCCTGCCGGCGGGCAGACAGTACCGGCCGGCATGGGCGGGGATGAACCTGAGGCCCACCCGGGCCGGCAGGCCCGCTTATGTGTAAGCCCGGATCAGCCTGCTGCGGTTGCGGTGTCGGTTCCAGCGGGATCGGCATGGCCGTCGCCGCCGTCGCTGCCGTCAGTGCCGCGAGCATGGCCGCCACATTCATCAGTGACATCCTTACCGCAATGCTTGTCGGCGTGCTCAGCATCGCCGCCGGCGGCAGCATCATGCTCGCAGTCATCCTCCGCCGGACACGGGGAGTGGCGACCTGGCGGCCGGGACGGGCCCGGCCGGTGGGTGCAGGGGCACCGCCGGTCCGGGCATGGACCCGCCCGGTCCGGGTTCTGGTCAGCCAGCCCGCCAGAGCGGCCGTGACGGCGCGGCGGCGCCAGGCCATCGAGGCACCGGCACCTGTGCCGGTGCGGTCAGCGCCTGTGCCAGTGCGGTCGGTACCCGCGCTGCGGATCGCGGCCCCTCCCGGATCTCCCGGGCTGGCCCCTCCCGGGTCTCCCGGGCTGGCCCGGCCCGGGGAGCCATCGCCTGTGCGCGAGACCGAGCCGGAGGGCACAGCGCCGGCGGTTCTTCTCGGCCAGCGCTGACGCCGGCCCTGCCCGGCCGGCAGCGGCTCGCCGCGCAGCGCACTGGGTCCCGGGCGGGGAACGCCCGGGACCCAGATGCTGCAGGTGACTGCTAAACCTGCCGGAGCCGGAGAGACCCGGCCGGTCTAGATGTCGAAGTACAGCTCGAACTCGTGCGGGTGCGGGCGCAGCCGGACCGGGTCAAGCTCGTTGGTCCGCTTGTAGTCGATCCAGGTCTCGATCAGGTCGGGGGTGAACACCCCGCCGTCGAGCAGGTAGTCGTGGTCGGCTTCCAGCGTGTCCAGCACCTTGTCGAGCGAGCCGGGCACCTGCGGGATCGACAGTGCCTCGTCCGGCGGCAGTTCGTACAGGTCCTTGTCCACCGGCTCCGGCGGCTCGACCTTGTTCCGGATACCGTCGACGCCGGCCATCATCATCGCCGCGAACGCGAGGTACGGGTTGGCCGACGGGTCGGGCACCCGGAACTCCAGCCGCTTGGCCTTCGGGTTGGAGCCGGTGATCGGGATCCGGACACAGGCGGACCGGTTGCGCTGCGAGTACACCAGGTTGACCGGCGCCTCGAAGCCGGGCACCAGGCGGTGGTAGGAGTTCACCGTCGGGTTGGTGAAGGCAAGCAGCGAGGGGGCGTGCTTGAGCAGGCCGCCGACGTAGTACCGGCCGATGTCGGACAGCCCGGCGTAGCCGACCTCGTCGTAGAAGAGCGGCGCCCCGTCCTTCCACAGGCTCTGGTGGCAGTGCATGCCGGAGCCGTTGTCACCGAACAGCGGCTTGGGCATGAAGGTCACGGTCTTGCCGGCCGCCCGGGCCACGCTCTTGACGATGTACTTGTAGTTCATCAGGTTGTCGGCCATGTGGAGCAGCGGGGCGAATCGGATGTCGATTTCCGCCTGCCCGGCCGTGCCGACCTCGTGGTGCTGCATCTCCACCGGGATGCCGCACTTGATCAGCATCCGGACCATCTCCGAGCGCAGGTCGGTGTAGTGGTCCATCGGCGGGACGGGGAAGTAGCCGCCCTTGTACCGGGGCTTGTAGCCGAGGTTGCCGCCCTCTTCCTCGCGTCCGGTGTTCCATGCTCCCTCGATCGAGTCGAGGTGGTAGAAGCCCTCGTTCGACCCGGTGTGGAACCGTGCGGAGTCGAAGATGTAGAACTCGGCCTCGGGGCCGAAGAAGACCGTGTCAGCGATGCCGGTGCCGCGCAGGAAGTCCTGGGCCTTGCGGGCGATATTGCGCGGGTCACGGGTGTAGGGCTCGCCGGTCAGCGGGTCGTTGACGAAGAACGTGATGTTCAGCGTCGGGTGCTGCCGGAACGGGTCGAGCATGGCCGTGGTCGGGTCGGGCATGAGAAGCATGTCGGACTCGTGGATCTGCTGGAACCCGCGGATCGAGGAGCCGTCGAACATGAGCCCGTCAGTGAAGACGCTCTCACTGAAGTTCTCAACCGGCACGGTGAAGTGCTGCACCGTCCCTGGGAGGTCGCAGAACCTCACATCGACGAACTCCACCTCGTTATCGCCGATGAACTTCAGTACCTCGTCGGCGTTCGTGAACATCAACCCTCCCTGGGCGGTACGGCCCTGTCCCTTTCGCACGGGGTGTGCCTGCCGCAGGACCGCCTCGGACGTTAGGCGCTCGCGGTTTCGCACCCGTGTCCCAAGTGTTTCACGCGTGTTACGCCTGGGGCTGCCCGACTGCTCCGAAGGTGGCCCAGGTCACGCTGGCGAGCGCGCCGGGATACCGTTATGGCGTGACAGAACGGCGCTGGACCGGATCCTGGCTGAGCGGGACGCCCGCGGACGGCGAGGCGGGCAGCCATCCGGGAGAGCGGTTCGGCCTGCCCGCGGAAGGGGCGGGCTCGGTCGCGGGCATGGGCCGGCGGCTGCTTGCTCTGCTGGTCGACTGGCTGCTGTGCATGGTGATCGCCATGGCGACGCTGCATTCCCAGGGGTGGACGTACCCGATCTTCGCCGGGGAGACCTACCTGCTGACCGCGCTCACCGGATTCACCGTGGGCAAGCGGCTGCTGGGCATCCGGGTCGCGCGCCTGGACGGCAGGCCGGTCGGGTTCGTCTGGGCCCTGGTGCGCACCTTGCTGCTGCTCGCCGTCGTCCCGCCGCTGATCACCGACCGTGATGTGCGCGGTCTGCACGACCGCGCGGCCAACACCATCGTTGTCAGGACCTGACGCCGGCTCGCAGCCCGGTCTGCCTGACCGCCGTCCAGCTGGGTCACGCCGGCTACTTTGCCAGCAAGGCAGCGATCGGCGCGACACCGGCCGGACCCTCGCGGGTGTTCAATCCGGCCGGGCTGGCGTACCCACGCGCGGCCGGCCCGGCGGACCTGGACCGGATCACCGGCGGTCGCGCCTGGCCCGGTGCAGACCCCCTGTGCCGGATGCCCTGTGCCGGATGCTCCCTGACGAGCGTCTCAGGGCGATGCGGCGCCGGCTGCGCGGCTCCGCTCCCGGCGGCGGCGGACGCCGGCCGCGAGGTCGTCGAACACCGCGGCCGTGGTGTCGAGGTCCATGCAGGCGTCGGTGATGCTCTGGCCGTAGAC
>OFHH01000083.1_pt1 | contig 14803 bp, 19 predicted proteins | sample 1521961 | NCBI WGS metagenome assembly OFHH01 (sample SAMEA2468439, study PRJEB22500) | soil metagenome | biome: Glassland; feature: Farmland; material: Clay | place: Australia | collected 2013-01-31 | depth 0.55 m | reverse complement strand
GAACCTGCGGGACATCACCAGCGGGACCAACGGGAACTGCGGCACCGACTGCACCGCGGGCACCGGCTACGACCTGGTGACCGGCCTCGGGAGCCCACTGAACTACCCGTGACCAGGGACCCCGGCCGCCCCGCGGCGATGACGCGGGGCGGCCGGGGTACCCACCTGCCACAAGTTAAGGACCCGGATTGGCCCGCCCCCGGACCCGCCTCTTGGCCCGCTTGCCCATCTCACCCGATGACCTGCTGCCCGCCGGCCCGGCCTGATCGTGCTGACCGTCGCCGAAGTCAAGCGGGTGTTCAACCTGACCACCCGCGCCTGGCACACCATCCGCCACCACCTGCGCTGGTCATGATGGAAACGCCGCCACCTGGCCGGAGCCCGCTGGTACCACCGTCGAGCCAGACCCGCAAGCGCGGGCCATCTCCATGATCAGGGAGTCCTGGTGCCGGTCTTGGGCGATCGCTTGCATGGCGTTCTCGGTGCGTGTTGCGCCTACACGGTGATGACGACTTTGCCTCGGGTGTGTCCCTGCCCGTAATAGGTGAGGGCCTCGGCTGTCTGGCTCAGCGGGTACGTTCTGTCGATGACCGGGGTGACCTTGCCGGCCTCGATGAGTTCCGTCAGGACGACCAGGTCCTCGCCCTTTCCCGCCGGGACGAACGGCCGGAGCCTTTGGCGCACGAACGGTGACAAGGCGAACGCCCCGGCCACGCGGGGCATGCCGTCGAGCCACCGGCCGCCCGCATTGCTGTTGGGCAGGAGCGTCCCGTGAGGGGTGAGGGCGCGTCTGCACGCCAGCACCGAATGGTTCCCCACGTTGTCAAGGATGAGATCGTACCGCGGCCCATCGCGGGTGAAGTCCTCGTGCGTGTAGTCAATGACATGGTCGGCGCCGATCGACCGGACCAGGTCCACATTCCTGGTGCTGCACACCCCGGTCACTTCCGCCCCGAATGCTTTGGCAATCTGCACGGCGAAGGTGCCCACACCTCCCGACGCACCAGTGATCAGCACCTTCTGCCCCGGCTTGATCTTTCCGTGATCACGAAGACCCTTGAGGGCGGTGACACCCACAAGCGGCACGGCCGCCGCCTGCTCATACGTCAGGCTCGCCGGCTTCAGCGCCAATGCGCCCTCTGAGACGCTCGCATACTCGGCGAAGCCCCCTTTGGAGATTTCGGCGAATATCTCATCGCCTGACCGAAACCGTGTCACGTTGCTGCCAGCCTCTTGAACCTGCCCAGCCACCGCCCGCCCCAGGACCCCATTCCGTGGAGTGATCAACCCCACTGTCATGCGCATGATGTAGGGCTCGCCCCTCAGATAAAGCCAGTCACCTGGATTAACGGCAGCCGCGCGAATGCGCACCAGCACCTCACCGTTCTTGACCTCGGGCTTGCTGACATCCCTGAGTTCGAGGACATCAGGTGACCCGTACTTGTGGTAGACGATTGCCTTCATGGCCTTCTTCTGAGCCGTCGCGGGCATCTCCGTGCGAGTCCCCAGGCTCTCCTTCCATCGATCTGATCTCAGTGTTCACCGCTGCCATCCACCGGCCAAGGGCCCTCCGTCCCGGAGAGCCGTGGCACCTGGACCAAGCACAACGGTTCGGCGCCGACGAGCCCACGGGCCGTGGCAGGTGAGCGCACGACCTCCCTGAGCCCGCGATCCGAAGTGATGCGGCCAGTCCCGCTGGGGGCACTGCGTGCTGTCGTTAGGGCACCGGCACGGCAGCCAGAAGGCAGCCCTCTGGCGGCACTGGATGTGTTGCTGCCCTGCGTTCCGGGGTCCGTAAGCGGGACTTGTGGCTCTGCCCTGCTGTCGCCACAGCGGTTACGTTGATGGTGCAGGGTGATGTGATGCACCCGCCGCTCACACGGGAGATGAGAGCGATGAAGCGGAGTATCCACATTGAGGCACCGGTCGAGACGGTGTTCGACTCCTTCAAGAACCCGGCGAAATTCATGGACCTCGATCCGGGCGGCACCCAGGTCGACGACGTGAAGGTCACCAAGGAGGGTGTCGGCACGTACGTGAGCTGGCACGCCAAGATCGCCGGCCTGCCGGTCCGGGGCTTTAGCGTGATCACCGACGCGGTCCCGAACAAGCACATCACAGAGAGGTCCTCAAACGGGATGGTGGGCACGTGGGACTACGACTTCGAACCGGAGGGGTCGGGGACGAAGATGACGTTGGAGCACCACCTGGAGTCGTTCTGGGGCATCCCTCCGCTGCGCAACCTGATGGACCTGGTTACGGCAAGACTGAACGACTTGTTCATGGCGCGGGTGAAGGACGCCATCGAGACCCAGGGCAACTAGAGCGTGTCCCGTGGATCATGGGACTGGATCTCGCAGCCAGATCCGGATCGGGGCAAGGTCGGCGGTGCCCTGGCAGATGAGTTCTCGCTTGCCGTAACGGGTAGCGACGGCGCGGAACTGTCTGAGCTTGCCGAAGCAGCGTCCGGCGGTGTTGCGCTCCTTGTAGTGTCCGGGGCCGGATGCTGGTGGCCGGCCGCCCGTGCTGCCGCGGTTGCGGAGGTGGGCTTCCTGGTCTTCCCTGACGGGGATGACGGCCTTGATGCCGCGGCGGCGCAGGCAGGCGCGGTTGGCGGCGGAGGAATACGCCTTGCCGCCCATGGCCGCGCCGGGCCGGGTGCGGGGCCGGCCCTCGCCCCGGCGGCTGATGCGGATGGCCGGCATGAGCGGGATGAACTGGGGGCAGCCGCCGTGCTGGCCGGGGCTGAGGATCCGGGTAACTGGGCGGCACCGCCGGCCCGCGGCCAGGTGGATCCCGGTGGAAAGCCCGCCGCGGGATCGGCCCAGTGCCTCCCGGCCGGCCCGGCCGCCTGGCGGGTTCTTGTCATCCGGTAATGACCCCCGTGAGCAGTCCCGCGGGCAGCACATGGCGGGCACCGGCGGCGTGCCGGCGCGCGCCCCACTGGAATCCGCGCTGACCGTCCACTGCGCGCCTCCGGCCTCATCGCAGCCAGCCCGCAGCCCGTCCAGGATCTTCTCCCAGGTGCCATCCAGCGGCCAGCGGCGATGCCGGTTATAGACCGTCTTCCAGTTCCCGGACCCCTCCGGCAGATCCCGCCACGGGCACCCCGCCCGGGCCCGGAAGAAGATCCCCACGATCACGCTCCGGTGATCTGCCCACCGGCCACCCCGCGGCGGCCCGGCGGGCAGGAACATCTGCAGTCGCTCCCACTCCTGATCAGTCAGGTCGTGGCGATTCAGTCGATCAAGCACCGTACCGATCTACACGACCCGGCCGTGAAGATCCACGGGACACGCCCCAGGTGACACTGGCGCCCCGAGCGCGATTCGAACGCGCGACCTACTGCTTAGGAGGCAGTCGCTCTATCCACTGAGCTATCGGGGCCGATGCCGTTCCGGTGAGCCCGGACAAGCCTAGCCGGTATCCTGCTGGCCCGCGCCCGGCCGGACCAGCACCACCGGGCGACGGGGCCTAGGGTTGTAGACAAGCCCTGGCAGCGACCGACGGACAGGAGCACAGCGCGGTGCAGGTACAAGATGTCATGACGGAAGCAACCATCACGGAGTCCGCGACGGACACCCTCCGCTCGGCGGCGGAACTCATGTGGCGGAACCAGACGGGGTCGCTGCTCATCATGGATGACGGTCATCTTGCGGGGATCATCACCGAGCGGGACCTGCTCCGTGCGGTGGCGCTCGGCACCGACCCGACGACCGCGACAGTCGACGAGGCGATGACCACCGAGGTGTTCACGGTGCCGCCGGACATGCCGCTGCGGGAGGCGGCCCGGGAGATGGCCGCGCGGTGGATCCGGCACCTGCCGGTGGTGGATGACGGGCGGGTGCTGGGCATGGTCAGCATGCGGGACGTCACCGGGATCTTCGCCGCGCTCGTGCCGGGCACCATCAGCGTCGAGCACGAGTTCGACCAGTTGGTGCGGGAACGCCGGCTCGCCCGGATCGAGCACGGCGACCTCGACTGAGCCCAGCAGGGGCCGCGGCGCCGGTTAGGGGAGCTCGAAGGGGAGGGTGATGCCGCCGAGCACTTCGGGGCAGGGGCAGCCGCGCTCGTCCGGCATGGCGGCGATGATCGCCAGGACGAGCTCGCGCAGCCTGGCCACGTTCGCCCCGAACGCGCGGAACACCTCCTCCTGGGTGACGCCTTCGCCTTCCGCAACGCCCGCGTCAGTGTCGGTGACCAGGCTCAACGGGGTGTAGCACAGGGCGAGTTCGCGCGCCAGAACGGCCTCCGGGTGGCCGGTCATGCCCACCAGCGTCCAGCCCTGCGCCGCATACCACCGTGATTCCGCCCGGGTGGAGAACCTGGGCCCGTCGATCACCACCAGCGTGCCCGAGTCCTCGATGGGCCAGCCGGCCGCGCGGGCCGCCGCGATGGCCTGTGCCCGGCCTTGTGGGCAGTAGGGGTCCGCGAACGGCACATGCACCGCCCGGTCGGCGTCGTAGTAGGTCTGCTCCCGGCCGGTGGTCCGGTCCACAAGCTGGTCGGGGATGACAAGAGTGCCCGGCTGGTGGGCGGGCGTCAGCGAGCCGACCGCGCTCGGCGCCAGCACCTGGCGGACACCCAGCGAGCGGAGGGCCCAGAGGTTGGCGCGGTATGGGATCTTGTGCGGCGGGAACCGGTGGTCGCGGCCATGCCGGGGCAGAAACGCGACCTGGCGGCCCGCCACCTCGCCGACCACGATCGTGTCGCTGGGCGGGCCGAACGGCGTCTCGGCCTTGATCTCCTCACCGGAGGACAGCAGCTCATAGAAGCCGGACCCGCCGATGACCGCGATGGTGGCCTGGCCGGCCATGACGATCAGGCGACCTTCGATCCCGCGGCGGACGAGCTGCCGGTGCTGGCCGTCTCCGCCTTCTTCGCCGGCTTGGCATCGCCTGATCCGGACTTCGCCTCACCCGAGCCGGCCTTCTCCGGCGAGGATCCCGAACTGCCCGACCCCTCGCCCGCGGACGAGCCTGCCGAGCCGTCAGCTGACTTGCCGTTGGCACCGGCTGGGACGGATCCGTTGCGGCTGTCGGTCCGGTAGAAACCCGACCCCTTGAAGACGATGCCGACCGCGGAGTAGACCTTGCGCAGCTTGCCGCCGCAGACCCCGCACTCGGTCAGCGGGTCGTCGGTGAACTTCTGGACGGCCTCCAGCGGCTCATCACATGCGGTGCAGGTGTACTGATACGTCGGCACTAGTCCCTCCTCGCGGCGGCGCTGGCACTCACGGCCACCGACTGCCAAATGTTAACGCAGATGACCCCCTCGCTAATCCGCAGCCATGGTTATGGCAGCGGCAGCTCGGTGATCCCCCCGGATGGCTGGGCCACCAGCCGGACCCGCTGGTCGTGGGGGCCGGCCGGTACCTCGTCGAGCAGTTCGCCGTCATACAGGAGCGCCACGGTGGGCACGTTCGGGCCGACCCGGGCCAGCGCCCGGTCGTAACTGCCGCCGCCCCGCCCGAGCCTGACCCCCCGGCGGTCCACCGCCAGGGCAGGGACCAGCACGAGGTCGGCCCGGGTGACCGCGTCCAGGCCCCGGGGCGGTTCAGCCGGCTCGACGAGCCCACGTGGCCCGGGACGCAGCGAGTCCGGGCCTTCGTAGGAGGCCCAGTCCAGGTCGGAATCCGGCCGCAGCAGGGGAAGCAGAACGTAGCTGCCGCGCTTCCAGATCGCGTAGACGAGCCCGTGGGTGTCTGGTTCGGCGGCCAGCGAATAGTAGGCGGCGACGGTACCAGCCATCTGCGCCTGCGGCAGATCGAGAACCGTGTCGCGCAAGGCGCGCGCCGCTACCGCCCGCTGCTGCGCGCTGAGCCCGGCCCGGGCGGCCAGCAGGTGGCGCCGCAGGGCAGTCTTGGCGGCCGCGATCCGGTCAGGCCCGCTTTCCACGGCTTCCTGTCGTGATCATGTTAGTTCGCCCCGATATGGGTAGCCGGAGTCATGGAAAGTCGTCCCAGGTCCGGCCCTGGACACCGAAGGGGTTGCGGCCGGGGGGAAAGCACTCGTCTAGGGTATCGATCATGCCGACATCAGCCGTGGTGAGGAAGGCGGTCGTCCCCGCCGCGGGGCTGGGAACGCGGTTCCTGCCCGCGACCAAGGCGATCCCCAAGGAGATGCTGCCAGTCGTCGACAAGCCCGCGATCCAGTACGTGGTGGAGGAGGCGGTCGCCGCCGGGCTGGACGACATCCTGCTCGTCACCGGCCGGGGCAAGCGGGCCATCGAGGACCACTTTGACCGCGCCCGCGAACTGGAGGAAGTGCTCGCCGCCAAGGGCGACACCGCGGGGGTGGACCTGGTCCGCCGGTCCGCCGAACTCGCCGCCGTGCACTACACGCGGCAGGGCATACCCAAGGGCCTTGGCCATGCGGTGCTCTGCGCCGCCCGGCACGTCGGCAACGAGCCCTTCGCGGTGCTCCTCGGCGACGACTTCATCCATCCCGGTGACCCGCTGCTGCGGCGCATGCTCGACGTCCGTGCCCAGCTCGGGGGCAGCGTGGTCGCGCTGATGGAGGTCGGCATCGACCAGGTCTCACTGTACGGCTGCGCCGCGATCGAGCCGGCCGACGCCGACGATGTGGTCACCGTGACCGACCTGGTGGAAAAGCCGGCCCCCCGGGACGCGCCCAGCAACCAGGTGGTCATCGGCCGCTACGTGTGCGACCCGGCCGTCTTCGGCGTGCTGCGGCGCACCCCGCCCGGCCGGGGCGGGGAGATCCAGCTCACCGACGCGCTGAAGACCCTGGCGGGCATGGACCCGGCCGAGGGCGGCGGCGTCCACGGGGTGCTGTTCCGCGGCCGACGCTTCGACACCGGCAACCGGGTCGACTACCTGCGCACCATCGTCCAGTTCGCCTGCGAGCGGCCAGACATGGCGGAGGAGTTCGTCTCCTGGCTGCGCAAGTACCTCGACGATCTGGGATGAGCACCGACATGGTGCCGGTGGAGGCACATCTGGCACACGTGCTCGCCGCGATCCGCCCGGTCAGCCCTGCCCGGCTCGGGCTTGCGGAGGCCGAGGGTGGCGTCCTCGCCGAGGACGCCACCGCCCGCTGCCCGCTCCCCTCGTTCGACAACTCCGCGATGGACGGCTACGCGGTTCACGCCAGCGACGTCGCACAGGCAGGGCCGGACTCGCCGGTCACCCTCCCGGTCACCGACGAGATCCCAGCCGGTGACACACGCAGCCTCATGGTCGCTCCCGGCACCTGCGTGCGGATCATGACCGGCGCGCTGCTGCCCGGCGGAGCCGACGCGGTCGTGCCGGTCGAGTGGACCGACGGCAGCCGGCAGCAAGCACGGTTCACTCAGCCCGCACCGGCCGGCCACGCACTCCGGCGGCGCGGGGACGACGTGGCCGAAGGTGAGGTGCTGCTGGCAGCCGGCACCCGCCTGGGCCCGGCCCAGATCGCGCTGCTGGCCGCTGGCGGTCACGGGTCGGCCCTCGTCCGGCCCCGGCCCCGGGTCGCCGTCATCGCTACCGGTAACGAACTCGCTGAGCCGGGCACCCCGCTCGTTCCCGGCCGGATCTGGGACTCCAACAGCTACATGCTGGCCGCGGCGGTCCGCCAGGCCGGGGGCGTGGCGCAGCGGCACCGCGTGACCGACGACCCGCAGGTGGTGCTGGCCGCGATCAAGGAGCACAGCGGCCCGGCTGATCTGCTGATTACCAGCGGCGGCGTCAGCATGGGCGGTGAGCACGACGTCGTCAAGGCGGCGCTGGTGGATCACGCCGACGTGGCGTTCAGCAAAGTCGCCATGCAGCCCGGCATGCCACAGGGATTCGGCCTGGTCGGCAAGGGCCCGACGCCGATCTTCACCCTGCCCGGCAACCCGGTGAGCGCGTTCGTCTCGTTCCAGCTGTTCGTACGGCCCGCCATGGAGGCCCTGCAGGGGCTGACCCCGGTGCCGCTGCCGGCCGTGCGCGCGATCCTGACCGCGCCGCTGCGCGCGCCAGCGGGCAGGCGGGCCTTCCTGCGCGGCGTGCTCGATGCCGCCACGGGCACCGTCACCCCGCTGACCGGCCAGGGCTCCCACCAGCTAGGTGCGCTGGCCAGGGCTAACGCGCTGATCGTGGTGCCGGAGCAGGTAGTCCGGATGGAGGAAGGCGATCCGGCCGACGTAATCTCGCTGCCATGACGCAGCCAGGCCACCTCACCCATCTCGACGAATCCGGGCATGCGCGGATGGTCGACGTCTCGGCCAAGGAAGTCAGCGCCCGCGAGGCCCGCGCATCCGGGCGGGTGCTGCTCTCGGCGGAGGCGATCGAGGCACTGCGGGCCGGGAAGGTACCCAAAGGGGATGCGCTCGCGGTGGCGCGGATCGCCGGAATTCAAGCTGCCAAACGAACCCCGGACCTGGTGCCGCTGTGCCACCCGATCGCCATCCACGGCGTGACAGTAGACCTCCAGGTCGGCGGCGATGCTGTCGAGATCACGGCTGTGGTCCGCACCGCCGACCGGACCGGGGTGGAGATGGAGGCCCTGACCTCGGTCACCGTGGCCGCGCTGGCTCTCATCGACATGGTCAAGGCGATCGACCCCGCAGCGGTGATCACCGACGTCCGCGTCGAGGAGAAGACCGGCGGCAAGACCGGCACCTGGCGCAGGCGGTGATGGCCGCATGATGCGCGCGCTCGCGATCACGGTCTCCAACCGGGCCGCCGCCGGGGTCTACGAGGACCGGTCGGGTCCGGTGCTGGCCCGGCTGCTGGCCGAGGCGGGCTGCAGCGTGGACGGCCCGCTGGTGGTGCCGGACGGGGAACCGGTCGAGGCGGCGCTGCGTGAGGCGGTCACCGCGGGCTACGACGTGGTGGTGACCACCGGCGGCACCGGCCTCACGCCGGGCGATCTCACCCCGGAGATGACCTGCCGGGTGCTGGACCGGGAGATTCCCGGCATCGCCGAGGCGATCAGGGCGGCGGGGGCCGCCGCCGGGATCCCGGCCGCGATCCTGTCCCGGGGGCTGGCCGGGCTCGCGGGGAAGGTTCTCATCGTCAACCTGCCAGGCTCTTCCGGCGGGGTGCGCGACGGGATGGCGGTACTCGCCCAGGTCCTTGGCCACGCGGTCGACCAGGCGCGCGGCGGTGATCATCCCCGTGCGGACGGCCCGGCCGGCCAGACGGGGGCCTGAAGGCGCCCGCCGGACGACCCTGAGGCGGCATCCGGGCCAACACCGATCCCGGCACAGCGTGGCGTCCCGCCCTGGCGGCAGGGAATGATGACCCTGTGGGACGTATACGTGGCTGGCCGGTCTCGATCGTCGAGCCATCCTTGCTGGACGCGCCGGTCGGCCTGCGCCCCGTGCGGGTATGGGATGCCCGTGTCTGGCGCGATTCGCGGGTGCGTAACGCCGCGTGGCTGCGGCCCTGGGAGCCGACCAACCCCGAGACACCGCTGTACCGGTCGGGCATCGGGCCTTATGTGGCGATGGCCCGGACCATGCGCCGGGAGGCACGGCAGGGGCTGGCCCTGCCGTGGGTGATCACCTATGGCGGCCGGTTCGCCGGCCAGCTGACGGTCGGCAGCATCATCTGGGGGTCAGCGCGGTCGGGCCAGGTCGGCTACTGGATCGACGAGGCGGTCGCCGGGCGGGGAGTGACTCCCACCGCGCTGGCGATGGCGCTCGACCACTGCTTCCTTGTGGTCGGGCTGCACCGGGTGGAAGCCAGCATCCGGCCGGAGAACCACGCCAGCCGGCGGGTGGTGGAGAAGCTCGGCTTCCGGGAAGAAGGCTTGCGCCGCCGGTACCTGCACATCGACGGCGCCTGGCGCGACCACCTCTGCTACGCGCTGACCGCCGAGGATGTGCGCGGCGGGCTGCTCACCCAGTGGCGCGACACCCTCTCGGCCTCGCGCTCGGGCACCGCCAGCTAAAGGCCTGCCGCCAAGCGCAGGCACCGGCCACCAGACGGCACCCGCCCGCAGCCAGACGGCACCCGCCCGCAGCCAGACGGCACCCGCCCGCAGCCAGACGGCACCCGCCCGCAGCCAGACGGCACCCGCCCGCGGCCAGCGGCGATTCTGAGGGGAACGCAGTCGCACTGCGTAACCGATGTTGATCGCGGTAATCGCGGCCCAGACCACCAGCAATCCCCTGATCCCGGCCGGTGGGCCGCCGACCGCAACAGCGATGGCGCTGAGCGGGACGCCTGGTACGGCAGCATCCATTCGGGCTTTGACCTGCGGCGGAGCACGGTGAGGCCGCCGGTTCGACACGGCGCAGCCGCCTCGCGATCATGCGTTCGTGACAACAACAAAACCGAAGGCGGCTGCTGCCGGTCAGGGGCGGCGCTGGCGGCCCGGAAGCGCAGGGATCTGCTGGGGCTGCTGCAGCCGTGTTTTGTGCGGTGCGAGCCGTGGCTGCAGGCGGGCAAGTACCTCGGAGCGCTGGTCAGTGACCTGCCCAAGCGCAATGGCTGGACAATCGCGCAGCACGCAGGGGACCGGGGGCCGCTGCGGACCCAGCGGCTGCTCAACCGCGCGGCGTGGGACACGTGGGCGGCGATGGGCGTGGTGCGGCGGTTCGCGGTGGCGGGGCTGGACGAGGCGGCCCGGTGGCAGGGGCGCCGGCGGCGGCTGGCGGCCGGGGCGCTGGATGAGACCAGCCAGATCAAGCAGGGCACTGCCGGCCGGCGTCCAGCGCCACTACCTGGGGTGTGTGGGCAAGGTGGCCAATGGGATCACCACGGTGCACCTGTCGTATGTGCGGGAGCGGACTGGGCATGCACTGATCGGCGCCCGGCAGTGGATCCCGGCCGGGCAGATTGATGACCCGGTGCGCTCGCTGGTCACCGGCCTGCCGCCGGGCCTGGAGTTCCGCACCAAAGGGGAACTGGCCATCGACGTCTGCACTGAGGCGTTCGGCGACGGGGCCAGGCTGGGCTTCGTGTGCGGAGACTAGGTCTACGGCGCCTGCACCAAGCTGCGGAAGTTCTTCGAAGACCACGGCCAGGGATATGTGCTGCGAGTTCCCTCCACCTTCCGCCTCACCCTGGCGGCCGGGGTCTCGCTCACCTGCACGCGGGCGGTCACGTGCCTGCTCAAAGACACCCGCCGGTGGGAGATCCGCTCCGCCGGGACCGGCTCCAGGGGCCAGCGCCGGTATGCATGGGTGTGGCTGGCCACCGCCTCCCCGCGGCACCATCTGCTGGTCCGCCGCCACCTGTCCACCGGTGAGCTGGCCTGTCACTACTGCTTCGTGCCCTGCGGCCAGCCGGTGCTAAGGCCCGGCTTATCAGCGCCGCTGGGCTCAGATGGCCGGCAGAAGAACGTGTGAGTCTGGCAAGGACTGCTTCGGCCTCGGCCAGTCCCAGGTCCGCCTCTACACCGCGATCGCCCGCCACACCGTCCTGGTCATGGCCGCATCAGCGATCTGCGCCGTGACCGCCGCCCTGCTGCGCGACCGCACCGATACCCAGGCCTCGCCGCCGGCCAGGCCGGACGAGCGGGCTCCCGCCGACCCCGGGATGATCCCGCTGACCGTCCCGGAGATCGCCCGCCTGCCCGCCACCCGGCCCGCCACGCCCGCCCACGCCGAAGACCGGCCGAACTGGCGCCGCCGCCAGCAAGCCCGCGCCCGCTGGTACCACCAGCGCGCCAGGCCCGCCCGCGATCCTGCAATTGCCCTGGTCAGCTAGCGAATGAACGTTGCCGTACCAGGACACGGGGCTCGCGGCAGGGATGGCGTCAGGCCGGTCAGCGCGGCCCGAGCCCGGTCTGCCCGTCGATCAGTTCCCTGGCGATGTCCAGGTGACCGGCATGCCGCGCGGTCTCCTCGATCATGTGCAGTACGACCCAGCGCACGTTCGGCGGTTCGTCCATCTCCGGGTTGCCGTGCCTGCCACGTGGCGGCGCCGACAGCGGCGTCACCGCCAGCACCGCATCCGAGCGCGCGCACTGGTCACGGTAGTAGCCGATGATCTCCGCTGAGGGCCGGTCACAGGCGAACGCTGCCTCCGGGTCATAGGGGGCAGGCCCTCATCCCAGGGCAGCTCTGCATCTGAGCCGGCCACGACCCCCTGGAACCAGTGCCGCTCGGCGCCGCCCAGGTGCTCGGCCAGCCCGGCTGGCGTCCAGCCCGACGGCACGACCGACCGCTGCCACCCCTCCTCGCCCAGCCCTGCCACGATGGAAAGAACCGCGTCGCGCTGGGCATCGAGGGAAGCCAGCAGGGCCTGGTCCTCCGGGTCCACAGGCTGATTACCGGTCATGTCCATCCTCCTGCCGGGCCGATGCTGGCCGCCAGGGCTTGATAGGCAGGGGTGAGCTCGTCCCACCGCGCGCGGATGTCGCAGCGCTCACGCCCGGCGAGGTGAGCGGCGAGATCTTCGATGTGGACCTGCCATCCGGCCCCGTAGTCGGCGAGCAGGTCCAGGGGCATGCCCCGTTCCTCGAGAACCAGGATGGTCTGGTCGCCGTCGGCGGCCAGCGTGGCCTCGATGACATGCTCGTCCGGCTGGCCCGGGTCCTTGGTCGTCACCAGCAGCCGCCGCGGGGGCTCGCACGCTTCCACCCGCCCGGTGCCTTCCCATTCGCTGGTAAAGCGGGCGCGGAACTCACCGCCCAAACGCAGGTCGCCCTCGACCTCGGCGATCCAGCGGGCCAGGCGGCGGGGATCGGTGAGCGCCGACCACAGGTCATCGATACCGGTGTCGAAGCGGTCTTCGATGCGCACGGCGCCCTTGCCGTCCACCGATCGCAGGCTGCCCAGGATGCGGGCGCCCCCACGTGCGTTGCTGGTCATCTGGTGCTCCTTCGCTCGCGTTTCCCGCGGGCCACCTCGGCGTGCAGGGCATCCAGCCGCTGCTCCCACAAGGCCCGGTACCGGCCCAGCCATTCATCGATCTCGGCGAGCGGCTCGGGGCGGAGACTGTAGACCCGCCGCTGCGCCTCCTGACGGGCCTCGACGAGCCCCGCCTCCCGCAGCACCCGCAGGTGCCGCGATACCCCCGGGCGGGCAATCGGCAGCAGCGCCGCCAACTCACCCGCGGTGGCCGGGCCGCCAGCCAGGGTCTCCAGCACCGTCCGCCGACTCTCGTCCGCCAGTGCCCGCAGCACAGCCTCCATCGCGAGAACGTACCAAGTTAGTTACGTAACGGTCAAGGTACATAAGCGGGCACACGTGCGCTAAGCCCCGCCAGCGAACCGGCTGCGGGCGCTCCGCCGCAGGTCACAAACCGAATGGATGCTGCCGTACTAGGCAAATGGAGCCGAGCGCCAATCCCGCCACACTCAGCTGTTCTGGCTCAGCCGCGGGCCGCGGGGTGCGGCCTGGGTGGGTGCGGACAGCGGTGGTCCGGGCGCCGGTTCAGGCGGCCCGGCGACGACCTCGGCGAGCCTGGCATCCACCCGAGCATCGATCTGCCTTCCGATCCGGTCCACGAGCGACTCGGCGACCGCATCCCTGTACGCGGGACCGAGCTCGTTGTACGTCTCGGCAGCGGCGCGGAGCTCTGCGGCAGGAAATGGCGAGTCAGTCATGCCTCAGATATAGCTGACCGGGCTCTTCAGATGGCACGACGCCGGGAACCGGAGATTTGCGGGCAATAGCGCTCCCGCGGATGCCAATCCCCGGTCCGATCTCACGACACACCGGGCTGAATACTCGTCAACGCCCGTGCCGCCCCCTACCGTGCGTCACGTGAGCATGCCTGCGGTCAAGGCACCCACGCCTGCTGGGCAGGCCCGTTTGGCATGCGCACGAGCCGGGTGTGAGGTGCGGCGTTGAGCAGCGCGATCCTCTACCTCGCGATCGTCGCCATCTGGGCAGGCGTGCTCATGCCGCGCTGGCTGCGGCCGCACGGATCGCGGACAATCACCGAGAACCACTTCGAGGCGGTCGATCCCAGCCAGGCCCCGGCCTGGGCAGAGGACGACGGCGAGGCAGTTGAGGATTCCGGTCAGCAGCGGGGTGACGCTGACGCGAACCACGGGCAGACGGGCCGCCGACCGGCGGCCCGCGCGGATCAACGGCCGGCGCGGGCCCGGCCCGCCGCTTCAGGGCAGCGGGCGGAAGCCACTGGCGGGCAGCCTGCTCCCCGGCGGCGGGACCAGGCTGCTGCCGGGCCCACGGCCGCCGAACGGCGAGCCCGCGTCCTGCAGGCCCGCCGCCGCACGCTGGTGACGCTCATCGTCCTCACGGCCGGGGCCGTGGGCATCGCCGTGGCCCACCTGGCCGCCTCGTGGGTGGTCATCCCGCCTGTGCTGATGCTGGCGGGCTTCGTGCTGCTGTTGCGCGAAGCCGCCCGGATCGACACCGAGCGTGTCCAGGCGGCCCGCCCACAGGCCGCCCATGGCGGTGCCGGGCGTGCGGCCAGCCAGGCCCGCGTTTCCGCAGCCGAGCCGTACGCCGAGGTGCCCGCAGCTGAGCCCACCGCGGAGATCATCGACATCTCGGGCCGCCTGGAGGACCAGCCCTACGACCAGTACAAAGACGCCGCAGCACGCGCCGTAGGCGACTGAAGCTCCGCGTGGCCAGTGGGAGCGCCCCTGGCTGGGGCCTGACGGGCTTGCCTGACGTCCTGCGGTCGTGCGCGCTGATCACCGACGCGCGAGAAGGCGGCTGGGTTTGCTACGCTGACAGCCGTTCCATGGGGCTGTAGCGCAGTCCGGTAGCGCACCTCGTTCGCATCGAGGGGGTCAGGGGTTCAAATCCCCTCAGCTCCACCCAAAGACGCAGGTCAAGGCCATGATCGTTGGCTCTATTGATCATGGCGAAGATCGTTTGACCGTCGGTCGACCGTCGTCCTGAGCATCATGGGCCAGCCAACGCCGTCCGCGAACGACATGTGATGGCA
>OFHH01000081.1_pt1 | contig 14918 bp, 16 predicted proteins | sample 1521961 | NCBI WGS metagenome assembly OFHH01 (sample SAMEA2468439, study PRJEB22500) | soil metagenome | biome: Glassland; feature: Farmland; material: Clay | place: Australia | collected 2013-01-31 | depth 0.55 m | reverse complement strand
ACCTGCCTTGAGTCCGGCACCTCGCCCACGTGGGCCGGCACCTTCCCCATGACACCGCCCGAAATGCCCGGTTCTTCATCGGCATCGTAAACGCCGCCAAGATGGGGATCCTCAGCGCCGGGCAACACCTGCCCACCCAGCCGACTCCCGGGCCAGCCAGCCCCGGCCCACGCGAACCGATCGCCGTGCTCGCCGACGTGCTCGCCCGCGACGGCTCGGAGCTGTCAGCGACCGAAACCAGGCGGCGCAACCTGGCCAACGCCGACCACCTCGCGATCCTGGGCGCCATCTGGGCCGCCGAAACACGCGACGCCCACCACGACCGCTACCGGCAAATCGTCACCGCCGCCCTCCCACCCGGACACCGGCAGGGACTATCCGCCAAGGCCACCTGGCTGTACCGCACCCTGCGCACCGCCGAACTCGCCGGCCTGGACCCCGCCGACCTCACCCGCACCGCCATCGAATCGCGGGATCTGGCCGAAGCCCGGGACGTGGCCGCCGTCCTCGACGCCCGCATCCGCCAGCGAGTCCACTCCCTGCTCCCGCAGCCCCAAGGGTCGTGGTCCGACCGCGTACCCCGACTGGCTGACCCAGACCAGCAGGCGTACCTGGCCCAGATCGCGGCCATGATGGACGACCGCACCCAGCGCATCGGCACCTTCGCCGCCGACAACGCCCTCCCCTGGGCCATCACCGCCCTCGGCCCCGTCCCCGAAGGCCCAGCCGCCCGGCAGGAGTGGGAGAAGAAGGCGTCGGCGGTCGGCGCCTACCGGGAGATGTACGGCTACCACCACCTTGCCGACCCGATCGGCCCCGAACCTGGCCACCACTCCCCCGACCAGCGCGCCGCCTGGCACCAAGCCTTCCACGTCCTCGCCCCCACCGACGCCCCGGACGTCCGCGCCATGCCCGACGGGCGGCTGTGGCTCATCCGCGACACCTACGCCACCGAAACCCGGTGGGCACCCCGACACACCGGCCGCGAACTTCGCCTGGCCCGCCTCGGCGCCGCCAGCGCCGGCCTGGCCGCCATCCGCGAAGACGCCGAAACCCAAGCCGCCAGGAAAGACGGCGATCACCCGCGCGCGGCGCGGCACGAACGCTGGGCCGCCTCCTACTGGGCCATGAGCCAGCGCTACCGGCAACAAGAAGACATCTTCGCCGCGACTATGGCCGACCGGAGCGAATGGGAGCAGGCCACCGCGCACTCACGCCGCCTGGCCATCGCCGCCGACGCCGAACTCCGCCGGCGCCACCCCGGCCAGCCGATCGAACCGCTCCGGTCCGCAGAACCGGCCCCCGCGAGCGACACCGAGCGCCACGACCTGGTCCCGGCTGTGGACAAGAAGATCGGCCAGATCGCCGGATGGATCGAGGATCTGGCAGCCCAGCGCACGGCGTTCCGCGAGAAGCTCGATGAACGCCAGGCACTGAAGATCCCCAGCGAGGATCCGGACTGGGAAGACCTCGGCCACGCCTTCCCCACCACGTTCACACGACAGCGGGAGGCGATCCTGCAACCGCCGAAACCGCAGATCACCCCCTCAGCGAAGATCCTCTACCTCGCCGCTGAACGGGACTCATCCCCCGAAGCCGCCGGCTGAGCGCCAGACCATCCCACATCCAGGACGAGCACGGAAGTGGCCGACGACGACGCACACGACCCCTAGCCCCACAGAGCGCGGCCTGGCGGCCTTCTGACACTCGCAGATCCCCAGGATTTGGGCAGACCGCCGCGAAAGGTGTCAGGATGTGGACTTCTTCCCCTGCTGCCTCAGGCGGCCACGCGGCGGGTAGCCGAGAAGGTCCTGCTCCCAGGTGCCGGCTGGCCAGCTGCCGGGCGGATGCACTCGGTGTACCCGGTCACCCAAGTGGTAGAGCACTTCCCAGCCATCGGTCCCCAGCTCGTCCTGCACCCGGACCGCAAGCTCCCGGCCCCGATCCCCCAGCGCGTCATCGTCGACGGTCTCCTCGTCCGGCTGGGGAATGGTCCAGTCGCAGGAGTCGTTCCAGGCCTTGAGGTCATCGAGCAGCTGATCGCTCAGCAGGTCACCCCACGGCCGGTGAGCGGGCGGCGTCCCAGGTGGCCCATGCAGGGCTGTGGTTATGCGGCTCCACTCTTCGTAAGTGGCGGCCTCCAGCTCTTCTTTGGTGGTAACCAGCCAAATACCATCAGCGCAGTGATCCCAGCTGATGAGTACACGGCGCGGCCTCGTCACACTGCGAGGCTACAGGCCCGGCGACCTGCTGCTTAAGAGGTCGTATCGGCTCCCCCGCTGACCTGCTCTCGCCCAGCTTGGCCTGGACGAGCGGTCACCGTGAGTGCCCACGGCTGACCGTCAACGACTGCATGTTCTGGCACGGATCTGGCACGCCCAGAGGCTCCTCTATAGCTGTGACGGCCGAGCAGAGGCACGATTAGATCGTGCAAGAGGCCCCTTACACCATCGATCCGCTGAGCCGGCTCAAGAGTCGTGGTTGCTGAGGCAGCGGTTGCGCCGGGCCAGGAGACGGCACAGGACTGGCTTGCTGATGCAGGGAATCATTCGGACACCCAGCCGGAGCATGTCATCGAACAATCCAGCCGTGGCGGTCCGGGAAGGAAAGTCCAGGCTGGGCATAGTGATGTCACCTTTCCAGATCCCCAAGTGGGTGCCGCTGGCGCCGGGTGTGCACAGCCTGACCTTTCATGCTGTCCGAGCCAGATCGGGCAGCTCGTTTACCAGTCAATTGGTTCTGGCCGATGGCGACGTGCTCGTAGCGGTATGCGAGCCGATCCAGCCGTGGTCGATATTCGGCAAGTCACCGTCCGTGGATCACTGGTACATGGGTGTCATTCCTAAGGACGGGAGTACTGCCCGGGCGGAATTCCGGTTGGCCTCCCAGGGAAAGAAGAAAGCCTCGTTTCGATGACCGGCTGCTTTCAAGATCGTCTTAGGCCCCACCGTAATCTGCGCCATCCCAGGTCGGTGAGCATTGCGGCTTGGCCGCGAGTGACCATGAGTCGCCCGGGTTCGCTGCCCTATCGGGCACGCAGCGGGCACGACTGGATGATCGAGCTGTCGGCTATGACCGTCGAGGCAGCATGATGGTCGCTATGACTCGTGAGCCTGGCTTCAGGGAAGAGCCATCCCTGCTGCAAGCGCTGGAACAGGCCCTGCACGTGGTGGAAGCGGACGTGCGTGCCACCGGCCTGGACGGGCCTGTCGGCTTGATCCTGAACGACCGGGATGAGTACGCGCATGCGGTGTACCAGGGCGGCGGATCAGGCAGCACCACCGGTATTCACCCCGCAGACGCCAGTGATCCCGTCTACGTCCTGGTGGCGGTGGCTGATGACCTGCAGAACTCGATCATGCACATTCTCTGGGGCACCGTCTGGCCGGTATGCCCCGCTCACAATTTGGGGGCACACGCCCGCGAGCATGAGGGAGCAGCGGTGTGGTGGTGCAACGGCCCGGGCGGCCATGTCATCGCGCCCATCGGCCACTGGAACGGCTGAGGGTCAGGCTCACCGGTCACTCAGCGGCTTCACTCCCCCCTCTTCCTCGCAGGCGCCGAATCCTTGCGAGTGGGTGCCGGGTCAATGGTCGGCGTAGCCGATCGCTTGCGACGGCCCGCAGGGCCGCCATTGACGCGGTAGCCGCGAGCTGGACAATAACGGGGCGAGGAAGACGGTTCCGCGCATCACCGGACTGCTTGACATGCCGGATGAGCGTGATTGATCTACAGGCGCTGCCGGTGGCCGCGCGCCCGTGCCGGGCGGGCGTCCTCAACGCGGAGCCCGGTGGCGGGCGCGCGCAGCGGTGCCGCGCAGCGGCGTCGCCTTGATCTGAAGTGCGGCTCGATTCGGCAACCAGGGCGGAATCGAGAGCGGACATCACCAGTGAGCGGGATATGCGTGGTCGGCTGCGCTGGTGCGTCCCTCCCTGATGCAGCGGAACGCCCCTGGCGCGAGTGATCCTCTGCCTAGGCCAGCAAGAGCCATTTCAAGAGCCAACAGAGGTCGGCTTCGGGCGACACCTACCGATGTTGAACCATCATTTCACCTGCTCAAATGCCCACCAGCCCCTGTCGGGCGACGTCCAGCGATGGCTGGATTCGTGCCTGGGGGTCAAGAGGTCCTCGGCGGGCGGGCAGGTCGCAGCCCCGCACCAGAGACGCAACTCGTTAGCCGAGCTTGAACACGTTATCCATGACCTCAGCGCCCGTCGAGATCACGGGCCGCAACTCCAGGCGGTACACGGTCTCAGTCGTGGACGTGCTGCTGTGCCCACCAGGTGTGAGATCTCCTCCACCGGGACTCCCTGCTCGCTCATGATCGAGACGAACGTGTGCCGCAACTCCCGCGGTGTCCAGTTCTCCCCGATCCCGGCGGTTGCGCAGATCTTCCGGAAGGCGCGGCGGACGTGCGATGGGTCCAGTGGTGTCCCAACCGCGGATGCGAAGACCAGGCAGTTGTCCTGCCACAGCGCACCGGCGAGCAGCCTGTCCTGCGCCTGCCGCACCTTGTGAGTCTTCAGGGCATCCACCACAGCCACCGGGAGCCGGAGGGTCCTGCGCGATTTCGGGGTTTTCACATCCCCGTGCGACCGGACCGACCGCCACACCGCCACATGCGGCGGCACCGGCGGATCAGCATCCACGTCACCATCCAGATCGACGTGGTCCCACCGCAGCGCCCGGGCCTCCTCCGTGCGGCACCCGGTCAGCAGGCACAGCACGATGTACGCATGCAGCCGTGACGACTCCGCTGCCTTGACGAGCGCCTGGGCCTGCGCCAAAGTGAGCGCCTTCGACGGCCGCCCCTGCTGTCCCTTCGGCGTGGTCACCAGTGCGGCGACGTTCCGTCCCACTAGGTCGTTGGCCTCCGCGTAGCGGATGGCCCGTGCCAAGGCGTTCCGCGCGAGCTGCACTGTCCTGGTCGACCGGGTGGCGGCCAGCTTCCCCAACGCAGTCCTGACGTCAGCCGCGGACAGCTCCCGCAACTTCACCGCCCCGATCAGCGCCGTCAGCGGCGCCAGGACTTCCTGATTCGTAGAGATCGTCTTGGCCGACAGCCCGTCAAGCCCTTGCGCAATCCACTCGTCGACCGCTTCCTTGACCGTGTACGACGCCGAGGACCGTACCCCCTCGCGGATCTCGTCGTGGATGGCCTGGAGCTTGTCCTTGACCTCAGCCCTGGTCCGCCCGCTGACCTTGCGCCGCTGTCGCTTCCCGTCCGGCCCGGAGCCTAACGAGATGGAGCCCCGCCACCGCCCGGAGCAGCCCCGGTGACGCTGGGAGTCACGGCAGGCGGCGGTGTGATCGAAGTAGATGGAGTCCTCGCCCACCGGCGCCTCTTGGTGTCCGCCATGCCCGGAACGCTAACACATGGCTCCCACATTGGCTCCCGGGCTGAACCGCCACGAGAGGCACATGTGCTCTGACCTGGTCGGGATGGCCGGATTCGAACCGGCGGCCTCCTGCTCCCAAAGCAGGCGCGCTAACCAAGCTGCGCCACATCCCGCTGAACCGAACCGTAGCCTACCGCCCCGCGGGGCACGTTCTGCGCTCCGCGGCGGCAACGCAGGTCACTCACCGGTCTCCCCTCCGTCACGGGCCAGCGGCCACGTGTCGGCCTTGCTGGCTGAGAACCGGTACGCTGTCGGTGCTCACCCGGTACTGGATGCAGACGGCTCCCACCGGGCGCGCGGGCGTAGCTCAATGGCAGAGCCCCAGCCTTCCAAGCTGGTCATGAGGGTTCGATTCCCTTCGCCCGCTCCAACCCGAAAGCCCAGGTCACAGAGCTAGTGGTCACTGTCCAGGAGGGATCGGGTCGGCGTGCGGGCCGTCCCCGGTGCCACATGCGTGCCACACAGGCAGTAGATCATGCATTCTGACGGGGCTCTTTGATCTCGTCCTGCCGACGCTCCGGCACATGTCGGGCCAGCTCGCCGAGCGCCTGTGCGATGGCCTGATCACGGTCCCGCGTCGCGTGCTGGTAGATGAGTGCGGCTCGCGTGCTGGAATGCCCGAGCCGTGCCATCAGCTCCTTGAGGCTCGCGCCAGTAGCGGCGGCAAGAGTGCCGCCCGTGTGGCGAAGATCGTGAAAGTGCAGGTCAGCTGCCCCTGCTGTCCCGCACGCCTTGACCCATATCCGGTGGAAGTTCGACCTCCGCAAGCGCGCACCCTTGGGACCGACGAGGCCCGACTCCCCTGGCTCGGCGAACCTCTCCAGGTGCCACCGAATCTGAGGCGCCAAGTCAGCCGGGAAGGCAACTGTCCGGCGACCCGCCTGCGACTTTGGTGTTTCCGGCTGCAGCACACCCGAATCGAGCTGAGCCGTCGTCTCGACTATCCGGATCTCGCACGTATCCAGGTCGATATTGTGTCTGCGCAGCGCGACGAGTTCTCCCCAGCGCAGGCTTGTCAAGGCGGCGCCTGCGGCGCCGCTGGCCTGGCGTCAGCGCCGGGCTCCGCCTTTGGGGAGGCCCGCCCGGGCCACACGCCGAGCCATGCTGATCAAGGCAGCTCACACCGCACGCAGGCCGGTACAGCTCACAGCCGTCTTTCTCGACGCACGATTGTCCCGCTCCCGGCCGCCGCGTCTAGGTTGCTCCCTGCGGTCGCGTCGCATGCGATCGGCTGCGCCGAACCTAGACACGACGTCCACTCGCCAGGATTGGGCGCCTATCGAGGAAGACGGGAGCAGAGCAGCAACACCCGCATGTCAGAATCGTTACCGAGGTGGCCCTGTCTCCTAACGGCTGAAAGCTGCAAACTGACCAGGCTGTGATCCACTATCTTCCGCGAGGTATTCGTATGGCTCCTGCACGCCCGGTAGCTGCGGCTGTAACAACCGGCGGGGTCTGCGCGGCCCTTGCCATGGCCGCCATCGTGCTGGCCGCTTGCGGTGGGCAGCACAGCACGGCCTCAGCCACTTCATCGCCCGCTACATCCTCGACCAGTGCGCACAGTAGCAGTTCGGCAGCGGCGACAACCGGTTCTGTGCAGCTCCCCGCTCAACTGCTCGGCCTGAAGAAGAACACCTCCGCAATGGCGAAGCAGGCCATTACCGTCGTTAGCAGGGAATTCGCTTCGCGCCTGATGGGGGACGTGGTGGGCGGGCAGGCCGCTATATACGGCGGTGGACAAAATGGTGCCACACCTTTCTTCCTCGTGGACGCGGGCACATGGGCCAAGCACGTAGCATCGCCGACCAACGTTGCGCATGTACTTCAGAAATTTATGCAGACCAAGGGCTTTACCGGCGCCAAGGTGCTCCCGGCAGGCCCTAACGGCGAGGCACTGGTCTGCGGTCAGAGGCACGTCACGGCGGGGACGGACACCATCTGCTACTGGGCAGACCACGTGAGCTTTGGCGTCGTGCTCTTCGCCCCCGGCTTCGTCTCCAGCCTCAGCGACGCCGCGTCGAAGACCAGCCAGATCCGCTCCACCGTCGTGAGCTAAAGACCACCACACTCTGGCCGACGACCGCCGTGCCCGCTGCGTGCCCGATCGAGCGCGAACTTGGGGAACTCACGGTCACTCGCGGGGAGGCAGACGTCCTGTCAACCTGGGGCGGGTCAGTTCATGGCACCCGCGCGGACGACCTTCTTAGCAACGGGTCGGCTCGTGCCACAGACATGCCACACACCGAGGGCTTCAACGGTCAGTAGCGGCAACTCACGGGTACAACGTGCCCCTGATCAGCGCATACGTCGGTCCTGTTCACGCCGGTTCCGGGTTCCCGATCTTCCAAGCTGGTCATGAGGGTTCGATTCCCTTCGCCCGCTCCACGATGAAAGCCCAGCTAGACGGGGCAGTTGGGGACCGGTACCCCGAGCCGGGCAAGGACCCGGAGTACCGGGTGGGCCACACACTGGAGGCAATCCCGACTACCTCGCGTGGATCAGTGAGGGGACCAGGCCCGAGCTGCCCCAGGCTCCGTAGCCCTTTGTGCCTGACTCCACTTGATATGCGACGGATCGGCCTCGCTTGATGTGCGGCACGCCCTAGAGATTTGCCAGGTGGTGCTCTGCTTCAGTCTGGCGGCTGGTGAGGACAGTGGGCAGCCACACGAACGGATCGCAGCCAGTTTCGCGGATGCCTCCGCCGGGTCCGGGACCACCGGCTATAGCAGCAGTAGCAAGCTGATACAACGTAGCCAGGAACTACTTGCGGACGCGGAACCGAAGGATTGTGACGGCTCCCGACCGTGTGCTGTCGAGCGGTTCCAGGTCTATCCTGGCGAGGCCCGGGGAGGAGAAGAAGCGGGTCCCGTCGCCGAGCAGGACCGGCAGGACATACACCATGATCTCGTCCACGAGTCCCCGCCGCAGGCACTGACCGGTGACGTCGGCACCGAGGATTTCGAGGTTCTTGCCGCCCGCGGCGCGGAGCGCGGTGGCGACGGCTTCCCCGATATCACCGGTGAGAAACGTGACCGCCGGGTCCGGCGGGTCCGGCGGCTCATGGGTGAGGACGAACTCAGCTCCCCCGTCGTAGGCAGGGGTGACCTTGTTCGGATTCTCGGCCATACGCTTACCCACCTCGTAGGTCCGCCGGCCGACGAGCATGGCGCCGGTGGCCGCCATGATCTCCGGGAACTCGTCCTCGATCGGCCCCATGAAGTCGAAGATCCAGTTCATCGCGTCGCCGGGACCAGCGGTGAACCCGTCGAGTGACATCGACCTGTTCACGACCACTTTGCCGCTTCCCGTGCTCGTGTCGCTCACCATGCACCTCCGAAGGACCTTCCCGGGCTGTCATCCCTGGCTGCGAATGATGACGTTACGCGCGCCCGGATCTCATCGTCTGCTTGCCGCGTGCCATTAGCCCGCCGGAATCAGAGCCCCGGCCGGACCGTCGTCATCGCTGGCGCGCTCAGCTTCCACGTGAGCGTCGATGGCGCTCGTGACCGCCCGGTCGGCGCCTCGCGCCTCATGCTGGTAGATCAGCGCGGCCCGCTCACTGTCATGTCCCATGCGGGCCATCAGGTCCTTGATCCGGCCCGCTGGCCGCCGCGAACGTGTTCTGGGTATGGCGCAGATCATGAAAACACAGACCGCGCGTGCCGATCGCCTCGACCGCGTACGCCCAGCCCGACATCCTGTTCAGAGTCCGTGATCCAGGAACGCGGTAAGGGTCGAGACGAAGCGATCGGCGTCATCAAGCCAGGGGTAAATGACCAGCGCCTGGCTGGACAACTAGCGTTCTGCGCTGAGCCAGTGTGAGGCCTTTGGCGATCGATGGGGTGCCCCAGTGCGGGGTATCGGGTCAGATCGCTGGCGGCTGGCCCGGGCAAGCCACCGCCTGGCGGCTGGCAGGTCCAGGATGAGCGCGAGCCCGCACACCGTCCCGACACCGACAGCGGCGCCGGCCACGGTATCGGTGAAGTAATGCCATCGCAGGCCGATGACGGCGATGGCGACGACGGCTCCCAGCACACACGCTGCTGCCGGGACCAGCACGCGCAGCACCCCTGCCCTGGCCGGCCGTGGCGGGATGACAAGCAGCACCATGACTATTGCGGCAAGCGTGAACACGGCCGTGGTGTGGCCGCTCGGATAGGTGACCACACCCAGGTAGGTGCGGTGGACCAGGGGCTTGAGCACGCCTTCGTCCAGTCCGACCGCAACCGGAACGGCTGCCGCGGTTAGCACGGCGCCGTTGAGCCGGCCGGTGAGCAGGCAGGCGATGACAATGGCAGCGCTCAGCACGGCCACCGGAATCAGCGAACCAGGCGCGGCAAGCCACAGCACGAGACCTTGATGGCCGCTGAGCCAGGTAATGACCGGGGAGTCGACGGCGTGATCGAGCCAGTTCGCTCTGGCCTGGTGCGCGAACAGCACGCCGAGCAGGGCGACGAGGGCCGCGCAGCAGGCCAGCACCGCACCAGCCCAGGGACGGGCGGAGGCAGCCAGCAGGGGCCGGCCAGGCCGAAGGTGTATGCCGTCCATGCCGCTCCAGTGGATTGCTTGCTGACGGGCGCGAGCCCGCCACCCCGGCTAGCCAGCCTACGTACCCTGGCCTACAGGGCGGTCCACTGAGGGCCGCCGGGGGAATGTGCCCGATGGTGGAGAGACCGGACCTGCGTGCAGAACTCCTGCGCAGGATGGAACGGGACCAGGCGGCCCGTAAGGCTCATGATGATGCGGCAGCCGGCCGGGCGGATGCCGACAACCTCCCGTGGCTCAAGAAGGTGATATCCGAGATCGGGTGGCCAGGACGACCGGTCGCCGGCGAGGACGCGGCCAACGCCGCCTGGCTGCTGGCGCAGCACGCCGACAGCGATCCCGCCTTCCAACGGCAGTGCCTCGACCTGCTGACCGTGGCCGCCAGCCAAGGCGAAGCAACCACGAAACTGGCTGACACCCCGCTGCGCTGGCACGCTCAGCGGCCTGGCTTGAGACCCGTGCGTTCCGCCTTCAAGACTTCACCGCAGCGGTGCTGGCCAACATGGCGGCCACGCTCGACATCGTGTCCGGTGGCCGGCTGGAGCTTGGCATCGGGGCCGGCTGGAACGAGCAGCAGTCCAGCGCCTACGGCATCGCGCTGGGCACACCCAGGCAGCGCAGCGACCGGTTCGAGGAGGCCTGCGAAATGCTCACCGGGCTGCTCTCACCGCAGGAGACCACGCCCAGCACTGGACTTCACGGGCGGCACGCCCGGGCAGTTCAGCCGGGCCCGCGACGTGCTGCACCAGCACTGCGCGGACGCCGGCCGCGACCCGGCGCGGATCCTGCTGTCCAGCCAGGTGCCCTTCACTGGCGACCAGGCGGAGACGACCGCAACGGCTGCGGACTCCGGCGCGGCAGGCGCCGAAGTCGTGATCATCTACCGGCGGCCGCCATACACACCGGCGGTCCTGGAGCGGTGACAGGAGGCCAGCAGCTGTCCCGGTTCAGGCCAGCCATGATGGTGCCAGCCATGATGGTCTTCGTGGTCAGTGACCGGCAGCGCCTCCGGGCGGCCTTCGACTCCGCCGCGCATCTCTACCAGCAGGCCCGGCCGGGCTACCCGGCCGGGCTGTACGACGCGCTGATACAGCTGAGCGGCATTGAGCCCGGCGACCGGCTGCTGGAGATCGGATGCGCCACCGGCAAGGCGACTGCTCCGCTCGCCAGCCGCGGGTTCCGGATTACCTGCGTAGAGATCGGGCCGGAACTGGCGGCAGCAGCACGGCGTGATCTCGCGCGGTTCCCGGACGTGGAGATCACCGAGGCCGATTTCGAGACCTGGCAGCCACCCTCGCGAGTCACTTTCGCCCTGGTATTCGCCGCCACTGCCTGGCACTGGATCGACCCTGCCGTGCGGTACCGGAAAGCGTGGGCGCTGCTGCGCCCGGGCGGCCATCTCGCCTTCTGGAAGGCGGCCCATGTCCACCCGGCCGGGGGCGACCCGTTCTTCCGCGAAATCCAGGATGTCTACGACGAGATCGGCGAGGGGATGCCGCCTGGCACGATCTGGCCCAAGCCGGGCGAACTGCCCGACAGCCGGGCTGAGATCGAAGGCAGCGGCCTGTTCGAGCACGTAGCAGTCCGGCATTTCGATTGGGAGATCACCTACACAGCCGACGAGTACATCCGGCTGCTCGGCACGTTCTCGGGTCACATCGCGATGGCACCGTGGAAACGGGACCGGCTCCACAGCGAGATCCGGCGGCGGCTAGCCTGCCGGACCGACGGCCGGCTGCGCCGGCACTGGGGCGCCGTCCTGCATGTGGCCCGCCGGCGCGATGAGGCCCGGCCATTCTCGACATGGCGCTGGCCACCTGGGTGATCGGCACCATCGTGATAGCCGGGACCGCCACGCTACTGGCGGTGACCCTGACGGCTGGCCCACACTGACCGGATGCCCCAGCACATAGGCATTGTTGCCTGCCCCGCCGAAGGCGCATCCCTGTGCTACCGGACCATCTGCGCCGAAGGCGCCCGCCTCCTCGGCCCTCACGGCCACCCAGAGACCTCGATGCATACGCCCTCACTCGCGGAGTACGTGCGATGCCTCGACCGCGCTGACTGGCAGGGTGTGGCCGACCTGATGCTTGCCTCGGCACACAAGCTCTCGGCGATCGGTGCCGACTTCCTGATCTGTCCCGACAACACCATCCACCAGGCACTCCCGCTGGCCGCACCGCGATCGCCGCTGCCGTGGCTGCATATCGCCGAGGTGGTCGCGACACAGGCTGCCAAGCGCGGGTTCCGGCGCCTTGGCCTGATCGGTACCCGGTGGCTTGCCGACAGCGACGTGTACCCGGACAAGCTCACGGCGCACGGGCTTGAGTACGTGCGCCCGGCCGCAGCCGAACGAGCGGAGATCAACCGCATCATCATGGATGAACTGGTCTACGGCGTCTTCCGGCCCGAGGCGATCGCCTATCACCAGCGGGTCATCGGCCGCATGAAGGACCGGGGCTGCGATGCCGTCATCCTCGGCTGCACGGAAACACCGCTGATCATGAACGACTCGAATTCCCCGCTGCCCACGCTGGACTCCACCCGCCTGCTGGCGCGAGCCGCGCTGCGCCGCGCGGTGACCGGCGTGTAGGCAGAATGGCCGGCCGCCTCATACCCCGCCGATGAACATCACCGACCCGATGCACAGCCCCGCCGCCAGTACCAGGCCAGCGAACGCGGCCACGCGGCCGCGCCGCGCCGCGGTCGCATACTGCAGGTGCTGGTAGGCGGCCGCGTTCTGCGCTGACGGCACGTCCGCCGGCATCGGGCCCAGCCACCACAACCCCACCGCCATCCCGGACCCGAACATGCCGGCCAGCCACAGCAGCCCGCGCGGCTCGCGGCTGCCGAGGACAGGGAGCAGGAAGATGAGGGCGACGAGGACCATCACCCGCAGGTACCGCTGGCGGAGGGCAGGCGGCAGGACATGCAGGACCGCGGCGAAGAAGAATGCCAGGCCGGCCAGAGCCACCGCAGCCACACTCCACAAGGGCAGGTCACTGACGCTCATAATCTGGCCGGCCACCGCCACAGTCCGGACATTACAGGGCATCCGGGAAATTCCATACCCCCGTTTTCCTGTGCCTGCCGTTCATGGCCGTCCTCGATGTCAATGGCTGGCGGCTCGGGCTTGCTATCTGCAAGGACACCGGCGCCATCGCGGTCGCGACGCTCAGCTGAGGCCGTCTGCCGGGGTTGCTCCCAGGCCGGTTTGCGGCGCCGGCGCGGTGGGGAAGTCCGGGGTGTCTCAGCAGTAGATCATGCTCTGACCAGGCAAAACGGGGTGTTGTCTGCAAGGACGGCAGATCACGTGAGCACCCGGGGGGCGCGTGCGGGCAGCACTGCGAATGGCCGGCCTGCCAGCGGTGGCCCTGCTGGCGGCGATGACAGCGCCCGTCCCGGCGGCCGTCACCAGAGCCACCGGGGCGGCCGGGGCGCCGGTCCGGCACGTCATCGAGATCATGCTGGAGAACCACACCTTCGACAACCTGTTCCCCTGGCTGGGGGCCACGAGCCGGGGTCACCCGGTGTCCGCGCCGCCGAACGAGGGCGACGTCCAGGGCGGCATCGTCAACAGCCGGGCGGCCGAGTTGCGGGCGATGGACTTCCGGCCCGGCCGGGGTTACCTCATGGACCGCTACACCGACCCTCCGTTCGGCATCCAGGCGGTCACCACGTTCGGCCAGGAATTTGATCCTGACCTGCAGTATCTCGCCGGGGCCTACGAACTCGCAGGCCGCGACTTCCAGCCGGTGGTCGGCCCGACCGGTCCCAACGTCCTGACGGCGCTGACCGGGACCGACCACGGCTGGAACGCGGGCCGGCCCGGCCCCCACCCCGAACCGTGGTACTCCATCTTCGACGAACTGACCGCTCACGGCCGCAGCTGGAAGATCTACTACGCACTGCCCCGGTGGGTGCTGCGCGGCACGGTCTGGCAGCAGCTCATCCCGCCCGGCCATGCCCGCGACCTCACCACAGCCAGCCAGTTCTTCACCGACCTGCGCCGCGGCCACCTGCCGGCCTTCTCCTTCGTCCGGCCCGGCGTCGGGTACAGCCAGGAGCCGCGGGAGGACATCGGGCAGGGTGACGCCTGGCTCGGGCAACTGATGAGCGCCGTCGCCCGCAGCCGCTACTGGCGGTCAACCGCGATCTTCGTCACCTACGACGAGGGCGGGGGCTTCTGGGACCACGTGGGCCCGCCCCGGGCGCGCGGTTACGGCACCCGCGTCCCGCTGGTCATCGTCAGCCCGTGGGCCCGCCGCGGCTCCTACTGGCACCGGTCCACCAGCGTTTCCGTCCTGTCCTTCATGCAGCACCTGTGGAACCTGCCACCGCTCACCAGGCTCAACGCGACGCAGAACGATCTGCTCGGCGCATTCGACTTCCACCAGCCGGCGTTGCCGCCGCCGCGGCCACCGGTGGCCCCTGCCGACACGATCGGGTTCCACGGCAAGACCGGCCTGCTGGAGGTCAAGGCGCCGCGCGCGGGCCACTGGCTCACGATCAACCTGGAAGCCGAAACCGGCGGGCTGACCCTGGACCGGACGCTGTCCGGGCCGGTGAACCTCACCCTGACCAAGCCCGCCGGGGTCACGGCGCAGGCCAGCTTCCCCAGTTCCGCCGTGCTGGCCGGGGGGCGGGCGTCGCTGCGGGTCAAGTTCGGCGCCCCGGGCTACTACCGGATCGCCGCCGCTGGCCCGCATGGCAGCCTCGGCTGGACCACCGTCGTGGTGCTGTGAGCGGATGCCTGCGGGCTCACTGGCGCCCGGCGGCGTACCACACCAGGGCGAAGGCGATGCTGCGGGGCTTGTGCACCGTGGCAGCCGCCCCTGCGGAACCCGCGGCGGTGAAGCCCGGGGTGGTGATGACGGCAGAGCGCCGTCGACAGTGCTGCCCGGGCCTGTGCGGGCCCGGGCAGCACCACCTTACTGCTGGAGAACCGGTCAGAACGGGCGCCGCCAGACCCCG
>OFHH01000079.1_pt1 | contig 14942 bp, 15 predicted proteins | sample 1521961 | NCBI WGS metagenome assembly OFHH01 (sample SAMEA2468439, study PRJEB22500) | soil metagenome | biome: Glassland; feature: Farmland; material: Clay | place: Australia | collected 2013-01-31 | depth 0.55 m | reverse complement strand
GGTGAACCGGAGCCTGCACAGGATCGCCGGGCGCACCGTTCACGTGGGGGTGGCGTTCTCCGCTGCCCAGTCCGGGCACCAGGGGCCGTCCCTGTCGCACAGGGCCGCAGGCGGGCCGGTCGGCGGGACGGGGGGCCCAACCTCGGACTCCAACCTGATCTGGGCCAGTCACGGCGAGTACGTGGTGAAGGCCGCCTCGGTGGCCAAGTACGGCATGGCGATGATGGACGCGATCAACGCGGGCAGGTTCGCGGCCGGCGGGCCGGTAGGGCTGAACGTGCGCGCCTCCGTGCCGTCGCAAGGCCAGATCAGCGCGCAGGGCAACCCGGTGGTCACCTCCATGGCCGCGGCTTTCGCCAGGAGCGGAGCGGCGGCCGCGGGCTCCCGCATCCGCCCGTTTCCCGCCCCGGGCGGCCAGAACCGCCGCCCCCCCACAGGCCCGCCCGGGGGGGGGGCCTGGCCGGCCTCGCCGGGGTGGTGTGGCGGGGCCGGGCCCCGCCGCACGCGGCCAGTAAGCCGCCGGCGCCCGCTACTACGCCGGTGGCGGCAATCCCGCGAAGAAATTGGCGCCGCCCAAATCCGTCTGCTGGGCGCGGCGTGCTGCTGTGATCCGATCGATCCACGGGACCTAACCTCCACGGAGTCCAACCTATTGATGCAAGCCGTGTTCGGGGGGACATGATCAAATAGGCGCACCGCTGCCTGGGAACGGCACCCGAGCCCTAATTGCCCGGAAAGCGGCGTGTGCGGATAGTGTCGCCATAGTCTCACAAGGCGGATGATCGCGTCAGCCACTTGATGCGGCTGTGGTTGGCGAGAACTTTTCAGACTAATTAGCTTAGTGGTTTGGCTAAGGGACGGCCTTTGCCTGTTATGTCTGTCTCGCCGGATATATCGTCTTGGTGGTTTCCGCCAGATAGGCAACGGGAAACCCGTATTGACAGCAGCCGGACGGAAAAGACAGCTTATGCCCGATTTGGCCGGTCTCGCCGGTGCATCGCCTGGCTTCCCGGCAGACCGGGTGGGCGAACTCCTGGGCAGGCATACGTTCTTGCCTCAGCCTATCCGGCAACGAGGAGCACTTTCCCGACGTGCTGGTGCCGTTCGAGGAAGCGATGCGCCGCGGCGGCGTCGCTGATGGGGAAGGTGGCGGCGATGGGCACCTTGACGGACCCGTGCCGGATGAGTTCTAGCGACGCCGTGAGCTCGTCGGGCGGCGCCACCCGGAAGCCAACGATCCGCCAGCCGTTGCGGAACAGGGGAATCAGGTCAAGCGGAACCACCTCGCCAGCATGCGCGCCACAGGTGACGAGGGTGCCTTCCTCGCGCAGCACGGACAGGTGTGCCCCGAAGAGCCTGCCCCCCACGGTGTCGAGGACCGCGTCGAATCGGCGGCCGTCGGTGGCGCGTAACAGGTCCGCGGCGATGTCCCCCTCGCCGCGGACGAGGGCCGCGTCCGCGCCGAGCAGCGAGACCTGGCCGGCCTTGGCGGCGGTGCCGACCGTCGCGACCACAGTTGCCCCGGCCAGCTTCGCGCACTGGACGAGCGCGCTCGCCACGCCACCCGAGGCCGAGGGAACGAGTACGAGGTCGCCGGGCCGGACGAGTGCCAGCTGGTTCACCATGTGCCAGGCGGTACTGACGACACACTGCCCAGCGGCAACGGCGAGCGGGTCGTCCGCGGGCTCAAGGGGGACCACCACCCGGGCCGGCACACAGACAAGCTCGCCGTACCCGCCCCAGCGGGTGGTGCCGAAGACCTCGAAGGCCTCGCAGAGATCGGGTCTCCACATGGCACATTGAGCGCAGCGACCGCAGCTGTACTGCTGGAGAGCGGTCACGAGATCCCCGGTCTGGATGGGCCCGGCCCGCTCGCCGACGCCGACGACCGTGCCGGTGAACTCCGCCCCGAGGACCATCGGCAGCTCGAACGGCCACCGGGACGTCCCGGCGCGGGAGTCAAGGTCGGAGTGGTTGACTCCGCAGGCTTGCACCTGGACAAGGACGTCGCCCGGGCCGATCACGGGATCGGGGATGTCCGCGTACCGCATTGCCTCCGCAGGCCCATATTCGTAGAACGTTGCCGCTTTCACCTGGCCGTGACCTCCGAGTCTGAGTTGGGTCGATCATCGGCAGCGGGAAGTCCGCCTGCCGGTGGTGAGAAGCTTCAGCGGGCCGCCCAGACGTCGCCGGCCATCACAGGGGGTGCCCGGCGCTAACGTGGCGGGGCGATCACGGTGCCCGCGTTGCACTCCGGGCCAATTCCGGCAGTGATCTGCTTGGTCAGCAGCACCGAGGCGGCCGAGCTGGCCGCATAAGCGAAGTGATCCGGCGCGATGGCGCTGAAGCCAGGCGCCGGCGGTGTTGAAGTCAGGCACCGGCTGCCACCCCCACTGACGTGACGCCAGAGATACCAGGAGGTCGGAGATGAATATGCACAGCCTTGACCGGGCAGCCTGGGCCGATGACGGCGGGCCTGCTCGGCGCTCGGGCTTGTGTTATGAGGAGAATAGCTGCGCGAAGGCAGGGTACGGGCTGGTTCCAGCGAAATGGCCCACTTGCAGGGAAACCGTCCCCCCGGATGCCGCGGCCGTGTCTCTCGCGGCGGCGATCCGCGTCGCCGGGCTGAACCATGTCACTGGCCGCAGCCGCCCGGTTGCGGTATGAATGAGAGTTAGTCCCCCAGGATCGATGTCCCCGCCCAGGGTCCGTTGGGCTCAGTGGTGAGGCGGAAAGGCCGGCCCGGTGCTGGCGGACTCCACCGCTCAGGCTGGCGGGAGGGATCGACGACGTGGCAGGCGCCCGTGCAGTCCTGCGGCCGGGGCCCAGGCGGGCGGCAGGCCGCCCGCCTGCAGCGGCGCCGCGGGCGGGCCGTGCGGCGCACCCGGTCCTGTATCTTTTCGGCCAGCGGGCCGCTGTCGGTGTGTTCACGTTATTCGTGGTGTCCGTGCTCGTGTTCCTGGCAACCGAGGTCCTGCCTGGCAACGCGGCCAACGCGATTCTCGGGCGCAATGCCGCCAGCAACCCGGTGGCGCTGCACCGGCTGGAGGCGGCGCTGCATCTCAACCGCGGGCTGCTGGACCAGTACTGGCTCTGGTTCTCCGGCTTGTTCACCGGCAACCTCGGCCACTCGCTGGTCAACGGGCAGCCGGTCTGGAGCTACGTCGAACCCAGGCTCATCAACTCCGCCGTGCTGATGCTGGTCACGGGAGTGATCGGCTCGCTGGCCGGCGTGGCGCTCGGCGCGTTCGCCGCGCTCCGCAAGGACGGCTGGTTCGACCATGTCACCTCGGTCACTGCGCTGGCCGTGACCTCGCTGCCGGAGTTCGTGGTCGCCATCGGCCTGGTCATCTTGTTCTCGACCGTGGTCGCGCACCTGCTGCCCGCCGTGTCCTTGCTGCCACCCGGCACATACGCCTGGAACGCCCCGCAGTTACTGATCCTGCCAGTGGTCACCCTGGTCATCGTGATCGTGCCGTACATACAGCGGATGATGCGGGCCGCGATGATCGAGGCGCTGGAGTCCGACTATGTGGAAATGGCACGGCTCAAGGGCGTGCCGATGTGGCGGATCGTGCTCATGCACGCGCTTCCCAACGCCACCGCGCCGACCATCCAGGTCATCGGGCTGAACTTCCTGTACCTGGCAGGCGGCGTGGTCGTGGTGGAGTACGTCTTCGCCTTCCCCGGTATCGGCCAGGGGCTGGTCTACGCCGTCGACAACCGGGATATCCCGGTCATCCAGTTCATTGTCGTCGTGCTCGCCGCGTTCTACGTGTTCATGAACATCGTGACCGACGTGATCGCGCTGCTGGCCACGCCGCGGCGCAGGATTCCCAGGTAGAGCGGAGGGCCCGGGGGTGCATAGGACTGCTGCTGACCCGCGCGCAGGCGCGCCGGCCCGGCCGCGAACGGAGCGGATCCGCCGTCACCAGTGGCTGGCCGTGCTGGGTGCGGCTGTCCGCACCGCGCGGGGCGCCACCGGGCTCGGGCTTGCCTGTTTCGTGGTGGCGATCGCGGTCATCGGCCCGTTCGTGGCGCCGCACCCGCCAGATGCGCTGCTGACGGTCAGCTTCGGGAAGCCGTCCGGGCAGTTCCCCCTTGGCGGCGACTTCCTTGGCCGCGACATCCTGTCCCGGGTCCTGGCAGGCGGCTGGCTGTTGTTGCTGATGGCGGTCACCGCGACGGTGATCGGGATCGCCGCTGGCGCGGCGGCCGGTGTCAGCGCCGCCTATCTGCGGGAGCGCACCGACGGGCTGATCATGCGGTCAGTGGACGTGATCCTGGCGTTTCCCCAGCTGGTGTTCGCACTGCTGCTGCTGAGCATCCTGGGGCCCAAGCTATGGCTGATCGTGCTGGCCGTCGGCATCACCCACGCGCCCGCGGTCGCCCGGGTGCTCCGGTCAGCGACCCTCGACATATCCGAGCGGGACTACGTCAAGGTAGCCGAACTGCAGGGGATGCGCCCGGCGGCGGTTATGGCCAAGGAAATCCTGCCCAGCCTGAGCACTCCGCTGATGGTAGAGGCGGGACTGCGCCTGACCTACTCGATCATCATCATGGCCGGATTGGCATTCCTGGGATTCAGCCAGCCGCCGCCGTCTCCCAACTGGGGGACCATGATCAACGAGAACCGCGCCGGCCTGCCGCTGAACCCCTGGGCTGTGATTGTCCCCGCCCTGGTGATCGCCCTGCTCACCATTGGCACGAACCTGCTGGCCGACGCGATCGGCCGGGTAGCGCTCGGCGTGGACCGCAGGCCCGAGGAGGCGGCGCTCATGGACGACCTGGGCGTGGCCGATGGCAGGCTGACATGAGTGCGGGCCGCGGGCCGGTGCCTGTCACCGGGAACGGCGCGGCGGGGCGTTCCCGGGAATTCCGGCTGGAAGTCCGCGGACTGGAGATCCGCAGCGGCGGTCGCGGGCCCACGGTCGTCAGCGGGATCTGTTTCGCGGTGCGGCCCGGTGAAGTGCTCGGCCTGGTCGGTGAGTCCGGGTCGGGGAAGACCACGGTTGCCCTCGCCCTGCTGGGCCACACCAGGCGTGGCTTGTCCGTCAGCGGCGGGGAGATCCGCCTGGACGGAGTGGACCTGCTGCGGCTGGCCCCCCGCGAGCTGCGGCTGATGCGAGGGGCCAAGGTCGGCTATGTCCCGCAGGACCCGGCGGCTGCGCTGAACCCGGCGCTGCGGATCGGCTACCAGTTGCAGGAGAGCCTGCGGGTGCATCCGGGTGTTGCCGGCGACCCGCAGGCCCGCATCCTCGAGGTCATGCGCGAGGCATACCTGGACGCGACGCCGGACATGCTGCACCGGTACCCGCACCAGCTATCGGGTGGCCAGCAGCAGCGCGTCGGGCTTGCCATGGCCTTCGTCTGCCGGCCCTCGCTCATCGTGCTGGACGAGCCCACGACCGGCCTGGATGTGTCCACCCAGCGTCACATCCTCGACACCATGCGGAGCCTGTGCCGCTCCTACGGGGTGGCGGCGGTATACGTCAGCCACGACCTGGCCGTGGTCAGCGAACTGGTGGCCGAGGTGGCCGTCATGTACGCCGGCCGCATCGTGGAGATCGGCGCGGCGGCCGCGCTGTTCCGCAATCCGCTGCACCCCTATACCCGGGGGCTGCTGGCCGCCGTCCCCACCCCGGACCGCGCCGAGGTGCTGGCCGGGATCGACGGGCAGCAGCCGCGGCCGGGTCAGCGCGCCCCCGGCTGCGCGTTCGCCCCCCGCTGTGAACTCGCGCTCGGCCTCTGCCGTGACCGCGAGCCGGAGCAGGTTCTGCTGGCAGGCCGCGCGGTGCGGTGTGTGCGGGCGGCCGAGGTGGCGGCGGGGAAAGCACGGCGGCCCCTGCTCGCGACCGCCGCCCGGGCGGCCCCGGCAGCGGCGGTGGCGGGACTGTCTCTGCGCGGGCTGTCGGCCTGGTACGGCTCGGCGGTGGCGCTCTCCGGCATCGACCTGGATGTGCCAGGGCAGGCGTGTGTCGCCGTCGTCGGAGAGTCCGGTTCCGGCAAAACGACCCTGGCCCGCTGCATCACCGGACTGCACCAGGACTGGGCCGGGGACATGACGCTCCAGGGTGCCCGGCTGGCGCCCGGTGCCCGCCGGCGCCCGAAGCAGGTGCTGAAGCAGATCCAGTACGTGTTCCAGAATCCGTACACCTCACTCAACCCCAGGAAGACGGTCGGCCAGATCGTGGCCGAGCCACTGCAGCGCTTCCTGGGCCTGGACCGCGGCGAGCAGATCGAGCGTGTGGTCGGCGTGCTCGACGACGTCGCACTCGGCGGCGGCTTCCTGTCCCGCTACCCCGATCAGCTGTCGGGCGGGGAACGGCAGCGCGTCGCGATCGCCCGTGCCCTGGCGGTGGAGCCGGACCTGCTTGTGTGTGACGAGGTCACCTCGGCGCTGGACGTCTCGGTGCAGGCGGTCATCGTCGAACTGCTCCGCACCATCCAGGCCGAACGCCACCTGGCCATGATCTTCATCACGCACAACCTGGCGCTGGTCCGCAGCGTCGCCCAGTTCGCTGTCGTGCTGCGGCAGGGTGAGATCGTGGAAGCCGGGCCCGCCGAGCAGGTCCTGGCCCGCCCCAGCAGCCGCTACACCGCACGGCTGATGGCCGACGTGCCCAGGCTGCTGGCTCCCCGGGGAGGTGGCGCCAGCTAACTCGGGTTCAGCCGGGGCGATACCGGGCCGGGCAGTTCACTGACGCATTCGACACGGTGCTGGCCGGTGCCGGGATCGAGGTGGTCAAGATCCCGCCGCGCAGCCCGGGCCAGCGGGCCGCCTGGCCCGGTGGTTCCCATCGTCAGGAAGCCAGCTGCTCCTCCGATGACGAAGCCGGTGATGGTATTCCGCGTGACCGAGCCGATGCCGGCGAGACTGGGGGACGCGCTGGCCAGGTGTCGCTCGGATCGACCGGGAGTACGCGCAGCCGCTGGACGTCGAGGCGCTCGCCCGCGGCGCGCACATGCCGGCCGGCCACTTCAGCCGCCGGTTCCTGCTCGCCTACGGCGAGTCGCGGTACGGCTACCTGATGACGCGGCGGATCGAGCGCGCGATGGCGCTGCTGCGTGGTGGCGACCTCAGCGTCACCGGGGTCTGCTTCGCGGTCGGCTGCTCGTCGCTGGGCACCTTCAGCACTCGCTTCACCGAGCTGGCCGGAGTGCAGCCCAGCGTGACCAGACCGATCAGGAATCGAGAAGCGCGGACCCCCGGGCCGTAGCTAGCGTGACTGCCATGGACGTCACCATGCACGCCAGCTTCCTCCCGCACGACGCCCCGGACGCATCCCTGGCCTTCTATCGCGACCGCCCGGGGTGATCGGGCTGTCGATCTCCGGACTTCCCGTTCGTCTCTTGCGCCAGGCAATCCCGACCAGACCCACGACTTCAGGAGTGACCATGACCGGCTCGTCCACCCAGGGAATCAAGACCGTGCTGCATCCCGTTTCCGACCTGGCGACGGCCAAGAAGGTGTATGCCGCCCTGCTCGGCGTCCCGCCGCAGAGCGACGAGTCCTACTACGTCGGCTTCGAGGCCGAGGGCCAGCACATCGGGCTGGTGCCGGGCGGTGGACCGCAGGGCATGACCTCGCCGGTGGCCTACTGGCACGTGCCGGACATCGAGGCGAAGCTGGCCGAGGTGACCGGCGCGGGGGCCACCGTGAAGGAGCCCGTGCGCGACGTCGGTGGCGGCCGCCTGGTGGCCACCGTCACCGACCCCGATGGCAATGTCCTCGGCCTGCTTCAGGACCGATGAGTGCCGGCCCACGCTCCCGCGCTCAGCGTCGTCGCGACACCGAGCATCGGCTCGCCAGCGACATCGATGTCTGGGTGGCCAGTGCCTCGGCGGACGGTGCGCCGTACCTGGTGCCGCTGTCCTTCGACTGGGACGGCGAGGCGCTGCTGATGGCCACGCCGACGGACAGCCCGACCGGCAGGAACCTGGCCGCCACCCGGGCCGTTCGGCTGGGGCTGGGCCACACCCGCGACGTCTCCATGATCGAGGGCGAAGTCGAGGTTCTCGAGATCGACGCGCTGCCGCAGCAGCGGGCTGACCGGTTCGCCGCGCACACCGGCTTCGACCCGCGTGCGCTGGCCACGCCGTACCGCTGGTTCCGCATCTCCCCGCGCCGCATCCAGGCTTGGCGCGAGGTGAACGAGTTGCCCGACCGCGAGCTGATGCGCGACGGCCGCTGGTTGGCCTGACGCCTCGGCGGGCGCGCCGCGTGGCCGGGCCCAGAGGCTCCACGGCCCGAAGCGAAGGAGAACCAGACGTACGCTCGAAGCTGGTCAGATCGAGCCAGGCGACGCCGGCGGAGACCGCGAAGGCGGCCCCCCTGACAGATGGAGACACGATGAGCATGGCCACGCCGACGGACACGCAGTCGCCTGCGCTCCACGTTGCCGGCAGCCACGATTTGATCCGCGTGCACGGCGCGCGCGTGAACAACCTCAAGGACGTCAGCGTCGAGATCCCGAAGCGCCGGCTGACTGTGTTCACCGGCGTCTCCGGCTCGGGCAAGAGCTCGCTGGTGTTCGGCACGATCGCCGCGGAGTCGCAGCGGCTGATCAACGAGACTTACAGCGCCTTCGTGCAGGGCTTCATGCCGGCGCTGGCGCGGCCCGAGGTCGACGTACTCGAAGGGCTGACGACCGCGATCAGCGTCGACCAGCAGCGGATGGGCGCCGACGCCCGCTCCACGGTCGGCACCGCCACCGACGCCAACGCGATGCTGCGCATCCTCTTCAGCCGGCTCGGGCAGCCGCACATCGGCTCGCCCAACGCGTTCTCCTTCAACGTCCCCTCGGTCCGGGCGAGCGGTGCGATCACGATCGAACGCGGTGCCGGCAAGACCGTGAGAGCGACCTTCACCCGCACCGGTGGCATGTGTCCGCGCTGCGAAGGCCGGGGCACGGTCTCCGATATCGACCTCGCCCAGCTCTTCGACGACTCCAAGTCGCTCGCCGAGGGCGCGATCACCATCCCCGGCTATACGGCGGGCGGCTGGAACTTCCGGCTTTACAGCGCGTCGGGCTTCTTCGACCCGGATAAGCCGATCCGCGACTACACCGAGACCGAGCTGCACGACTTCCTCCACCGCGAGCCGACCAGGATGAAGATCGCGGGCATCAACATGACCTATGAGGGGCTGATCCCGCGGGTCCAGAAGTCGCTCCTCGCCAAGGACGCCGACGCGATGCAGCCGCACATCCGGGCGTTCGTGGACCGGGCGGTCACCTTCACCGCTTGCCCCGAGTGCGGAGGCACCCGGCTCAGCGAGGCGGCCCGGTCGTCGCGGATGGGCGGGATCAACATCGCCGATGTGTGCGCGATGCAGATAAGCGACCTGGCCGAATGGGTCGGCGGCCTCGACGAGCCGTCGGTGGCGCCGCTGCTCGCGGCGCTGCAGCAGACTCTCGACTCGTTCGTGGAGATCGGGCTGGGCTACCTCTCGCTCGACCGGCCGTCGGGCACGCTGTCGGGCGGCGAGGCGCAGCGCGTCAAGATGATCCGCGCCCTCGGCTCCTCGCTGACCGACGTCACCTACGTCTTCGACGAGCCCACCGCAGGCCTGCACCCGCATGACATCGAGCGGATGAACAACCTGCTGCTGCGGCTGCGGGACAAGGGCAACACTGTGCTCGTCGTGGAGCACGACCCGGAGACGATCGCGATCGCCGACCACGTCGTCGACCTCGGTCCCGGGGCCGGTACGGCGGGCGGCACCGTCTGCTTCGAGGGCACCGTCGAGGGGCTGCGGGCCAGCGGCACCGTCACCGGCCGCAATCTCGGCGACCGGGCCGCCCTCAAGGAGACGGTGCGGGCGCCCGCCGGCACGCTGGAGATCCGCGGCGCGACAGTGCACAACCTGCGCGACGTCGACGTAGACATCCCGCTCGGGGTGCTTGTCGTCGTCACCGGCGTCGCCGGCTCCGGCAAGAGTTCGCTCGTGCAGGGGTCGATCCCCGCCGGCGCGGGTGTGGTGTCGATCGACCAGGGCGTGATCCGCGGCTCGCGACGCAGCAACCCGGCGACGTACACCGGACTGCTCGACCCGATCCGCAAGGCGTTCGCGAAGGCCAACGGCGTGAAGCCGGCGCTGTTCAGCGCCAACTCCGAGGGCGCCTGCCCCAGCTGCAACGGCGCCGGCGTCATCTACACCGACCTGGCGATGATGGCCGGCGTCGCCACCACCTGCGAGGAGTGCGAGGGGAAGCGGTTCGAGGCATCGGTGCTGGACCACCACCTCGGCGGCCGCGACATCAGCGAGGTGCTGGCGATGTCGGTGACCGAGGCCGGGGAGTTCTTCGGCGCCGGCGCGGCGCGCACGCCGGCCGCGCACGCCATCCTCGGCCGGCTCGCCGACGTCGGGCTCGGCTACCTCAGCCTCGGCCAGCCGCTCACCACGCTGTCCGGCGGCGAGCGGCAGCGGCTCAAGCTGGCCACCCACATGGCCGGCAACGGCGGCGTCTACGTCCTCGACGAGCCGACCACCGGCCTCCACCTCGCCGACGTCGAGCAGCTGCTCGGCCTGCTCGACCGGCTCGTCGACTCCGGCAAGTCGGTCATCGTCATCGAGCACCACCAGGCGGTCATGGCGCACGCCGACTGGATCATCGACCTCGGCCCCGGCGCCGGCCACGACGGCGGCCGGATCGTCTTCGAGGGCACACCCGCCGACCTCGCCGCCGCCCGCTCCACCCTCACCGGCGAGCACCTCGCGGCCTACGTCGGCACCTGACCGAGGCCTCGCTGACACCGTGAGACGAGTTCTCTCACCTGTTTCGACTCGTCCCAGTGAACCGGGAACGGGGCGTGTTCGACAGGGGCGAGTGGCTCCACCCGTTGGCCACGCATTTGCTGGGCGACGGAGGCGCTTGCTGGGTGGGGACAGCTCGAACTGCCACTCGTGCCAGGCGGTGCGGCCAGGGTTCGGCGGCGATGCCTGCGGCAGCCTATGGCTGCCGACAACCCCTGCCACCTGGGCAGATGCCCGATGGAACGCGGTCGGTTCGGTCAGGCGCTCGGTGCCGCCGGGCCGGTCTTGGCTGGGCCGGAGGTGGGATGATCTTCGGTTTGTGGGCTTGAAGCTGCTTCACCGCCGCGTTCGGCGCCATGTTCCAGGCCGCAGGCGTCAGGATCGTCCGCTCCGCGATCCAGGCGCACCGGATGAACTCGGTCATGGAAAGGTGGATTGGCAGCTGCCGTACCGCGCCCTGAAGCAAGCCGCGCCGCTCCGTCCGAAGCCCGGCAACGTCACCGATCTCGACCAGTTCCGGGTGCGGTGCGAACTGTGCTCAACCGCGGTGTCATTCGGTTCAGGATGGCGCGGTGGGCGTTCTCGGCCTGGCCGAGGATCTGCGGGTTGAGCGCGGTCATGATGATTCCTTCGCGGGTGGTGTTTCAGGCTGCGGTGCTGCGGTCGCGCTCGTGCCAGAGGCCGAGGTCGGTGTAGGCGGCCCGCCACTCGCCGTGGTAGGCGGTGCGGATCTGCTCGGGCATCCGGGCCAGGATGGCGGCGGCGCGCTGCGGGTCGAGTTCGTCCAGCAGCCAGGGGAGGTAGCGTGGGACCTCGGCGCCGATCTTCTCGGCTTGCCGGCGGCCCAGGTGGCTCCACTGCTCCTCGTTGAGGATGTCGTCGATCAGCGGCAGTCCCTCGGTCTCCTCGTGCTTGAGATGGCCGCGCAGCCCGGTGTCCAGCGCGTCCACCAGCCCGTCCAGCCGCTGCGGGCCCTGCTCGCGGTCCGCCAGCGCGGCGTCGATGGCGTTCAGCAGCGGGTCGATGGCGGCGTGCTCGGCCTCCAGCGCCTCCAGCAGGGCGAGGTCCGCGGGGCGGCCGGGCAGGAGCTCGGTCATCACCGGCCAGAGGGTCTCGTCCTCGGCGGTGTGGTGGGCGTGCAGGTAGGTCTTGAACATCTCCCAGCCGACGGCGGTGCGCAGGATGTGCCGCGGGTCGTCGTCGGTACGGGCCGTGGCCCGGGTGATGCGCTCCAGCTCCCGCCGGAGGGCGTCGTGCATCAGGTACATCATCGACATGTCCAGCTTGAAGTTTGTGCCGCTCATGGCCGCTCTCCTTGTCTGTTGTGATGCCTCGACACTAATCCGCACTATCACAACTATCAATATCACAACTATCTATAGGGCGACCATCAACCTTGCTAGAGTTGCCTCGAGAGGAGGAACAACGTGCAGGAAACCCTTGGCCACCTGCTCCGGCAGGTGTTCACCCAGATCACGACCGAGGCGATGAGCAGCGGTGCGCAGTCTCGTGAGTTCGTCGTGCTCAACGCCCTGGCCGACCAGGACGCCCGGTCTCAGCAGGACCTCGCGCACCGGCTGGGCATCAATCGCACGATCATCGTGAAGCTGCTCGACCGGCTCCAGGCCGCTGGCTACGTGACCAGGACCCGCAACCCGGCCAACCGCCGCACGTACGTGCTGTCCCTGACCGGCGAGGGCCGCACGGCGCTGGCCGACTTGCGCGAGGCCATCGAGAGCCGTGATGACCAGATCACCGCGCCGCTCACCGAGCCCGAGCGCGCCCGCTTCACCGAGCTGCTCACCCGGCTGCTGCCCGAACCCGACCCGGACGCCACGTACAGCACCGAGCATCTGATCACCCAGGCGCACTACCGGCTGCGCCGCCTCGGCGACCACCTGCTCGCCGACTCCGGCCTGCGCACCCGGCACTTCCTCCTGCTGCCCACGCTCGACCGGCTCGCCCCCTGCCCGCAGCAGCAACTCGCCCGCGAGCTCAGCCTCACCGAACCGGCCACCGCGGCCCTGGTGGACGAGCTGGTCCAGGCCGGGTTCGTCACCCGCGGCCAGGACCCGCACGACCGCCGCCGCTACGCCCTCGAACTCACCGGCGAGGGCCGGGCCCGCCTTCCCGAGATCAAGGTCGCCATGGCCCAGGTCGAAACCGAGCTGCGCGGTCTCCTCGGCGAGGACGGCATGCGCGACCTGCGCACCCTCCTGCTCAAGCTCCTCGACGGCACCGGGCCCACGGAATAGCGGCCATGGTGGTACCCGGCACGCCGCGTGACTCGCTATTCATCCTCGACACGCTGCTGAACCTTGACGGCGGGAAACCGGAGATGGGCGCGACCGACAACGCCTCTCACTCCGGCATGGTCTTTGGCATCTTCCGCCTGCTCGGCTCCCGCTTCTCCCCGCGGTTCGCCGACCTTCCCGACCAACGGCTGTGGCGTGCCGACCTCCCCGATGGCCCGGCGTCCGACTACGGCCGGCTGGAAGCGATCGCCAGCACGGCGGTCATCATGAGACCGGATATCGAACTTCAGCGCATCGGCCGCCTGCCCGTCCGAGAAATCATGCAGCGCCTGCAGCACCAGCACAGACCCGACCAGGTCAGTCGGCAATGACGGCCGGCCGGTCCGCGACTCAAACAGATCCGCGGTGAACGAATCCGGGAACAGCTCCCGCCGGTGCTCAGCCAAGAACGTGAATACGCTGCCCTCCGGCACCAGGTGCCCAGCCAGCTCACCAGCGTCCAGCAGCTCCCGGTCCTGCCGTGATCTAGGCCCCGGCGGGAGAGGCACCCGGCTGCTGGGCGTCATCTCCGCCCGCCCCGTGAACCTGCCCGCCAGCAACGCCACGGCCGGGTGGCCATCTCGGCAGGCCACAGCAGGCCATTGATCAGGTATGTAAGCTCCGCGATCAGCGGCATTGCGGGCACCAGCACAACAGGCGAACAGATGGAACGGTGGCGTGCATCGCACCCAAGACCGGGTTTCTGCGATCTCGGCCCGCAGTTCGCTGCCGCTCCGCAGCCGCCAGTAGACCAAGCCCGCGTAACCCGCGTACAGCTCGCCGATGACCAGCTCGGCAACGTCCAGCACGGTGATCTTCTCCTCTCGCGTGGCCGGAAATGACAGGCGCTGAGCCGCCCGGGAGCGCCGTTGTGCGCACCATCACCTGGGCGCGCCATCGCCGATGACGAATCCGGCGAGCACCAGGCCTGCCTCGATCTCCCCGGGACGCCGCGGTCCCAGCCCGGCGGCTTGGCGGAGTCGGCCCTGCCGCACAAGCTCGATGACCTGGCCGACCGTGGCCGGCGGGTCGAACGGCGCGCCGTAGGCGCGGGCAAGCGGGCTGAAAGCCGTCTTGCCCACGATCGTCTGCAGGCAGTCGATGGGACAGGCGGGGGTGGGGGGGGGGGGCGCGCCCCGCGCTGGGGGGGGGGCACCGCTCCTGGGATGTCGCCCCCCCGGGGCGCCCGGCCGGGCGGGCAGGCGCACGGGGGGCGGCAGGTCGGCATCCTCGCCGCCGCGTTCGACCACATGCTCGCACGGCTCGAGCGCGCCTTCGCGCGGCTCGAGATCGGCGCCGCGCGGCTGCGGCGAGAGCGCTTCGAGGCCGAGATCGACCTGTTCGCGACCGCGCTCGCGCTCGACCTGATCGAAATTGCGGTCCACCATCGCCACCTCGACGAGCAGTGCGGCGGCGGCGAGCTGCAGCTCCTGTTCGGCACGCCGCCCGCGTCCCGAGGGCGACGGCACGCCTGCGCCGGTCAGCATGTCCCACAGATGTCCCATCAGCTTCTCCCGTCTTCGCGCGTCGCGAGCGCGGCGATGAACGCGGTCGGACGCGGCACCGGCGGCGCGTCGGTCAGGTCGTCGTACAGCGTGCGCGCTTCCGCGGCCGGGCCGCGACGCTCGCCGAGCGCAAGCACCCGTACCACGCGGATGCGCCGCACCTGCGGAAAGGTCAGCACGTTGCCGACCCGCAGCGCGTAATGCGCCTTGTCGACCGGCACGCCGTCGATTCGTATCCGGCCTTCGGCGCACAGCCGCGACGCAACGGTGCGGCTCTTGAAGAACCGGGCCTGCCACAACCACTTGTCGAGGCGGGTGCTGTGCCGGCCGGCACTCCCCGCCGCACCCGCGGCGCGCTTGGGCAGGGGGGGACCGGCTCTCGCC
>OFHH01000078.1_pt1 | contig 15074 bp, 20 predicted proteins | sample 1521961 | NCBI WGS metagenome assembly OFHH01 (sample SAMEA2468439, study PRJEB22500) | soil metagenome | biome: Glassland; feature: Farmland; material: Clay | place: Australia | collected 2013-01-31 | depth 0.55 m | reverse complement strand
GCATTCGCGCTACCGCACTCGTAGTCGACTGGGTGCAGGCGAAGCCACGAAGGAAAGTTTAAAACAGTTTCTTGTTCTTGTCTTTCTTCGCGCCTCCGCCTGTGGCCGGTGTTAATGAGTGCATAGCGCGAATACGGGCTATGCCTTCGTGTGGAGACCGGTTTAGATTTTGACTCTCTTAGAGGAGAATTCCAGTGCTCGAATCCTGTTTACAGTTCTTGTAAACGAATAGTGTCGCATAAGGTTTTCATTTCAAGGTGAAATGTCATTTCATTCTGAAATGAAATAATGATGCTCTCCGTTTCCCTTCTCTCAAAAAAGCTTTTCCTGTTTGAGCATGGCCATTCTGTAAGGCTTTGTGATTAAAGATAAAATCTAAAACCCCCTCCCTTCCTCTTACCCTCTAACCTCTCCTGTGTTGTCCGGCATTGCTCTTGCAATCTTCTGCACCAAGGGGGTAGCAATGGTCATTTCGTTATCGGCTCATGAGCAGTTGTCCGCTTCCTTTTCTGAGCAAACTACACCTCGTCAAGCGAAGATAACAGATACAAAAATCCTGCTCGTAAATACCTGCGATCTGCCTGATCCACTTGCTGATGAAATGAAGTTACTCATAGGGCAAGTGTTCCGCGCTGAAACGACGGTGCTCAAAGTCCCTTTTCCCCACGCATCGGCATCACCCGACCGGCAATACCCGGCGCCGGAATTTCTTCAGTATCTGCAGAGTTTCGCGGCAGAGAAAACCCTGGTAGCGGCCATTGCCGATTCCGACCTTTCCTTCCCCGGTCTGAATTTTGTATTCGGCCTCTCGGACTCCGAAAACGGCGTCGCTGTAGTATCCATGCACCGTTTCCTTGGCAAGAAAAAAATTACACAATCGGATCGTCCTGCAATTGAAAGGACCTTGAAGACAACCGTACACGAGTTGGGCCATTTATACGGGCTTTCACACTGCAAAGACCAGAAATGCGCCATGTTTTTTTCTTTCAATGTAGCGGATACCGATTACAAGCAGAAGCAATTTTGCGGCACGTGTACCGAAAAGCTAAACCGTATTCAGTCGGGGTATTCCGTCAAGTGACGGAGTGAAAAAATAAACGTCCCAAAAAAAAACAGCAAACGGAAAGGAGGAGAAAATGTCTCAAGGTCTAAAAGGTGGCCTTACGCTTCCATGGCTGTGGGTGGCGGTACTGATCGCTTTTTTCTCGCTGGCGTTCATGCTCCCGCCGCTTAATAAGCCGATGGTTGAGCTGGGAAAAACAAAGGTGAATTTGGAACCGGTCGGGAGTTCCGACGAGAAGGCGGGTGAAATTGTCTTTCAGTAATCTGAACAGCAATCGGATACAAGCCCGGATCAGGCGTATTTTTTTCCTCGTGCTTTTTTTCGGGCTCTCCTTCGGAGTCTCGTACCATCTGCAAGAGGCTGCAGCAGGAGAGTCCTATTCGGGCAGTAACCTTCGGATAGAATGGGAGACTGAAGTACCGGGACATGTCGTAAAGGTCGAAAACGGAAAACCGGAGAGGATATCGTTCCGGATCAGGGCCGGAGAAAATGTCTCCCAAATTAAATTGGGAATCTCCCGAAAGGACCGCTCCATCGGCATCAATATCTCACCGGAAGAAGTTTTGGTGCATGAGGGAATTGCAGGTTCGATCGCGGAGTTTAATATTCCCCGAGGGATGCCGCTGGGCAGGCACAATCTCGCGATCCGCGTCATAGAGATCGGCACGGACCGGCTGCTCGGAACGGCGATTTTGCCCTTTATTCTTTTGCCTTCAGGTCTGGAGTGTATGTGCTGATGAGAACATTGCTAAGGAGGAATAAAATGATGCTTTTAAAGAAGCGCATGATGTTCGGTTTGGCTTTATTTGTCGCTCTTTTCATGGGGAGGGGAGAGACAGGTCTCATGGACGGCAATGTTTTGTCCCTGGCTGGAGGAATCAGCCAGGCAGGCGCCGAGGAAACACCCCCCCCCTTTGCATGGCATGCAAACAGGCCCAATATCAGGCGGGCGCAGATAGCGCTGGGAAGGGCCGCTGCTTTGAGGTTTGAATTTACTGTGCCGGAAGGGACTGCGGCAAATGTGAAATTCGGAATTCCAAAAAAGTTCGTCACCATGGGAATTAAAGTGGAACCCGGCGAGGTTCAGGTACAGGGCGGAGTGGCTTCCTCCAAGGCATTTTTTACCGTCCCCCCGGGAATGCCCCTCGGCAAATTCGACATGCCGATCATCGCAGTTGATGCGGCTACGGGAAAAGAAATCGGGAGAGGGTCGATTCCCTTCATGCTTTTGCCCGCCGGTGTAGGCGGATGTTGAGTGGAGGGCGCGGGATTAAAAATCAATTAAGGAGGAACCTCTAATGGAAGATTTCGATTTCGGGGTAAGGGGTTGGTGGAAGGCTTGGAACAAGAAGTTCTTCAGGGAGAAATGGCCGCTGTGGCTGGCGGGTTTATTCATGGCGATCTCCGGAATCATGGCATACGGGGTCGCAGTATGGTCCCTGGCCAGGACGGTTGCCGGACAGAATCCCTATGATCAGGCAAAACCCCTCGGCACCTTCCTGGGATTAAAGGAGTTGGGAGGAATAATAAACAACGGCCTGAGTTATATCGGGCTCCCCCACTACGCCTTTTCAGGCTACACCTGGCCCGACGGAGCAACAATCAACTTTTTCAGACAGTATCCCAATCCCTTCCTGGAACCGACAGCGGGAACTATGCTCGGCATTCTTTTTGGAGGCCTGATTGCGGCATTGCTGGCCAAAGAGTTTGCCCTCAAGGTGCCGCTCGATAAATCCGAATACGGCCTGGCCGTGTCCGGGGGAACGATGATGGGCGTCGGCGCGGTATTCATGTTCGGCTGTCCGCTGGTCAGCACCACGAACGTCGGAGCGATGGGAGTGCAGTCATTCTTAATGGTGATCGGAATGACCGTAGGCTCGTATTACGGGGCAAAGGTGATCGTCTGGTTTGAAAAGCGGCGGGTTTCTTCCCTTGCCTTTGCAGCGGACGGCGCAGGGTACCGTCCTCTCATGCTCTTTGAGAAAACCAGGACGATATGGCCTGTATTGCCCGGGCACGCAGACGGCGGGGAGCCGGCGGGGATCAGATACCAGCCCTACCTTGCCCTTGCTCTGATGGTAGTGGCGGTTGCAGTCCTCTTTAATTTTTCGAGCATCGGTTACCCGGCGCTCTCGTTGTCCTTTGCCGCGGCGGCGCTCACCGGCTTTGCCATGCAGCGCGGGGGTATGTGTTTTGCCCATGCGTATCGGGAGCCTTTCCTTTCCGGTTTTGCCGATATGTCCAGGGCGATGGCGCTGGTGTACATTCTGCTCGTCCTCGGTTTTCTTCCCATGAAACTGATCGGCTCCATGAATCCCGACCTCGCCTACGCCGAGATATTTGCGATAAGCCCGGCGGGGATAGGAGTTCTGTTCGGTTCGATGCTCTTCGGAATCGGCATGGCGCTGAACGGCGCGTGTGTCAGCGACAGTCTCTGGAGGACGGCGGAGGGACAGGTAAAAATATGGGTCGGACTGGTGACTCTCATTTGCATCTCGTCCTGGATTTTCCCGATGAGAGAAGAGCACTGGTTCAAAACGATCTTTGCGCCTTACGGCTCACAAAACATCAGGGACGTTTATCTGCCGGACCTGCTCGGCTATCCCGGCGCGGTGACGCTTACGGTAGGCTTCATAGCCGCGTGGGCTCTCCTGATGACCTGGTTCAGCGGAAGGACGTTCAAAAAATACATGGAAGGATAAAGGAGGAAAACATGATTACCGAAGTCAGATTCGACGAAGAAATTGATGTCAAGGGGCTTGTCTGCCCGAGGCCCATGGTAATGACCATGGCCGCACTGAAAAAAATGGAAAAGGGCTGGACACTCAAGGTGACTGCAAACGACAGCAGCGTCAAACACTCTATACCCTCTCTCTGCGAGAGGGCCGGATATACGCTCCTCGAACAGTCCGAAGATGGCGGTTCGTATATTTTCATTATCCGCAAATAGAGGGGGTTCGTGACAAAGAAACCCCATAAAAGGAGGTAACGAATGCTTGAATTACTGAAAAGGAAGAGGATGTTCCTGATTCTTGTTATTATTTCTCTTCTGGCGAGCTGCAGTGGCGGCAGTTACGACACGCCCTCCACAACTGCAACGCCGACGGTCATCTCCGTGGACACGGTTAATGGATATGTGGCCGCCGGAAAAGCAAACGGCACCGGATTCGACAGGGTCGTTATTCTGGACATAACCTCGGCCGGAACTTACAGTAACGGGCACATTCCAGATGCGATTTTCGTAAACAGTGCGGATGTTACCAGTCCGACCAGATCAGAGGGGGTGATCTATGCCGTGAACATGGTCATGGACGGTCCGACAATGGATGCCCTCATTCAACGGACCGGGATAGACAAGAACACCACCGTCATCTTCACCGGCCCGGGCACATCCAAGAATGATTACATGAGTGTGGGGAGGGTATATTTCAATTTTCGCTACTGGGGATTCCCCAAAGAGCGCCTGAAGGTATTGAACGGATTAAACGGGGCATACAAGGCCAAATACGGGCTGGATACGACTGCTCCTGCAATCGCTGCTTCCACCTACAGTGTGAGAAAGAATCCCTCATTCAGGGATGACTTGAGGCTTTCCCTTCAGGAAATGATTCAATATGCCGACACACAGCCTTCCAACATAGTGGTAATCGACGGAAGAGGATCGGACGGTCCGGGCAACGTTAAGTATTCGTATGACGGAGATCCGAAGGCAACAACAGGCGTATTTTCTTCTCCATCGTATACTACTACTGATTATGTGGCTTTTGAGGGCCACATAAATGGAGCAAAGGCGATTTTATGGACCGACCTGTATGAGGGAGTGGATACAGCCGGAACCGTTACAACGGGAACAGCCGCTTATTACCGCTTCAAATCCGAAGCAGACATGGTTCCCATATGGACAGCAACCGGGTTGGACAGCACCAAAATGGCATATGTCCATTGCAGGACGGGGATGATCTCCTCGGCAATGTACGTGGCCCTTGACGCATTCCTTGGCTGGCCCGTTGCCAACTATGACGGTTCCTGGAGCCAGTGGGGACAGCTCGCAGGAAAAGAGAACGGAGGATTCCTCGACAACAGTTCTCCCTGGAGAACGGACACCTCCGCACGGTCAGAAGCGATCACGTTTAATAAAGCTGCGGGTGCGACCATAGAAGACCCGTCCACTGGAGGACCGATGAATTCATTCGATACCTCGGCCAACAAGATCGAGGAACAGGACCGGGCCTACTTCGGCGCAGGGGGCTCTTCCAGCTCAGGCGGTGGCGGCACACCCCATGTCGGCTGCTGAGGAAATCATGATGTCCACAAAAAATAGAGGAGGTAACTTTATGAAGGGAATCCCGAAGCTGATGTTGTCCCTTTTGGGCGGAGCATTCCTATTCTGTGCAGGCGCGACAAACGCCGGGGCCTTCGAGCCTATCACCTTCGGTGAGGAAGGGGCCTTTCTCAAAATAGACTTTCAGGCGCAGCTCTATGGTGTGTGGAGGGACACCGGATCCGGACCGGACAAAACCTCGGACAGCACGGACCTGTTCTTCAGGAGAAACAGAATTTCGTTCTGGGGCCATGGAAACGACATCTACGGTTTCCTGGTGCAGATAGAGTATGCCGGAGAGAGGGATATAGAGCCGCTCGTGGTAAACGACGAGCCCGGGAAGGATTTCTCAGCGCTGGATGCATATTTCATGGCGGACTTCTCGAACTACTTCCGGATATACGCCGGAAAGCAGAAGATACAGCTCACCAGGGAAAATCTCGAAGACTGTTTCGAACCTCTTTCCCTGGACCGCTCCCTCTTCATCTATACGCCCTTCAAGCACAGCCGTGACACGGGGCTGGTCCTTTGGGGCAACATTCCGGAGATAAAATCCCAGTATCGCCTGGAGGCGTCCAAGGGAAAGGATGATATCATCAATGCGCCCAAGAGTTCATTGATGTATTCGGCCCGATTCCACGTCTCTCTGCTCGAACCCGAGTATGCATACGGTTACAAGGGGACGTACCTTGGAGAGCAGAAGATCCTTACCATCGGCGGCGGCGTTCAGTATGAACCCGACGCGGTCTTCAGCGACATCACGGCACAGACAGGAGCGAAGAACTACTCTGCCTGGACCGCGGATGTCTTCTTCAATCACCCTCTCGGAGGCGGCGCTGTCACAGCCTCTGCTGCGTATCTGAAAACCTCATTCGACGACGCCTTCAAGGGCAGCGATCCCGATCCTCAGGCTCTGGGCATAGACGGAGAAAAGAACGGCTGGTATGCAAAGGCCGGGTATCTCATTCCCGGAAAGATAGGACCCGGCCAGGTACAGCCCTTTGCGAGATACGAAGAATGGAACTTTGCCTCGCTTTTCGATGTATTCGACCAGAAGATAAAATGGTTCGGGGCGGGCGTGAACTACTATATCGATGGACAGAGTCTCAGGGTAACAGTTGAGTACGCCCGTACCAAATTCGACAAGCAAGTGAATCCTGAATCACAGGACTTCAATACCGTCACAACGATGCTTCAGTACAGGTTCTAGAGCACTTCCTGAAGGTGCAGCCTTCCTCCCGTGGGGGCCGCAAGGCCCCCTTTTTTATCAGTACGCTCACCTGTCCCGGTTCGGGTGTGGCGTGTATGCTGGCGGGGAACCGGCTGACCGGTGATGGACCGCCGGACGCTCGACTGCTTTTGCTGCGTCGGCGCCCGGGCCTTCACGGCCGTCCGGTCCGGACGCAGCGAACGCGTCCCTCCGCGGTAAGCGCTTCCGTCCCGGAAAGGGATTGCCAGTCTCCGGCCAAAGGAGGTGAGACCATGGCAGGCACGAAACTGGGCATCGTTATTACGCGATACGAGGGTCTCGATCACATCAGCGGCATCGTCAAGGCAGCGCGGGCTGCTGGGCATCCGGTGCAGATCTTCATGACCGATGAGGGTATCCGCTTCACCACGGACCCGAAGTTCAAGGAGCTCCTCAAGATCGCGGAGGTCGGAATATCCTGCTGCGACCACAGCTGCGAACTGCTCCATGTTACCGAAAAGACCGAAGGCATCACGTATGGGAGCCAGTACGACCATGCGACGGTCCTGCATGACAGCGATCGTGTACTGATATTCTGATCCACTCAAACGGAGGCCTGACCATGGGCGACAAGAAAAGAATTGCCGTCATAGCGCGGAACCGGCCGGAGGAAGCGCTCCGTATCGGAGGGGGCATCACGCTCGCTGACGACATCATCGATGTGTTCGTGCTCGACCGGAAGCTCGACAAGAGCAATCCGGCCATCTCGGATGGGCTGGAGCTGATCGTCGACCTCAATGACCAGAAGGTCTACTCCAACAACGCGGAGAACGGGTTCGAGACCGTGGCCGTGGATGCCATGGCGAAGAAGCTGCTGGAGTATGACACCGTGCTCCCCTACTGAAAACCAGGCATGGAGGATGAGCCGTGAAGATACTGCATATCATGAAGCGCCCGCCGGACGAAAGCACCAGGAAGATCATCGAGGTCCAGCGTACCGGGAACGAGACGACTATCATCGATCTCACCAAGGGCGGCGTTGATTACACCAAACTGGTGGCAGACGTTTTCAGCCACGACAAGGTTTTCTGCTGGTAAGGTCATCCCGTCTGCGGCCGGCTGCGGCTGCGCTGCACCCCGTTCTGCTGTATCGTACTGAAAAACACGGAGGCCTTCACAGGACGTTCATCCCGCCACGAGCCTTTTCGTCAAGTGATTTAACCCGGGAGCGTTTAGCGGCTGCATAGCGTATTGCACCTGCAAAAGTGAACGCTGTTGACGGATCGTCCGCTCCGCATTCGCAGGCGCAGCCCGCAAACATTTCCGGAGGCGAGGCGTGCAACAGGGCCATCGCATCCTGTTCGATCATTTGGGCAACCTATTCATTGCCGCCGCCTCCACCAAATTACGTATGATCAACGTGCAAAAAGAGCTCCTGAGCAGTTCAGGGGCTTTTTCTTTTCATCACTCGATACCGTCTCTGCTCGAATCTTCGTCACATCACGTTCGCTTCGCCGTCGACTCTTTGCCAGAAGCAGACTACCCCGAAAATACGCCTCCGATTTTCTTGATTTTTATCCGCATATATACTTTTGTAAGGAGAACCGCCATGAAATCCTGGCTGCCTGTCTTTTGCATCTGTTTTGTTCTGCTCCTTCCCGTCGGACTCTCACACGCTCGGCATGCAGGTCCTGGCCAGAGCCAGAATCGCGCGCTCTTTCTCTGGCCCCAGACGGACAGTACGGCGGTAAAGGGCAGCGAGCTCGCAGGCGTATACCGGGAAGCTGACGAGAGCCTGGTGCACCTGGTCAGGGATCGCCTGGCATCGCGGGACGTAAGCGTAACTGCTGTGAAGTCCGAGCAGGAAACTGCAGCAGATCCAGCCCGGTTCCTCCTGCTCGTGAAGATCGAGAAAATAGAGCTGGGAGGCAGGAGGCCCTTCGGACGTACGGCAAAGGTGAACGTCAGCTATACGTTCCAGAACAAAAACCGGTTCTCCCTGGTCAAGAGAACGGTTGAGGAGACGTCCGTTCAGAAATGGCAGAACTGCATCAACAAGATCAGCGAACAGATCGTGAGCGATACAGATGGCGATCTGGCAAAGTATAGCGCTGCTATGGCGGAGGAGAAGCAAGGGAAGTCGAAGTAGGCGCAGGCAGGGTAGACACACCATATAAACATTAAAGACTCTAAGAGGTCGCAAGACGGAAAGAGTGGAGAACAAGTGCTCATCAAAGCATGGGATAATCGCGATAGCGATATCGCAGAGTTGAACAATGTGCTGCGCGGGCAACTCAGTGCCAAGCAGAGATTTCTGATTGAGCGGGAAATAAAATTTCTTAAGCCAGGAGTTCAGGGGGAAGAAAGCTCAGTCTATTACATAGACTTCCATTATAAGAACAGTAAAAACTGGGTCGTAATCCACGACCTCAGAGTTCGCTATGAAGAATTTACCGCTCAAATTGATCATCTGCTGATCAATCGCTTTCTCGATAGATACGTCTTGGCGTCGAAGAACTAAGAACGTTGGCGAGGTAGTGTCCCAAGGGTCCTTTTTCTTGCTGATAAACTTTTAAACATAATTATTGCCTCTGCGGTACGATAGCCGCCGAGGGCGCAAGCCGCCGTACCTGCTTGCGAGCGGCGCGCAGGCAAGCAACGAGTCGAGTGCCGAGCCCGCGAAGTTCAATCCCGCTGCCGTCCTGCAGAAGCGACGGCGAGGATCTGTTCAATCACTACCGCCACACCTGTATTGCAGATGTATTGGAAACCAGACTCCAACTTTCAACACCTTTCGGCAGTAACCATCCAGGCACCAAAATAACAGGACGTGCATGGTAACCGGTTTGGGTAGCCCCGGGTCAGACACAAAACTGTTTTTATCAAGCCGCAGTGCGGAGGTAGCCTCGTTCACCGCTTCAGATATATTGACATACCTACTATGATAGCTTATATTATAGTTAATCAAGATTCTGTCAAAAGTTCTATGAAATAGCGGGTGGATCTATGAAATGATCGCGCGGAGCTGTCGAGCAGCAGTAGGCTGATGTCAGGCGATCAGGCATGCGGGCTCGGAAGAAGGGTAGCAGGCAACAGCAGTCCATTAACGATGGATCGTTCTTTGAGAATGTGAGTCAGGATATTTTAAGCAGCGAGAGAAAGAATCTTCGCCCACTTGCCTTGAAGCGTGGTGATCGTCGAGAGCTCCGGCAATTGAACTGGCGGTTTGTAGCTCAGGGACATGTGTGGACGGAGGAAGTTGTAATGAGTCACGAAGAGCGTCGTCAGGACCACCGCTCCGTTGTTGGCGTTAAACCCGGCGGCGGGTCTTACATGATACTTATATGTCCTGTTTAGCCGTTCGATGAGCTGCTTAAACGCCCTCCACTTTTTTGACTCGGCATCGAGATTCTGAAGTCCGATGACCTTGTGGTGCTGGATATCAGGATCATCACCTCCCTGAGCATTTAAAAAGTGGATGCCGGCTGGGTAGGAAGGATTGCCGTCGGTGACGAGGATGATCTCCTGGCTGGGAGCAGCGGTCCGGATCGCCTCGTTCATGGCAATGATCGCGGGTTGAGTTCCCCGGTTGTCGGCAACCTGATAAGCGGTGATTTTCAGGTTTTTGGAGGAGATAAAGAAGAACACATACTGGTGCTTCCCCAGGACCCTGATATAGGTTTCATCCCCGGCCTGGATGGAATCGATCGGGCCTTTGTGCTGGAGGTTGAAGCTGTGGCAGTAGAACGCAGCTGCAGCGGCATAGTTTAAAACCGTCTGGTAAGAGACTTTGATGTTGAAGACGGACTTCATAATAGCCGCGGTTTTCCTGGCTGGAACAGCGAAAGAGACGTAAAAGGCAAGAATCAGTCCGAGGACGTTCTCGGAGTTATGGATTTTCGTAAGCTCGACGATGGGCTTCTCAGGGGCCGAGTGCACAAGCTCCTGGGGCTTGTAGTGATACTCGCGGTACTGGTAGTTGAGCTTAAACTGCGAGCTTCGCTTTTTCTGTAACGACCGTTCATCGGGATTGAGCTTCGCAAGGGCCTGAACGCGGTGCTGGCAGTCATCATTGGGGCATTTGTAGATCGTGACTTCTTTCCGCGCCTTCCAGCGGAAGAGAGCGTGATTGCAGTAGGGGCAGAAGTACTTCGACTTATCGTTTTTACGAAAGCGCTGATCAGCCTGGAACAGATGGCCGCAGACCTTGCATCGAAGTTGGGATTTTTTCTTGCCGTCATTGTAGTAGAGATAGTCGTGCGGGGCATCACAGAGAGGGCAGATGATCAGCTTTGGAACTGATTGGGATTTGCTTCGGCGCTTCACAGGTATAAGAGGCTTTCCGTTAATCGCCTCATACTGAGCTAAGAGCGCTTTGTAGTCTTTTGTCTCTTGAGTTTTTTTTGAAGAGGCGGCTTAGTGAGCGGCGGCATGGGATCGACCGAGAACTGCCGGTAGTTGGGATGCTTCTCTTTGAAGTCGTCTTTTGGTTTCACCTCCGGATTACGGTTTTGAATGACATCCGATAATCCGGTAATGATCTGTTCAATTTCGACGCGTGTGAATTTGGAACAGATCCAAATGATAAAACGAGCAATACGTGACGTATTCGACATGAGCATGCTCTCCCTTCATACACTACTTTTAGCCGATTTTCAGGGGGGAGGCAAGCTTATTGTTAAGAACACCTTGAAAAGCAAAAGCAATTAGAAAATTCAAGAATAGAATTTTGGCAATAACAAACGCTCAGAGAGGAGACATCGTATGGCGAAGATAGAAAAAAAGTGCAAAGAGGTCCTGGACAAAACGGAATGGATCGCTATCGCCACAGTGGGTGCTGACGGGCCTCATCTGGCCGGCACCTGGGGGGAATACGTCAAGGCCCTCGGCATAGTCAATGACGACACGCTTTTTGTGCCGATCGGCGGATACCAGAAAACAGAGGATAACCTCGAGACGAACAGCAGGATAGAACTTCTCTGCGGCACCCGGCAGGTCCGGGGAAATCATGGTCCGGGCAAGGGGTGCAGAATCAGGGGGACGGGGTATATTCAGAAGAACGGCGAGAAATTCGAGGAAGTTAAGAAAAAATTTCCCTGGGCGAGAGGAGTCCTGGTTATCAGAGCAGAAGAGGTCTACGAACAGCTCTAACCTCAGGCCGGTTCACTTCTCGACAAGCCGCCAAGCGCGCAGCCTTTTGCGATCTTCGACCAAAAAACTCCGGCTTCCCTTTGGTAGTATAGATTACGACAATGAGAACCGTACAACATCTTTCCGATATCCGTCGTTGTTACAATTTCTGAGGGTCATCTGCGTATTGAAAACAAGTGATATACTAGAATTAAAGCATGAGCTCCAGGGATCAAACAGGGGACGCAACCCTCGTAAAAAAACTGAACCAGGGAAGAGGTGATGATTATGAAAGAGGAACTGATGAATAAGGGCATCAATATGGTAGTGCCATTTCTGGTAGGTGGTGTAATCGGGGCAGGCGCAGCGCTGCTGTTGGCGCCCAAGCCGGGGAAGGAAATTAGAAACGACCTTAAACGGTTTGCCACCACAACGAAAGACAGGGTTATTCTGGCCTCCGACAAGGGAAAGATTCTCTATGAGGAAGGCAGAGCAGCAATCGCGAACGCTATCGATGCAGGCAAGACCGCGTTTGTCGAGGGGAAGGAAAAGTGGCAGCATTCGTGAGCTGTGGAGAGGTGTGTTCAATAACTTCAACTTCCGCGGTGGCGAGGTCAGCGTCCCCTGATTGATGAAGACATAATTTACGGTTTCCCGAAGGAAGGGCATGGGGTGGGATCTTGCAGCATGCCCTTTTTCTTTTTTCTTGATACTTCCGTATGATGGCATAAAAGAACACCTTCGTTTCACGCAGAGCCGGGGAGCGCGCGGAAAGAAAATCCTGATTGAAGATAACAGCCGAAAAATGAATCAAGGGCTGAGCCCCAGTTGTTAGAAGCGGGCATGATTATAAAAACTCCCTTTTCCGCGTCCGCGTGAACCAAAAAAGGGAGCGTTGTGTCCTGTTTAAAAAGAAAGCAATGGTCGCACCATGTCTGATCCCGTGACGGACAACCGATATTCCGGATCGAGAAGACTGGGCAGGCTCTTCAGCTTCCTGATGAGCGCCCTGCGCGGCTTCAAACGCAATCAGGGGTTCTTGTTATGCGGCGCCGTTGCCTATTATACCCTGCTATCGATCGTGCCCCTTTCGGTCCTCGCCCTGATCGGAATGTCTCATTTTATCGAGGAGGAAGAGTTATTTCATACCTTGTCGCTCTACCTGGAAATGATCATCCCGGGCTATGCCGCAACGCTGACCGAACAGGTGCGGGTATTTCTTGAGCACCGGAACGTGGTGGGCATCATTGGCCTGCTGGTCATGCTTTTTTTCAGTTCCATCGCCTTTACCGTTCTTGAAAACGCCATGTCGGTCATTTTTTTTCACCGGGTCAAAGTAAAACACCGCCCTTTCCTGATCTCCACGCTCATACCGTATGTGTATATCTTCGTGTTGGGTCTGGGCATTCTGCTCGTGTCATTCATAACGGGAGCGATAGAGACCGTTGAAAAAAGGCAACTGATCCTGTTCGGCTGGACCCTGAGCCTGGAGGGCGCATCCGGAGTTGTCTTGTATATCCTGGGGATCATCGGCGAGGTGCTCCTGCTCACGTCCCTCTATCTGGTCATGCCTGTTGGCCATATCACGTTCCGGCGCGCCTTGATCGGAGGGGTAGCCGCGACGATCCTCTGGGAGATCACCCGCCGCGTTCTGGTCTGGTACTACTCGGTCATATCCATGGTCAATCTGATCTACGGATCCCTCGCCACGGCAGTCGTAGCGCTTTTAAGCACCGAGGCCATAGCCTTGATCCTGCTGTTCGGCGCGCAGGTTATCGCGGAACTTGAGCGCACGACCGATGAGTTCGGTAAAGAGAACCTGTCCGGTTTTGAAACCTGATGCTTTTTCGCATCTATCTTCGGATTTGGCTTCATTGCGAGGAGCGTAAGCAGCGACATTCTCGTTGGCAAGCGGGTCGAACTTGTAGCGAACGATCCTGCCCCGACCATTTTCAAGCTCGACAATTCTCTGTACTCCTCCGCCTTCGCCGCGCAAGATGCTCGCCTTCTCCCGTTTCTTCCACATTGACGGTTCTTGTATGCGCTTGGGCACCCGGGTTGTCAAGTCGCCGAAAGATGCGCGCGACTGATGATCAGGTTGCTGAAAAAATATGGTACAATTAGCAGATAATGGCGTACTATAAAGGCTGGACTTTTGTTGCAGAAAAGGTGACGAATGCTTTGGACTATTTTTGTGATCCTCGTGGCCTTATGGCTTCTGGCCCGGTCAGCAGCCATGCCATTGGCGGCTTTATCCATATCTTCCAATCATCGCAATCGTTGTTGTGCCGATCAGAATCACTCAGGGCCGCAAACCGTCCTGATGGTATCTGAAGATTGACGCGACGACACGCGGAAAGAAAAAATGAAAGGACAGGTACTATTCCATGAAAGCACTCCTCGTTTATCCCGAATTCCCGGACACGTTCTGGAGTTTCCGGTACGCCCTGAAATTCATTAACAGAAAGGCGAGCAGTCCGCCCCTCGGATTATTGACCATAGCAGCGATGCTTCCCGAGGCGTGGGAGAAAAGACTGGTCGACATGAATGTGGAAAGCCTGCATGACGACGACCTGAGGTGGGCTGATCTTGTCTTTGTGAGCGCCATGTCCGTGCAAAAAGAATCAGTGCAAGGAGTGATAGCGAGATGCAAGGCAGCCAATGTCAGGGTTGTCGCAGGCGGTCCTCTTTTCACGACCGACTATGAAGCGTTCAAAGAAGTGGACCATCTGGTGCTGAACGAGGCCGAAATCACCCTGCCCCGCTTCCTGGAGGATTTCGGCAATGGCGTTGCCGGCCGTTTTTATACCACTGATCAGTGGGCAGACATTCGGAAGACACCCATTCCTCTGTGGAGGCTCGTCAATATGAAGCACTATGCCTCGATCAATATCCAGTATTCCCGGGGCTGCCCCTTCAACTGCGCCCAGTTTTGTTCGGCGGTGTTTCCACCCACCAAAATGGCGTCCTCAACCTTATAAAACCCATCGATACTGGTATTCCCCGTAGTAGCGTGCTCCGGGGGCGGTGCCACGGCAAAGCCAGCCGGCATGCTCTGCTGGGACTTTACGTCTGCCAGCAACTTGTCCTCTCCGGCGTTGGAGCCATGCTGGGCCTCATAAACCTGGCTGTAGAATTTCTTCAACTGGGCCGCGTTCGGGCTGTTGCTGCTCTCAGCCAGGCTGGTAGCGCGGGCCAGATTCCAGATGGCCTTGTTGATTTCACGCGGGGACTCGTTGTAATACGCCTGCCCCAGGAGGGAATAGATCAGGACATTTTCAGGCTCATCCTGTCCTGCCGCCTCCAGCGACTTGATTGCCTGGTTATAGTTCTTTTGCTGCAGCGCAACAAATCCTGCCGCAATATTGAAT
>OFHH01000074.1_pt1 | contig 15277 bp, 15 predicted proteins | sample 1521961 | NCBI WGS metagenome assembly OFHH01 (sample SAMEA2468439, study PRJEB22500) | soil metagenome | biome: Glassland; feature: Farmland; material: Clay | place: Australia | collected 2013-01-31 | depth 0.55 m | reverse complement strand
GCACCCCGAAAGAACCTCTGGGTGCCTCGAATAGACGAGACAGCCGGGGTCGTCGCCGTCTCCCTAATGGCGAGGCAAACCTGCTGGACGCCCGGTGCGCCAGCGGAACCCAGAACTTATTAAATAATCCGTACACCAGGCAACAGAGCCGAAACTGCGACAGAACCCCTTGAGGTTACAGGCTCGGCCTGCCTGGCTCGACTATCCCGTTTTCGTAGGCCCAGATGACGGCCTGAACACGGTCGCGGAGCGTCAGCTTGCCAAGAACGCTGGCCACATGAGTCTTGACGGTGTTCTCGCTCAGGTAGAGGCAACTGGCGATCTCGGCGTTGGACTTGCCGCGGGCGAGGTGCTCGAGGATCTCGCGCTCGCGTCCGGTGAGGGTCGCGGCGGAGGGATCGCGGCTGGTCACTTGCCTGCGATGGCTGGCGAACTCGGCGATCAGGCGGCGGGTGACGGCTGGAGCCAGGAGCGCGTCGCCGGCGGCTACCAGGCGGACACCGCGGGTGAGTTCTTCGGGCTGGACGTCTTTGAGCAGGTACCCCGAGGCACCCGCGGCAAGGGCGTCATACACGTACTCGTCCTGGTCGTAGGTGGTGAGGATCACCACCCGGGACGGCCATGTGGCGCCGGGGCCCGCGATCAGCCGCGTGGCCGCGATGCCATCCAGGCCAGGCATGCGGATGTCCATGAGGATCACGTCCGGGGCGTGTTTCTGGGTGAGGTCCACCGCTTCGTGCCCGTTAGAGGCCTCCCCGACGACCTCGAGGTCGGCTTGCGTCCCGAGGATCAGGCGGAACCCCGCGCGGACGAGTGCCTCGTCATCGGCGATCACCACCCGGATGGTCATGCGGGGCTCCCCTGGACCGGAATGGTGGCGCGAACCAGGAAGCCGCCCCCTTGCTCGGGCCGGGCGGAAAGCTGGCCGCCGAGCAGAGACACCCGCTCGCGCATTCCGGCCAGGCCGTATCCCTGTCCCCCGGGCTGAGAGCGTGATCCTTGTCCTACGGGCTGAGGGCGTGGTCGTTGCGGGCTGGCCTGGCTGGCGACCTCGATTTCGAGCTGGCGGCCCTGGTACCGCAAGGTGACACATGTTTCCGCGATCCCCTGGTGCTTGCGCACGTTGGTGAGGGCTTCCTGGATGACCCGGTAGGCGCACAGGTCCGTGGACGGTGCCAGATCGTAGCCGTTTCCCTCGGTGCGCAGCAGCACCGGGTGCCCGGCTCGCCGGGCTTCGTCCAGGAGCGGCTCAAGCTGGCCCAGCCCGGGATGGTGAGTGGGGACCGGCGGGTCATCGCCCTGGCGCAGCACGCCGAGGAGTTCGCGCAGTTCGGAAAGGGCCTGGCGGGCGGTGGCTTCGACCCCGGCCCAGGTCGGGGTGGGACCCGTCGCGCTCCCGCCGGTTTCGGTGATCATCCGGGCGGCGCCGGCCTGGACCGCGATAACGCTCACGTGGTGGGTGATGATGTCGTGAAGCTCCCGGGCAATCCTGGTCCGTTCCCGGGCGGTAGCCCGGGCCAGGTCAGCCTCCCGGTCCTGCTCAGCCCGCTGTGCCCTGGCCTGCAACTCGGCCACGTAGGCTCGCCTGACCCGGATATTGTCCCCGATCAGCCAGCACGCGAGCACCACGACGCCCAGGAACACCGGGGCGCCGGCGCGAAGCGACACCCCGTTGACGATGAGCGCCAGGCGCGAGCTGAGCAGGCCGGTGGCCGCGAAGCACGCCAGGCTGATGACCCCCGCGATGGCTGACACCCGGCGCCTGCCGCTGACGGCGACGGTGTAGAGGGCGATGAGCGGGGCGAGCACCGCGATCCCGGGCGATCCGCCGGACGTGATCGCGGTCGCCGCTGCCGTGGAGACTGCCCACACCACGACCGGTGCCTGGCGCCGCCAGGCCAGCGGGATGACCGCCGCGCCGCCCAGCAGGGCCTGCACCAGCACGGCAGCGGACCACCCGGCACCCGCGAGGATGGAAGCCTCGCTGCCGCCAAGGAGGACCAGGGTCACCAGCGCATCCAGTGCCCGGCCACGTGCAGCCATGCTCACCTCGCGAGCGTAGCGAAGTTCCCGTTCACACGGGTCACCTGGAAGGACCAGGGCTGGTCACCATCGCGGGTGACGGGCGCCTGGCGGGGATCGCCCGGCCGGGCGGACCGCAACCGCCCCGCGTGCCGATGCCCGCTGCCCTTCCCGTGTCCTACCGTTCATCACGGCCCCGCCATAACGGTGCCGTATCGCGCAACCGTGCCGTACCGCGCAACCGCCGCGGGAACGGAGAAAGAGGCAGGCATGCTAGACATGGCTCGGGTGAGTGCCGCCCCGCTTGCCGCCAACGGTGTCCACATCCGGACCGGAACGCTGCTCATCGCGCTGCTCGTGCTGGTGATCGTCATCGGGATCATCTACGCGATCTGGCGGTTCGTTTCCGGGGGTTCCGGGGGCCGCAAGCCTCCCGGTGACCGGCAGGACGGCTTCCCTCCGCGTGATCGCCAGGAGCCCCGCTCATGGCAGTGATCGAGACTCATGAGCTCACCAAGCGGTTCGGCAGTGTCCTCGCTGTCGACCGGCTGAGCCTTGAGATCGAGGCCGGCGCCGTCACCGCTTTCCTGGGACCGAACGGCGCGGGCAAGACGACTACTCTCCGGATGCTTCTCGGGCTGGTTCAGCCGACCGGGGGCACCGCGACAATCTGGGGGAAGCCCTACCGGAACCTCAGCGATCCGCTTCACCGGGTCGGGGCCGTGCTCGAAGGCTCCGGCGCGCATCCTGGCCGGACTGCCCGCCGCCACCTGCTGATCCAGGCCATGGCCGCGCGGGTGAGCCCCTCACGTGTCGACGAGGTGCTCGAACAGACGGGCATAGCCGAGGCGGGGAACCGCCTTGCCGGCGGGTTCTCGCTGGGGATGCGCCAGCGTCTGGGCCTGGCCACGGCCCTGCTCCCGGAGCCGGACCTGCTGATCCTCGATGAGCCGGCCAACGGCCTCGATCCCGAGGGGGTCCGCTGGCTCCGGGACTTGCTGCGGGATCTTGCCGAGCAGGGACGCACCGTCCTTGTCTCCAGCCACATCCTCGCCGAGGTGGCCCAGAGCGCTGACAGGGCGGTGATCCTGGACCACGGACGCCTTGTCACTCAGGCGTCCCTGGAGGAACTCACCGCGGCACAGTGCCAGGTCGTGCGGATCCGCACGCCCAGGGCGGACGACCTTCAGGCCGCCCTGACCGCCGACGGCGCTCAGGTCGTCGCCGACGGGCATGACCGGATCACGGTCAGCGGGTCCAGCCCGGAGCGGGTCGCGACCCTGGCGGCCGAGCGGTCGATTCCGATCTTCGAGAGCACCACCGGCGCCATGCGCCTGGAGGACGTGTTCCTCCGGCTGACCAGCGCACCGGAAGCTCAGCAGGAGTCCCGATGACCAGGCTTATTCTGATTGAACTGCGCAAGCTGGCCACTACCCGGCTGAGCTACGGGCTGCTGGCCGCCGCTGTCGGGGTAAGCGCCCTGTTCGCGGTGGTGTTCCAGGCGGCCAAGGGCGGCAGCCACTCCGCCCCGATCTCGACCGCCGCCGGTCTCGACAGGATCACCACCGACACCGCGTTCGCGCTGCTGCTTGCCGCCATCCTCGGGGTCACCATTTCCAGCGGGGAGTTCCGCCACCACACCGCGACCGCGACCTACCTGGCCTTCCCGCGGCGGGTGCAGGTGATGATCGCCAAGGCCTGCGCGGCCGCGGTGGCCGGAACGCTCTTCGGCGTCGCGGGCGGGGTGGTCACGACCGTTGTCGGCCTGGTGTCCGCCGGCGGCACTATCGCGCTGGGCGCGGGGACGCTCGCCGGGCACATCGGCGGCGCGGCGGTGGCGGCCGGGTTGCTCGCCGCGGCGGGGGCGTGCCTGGGCTCGCTCGTCCGGGGCCAGCTGGGCGCGGTTATGGGCGTGCTCATCTGGTCGGTGATCGTGGAGCCATTCCTGGGCGGGCTCTTCACCGCCGCCCGCCCCTACCTGCCGTACACGGCCGCCAACACCCTCGGCGGCGCGAAGGTCACGTCAGCGTTCTTCGGCGCGGGCCAGCTGGCCCCGGGACCTGGCGCTCTGCCCTTCATCGCTGCCGCCGCCCTGCTGGCAGCCGTCGCTATCGTGCTGGGTGTCATCGCCGCCCGCTTCATCGTTCCCAGGGACATCACCTGAGTCGCTGAGCGTGGTTGCCGGGAGGGACTCCCGGGAGAGAAGCCGGGGCGGTCGGGTGCCAAGCGGGTCGGTCTGGGACGAGATCCTCGACACAAAACACGTGAACGTGGTCAGAACCTATATCGAGCGGTGGCACCGCAAGAACCGGGAGCCGGAGAAGGTCCTGGTCGTGGTAGTCGAGCCGGATAAAGAGGCCCGGAACCGGTGCCCGGAGTGCGGTATCAAGGGCGTCCCGGTCGAATCGGACGTGCGCCGGTGGCGGACCCTGGACGTGCACGGCAAGCGCTGCTTCCTGGAGTCGGCGATCCCGCGGATCGAGTGCGCCGAGCACGGGAAGATCACCGCCTCCGTTCCGTGGGCACGTCACGACGACCGGTTCACCATGCCGTTCGAGGAGCACGCAGCCTGGATGGCCGCGCAGATGGCATGGACGAAAGTCTCCGCCGAGCTGCGCATCACCTGGGAAGCGGTCGTGAGCATCGTCGCCCGGGTCTCCGCGGACGCCGCCGCCACCCTGGGCCGGCCCGGGGACCTGACGATGATCGGCATCGACAAGAAATCCTGGGGCAAGGGCAGCGATAAGTTCCTTACCGTCGTCACCGACCACGTCACGGGGAAGATCGCCTGGATCTGCGAGGGCCGCAGCCAGGACACCGTCCGTGCGTTCAGCACGCCGGCCTTCTCCTGCCCGGTCTCGTCCAGAGCGAGGATCTCCAGCCGGCCCTTCCGCTTCCCGTGCCGGCGGGCGGCCTCCAGCCCGGCGGCCCCGAACCGGCGCACCGTGCTCATCGCCGCGGACGCGTCCCAGGCCGCGTGGTTCAGCAGTCGCTGCGTCTTGTCCGGCGTCCGGTCCCCGCAGAACCAGGCGATCGCCCACCCGTTGCGCTCGGGCAGGTCACTGGCCAGCGCGGCCAGGTACTTCCCGGCCTGGGCGAGCGTCTCGGCCCGCTTGAACACCGGCCGCAGCAGCCCGAGGAGTTCGTCCCGTTTCCGCTTCGCGACCGGGCGCCTATGCTGGCACCCGCAGCCGCCTTCGTCTTCAGTCTGCGCACACAGTGAGGTTCCCAGAAGCCATACCTATACCCCGTATGAAAACCGGAAGCTCCGGTGAACACCACCCGGAAAGCACGTCAGAAACAGCGGCCTGCCTGGACAAACGATTTTTTCCTACGCCCTGCCCGGTGCGCGGAACCGGACCCGGACGGCGAGCCCGCCGCCCGGCGGGAGCTGCACGTCGAGGTCGGCGCCGTGCGCGGTGGCGATCGAACGGACGATCGACAGGCCGAGCCCGTGGCCGTCCGGGTGGCTGGCCCGGTCGTCGATGAGCCGGTGGAACGGCTCGAAGAGCTGGCCGGCCAGCTCGGGAGGTACCGGCAGGCCTGTGTTGGTGACCGTCAGGACGGCGTTATCCCACTCGGTTTGGGTGCGGACCCGGACGCTGCCGCCGGGGATGTTGTAGCGGATCGCGTTGTCGACGAGGTTGGCGGCCAGGCGCTCGGCCAGGTCCGGATCGCCGGTTGTAATGGCGTGGCCGAGGTCGGTGTCCAGGCGCAGCCCCCGGTGTTCGGCCTGCCCGCGGTGCGCCTCGAGCGCCCGCCGGCACGTCTCCGCCAGGTCGAACTCCTCTGTCCTGTTCAGGCCGTGCTCGGTGGTGGCGAGGGTGAGCAGGGCTTCCACGAGCCGTTCCTGCTGTTCTCCGGCCGCGAGCAGTTCCTCGCAGGTGGCGCGGAGGCCGCCCTCGCCGGCCGTGGGGTCGGCGAGGGCGACCTCGATCAGCGCCCGGTTAAGCGTGAGCGGGGTCCGGAGCTCGTGGGAAGCGCTGGCGACGAAGCGCTGCTGGGCATCGAAGGCCGCCTGGAGGCGGGCCAGCAGTCCGTCGATCGTGTCCGCCAGGTCCTTCACCTCATCGCCGGGGCCGCCCACGGCGAGCCGTTCGTGCAGGTTGCGCTCGGTGATCCGGTCGGTCGCGGTCTTCATCGCGCGCAGCGGCCGCAGCACGCGGCCCGCGACGACCCAGCCGAGAATGACGGCGATCACGACCATGATCCCCAGGGCGATGCCGGACCCGATCAGCAGCTGGTGAAGATCATGCTCGCGCTGGGCTATCTGGGACGCGGCCTGATGTGCCATGCGCAGCTGGGCAGCAGTCGGGGTGCCGCGGCCGTGCAGGATCTCGTGCCAGCCCGAAGTCCCGGCGGACGCCGTGATCTTGCCATGACCGCCGTGGCCGCTGGTGATCACGACGGGGGTGCTGCCGTACGTCAGCGCGTAGGTGATGGCGAGCAGGCCAGCCGAGGCAACGAGAAAGAGCACACCGTAGAGCATCGTGAGCCGGAACCGCAGGGTGTGGCGCGGCAGCCGGGAAAACCAGGCGCGCATCTCAGATCCGGTACCCGCCGGGGGGCACGGTCTCGATGACCGGCGGGTCACCGAGCTTGGCCCGCAGCCGGCTGACGGTCACCTTGACCGTCCCGGTGAACGGGTCGGCCATCTCGTCCCACACTCCCGCGAGCAGATCGCCGACGGTGAGCACGCTTCCCCGCGCCGCGAGCAGGCGTTCCAGGACGGCGAACTCCTTGGGGGTGAGCCGCAGCGGCTTCCCGGCCCGGGTCGCGACCCGGCGGGCGGGATCAACGACCAGGTCGCCATGGACCAGGGTAGGCGGGGTGGCCGGCGTGGCGCGGCGGCCCAGCGCCTGGATCCGGGCCACCAGCTCGGCGAAGGCGAACGGCTTGGCCAGGTAGTCGTCCGCGCCGATCCCGAGCCCGGCGACCCGGTCCCCGACCGACCGCGCGGCGGTCAGCATCAGCACCCGGGTGCTGCCGGGCCCGGCGGCTATCTGGCGGCAGACCTCGTCGCCGTGCACCCGGGGCAGTTCCCGGTCCAGCACCACGACGTCGTACGCGGTCCCGATGAGGTGGTCGAGGGCGTCCTGCCCGTCGAAGGCGACGTCCACCGCCATGCCCTTCTGGCGCAGCCCGCGGGCCACCGTTGAGGCCAGCTTCGCGTGGTCCTCGACCAGCAGCACCCGCATCATTCCTCCGGCTCGCCGCGCCATGTCACGGTCATGCAGCGCACTTGAACTATGCCCGGCCCGCGGTTACACGCGAGTTACAGCGGAACCGCCGTGTAACCACTCGTTCCGTAGCGTCTGGCCGTCAGCGACAATCATCTCCCACCTGGAGCACGCCATGGATAAGAAAAAGCTGCGCCGCGCACCGATGTACATCGCCCTGGCCGCTGCCGTCCCCATCGCGATCGGGGCCTGCGGCAGCCCGGGCAGCTCATCCCCGGACCCGGCTTCGTCCGCCCAGGCTGGCAGCGGCTCCACGTCGAGCACGCAGCAGTCCGGCGTCGCCCAGTTCGCGCTGTGCATGCGCAAGAACGGGGTGACGAACTTCCCCGACCCCTCCAACGGCCACTTCCTGATCAGCGGCAACATCCAGAGCAACCCGCACTTCAACTCCGCGATCCAGGCCTGCCAGCACCTGCTGGGCGCGAGCGGGATCAGCAGCGGCAACGGGGCCCGGCAGCAGGCGGAGCTCAACTTCGCGCACTGCATGCAGACCAGCGGCGTCCCCAGCTTCCCCGACCCCAGCTCTAACGGCGCGATCGTCGCCCCGCAGGGCGTGAACCCGAACTCGGCGACGTTCCAGAACGCGTTCAGCAAGTGCAAGTCCGATCTGCCCAACGGCGGGGCTGGGCTGGGCGGATGAGCGCGCCTGCTCAGGCGCCGGAAGACGCGGAGGTCCTTCCTCCGGGAGGCCGCCGGCGTCGTCCCGGGCGCCGCAAGCGGATAATCACCTCGGCCGTGGTGGTCGTGGTGGTCGCGGCGGCCGGCGGCGGGTATTACGGCGTCCAGAAGCTGCCCAAGCCCCCGCCGCCCCCGACCGCCGATCCCTTCCCGACCGCGCTGCAAACCATCAGCAAGCGATCACTGTCCCAGCAGACGTCGGTGGACGGGACCCTGGGCTTCTCCGGGAACTACACCGTCGTCGTGCCTTCGGGCTCGTCCGGCTCCTCGTCCGGCGGCAGCTCCTCATCGAGCGGCTTTAGCGGCTCCTCGGGGGAGACGTTCACCTGGCTGCCGGCCGACGGGCGGGTGGTGCACCAGGGGCAGCGGCTGTATTCGGTGACGAACTCGCCGGCCGTGCTGCTGTACGGCTCGGTGCCCATCTACCGCGGCCTATCCCAGGGCATGAGCGGGCCCGACGTGCAGCAGCTCAACCACGACCTGGTGGCGCTGGGGTACGCGTCCAAGTCCGACCTCGACCCGACGTCCGACTACTTCAGCAGCGAGACAGCCATCGCGCTGGAGAAGCTGCAGTCCGACCACGGCCTGACCCAGTCCGGCACGCTCCCGCTAGGCGAGGCGGTGTTCGAGCCCTCCGCGGTGCGGGTCGGCAATGTCACGGCGACGCTCGGCGCCCCGGTTCAGCCGGGCACGCCGGTGCTGACCGGGACCTCCGGCACCCGGCAGGCCGTCGCCCAGGTCGACCCGACCGAGCTGCCCAACGTGAGCGTGGGCGCGAAGGTCAGCATCACCCTGCCGGACAACCAGACCACGCCGGGCGTGGTGACCTCCATCGGGACCACGGCCAGCAACTCCTCCCCGGGCAGCAGCGGCTCCGGGCCGAGCGGTTCCAGCAGCGGCTCCAGCTCGGGCGGCTCGGGTTCTTCGTCCGCGACCGTGAACGTGGACATCCGGCTCGGCCACCCGTCGGCGGCCGGCAACCTGGACCAGGCGCCGATCACCGTCAACATCACGGCCCAGACCGTCAGCAACGTCCTCGCGGTGCCGATCGACGCCCTCGTCTCGACGCCGTCCGGCTACGGGGTGGAGGTCGCGGGATCCGGCGGCGCCCGGCGCATCGTGCCGGTGACGCTGGGGCTCTTCGACGACGCCCAGGGCCTGGTGCAGGTCACGGGCAAGGGACTGGCGGCCGGCCAGCAGGTGGTGGTCCCGAAGATATGAGTATCGACGGCATCGCCAATGGCATCCCCGCGGCGCCCGCTGTGCTGGAAGTCGACTCGGTGACGAAGACGTACCCGAGCCAGCCTCCGGTCATGGCGCTGCGCGGCGTGAGCTTCACCGTGGCCCGGGGTGAGCTTGCGGCCATCGTCGGCCCGTCGGGTTCCGGCAAGACCACGCTGCTGCACCTGATGGGCACACTGGACAAGCCCACCTCCGGCACGGTGCGGATAGCCGGGACCGACGTGGCCGAGCTGACCGACCGCGAGGTCGCCTTCCTGCGGGCGAGCCGCATCGGCTTCGTCTTCCAGCAGTTCTTCCTGGCTGAGCACAAGTCGCTGCTGGACAACGTGACTGACGGGCTGATGTACGCCGGCGTCAGGCTGGCCCGGCGCCGGGAACTTGCCCTCGACGCGCTGTCAGCCGTCGGCCTGGCGGGCCGGGCGGGCGCCCGGCCCACCCAGCTGTCCGGCGGCCAGCGGCAGCGGGTGGCCATCGCCCGGGCGCTGGCCGGAGAGCCCGCCATCATCCTGGCCGACGAGCCCACCGGCAACCTCGACCAGTCCACCGGCCAGTCGATCCTGGCCCTGTTCGAAGCCCTGCAGCAGCGGGGCTCCACGATCGTGCTGATCACCCACGACATCAGCATCGCCCGCCGCATGCCCCGGCGCATCGAGGTGCTCGACGGGCGCATCGTCGCCGACACCCGCGGCGAGGGCGCCGACATCGCCGACACCCTCGCTGCGGGCCCGCCCATCGTCCGGCCAGCGGAGCACCCATGACCACCCTGATGGCGGATCCCTCCCGCGAGCTGAACCACTCCTCCCGCCAGCTGTTCCTGTCCGACCTGCTGCGGCTGTCCAGCGCCGGGCTGCGCACCCGAAAGCTGCGGGCCGCGCTGTCCGCCCTGGGCATCGCCATCGGGGTCGCCGCCATCGTGGCCGTGCTGGGCCTGTCCCAGTCCGCGGAGTCGGGGCTGCTGGCCGAGATCGACAGCCTGGGCACCAACATGCTGACGGTCAGCAACGGGCAGACCCTGTTCGGCCAGCCGGCCGAGCTTCCCACCCAGGCGCCGGCCATCGTCCGGCACATCTCGGGGGTCACCGCGGTCCAGTACACCGGGCAGGTGAACAACATCGGCACCTACCGCAGCCCGCTGATCCCCTCGATCGACACCAATGCGCTGACCGTGCAGGCGACGAGCCTGGGGCTGCTGCCGGACATCCGCGACACGCTGGCCCAGGGGCAGTTCCTCAACGCGGCCACCGAACGGGAGCCGGACGTCGTGCTCGGGGCGCTCGCCGCCCAGCGGCTCGGCATCGACCGGGTCTTCAACGGGGAGCGCGTCTGGCTCGGCAACCAGTGGTTCTACGTCGTGGGCATCCTCAACCAGGCCGTATACGCCCCGGACATCGACACCTCGGTCCTGGTCGGCTTCCCGGCGGCGGAAACCTACCTGGGCTTCGACGGGCACCCATCGACGATCTACGTCCGCACCCAGGTCGACCAGACCGCGGCGGTGCAGCCGCTGCTGGCCATGGCCGCGAACCCCGAGGAGCCCAGCCAGGTCTCGGTGAGCCAGCCGTCGGAGGCGCTGCTCGCCCGGGCCGCGACGCAAAGCGCGCTCAACGGCCTGTTCCTCGGCCTCGGCGCCGTGGCCCTGCTCGTCGGCGCCATCGGCGTCGCCAACATCATGGTCATCTCGGTGCTGGAACGCCGTTCAGAGATCGGGCTGCGCCGCGCGCTGGGCGCAACCCGGGGTCACATCCGGATGCAGTTCCTGTCCGAGGCCATCCTGCTCTCCCTGATCGGCGGCGCGATAGGCGTGGGCGTCGGCGCGGCGGCCGTCGCGATCTACACCTACATCAAGGCAGAGGCCACCGTTATCCCCGCCGAAGCCTGGGCGGGCGGCATCGGCGCCGCCATCGCGATCGGCGCCATCTCCGGGCTGATGCCCGCGCTGCGCGCCGCCCGTATGTCTCCGACCCAAGCCCTGTGGAGCATCTGACCCTGGCCGCGCCGCCTGCCCCCAGCACCCGGGCAGCGGCGCGGCCAGGGCCCTGGGGCGCTTACCAGGCCTGTGCCGTGCCAAAATCCTGCGCAGGGCTTGACCTGCTGCTTTACGCTCGGCGCTCGTGCTCATCCATCTTGTCTGCCTGTTCATGGTCCGGGTATTCGGCTGGCTGGTGCTCCTGGCGCGCAGTGACGCCGCCAAGGATGCGGAGATCTTGGTGCTCCGGCACGAGGTCGCGGTGCTCCGGCACGAGGTCGCGGTGCTGCGGCGTCAGGTCGCCCGCCCGAGACCGGACTGGGCTGACCGTGGCGTGCTCGCCGCCCTGGCCAGGGTGCTGCCCGGGCGCCTGCGGTTGCACCGGATCGTGACCCCGGGCACGCTGCTGGCCTGGCACCGGCGCCTGGTCAGGAAGAAATGGGCCTATGACTTCCTGGACGTCGACACCGTGCCGCTCCGGCGCGTGTATGTCCTTTTCGTGATGGAGATCCAGATCCGGACGGTGCACATCCTGGGCGTCACCACGCATCCGACCGGGGCCTGGACGGCCCAGCAGGCCCGCGACCTGCTGATGGACCTCGGCGAGCGGGCCGGGCAGTTCAAGTTCCTGGTCCGCGACCGCGACAGCAAGTTCACCGCCGCATTCGACAAGGTATTCGCCGGGAACGGCACGCGGGTAATCAAGACGCCGGCCCGGTCCCCGCGGGCGAACTCCTACGCGGAGCGGTTCGTGGGCACGCTTCGCCGCGAGTGCCTGGACCACGTGCTGATCCTCGGCGAGCGGCACCTGCGAGAGATGCTGGCCGAGTACGCCCGGCACTACAACGGGCACCGTCCGCACCAGGGTCTGCAACAGGAACCTCCGCAGCGCCAGCCAGGCCATGCCGTCGATATCACCGCCCGGATCGAGCGCAGGCAGGTCATCGGCGGCCTGATAAGCGAATACCACAGGGCGGCCTAGCGAGCACGAAACGCTAGGTCAGCGCCCATGAACGAGTTTTGGCACGGCACACGCGGCAGAACCGGGTGATGGCCCGCCCGGTTTCGCCTGATGCTGGTGACCATAATGGGGCGACGCGCGCGGTGTCACCATGCTTCTGGCCGTCATCGCCTCGTCCGGTTGGGCAGGTACCGGGGCACATGGGACCGACCGTCCCGGCAGGTACCGGGGCGGTCGCGTGCTGGCCCGCAGCGGTCAGTGCAGTACCGGCTTGCCCAGCGGGAGCGGCTTGCCGCCGGTGGCCACCGACAAAGCGCTGAAGAAGAGGTACACGCCGACCGCCGCGAACAGCAGCACGGTGTAGCCTCCGGCCTTCGCCAGGCTGGTCGACGCGTTGGCTGTGCTCAGCAGCACCAGCAGCAGCGCCCCCACCGCCAGCATCACCGCGGTGTATTTGGCCAGCCCCGCCAACCCGAACAGCACTCCGACCCACAGCCAGTCGCTCGCCCGCTCATGCTCCACGGCACGCAGCAGGAACACCGCGGCGCCGAGACTGAGCGGCAGCAGCACCGTGTCGGGCTCCATGGCGATGGAGAACACCTGGAACGCCAGCGCCGACTGCAACAGGGCCACCGCAACAAAGGCGGTCCACGGCGACTCGTCAGGGAACAGCGTGCGGGTCAGGCGGAACAGGGCCAGGCTGGAGAGGACGCCGAGGGCCGCAGGCCACAGACGCAGGGCAAAGTCGCTGTCCGAGAACGGCAGGATCAGCGCCTGCAACCACCCCACCAGGGGCGGATGATCGAAATAACTCCAGTCGAGGAAGTAGCCATAGAGGGCGTAGTGCGCCTCGTCGCCGGACAACTCCACCCGGCCGGCCACCAGCAGGTGCAACGCGGTGCAGACAACCACCAGCAGCAGCGCCGCCCGCCCAGCGCTGATCGACGCGGTTGCCGGGGTGGAATTCACGCTCAAGGGTCCGTTGGCCTAGGGAAAGCGGAGCATTATAGCGAAAGGGGCCGGCGGCTTCACGGCTTGGCCGGGACGCTGCCGGGCGCTTCGGGCACGTAGAAGGCATACCAGCGGTGCGACAGGTCCGGGTTGTGGACGTTGACCACGTCGATGCGGCGCCACTTCCCTTCCGGCAGCGTCACCTCCTCGGGGATCTGCGCCGCCGTGGTCGATTCGGCGTCGAATTTCTGCATGTACAGGCACAGGTGGCCCGGTGGAGTGGGCTGGTCGCGTTCCCACAAGTGGTACTGGTTGACCCGCGTATCCATGGTCGCGCTGACCCGGTACGGCGCCCGCAACAGCCAGGCCACCATCCCCGCCGTGGCGTGGTTGTCGACGATGATGCCGCACTGGCCGCCTTCGGGGTTGTCCTTCTCCACCTGCGGCAGCAGCCGCACCAACGCCGTCTTCACCTGGCCCCAGCCGTAGGACTGGCTCAACTGGGTGCGCTTGGCGGTCAGGCCGGTCACGCCGATCTTGTCCAGATAGTGGGGGAAACGCATCATGTCGACCAACGTGAAGCTGCACAGGGTCAACAGGATCACCGCGCTCAGCACCAGCGCCCGCCCCCCGCGGCGGGCCCGGGCGGGCGGATAGAGCCAGCGCCACACCGCCCCCGCCAGCAGGACGGTGCCCGGCACGTAGGCGGTCTCCGGCCAGTTGGGACCGCTGTCGGCGGTGAGACCGGCGATACCGAAGACGATCAGCGGCAGCCAGAAGCCGCTGCCCAGCAGCCACCGGTCGTAGCCGCTCAGCCGCTCGCGCCAGCCCCCCGGCACCAGGCTGCTCCAGGCCATGGCCAGAAAGGTCCAGGGCATCGCCGCCACCAGCTGACCACCGAGGAACAGCAGGAACATCTTGCCGGGATCGGTGGCAACCGCCTGATGCACGCCATGCCCCAGCTGGAAGGCGAAGGAGATCCAGTCGTGGCGCCAGTTCCACACCACCACCGGCACAAACAGCAGCAGCGCCAGCAGCGCACCCAGCCATGGCCACGGCTGCGTCAGCTGGCGGCGTCCCGCGCGGCTCAGCAGCAGGGTCAGGAACAGCCCCGCCAGCACCACCACCGCCGGATACTTCGCCAGCAGCGCCAGCCCCATGCACAGACCGGTCGCCAGCCACAGCCGTGGTCGCCCCTCCGCCACGGTGCGATAGGCGAGGTAATAGGTGAGCCAGGTAAAGATGATGAGCGGATTGTCGGGCGTCAGGATATGGAAACCCACCTGCACGATGGGCAGGCTGGCCCACACCAGCACCGCCAGCCCGCCGGCACGGCGCTCGCCGTAGAGCCGGCGCGCGAAATCGTAGGCCACCACAGCCCCCACCAGCCACGACGCCACCGCCTCGGCCCGAATCACCAGCACGCCGCTGCCGAACAGCACGGTCAACGGATGCATCAGCCACGCCACCAGCGGCGGATGGTCGAAATAACTGAGACCCAGACGCTGCGACCAGACCCAGTAATAGGCCTCGTCCGGCAGCAAGCCGATGGAGACCAGGGCGGCGATGTTGCCCAGCAGGATCAGGAGCAGCAGCAACAGCATCCAGACGGGAAAGGGGCGCGCGGCGCGCCGGGATTCAATAAACATGGCGATCCGGGTTCAGGCGGAAAGCGTGGGAGTATACCAGCGAACAGTGACAAGAAACCGTAAGGACGTAGGAGGCGCCGCACCGTTTTTGCTAAGATGCGCCGATGCCTAGCCCGCGCCTCACACGACGCCTCACTGCCGCCCTGCTGGCCGCCCTGCTGCTGCCGACCGGCGCCGCCAGCGCGGCGGACTACCGGCCCCAACCGTTCCACGCGCGCTACTCGGTGCAGTACAACGGCTTCAAGATCGGCGAGATCGAGCGCACCCTGCATGTCGACCCCAACGGCAACTATGTGCTGGAGAACTTCATGTATCCCACCGGGCTGGTGGCGCTGTTCAAGCAGGACCGCGTACTCGAACGCAGCACCTGGCGCTACGACGGCGCCGAGGCCGTGCCGCTGCGGTATTACGCCCACGACACCGGACGCGCCAAGGACGCCACCGAACAGCTCGACTTCGACTGGCCGCACCACCGGGTCGCCTCACTGCGCAACGGCAAGACCACCGAAGTGCCGCTGCCGCCGGAACTGGCCGACGCGAAGGAAGACGGCGACAAACTCTTCTCGAG
>OFHH01000072.1_pt1 | contig 15445 bp, 13 predicted proteins | sample 1521961 | NCBI WGS metagenome assembly OFHH01 (sample SAMEA2468439, study PRJEB22500) | soil metagenome | biome: Glassland; feature: Farmland; material: Clay | place: Australia | collected 2013-01-31 | depth 0.55 m | reverse complement strand
TGCACGGCGTAGACCTTGCCAGCGTGGTAGGTGGGGTTCTTCCCGAAGGCCGCCTCTACGCTCTTGGGCCGGTGGATCGGGATGAGCCCGCTGGGAGTATTGCCGCGGCCGACGAAGCCCTCTTCCCCGAATTCCAGGCAGGAGCCGCTGCCAAGCAGGTAGTGCTTCTTGCCCCGGTAGGGGTTCGTGTCGCCGCTGTTGAGCGTGAGCTGGTACTCCAGCGCACCATCGAGTTCCCGGGCTGCCACCCTGTCGAGTTCCGCATGCACCTGTCGCAGGATGGCATGGTAGGTGTCCGCATCGGGGGCGGCGAGTGGGTGCACGGCGACGTTGACCGTGACGTCGACGCGGCGTGCATGACGGACAGCCATGACTTTGATGTCCTGCCCTAGGCGGAGATCGGCCGGACCGCTGGCTTGCTGGTTGAGGTGGCGTTCCAGGGCCAGGGTCAGCCGCTCGGCCGGGGTGTGCGGCCACCATGCCGTTACTGCCACCGTGTCACTGGCGGTCGGGCAGGTAAGTTCGGGCAGATCGGCCAGATCACGGGGATGGAACCAGATCGGGTAGCGGGAGCGGTCGCTGGTCAGGTGCTCGATGCGCAGCCAGCGGGCCTGGTCGAAGTTCGGCAGGACGGTGGTCAGGTAGCTGCGCGCGACGTCCTCGAACAGGCCCCGGTGGTCGATCGCCTGGTCGCCGAAGGAGGTGGACACCCGGCCCCCGATCATCAAGGTCACCGGGGCGATCATCTCGAAGACGCCGGGGCCGGTGTGGGCGTGGCCGCCGCGCAGGTAGAGCTTGTCGAGATTGTGGTGTAAGACCGCGCCGAATGTCTGCTGGCAGTGGCGCGAGTAGGCCACCGACATGCGTTCGGCGAGAGCATCGGCGAGGGTGTCTGGATGCCCGATGCCTTTTCTCTCGACGATCTCCAGCGGGAGGTCGTCTGGGCTTGGCTGCGAGCTGACCGTGATGGCGGCGGTCATGGCTGGATCTGCGTTCCGGTGCGCGGGCGTGACTCAGGCTGGGCCGCTGAGAGTGAGGTCATAGTCGGTGCCGGGCAGCTCCGCCCCTATCAGGAGCTTTGACAGTTCAGCGTGATCGTCGGGGGTGTACGGAACGCCGCGGGCGATGACGACAGGGTGGGCTGCTGCGGTCTGGCCCATGAGGATGGAGGCCGCGGAGGCGATTTCATCGACCCGGTTCATTACGGGCTTACTGGGTTTTCCGAACAGGTCGGCTTCACCATCAGGTTCTTCGAGATGGCGGATGCCGGCGATGCCGATCGCGGCGCCGAATGCGCCTTCGCGGGAGGGGCTGCCGAAGGAGTCGGACACGATTACGGCGACCGTCGCGCCGGTCAGTTCGCCGATGCCCGCCCGGAGGTAGCGGGCAGAGGCGTCGGGGTCTTTGGGCAGCAGCACGGCGTAGCCGTCGCCGGGCGGCCCGGCGTTGGAGGTGTCAACGCCGGCGCCGGTACCCTGGAAGCCCAGCCGGTGGATGGTGACGATGTGGCGGCCTTTGATGCCGAGGATTGCCGCCGACTCGTCCAGATACAGCTGGCACAGCCGGGCGTCGCGGCCGGTCAGCTCAGCGAGCCGCTGGGCACGGGTGCTGGGTGTGATGTCGCTCAGGCGTACCAGGCGGCCCTCGGCTTTGGAGACGATCTTCTGAGCGGCGATGATCACGTCGCCGTCGGCCAGGGTCAGCCCGTCCGCTTCAGCGCATTTCGCGATGATGGCCGCGAGATTGTCGCCGGGCTGGATCAGCGGGATCCCCGGCAGCGCGCGGAAAGTCATGTCCCAGGTGGTCATCAGGAAAATACCTCACATCCAGTAAGAATTGTCGCAGGCCGGTCAGGGCCAGCAATGATCTGGCGGACGAACCGGGCGCCCGCCTCATTGCCACGGCGCCCTTTGACCCGCTGTTTTCGCCGTGCGTAGGTCAGCGCCAGGTGCAAAGTCTGCCGCAGCGCAGTTGGGTCCCGCCAATCGGGCAGCGTGAAGATGTTCGGGAGATGAGCGACGGCTCGCGCATTGCTTGCTTGCTCACCTCCCCGATGCGGGTCGGCTGTGATGGGGATCAGGATGGCCGGGATGCCGCAGTAGGCGGCCTCGGCCGCGGTGTTGCGGCCCGCACGGGCGATCATCAGCTCGTGATGGGGATACAGGTCGGTCAGCTCGACCGGCCCGGGCATGATGTCCAGCCATCCCGTCGGGCGGTGCCCATAGCGCCCCGGCACGTTTGCATCGGCGCCCAGCACAACGGTGGCGTGGGCGATAAGGCCGCTCACAGCGGCTTCTGCAAGAGCGTCGAGCATGCAGGCCAGCGCAGCATCTGTTGCTGCCCGCAGTCTGGGGTGGGCGTGCACCGATCCGCCGCCTGTCGAAACCAGCACTCGTGGCGGCCCGGCAGCAGGCTGGTGCCCAACGGGAAAGTCTTTGATGATCGCCGGCACTTCCAGGCACGGTGTGCTGGGGACCAGCCCAGACCGGCGTGCAGGGCTGGTACTGGTCAGACTGGAGATCAGCACGGCGTCGGCGTACGCGAGGAGCAGCCGGTTCACCCGCCGGAACGTGTTCGGCTGCCCGGTCAGATCATGCGGATTGGCCAGGTAGATCACTGGCAGGTCCAGATGAGCCAGTGCTACCGGGAGGAGGAACTCGCCGTCAATCAGGACCAGGTCCCACGCTGTGTTCTCGGCTAGCTCCACGATCCGGACGGCCTGGGGTGAGACCGGATCGATGAACAGCCCATCAGGTGCACCGATGTCCATGACCTCTTTACCAAGAGCGCGCAGATACTGCGTTCCCACTTCGTAGGAGACGAACTGAACAGCTGCCGGAGAGCCGTCGCCGAGTGCCTGGGTCAGTGCGAGCGAGGGGACGACCCGGCCCAGCCCCGGGGCGCCACGGCTGACTGCCAGTACTCTCACAAGCCCGCCAGCCTGGCCCGGGACTGTGAAGCAACGCGGTGGGCGACAGTGACGAAGCCCGCAGCCTGGCGAGGGAGGGTGAGGCCGGTCTTCTCTTTGAGGACGTCGACGACCAGACGCTGATCGTGACTCAATTCACCATCGGGCCGTTGCCAGAGCTGGGCCAGGTCGGGCATGGAGCCTCCGACCGACAGCCAGCACAAGGCCGCGTAGTCGGACAGATTCCAGCACGCCAGATGTTCCGTCTCGATGTGGCGGCGGAACTGGCCGTGGAGGACTTTCATCTGCGGCTGGGTAAGCGTCGCAGTTGCGAAGTATTCGTGTGCCGGGTCGTAGAAATTGATGTGCTGGCGGATTCGCCATGCCGGGTCGAGGATACGGATTCCGAACTTCTCTGGCCGCCGCTCGAATGTAGAACCGGGGGTGAGGAAGAAGGGGCTGCCGCCGACAGAATCGAACCGGATAGGCGCCAGGCCCGCGAGGGTCTGCTCAACGGTCCGGCGCGTCTCACCGGGCAGGCCGATGATGAAGTTGCCGTGAACAAAGATCCCGTGCTCATGAAGCAGGTCGACCGCCTGGCTGACCTCACCGGGATGTTTAGTGTGGTGCTTGCCGACGCGAACCCCCTCGGCCAGGCTTTCGATGCCCAGGAAGAGCGCCCGGCAGCCAGCTCGCGCCATACGGGAAGCGAGCACGGGCGTGATGTCGTGGGGGTAGGCGTACGCAGCCCATTCGATGGGCAGGTCCGCGGCGATCATCGCGTCGAGCAGCTGGTCCAGATCGGTCCCGAGGCTGCTCATGCTGGAGTCCACGAACCGGACCCACACCTGGCCGTAGCGGTCCGCGAGCCCACGCAGGGTGGCCATGGTCCGCTGAACCGGGTCGACGGCCACGCCTCGCCGCAGCACCGGATCAGTGCAGAACGGGCAGTGCTGGCGGCAGCCACGGGAGAACTCCACAGGGAAGACCGGGAAATAGCGGTGCTCAGGCCAGATCGTGTAGTCGGGAACAAGCTCGTCCATCCGTGCGGTGCCGGTGCCGCTGCCAACGATCCTGGCGGCCGGGACGCCGCCGCCGCGCATGACGCCGGTGATCGCGGCCATGGCCTGCGGCAAGCAGTCACCTACTCCCACCAGGTCAAAGGCATCGGTCAGCGCGAAAACGTCGTGTCTCAGCAGGGTCACGTGCGGCCCACCGACGACCGTTACCCGGCCTGCTTGCCTGGCCGCCGCAGCGAGTTCCATGCCACACGCGAAGTCGTCAATGTAGAGACTGAACGCGGCTACGGCCGATTCCTGCTGCAGCGCGGTGCCGAAGTCATCGAAGGTGAGATCGGCAAGGAGTGGTTCCAGGCCACTGGACCGCGCATGGGTCGCGAGCATGGTCAGGCCGAGGTTCCGGTAGAACGCGCCGAGCCCGCGGGACGGCTGCGGCCGGACAATCAGAACACTCCGATGGTTCTTCACCGCGTCCTCCCAGTCCCGGCCTCCGTGACCGTCGGCACGCCTGTGGTGAAGAGCAATGACAGATGGTCTGCGACCACAGCGGACGGGCCGGCGACATACCGGGACCGGGCCAGCAGTCGCTCCAGCGTGGCAGTACGTGCGCGGTGCGCCCCTTCGTCATCGAACGCCGGAAGATAAGGACCGAAGCGCCCATCGGGCAGCAACCACGGCGTCGAGGAGCCCCGTACGTAACGCAGCGAGTTCTCATGCAGGTTCAGCCTGTGCACAGTTGTGTCTCCAGGCTCATCGACAAGCGCCTCATAACCGTCATCGACGTGGACGAAGACCAGCGCGCTCACCCGGGCTGGCTGGTCGCTCACCTCAATGCCCAGCTGATCAGGCCGGACATCACGCTTGGCCCGCCAAGGGTCGCGGACACCCGCGGGAAACAGTGCCAGCAATTCCGGCATGACCGTCCTCACGGAGGCATAACGCAGCCGCACGTGACGAGTCCCTGCCACGACCTCGGGCACATCTTTCGCGCTTCCGACGACCACCAGGTCATTGCCGGCGAGCGCGGCACGGTAGTCCCGGCTCCCCGCCACCCACCACTGGGCCACAGCCGGCACCCTGCACCCTGGCACCCACCTGCGCACACCCAACGGCACCCCCGCCACCGTCACCGGCGGCCACACCCCCACAACCCACACCGGCTGGATGTGGGACCTCACCATCCCCCACAACCACGACTTCTACATCCAAGCAGCCACCACCGCTATCCTCGTCCACAACTGCGATCCGGTGTATCGTGTGCTGCGTCCCGATGAGGATCCAAGTGCCGGGCTTTTCCCAAAGAATCCCAAGGCGAATTGGAGCATTGATCAGGCTCTCCTGCCGTTCCCGTGATGGGGTGTTCGCGCTGATCCCCGGCGTGGCGTTCTAAACCGGGCACGCCGTCCCCGGTTAGCGTGCTGGCTTGTCAGAGTCAGTTACGCGATGTCACCGGGAGGCGGCGTGCGGAAGACCAAGCTATGGAAGAAACTGCTGGGTGTCGAGCATGTCGTGGTTGAGGATGCGGATATCGGGACCTTGCCGGACGGCGGCGAGATCGCGGTGGTCCGGCTGCGGCCTGATCACGGGCACCGGCTGCGCTGCCCGGAGTGCGGGAAGAAGTGCCGGTTTTATGACGCCGGTGAGGGGCGGCGCCGGTGGCGGGCGCTGGACCTGGGCGTGATGCGGTGCTTCCTGGAGGCGGGCGCGCCGCGGGTGAAGTGCCCGCGGCACGGGGTGCTGACCGCGGCGGTGCCGTGGGCCAGGCCAGGGGCGCGGTTCACCATGGCGTTCGAGGAGCACGCGGCGTGGTTGTGCGCGCAGATGCCGTGGACGAAGGCGGCGAGGCTGCTGCGGGTGACCTGGCGGACGCTGCAGTCCATCGTGGAGCGGGTGGTCACCGGCCTGCGCGGCGGGAAGGACCGGCTCGGCGGCGTGCGCCGGATCGGGATCGATGAGAAGTCCTGGCGCAAGGGGCACCGCTACATCACCGTCGTGACCGATCACGACGCAGGCCGGATCATCTGGGCCGCCGGGGGCAGGAACAAGGAAACCCTCGCGAAGTTCTTCGATGACCTCGGCGAAGAGCGCGCGGGGCTGCTGACGCACGTGTCGGCCGACGGCGCGGACTGGATCCACGACGTGGTCCGCGAGAAGGCGCCGCAGGCGCTGATCTGCCTGGACGCCTTCCACGTCGTCAAGTGGGCCGGGGAGAAGCTGGACGAGCTTCGCCGCCGCCTGGCCGGCGAGCTGCGCGCGGCCGGAAAGGCAGATGAGGCGGCATCGCTGGGCCAGGGCATGTGGGCGCTGCGCAAGAACCCCGCAGGGCTCAGCCCCGGCCAGCGGCAGTCGCTGGCGCAGATCGCCGCCGACAACAAGCAGCTGTACAAGGCCTACCTGATGAAAGAACAGCTCAGGGAAGTGTTCAAGGTCAAGGGCGGGTGCGGGAAGGCGCTGCTGGCCGGGCTGATCTCCTGGGCATCACACTCCCGCATCCCCGAGTTCACCGCCCTCGCAAAGACCCTGAAACGATTCCGGCAGCTGATATGGAACACCCTCGAACACGCCGTCAGCAACGCGTGGGCTTCATACTGCGCCTTTCGCTGGTGTTGATGTGCTGTTCTTGTGAGGTGACTGGTTCCCGGTGCCCGGGAGCCGTTCTTCCCTGGTGCCGGTGATTGTTGCACGGGGGTCTGACATTCGGGGGGGTCACTGGCTGGCCTGCGGTTTCGCGGTGGCTCGTGCCGCGGTGACCTGCTCGGGGGCGGGGGCTTGCTGATCGGCTCGGTAGAGGTGACGCCCGGTGCTGTCGGTGGTGACGGCGTCGATGAGGCCGAGCCGGTGCCACTTGTAGACGGTGGAGCGGACGACGCCGAGCCGGGCGGCGAGCTGCCCGCCGGTGAGGAGTTCCTCGTCACGGTGGCTGGCCGGGTGCGCGGCGGCGGCGATCTGCGCGGGGGCCGGGCGTTGCTGGCCGGCCCGGTAAAGAGGGAATCCGCGGTGGTCGGTTCCGGCGGCGTCGATGAGGCCGAGGTGGTGCCACCGGGTGATGGTGCCGGGGGTGACGCGGAGCTGGGTGCCGAGCTGGCGGGCGGACAGCTGCCCGGCGGCGGCGCGGTCGCGGGCGAGGCGGGCGGTGCCGGTGACCGGACGGGCCTGGCCGGGCGGGAACAGGCAGGTGCCGCGGCCGTCGATACGGCGGCCGGTGAGCAGTCCGGCCCGCTGCCATTTGGCGATGGTCTGGACGGTGACGCCGAGCCGGGCGGCGGTCTCGGCGGCGGTGAGGTACCCGGCGGCGCGCAGCCGCTCGCCGTGGCCGGGGATGCCGCGGGCGCGGCACACCGTGGCGACGCTGTGCGCGGTGTAGGGGCGTCCCCAGCCGCCGGTGATGCCGCGCTCGTTCAGGATGGCGGCGGTCTCGCCGAAGGGGTGCTCGTCGAGCAGGCCGCTGATCAGCGTGATCGTCTCTTCGGGGGTGGTGTGGGCTTCCCACGCGGTCAGCGGGCGGGGCACGGTCAGGGTGCGGTCCTGTCCTCCGGACAGCCGCACGTGCGCGTTGATCGTCTGCTCGTTCCTGGTGAGGGTGACGTCGGTGACGAGCAGCCGGATCAGCCTTTTGCGGTCCTTCATGCTGGTGGCGGGGTTGCGCCACAGGGCCGGCAGGTCGCCGGCGATGGCGCGGACCTGCGCGAGCTGCTCGCCGGACAGCGGCGCGGCGGCCTTGGTGCGGGCGCGCTGGTAGTCGTCTTCGGCGTCGTGCAGGTCGCGGAGCCTGTTGTTCCAGTCTGCTTCGAGGGCGTCGGCGACCAGCCGGTTGGCCGGGTCGACGGCCAGGTAACGCCGCTGGGCGGCGTCGGCGGCCTGCCGGGCTCGCTCGACGTGGCTGGCGCGCAGCGCGTCGGCCTGGGCGGCCTGGTCGCGCAGCCGGGCGGTCACCTCCAGCGCGGCCTCGACCGCGACCGGGGTGAGCGCGGCGAGCACCAGGCCGGCGACCGCTTCGTCGATGCCGGACCCGCAGATGTCCTGGCATGCCGGGGTCCCGGTGCTGATGCCCTCGCGCTGGCACGTGTAGTCGGGGACCAGGGTGCCGTCGCGCCGCTTGTGGTAGCTGACGGACATCCGGCGGCCGCACCTGCCGCAGATCACCAGGCCCTGCAGCAGCGCGGGTCCCTCGCGGGGCGGGCCGGCTGTGCGGTCGCCGCCGCGGGCGGCGGCGTTGGCGGCGAGCCGGGCCTGGTTGGCCTCGAACTGCTCCCAGGTGATGTAGCCGTCGTGCGCGGCCGGGATCAGCGTGGTCCATTCCTCGCGCGGCTTGACGGCTGTGCTGTTCTTCCCGCCGCCGGCCCGGTGCGCGCGGCGGCCGTAGCAGTAGGCGCCGGCATAGCGCGGGTTGTGCAGGATGAACAGCACCTGGTCATGACGCAGCGGCTTCCAGTACAGCTCCCCGGCTTTCGGCCCGCAGGCGTCGCGGGCGGGGAAGGTCAGGCCGGCGGCGGCGAACGCCTTGACCACGCCGCTGGCCGATCCGGTCGCCTCGAACTCCGTGAACAGCCGGCCGACCGCGGCGCGCACCGCCGAATCAGGGTCGAGTACGACGCTGCCGGCGGCGTCGTAGCACAACCCGGCCGGGAGCCGCACCGCGAGCTCGCCGCGGCCGGCCTTGGCCAGCAGCCCGCCGCGCATCCGGGCCTGCAGGTAATGCAGCTCGAATTCGCTGATCTGCCCTTTCATGCCCAGCAGCAGCCGGTCGTTGGGGTCGGCCGGGTCATACAGGCCGTCCTCGTCGCAGATCAGCGTGCCGTTGAGCGCGCAGATCTTGATCAGCTGCTGCCAGTCGGCGTTGTCGCGGGCCAGCCGGGAGCATTCCAGGCCGAGCACGATCCCCGCGCGGCCCAGCGACACCTCGGCGACCAGATGCTGGAACCCGGCCCGGTCCGCGGCCGACGCGCCGGACGAGCCCTGGTCGACGTCGATGACGTGGACCTGGGCGGACTGCCAGCCCAGCGCAACTGCACGGCCCTTGAGGTCGTACTGGCGGCGCCCGGACTCGGTGTTGTGGATGACCTGGTACATCGTGGACTGCCGGATATACAGGTAGGCGTCCCGGCGCAGGCGGCTGCTGGTGACCTTTCCGTTGTCGCTGCTCATCGTGTTCTCCTGTGGGGGGGGTTACTGCTTATACGGCGGCCATGGCCGCCAGCGTCATGTCCGCCAGGACAGCCACGGCAGGGACGGCCGACGGCGCCTGCGCGCCCGGCCTGGGCACGGCGGCCGGGACGGCGGGCAGGCTGGCACGAACCCGCAGCCAGCCCGCGACACCGCGGGCGCGGATCACCGCCGTCCCCGCGCCGCCTCGCCCGGCCAGCGCCGCGGACCGGGCCAGCTCGTAGTCCCGTTCCGCGCCCGGCTCCGGGCCGGCCCGGCCGGGATCAGCCGCCGCTTTTGGAGCGGGCCAGGACCCGCTGCACCGAGCGGGGATGGACCCGGATCCCGAGCTGCTGCTCCACCACGCCGGCCAGGTCTGCCGCGCTCAGTCCCGGGTCGGCGGCCTTCCGCTCGCGGATCCACGCGATGACCTCGGCGGTCAGCTTGTGACCGCCCTTCGGGCCCGGACGGCCCGGGACCAGGCCGGCCAGCCCGTCGGCGTCCAGCGCCGCGGCGGCCTGGTAGAACGACTGCCGCGACAGCCCGAACTCCGCGGCCGACGCGGTCACGCTCGCCTCGCCGGCGCGGTTCTTGCGGACCATCTCGTACTTGACCTGCGCCATGTCACGGGCGTCGAAGAACCCGCCGCCCGCGAACCGCTCGTCGCTGACGTCCTGCGGGCGCGGGTTCAGCGTCCGGGACTCACGCAACGCGGCCTCCTTGCGATCCGGCTGCCGCACGCTGTTCCGCTTCCCGCCCTCTGGCATCCCGCCATCTCCTCCCGCGCGACCCACGCTGTCAGGAAGATTCTGTCGCGACATCCCGTTGCCAGATGCGCGACACGTCGGCAAGAGGGCGAGAGAACTGCGAATATTCCACATTGCTGACCGGCACGCCCAGCCAGCGGCCCATGCCGCCACGAGAGCCAGCGTCATAATCTCGCTGACATTCATGACAGAATTTTCCTGACACCGGAGCCGGTCTCGCCCGGACCGGACTTCAGCCGGCTGACCAGCTCCGCCGCCGCCAGGAGATCCGCCGTCCGGAACGGCACACGCCCCCCGGCCACGACCACGAACGGATCCGGCGCCACCGCATCCGTCCACGCCGCAGGCAGCGACACCACACCGTCGCCCGGCACCCGGAAGAACACCCGGTCCACATCCCAGGTCTTCCGCCGCTGCACGAACTCGAACTCCCGGCCGCGCCACGGATGGAACGGGTGAACCACCCGGACCCGCGATACGGCCGCTTCACCGTCATGAAGAAGCGCACTCGACGGTGCGCTCGAACGGACGCGCCGAGGCCATCAACACCCAGCTCGCCGCCCTCACCGCACGGGCCAGAGGCTTCCACAGCGCCGAAGCGTTCATCGCGATGGCCGAACTCACCTGCGGCGGCCTATGCCCGGATCTGCCCGGACGATAACCAAAACCAGTGATCACGGAAAGAGCAGGAGAGCCACGCCACCCCCGCCGGAAAGCGCATGAAACCGGCGCCGGCCCTGCACCCGCATGACCAGATGACGGATGCACCTCCAGGGACAGGAGCGATGCCCAGCGAGGGCATTTAAGGAGATGAGTGGGGAGCCTAAGTCGCGCTATCACGTATGACAGGGACGAACGCGGGATCACCGTTCAAGGGCGCGAACCCTACGGTGACACAGGCCTCGTATTAGTCGCGGGAGTAACGACCCGCCAGGGAGGACGGGAAAGCCGTCCGCAGGGCGAAGGGGGCTAGGTGATGAGGATGTTCACGGACTGGAGGCATGCGTAATGCAGAGCGCCGAAACGGTCGTGGAGGTCCTGCGTGCACGCGGCAGGCGGGGCCTGCCGTGCGAGAGGCTGTACCGGCAGCTGTTCAACACTGAGCTGTTCCTGATGGCCTGGGGCCGCATCTACGCCAACGACGGCGCGATGACCCCCGGGATCAACGGGGAAACCGCGGACGGCATGTCACTGGCCAAGATCGGGCGGATCATCGATGCGCTGCGTCACGAGCGCTACCGGTTCCAGCCAGTCAAACGGGTTTACATCCCGAAGAAGAACGGCAGGAAAAGGCCGCTCGGCCTGCCGTCATGGTCCGATAAGCTGGTCGGCGAGGTGGTGCGCATCCTGCTGGAAGCGTACTATGAGCCCCGGTTTTCCGGACGGTCCCACGGTTTCCGTCCCGGACGAGGATGCCACACCGCGCTAACGGAAGTGGCGAACACCTGGAAAGGGACAACCTGGTTCATCGAGGGTGACATATCCGACTGTTTCGGGTCGCTTGACCATCAGGTCATGATATCCGTCCTGGCGGAGCACATTCACGATAACCGGTTCCTGCGGCTGATCAAGGGAATGCTCCGGGCCGGGTACCTGGAGGACTGGGTATGGAACGCGACGCTCTCGGGCGCTCCGCAAGGGGGCGTTGTCTCCCCTGTCCTGTCTAACATTTACCTGGACCGGCTGGACAAGTTCGCCGAGACAGTCCTCGTCCCGGAATATACCCGGGGCACCCGCAGGATAGCCAATCCCGCGGGAAGAAAGGTGGACGGCGCGATGGCCGCCGCCCGCGAGCGCGGGGACCGGGCGACGACCCGGAAGCTGCGTCAGCAGCGGCGCGGCCTGCCATACGGGGATCCTCGTGACCCCGGCTACCGCAGGCTCCGGTATATCCGGTACGCAGATGACCATCTCCTCGGGTTCACCGGCCCGAAGGCCGAAGCGGAGGAAATCAAGCAGCGCCTCGCCCGGTTCCTGCGCGACGAGCTCAAGCTGGAACTGTCGGCGGACAAGACGCTGATCACCCACGCCCGCACCCAGAAGGCGCGGTTCCTCGGCTATGACATCATCGCCCAGCACAGCGCGACCCGGCCCGCCGTCAACGGCGTGATCGGGCTGCGCGCGCCCCGGGACGTGATCACGGCCAGGCAAGCTCCCTACCTGGTCCACGGCAAACCGTGGTACCGGCCCGGGCTGCTGAACCTGGACGACCTCCAGATCGTCAGCACCTACGGCTCGGAGTACCGGGGGCTCGTCCAGTACTACCTGCTCGCCGGGAACGTTCATGAACTGGACCGGCTGCACCGCACGGCTCAGGTGTCGATGTTGAAGACCCTGGCCTGCAAGCACCGCTCGACGGTGACGAAGATGGCCCGCAAGCACAAAGCCACCATCGCCACCGACTACGGGCCGCGTGCCTGTTACGAGGCCCGCAAGGAGCGGCCGGGCAGGAAGCCGCTGGTCGCACGGTTCGGCGGCATCCCGCTCAAACGGCAGCGCAACGCGGTCATCGACGACCGCCTGCCCGCCCCGCCCATCCGCCGCAGGGAGCTGGTCACCCGGCTCTTGCGCGGCGAATGCGAATGGTGCGGCCAGCGGTCCTCGGTGGAAACCCACCAGGTCCGCAAGCTGGCCGACCTCACCTCGCCGGGGCAGCAGCCGCCCGCATGGGCGGCCCTGATGGCGAAAATGCGGCGCAAGACGCTCATCGTCTGCGCACCCTGCCACCAGGTCATCCACGGCGGGAAGCCAGCCGCGGCCTGCACGTAAAACATTGCTGGAGAGCCGGATGCACCGAAAGGTGCCCGTCCGGTTCGGACCGGGGGCCGTCCGGAAAAGGGCCTGCACCACAGGTACCTCGCCGGCGGCCTACCGGTGTTATTACCTGGCCGAGGCCGCCGGGCTGGAGGTCTGGCTGGTCAACGCCAGGGACGTCAAGCACCTGCCCGGCCGCCCGAAAACGGACAAGCTGGACTGCGTGTGGCTGTGCAAGCTGAACGAGCGCGGCATGCTGCGCCGCTCGTTCGTGCCCCCCGAGCCGGTCCGGGACCTGCGGGCGCTGACCCGGCTGCGGTCCCGGCTCGCCCAGGACCAGGCCCGCCACCAGGCCCGGATCGAGAAGATCCTGGAGGACGCGCTGCTGAAGATCCCGGCCGTGATCTCGGACCTGATGGGCCAGTCCGGCCGGCGGTTCCTGGCGGCGCTGGCCGCCGGCGAGCGTGACCCGGGGAAGCTGGCCGCTCCCGGCGACCGGCGGCTCAAGGCCTCCCCGCGGGACCTGGCGGAGGCGCTGACCGGCCGGTTCCGCGACGTCCACGCGCTGGAGACCGGCATCTTGCTGGACCTCATCGACGGCCTGACCGCCAAGATCACCGAACTGGACGCCGAGATCACCGCCCAGCTGGCCCGCGTGCCCGGAATCGCCCCGGCCTGCGCCGGATGCGGCGAGACCGGCGGCGGCCACGCCCCGTCCTGCCCCCGGGCGGGCAGCCCGGTACTGCCAGTGATCGAGCGGCCCGACGAGCTCACCGGCACCGGCGCCGGCGCCGCCCAGGTCATCGTGGCCGAACCCGGCACCGGCAAGACCACCTTCCCCACCCCCGGCCACGCCGCCGCCTGGGCGAAACTGACCACCCGCACCATCCAGTCCGGCGCCACCTCCAGGAACGGCCGGGCCGGCAAGGGCAGCCCCTACCTGCGGGCCGTGCTCGGCCGCGCCGCCATGACCGCCGCCAAAACCGACACCTACCTCGGCGAACGGTACCGCCGCATCGCCCGCCGCCGCGGCAAGCAGAAAGCGATCGCCGCGGTCTCCCGGACCATCTGCGAGATCGCCTGGATGATCATCACCGACCCGGACGTCCGGTTCAGCGAGCTCGGCCCCGACTACTACGCCCGGCTCGACGCCGGCCGCCAGACCCGCAACAAGATCCGCGACCTCGAACGGCTCAACCCCGGAATGAAAGTCACCCTCACCCCCGCCGCCCAAGCCGCCTGACCCGGCGCGCCGCAGCCGGCAGCACCCCCACCCCGGTGGCCCAGCGCCCACTCCGCGTTAGTTTCCGGTCAGGCTGAGCCGACGGTTTTACAGAGAGCACCCAGTGCAGCGATGGATGGTCGTTCACCTGCGGGAACGTCGCTCGGCAGGGGACCAGCCAGCCGCTCAACCACTACTCAGCCACGACGCGCCGCAACTCGCCGGCTGCGACCGGACTTCACCGGACTGATCATGCCTGGACTGGCTGCTGGATCACCGGCCACCCATGGTAGCGCTATGGAGCTACGTTGCGGTACAATGCACTGGTGAACGAGGGAGGTTGTTCGTGGCTGCAAGCACATCGTTTCGCATTAGCGACACCACCAAGGCCCGGCTGGCTTCACGGGCCGCCCGCGAGGGCATGACCGCGACCGCCCTGCTTGGCCAGCTCATCGTCGAGGGCATAGACCAGCTCGACTACCCAGGGATCATCTTCCGTGGCCCAGCACACGACCGGCGTGCCGCACTCGCCGCTGGCCCGGACGTCTGGGAAATTGTCACACGCCTTCAGGAGCTTGACGGGAGCGAGGAGCAGCGGATCAGCCTGCTAAGCGCCGAATCGGATCTGCACCCACGGCTCATCCGCATCGCTCTCGATTACGCCGCCGATCATGCAGACGAGGTACGGGTGCGGATCGACCGCAACCGGGCACTGGCGGAGCGGAGCCGCCGCACATCCGAGCAGCGTGAGGCTCTGCTGGCGTGAGCGCCTTTCTGATCGATGAGATGTTCCCCATAGCTGCCGCAGCGCTCCTGCGCGACACCTACGGTCACGACGCGGTTCACGTCGCCGAGGCCGGTCTTCGAGCCGCCGAAGACGCGCACGTGGCGGCGGTCGCCCGGGGGGAAGGCAGGGCCGTCGTCACCGAGAACGTCGTGGACTTCGCCGCCGAACGCGACGTCGTGCTCGTATTCGTGCTCAAGAAGAACCTGCCCGCGGGCGGTGGCCAGGCCGCCGCGCTCGCCAAGGTTCTCGACCGCTGGGCGCAGGAGCACCCCCACCCCTACCTCGGCCCTCACTGGCCATCAGCCTAGTCTTGTGAGATCGCGACCATTTCCAGCGCTATTCAGCCCCAAGGGCTCGTTGCCAATTGAGCAGATGGCCAGACCGGTAAGAAGCATCGAAGGCACTTCTTGTCAGGCTGCCCCCGTAGTAGCTACTGAGGCACCTAACCAGAGCCGATTCGGCCCACCGCACGTCCGCAGCCTCGGCCCCTGTTGAAAATAGGCCCCGGAACCGGCAACGCACAGCGAATCGGCCATGGCGGGTGTGATGTCGGCTACGACCGCCAGCGGGCAGGCGGGCAGGCCTGGCGGCGGCCGCTTCACATCGCGCTGGCCTGGAGCTTCGCGCTCGGCGTCGCGATCCACGTGCTCGCGGTGACCTTCTTCGCCGGCTACGTCGCCGGCGGCAAACCGATCACCTGGTGGCACCTTGCCGCGTGGGGGGCGGGCTGGTGAGCGAGCGCCTCGCCCTGATGATCGACCTCGAGCGCTGCACCGGCTGCAAGAGCTGCGAGGTCGCCTGCAAGCAGGAGCGACGGCTCGGGCCGGGGGCAAACCCCCACAACGG
>OFHH01000068.1_pt1 | contig 15810 bp, 24 predicted proteins | sample 1521961 | NCBI WGS metagenome assembly OFHH01 (sample SAMEA2468439, study PRJEB22500) | soil metagenome | biome: Glassland; feature: Farmland; material: Clay | place: Australia | collected 2013-01-31 | depth 0.55 m | reverse complement strand
GAACCATCATGCCGCCCAGCCGGGTCGCCGCCAGGGTGGCGTCGAAGGTGGCCAGGCCGACCCCGTCGCAGACCACGGCCGCCCCGCGCCCCCCGGCGACCGAGCCGGCTGAGCGCGGCGGCGGCATTGGCCGGGCTGCCGCCAGGGTGGACGGTGAGCTCGTCATGGCCGCCGCGAGCGACCACATCGACCAGCGACTCGCCGACGACAGTGATCATGTGATTGCCCCCATCCGGGACCGCGCTCTGCTCTTGTGGCGGGTCAGGTGTCCTGCCCGCATCGTCGATGTTGCGGGGGGTGAGTTCATCGGCACGGCTCCGGGCGGTGGCCCTGCTCACGGATGCACCGCAGGGACGGCGCAGACCATGCCGTTGCTGAAACCGGCCGGGCCGATGCCGAGTGCCAGGTTGAAGCGGCCGCGCATGTTTTCCAATGCGATGTGGTGCGTTAGCTCCACGAGCTGGCCGTCGTCGAGATGCTGGCGAAGCCTGTCGAACAGCTCGTCGGGGACGTCGACCGGGGTGCGGCTCATGCCCACGGCGTAGTCGAGGACCAGCTTGTCCAGCTCCGAGAACAGCGGGCTCGTCTGATAGTCGGGGAGGGCCAGGATCTCCTGGTCGGCCAAACCCCACTGGCGGGAGATGGCGGAGCCCATGTCGATGCAGTATTCGCAGTGGGTGAGGGTGGCCGCCTTCAGCTCGGCGAGGGCGTGGAGCCTCTTGTCCAGACGGTGCAGCTTGGCCGTCGCCTGTTCGAGCTTGGCGTAGCCCTTGAAGAGCACAGGCACGTGGGCGTACATCTCGAGGGGCTCGATCATCCGCTCCGTCTCCCGCCCGGTGAGCTTGGCGATGCTGCGCCGGGTGAAATGATAGGCGATCTTCATGTACAGCCCGGCTTGGGCGGACGAGACTCCTTTGATGCGGGCCATGTGACTCCTCCTTTCGCTGGCGATCTCTGAGCGACCTTCGACCTCATCATGTTCGCCCGGTCCGGCCAGCTGACCGGGCGTCCATGGATGCAGCCGGGGAACCCAGGCACGCACGGCGCGCCGGTAATCCCGGTACTCGGCCCCGAATTTGCGGGCCAGGGTGGGTTCCTCATAGAAGCGCACGGCGGCTGCGCCGATACACCAGGCCACCGCGGCGTACTCCAGGAGGCCTGACGAGCCGAACAGCAGCACCTGGCCCATCAGGATGGCCAGGAAGCTGACGTATATGGGATTGCGCACGTAGCGGTAGAACCCGCTGATCACCAGGCGCGGTGGCGACGCCAGCGGCACGGGGGTGCCGTCAGCCTTGGTGAAGTCGATAAACGACTGAACGAGCGGGACGAGGCCCGCGCAGATGAGCAGCCCTCCCGCTGCCTGCGCGACCGCCCAGTAGGGCAGGGGCCGGCGAAAGTGCCATTCGTTCAGCAGATACGGAAGCAAGCAGGCGAAGGTTCCCCCGACTGCCACGCCCCACGCAACGCTGACGACCGCTGCTGTTGACTTGCGCATCACCGCCTCCGGAGAGCTAAGCGCGGGCGATTTCGCCGCCCGCAAGGTGATCCACGTTCGGCTCGATGACCTGTGCCGTGGTGGCGAGCCCGTTGGCCACCGCTTTCGAGTTGCCGCCGCTTCGTGCCCATTCCTCGCGCATGCGCGGGAGGAATGGGCAGACCACAACGGCGGCCAAGAGCCCGATCATCTCGGCCGGCCCAGGTGCGGCCGAGACGGCCTGCTCGATCGGTGCGCGAGCGGGCTTTGCACGCCGGAGACGTGTGCCAGGGACTGCAGGGACCTCACCAGCCGGTCGGGGGTCGCGGCGTTGGCGGGGCTGTTGAGCGGACCCGACGAGCGCAGGGCCACGTCCGCGCCGGTCGGGCTCTGGGCAGCCCCCATCTGCGTGCCTCCTCCGCGTAGCACACTCTCAGTTTGAGAGTAATACTCTCAAACTGAGAGTAGTAGTCTCACAAGCATGGCTACCGGTGTCAAGCGCCGCCGCTCCCACGACGGCAAGGGCGGCCAGGCACGGACCCGCCTGGCTCGCGCCGCGGTCGTCCGGGCGGCCCGGGCCTTGTTCCTCGAACGCGGCTACGCCGGAACGACGATCGAGGCCATCAGCGGCCTGTCGGGCATCCCGCCTGCGACGGTGTACCGGCTGTTCTCGTCGAAACTCGGGATCCTCAAGGAACTGCTCGATATCTCAATAGCTGGTGACGACGAGGCCGTCACGTTGGAGGACCGGCCCTACGTCCGTGCGCTACTTGCTGACCGGGACCCCAGGAAGCAGCTATCGGGTTTCGCTGGCATCACCCGCGGCATCATGTCGAGGACCGAGCCTGTTCATCGGATCCTCGTTAGCGCGGCGGGCTCCGATCCTGACGCAGCTGCGCTGCTCGCCGAGCAGACGCGGCAAAGGCAACAGGGCCAAGCGCAGATCGCACGTTCCCTGGCTCGCGCCGGCGCTCTCCGGCCGAAGCTGCGAGAGCGCGACGCTGTGGACATCATCCACGCACTCATGTCCCCCGAGGTCTACCGGTTGCTCGTCTGTGACCGGGGCTGGTCCCCCGAGCGGTACGAACAATGGTTGAAGGACATCCTCATCGACCAGCTGCTTGCCCCGCCGGCGATCACGCCAGACCGGTTCCACCAATGAGAGCACGATCAGCCCGGCCAGGAACGGCCACGCCGGACGACCTCGTCTCAAGCTCCCCCGGGTACAGAGCCCAGACGTTCAATTCTCCTCCTGGCCCCGTTCGACGGCTATCTGACGCGCCGGGCAGACGGATGTCGCCGAACCTGAGGCCGACCAGCCGGCTCTGCAGCCGGGCCAGCAGCCGGACGGCGCTGCGTGTCCGCCAGTCGAGGTGACCTTCGGCGAGGCGTGCCTTTACACCGCTATGACCGGCATGCCGAGAGCGTTCCCTACAGAGTTCCGCCGCGATGTGGTGGCTGTTTCCCGACCGGTGCAGGGGAATCTGCTGGTGCAGAGCGATCACCCACATGCGCGGGCTACGTTCCCGCCAGCTGGGAGCTTTCCGCGCGCCGGGCGATCGCCCGCAACTGCGCCACCCCGTACGTCGCGTCGACCAGGCCCAGCGGCAGGGTCACGAGCCCGAAGGCGCGCGGGGAGTAGTTGGCCCGGGTACGCACCAGCAGCCGCGTCCGGTGGCCGGGGAGCTCGTTCAGTACCAGGGCCCAGGTGAAGTCGAAGTAGGTGCCGGCCTCGCGCAGCTGCTGCTCGGCCCGCTGCGGGGCCTGCGGATCGGTGATGTCGATCGGGCTGCCGCGCCGCGGATGACGGATGGAGCGGTAAACCACGGCGTGCTGCGGATCGACGCGCTGAACCCGGAAGTACGACGCGTAGTCCGGCCCATCGCAGATCAGGTCACCGACAGCGACATGCTGGTACTCCGCCAGCAGCCGGCTGGCGCTGGCGGGAAACGGGTGCTTCACGCCGAACACCCACCGGTTGGCGAACAGGTCCACCCACTGCGGCGTGTACCAGCCGCCACGCCCGTACCCCATCTGGGCCAGCCACGGCCACACCCGCTCCGGGGCCGCCTGCACGGTGACGCCGCGGGTCCATTCCACCATCGGGTGCGCAATGAACTCGTCCCCGGGCAGCGACCCGAACGCCTCCTCATCGCAGACGCCGGTGCGCACGCTGACACGCCGTGTCACCCCGGCGAGCACCCAGCCCGCCAGCGCCCAGCCGGCCACAGCAGCTACGGATACTGCCGGCGGCCAAGGGACCGGGCGCCCCCGTGCGACAAGCAAGCGTGATCTTCTGCCAATCCTGTACATCATGCGACCCATCCTCGCCGCACCCCCGAAACATCTCCCCTGGCACCCAGCCGGGAGGAACGGCCCACCCACCATCCTCACCTAGCGGCATGGGCCTGGTTAGCGGGGGGACCCTGGCCCTTCACCGCGGCCGCGGTGAAGGGCGTTGTGCTCGCAGCGTGCTGGGTCTGGGATCCGGGGCCCGGCGGTGAGCCCGGCGCGGTCATGCCGCCTTCGGCAGTTCCCCAGTTCCAGTGTCTGTGCGTGCTGACGGTGCTGGCCGGCCGCCCTTGCTACTCGCGGAGAGCAGGTACAGGATCCCGGTAATGACAGGCGCGAGACTCACTGCTGCGAGCGAGTTCGCGCCATGACCTCTTCCCAGGCTGTTCACGGCGAACGGGACGATGCCGACGACGAGCAGCAGCACCCCGGCCACCCCCGTCCGTTTCAGGCCGAGCACGGCGATCGCGGCGGCCAGGGCGAAGGTGAGGATGGCCTCGGTAGGCCCTTTGCCTCGTGGGCTCACCGTGAACCAGATGCTGATGCCGATCAGCGCCCCGGTCACGACGACGCAGACGGGAACCGCCCAGCCGGGCCGGTACCAGGCCAGGGCTGCGAGCACCGCCAGCGGCACGGCCCACGCGGCGACGAGCCCGGCCGCCTTCCAGCCGCCTGGGTCGGTGAAGGTTTCGCCGACGATGAAGATTCCGGCGATGAGGGTCGACAGGACCATCAGGGTGAATCCGGTCCACTTCAGGAAACGGGCGAGCATGTCATTCCTCCCCCTAGCGCGAATCCAGTCTCATTGCACCGCCGCCCTGGCTCCGGCAGCAGGGTACAAGGGCCTACCCCAGCGGGCACAACGCCCGTCCGCATCGCCGGTGAAGCTGCATGGCGTGATCTTCGGTTCTGTCTCCCGCCTTGCTGCCGCTGGACCTGCGGCCGGAATTCGTCTGCGGAGGTGCTCAACGTGACCGTCCTGGAGCACCGCTGGCCGGATACCGGCAGCCGGTCGGCGCGATCGGCGTGGATCGCCATGGCGCCGGCCCTCTGCCAGATTTGAAGAGGGCATCTTGCTGTGGCTTTCATTCCCGCGGCCATTCTGGGGTGAATTTGGAGCCCGCGAACGCGGGTCAGACCGGCACGCTGCCTTTGCCAGCTGTGTGGCGGGCTTGGAGAACGCGGTGATGGTGGAGGTCACCGTGCCGTCGCCGGCCAGCTGGATGATGAGGGCGGGAAAAGTCTGATGTGCGCGTGCTACTAATAAGTTCACGATTCACGGCTTGAGTATTAGTGCTCCAAACCCAGAAAGTCTGGCAGTAATGCTGGCCCATCGCGGATATTGGCGGGCAGAATTCCCCAGAACGGGAAAGTGCCGGGTATGCTACAATATGTCCGTCTTCACGGCAGGAAGTAAGCATGGATATTCGGCACAAACATATACTGTTTAGACTGGCAGACGTAATCATTAGCCTGGCGGCAATCTTTCTTTTGCTGGATGCGATGCTTGGGTTCACGAGACACCAGGAGATGCGTTCAGCGCAGCCGCAACCTGTTAGTCAAAATATTAACTCTTCCAATCTGTCTACATCGTGCATAGGCGGTTTCTCTAATGAGCGCACGATAGACGGCGTAACTCAGGTCGCATCACATGGAAAACCATTCAACGCCTATCAGATGACCCTCACCAATATAGGCGGCACTGTCGTAACGATCCATAGCGTGAACGTAGAGCTGGTCAATAGCCAGAACAAGGTCTTCGCACAGCACCATACTGACTTGGGCGATGGCGCTGGCATAACTCTGAATCTTGGCCAGTCGCGGCAGATCGTCGAAGCTTCCGGATTCAACCGTCCTGTAGCTTCGTGCGAGATCCTTAGTTGGCAATCCTGACTATAATGCTAGCCGTACATCTTCTGGAAACAGGGCCAGATAACAGCCCGACAGCCAACTTCCTGACCCCTGACGGCACTCCGCCGTGATCTGCGCGACCGGCCACGCCGAGGTGAGCAGCAGACCGGGTGGCTGCCTAATCGCCAGCGGGCCTGCGCTGGCCTTAGCCCCTATCCAGCGCGTGTTCTAGCGAACCGGTGTCATCGCTTTCTGATGACCTTTCTGCGGTAAGCGATGCTCGCGGCGCCGGCTAGCACGGCCGCTCCGCCGAGGGCGAAGAGCAGGGTGTCCTGGAATCCGGCCGTGCCTCCGCCGCCAGTGGCGGGGGGCACGGTGGGGAGCGGGCTGGCCGAGGGGCTCGGCGTCGCGGACGCCGGCGCAGTCTGCGTCACCGTTGGCGTCGCCGACGGCGATACCGCCCCGCTGGCCGATGGGCTGGCGCTCGCGCTCGCGGAGCCGGCAGCCGTGCTGCTAGCCGAGATAGCCGACGTTGGCGAGGTGGGTACTGCGGGTGAGAATGAAGTCGGTACCGCCGAGGGCGTGGACCCCGTGCAAGCCGAGACTGCCGCGGAAGCGAGTATGGTCATGGTGCAGCAGCCAATGAAGGCCAACCTCGCGCTGAGCCCCGTCCCCGCGATGGTTGTGCGCACCTTCATGGAGCCTCCTCATGCGTCCGGCAGGTGGCGGCCCCGTTTCCGGGTCCCGGCACGAGAAACCGGCTCCCGGAGGCGGAAACGCGACCCGGCCGCTGCCGCGCCGACCGAAGACAGATCCCCGGAAACGGCGACGGCCATAAAGGTAAGGCCCACGGACGGCACAGGCACACGATGGCCTGATCACCCTTAAATATCAGGCTACGGGAGCAGGGCGCACGGGGGAAGACGTAGGGAGGAACGACGGCATTGGCGGATGCTGAGTGGCGTCGTATAGCCGGGTTTCGTGTGGTCATGTCCTGGCCGCAATCAGCGCACGCCTGCCCGCCCAGTACGCCCGTGAACCTCCGTGCCCGCATTGCCGGACTGCTCGGCGTCCTTCTCATCATGGCCGGCGCCGTCGCTGTCGGCGTCGCGGTCGCTGCCCAGGTGCATGCACCGCAGCCCTCCCTGGCGGCCGCGGGCGCTACCGGGCCATCCCAAGGCAAGGCCCACGGGCCATCGCTGCGCCGCTCGCTGCCGGTGTCCGTCGATATCCCGGCTATTGGCGTCCACTCGAAACTGCTCCACCTGGGAATCAGCTCCGGCGGCACGATTCAGGTACCGTCGCTCAACACGCGGGCCAATGAGGCGGCATGGTACAGGTACTCAGCGACGCCCGGCCAGATCGGGATATCGGTCATCGAAGGTCATGTCGACAGCTATCAGGGCCCTGCCGTCTTCTTCCGTCTAGGAGCTCTCCACCCCGGGGACACCGTCGAGGTGACGCTCGCCGACGGGATCACCGCTGTTTTCCGCGTCACCGGCGTACGGCAGTACGCCAAATCCAATTTCCCGGCAAAAGTCATTTACGGCACACCAGGATACGCGGCCCTGCGCCTGATAACGTGCGGCGGCGTCTTCGACTATTCCACCAGGAATTACCTCAGCTCCATTGTTGTATTCGCGTCCCTCATCTCATCGCGGCCGCCCGGCCGGGCTGGCGGCTAACTCGCTGCAGCCAGGTGGACGCCCTTCCAGCCCCGGGAGCCTGGCGGCGCTTTCAGCGGCGGTCACCGCGGGAAGCCTCAGTGCCTGCGTGATCTGGTCATGCGGAAGGGGAACGGCCCGATCCGGCGCTGGCCCAGTGGAAAGATGAGCAGGCCGAGGACCTCCTGGCCGGGCTCGAGCCACCGCAACTCACCGCGCATCCAGTTCACCGGAGGCCCCACGGTCCTTGAGTAATCGACGATCACCGCGGGCTGGCCGTCGAGCATCGAAACCCCACGGCCCGCCGTGGTGCCGGCCGACTCGACGACGCCGCTGCCCCGGCGAACCCGGTTGTGCACATCCCCGGACTGCCCGATCTCCTTGCCGCACCAGCCCCGCAGTGGGCGGCCCCACCGCCGTGATGGCGGCACGTACAGTCCTGCTGACGGAGGTTCCCCCGACCCGTATCGAGGCACTATATGACCACGACCCGGGCTTCCCGCCGACGGCGAACTGGTGTGCGGGCAAACGCCGCCGTCCAGGTGCTGGGCGGCACCCTGCTGGCACTGGGGCGCGCCCCGCGCCTGTCCGCCCTGGCCCTGGCCGCTTCGCTGATCCCCACCACCCTGGCAGGACACGCGTACTGGACGATCGAGGACCCCGCCACCCGCAAACTGCAGCGCATCCAGTTCCACAAAAACATGGCCATGATCGGCGGGCTGCTACTCGCCGTCCTCGACCAGCCCCAGGCCCACCCATAACGGCACGCCACCACCAGCCCGGCAACAACGCCGAATCGGCATTCTTCGGATTATCTGTCTTGAGCGGACATCGAGCACTCAGCCCGGAGGGCCGCACGCTGGCCACGGCGACTTTAGCGGCACCAGCTACCTGTGTGGGATGCCAGCTGACCACCGCGCACTCCATCTGTCGGCTTCCTGTCGGCTTCGGTGTCCGGTGGCCATTGCCGGGGCGTGCGACGGCCGGCTCACCACCTCCTCAGCCGGGGCCGGGATGTCCATACCAGACAGGTGCTCACGAAGAGCCCGCCATAGGTAGGGGTCGCCACGCAGACCCCACGTCTCCGGCTCGGGGTCGAACAGGGCGGACACCTTCACGATCGCCGCATCATCGTGGGCCATACCGGCAGTCTCGCGCAACCGCCCTGTGAGCGAAGCGCAGGACAAGCCCCACCAGCCCGCTGCACAACCACCCGCCCAGCGTGGCACCCATGGGGGCCACTGTCGTCAAGCGGGCACATCGGCAGAATTGTCACCTGCCCGGCCGTCCCGCCCAGCCAGCTTCGAGCCGCCAGGCGGGATCTGTGCCGCCGCGAAGGTGTCTACCGGGCAGCGTCCGGTGAGAAACGGAGCATAAGCTCCCGGTACCTGCGGACCAGGCGGCCAGTTGCCTGCTCCGCATCTTGGTTGTTCGCGCACTGCCTTGACCCAAGCCAGCCTGCCTCGCCGAGCGGCTGGTCCAGCGGTCAGTGCATCCCCGCATGTCCAGGCAATACCAGCGGACATCGGCGCACGCGGTGCCCCCATCAGCCACCATCTGGCCAGCAGACAAGTGAATACCGCACATCCAGCAGTACTTGGCGACGGCCGGCTCTGCCGGCCCGGGGGTCAAACGCTGATGATCAGCCATGATCCGCTCCCCTCCCGGACCAGGCCGCGACCCCATGAACTACAGACGGGCAGCACCGGCTCGGCATCGCGGCTGGCCCAGCACCCGATCCTGGCAGTCTGGCACGCTGACGGCCGGCAGTCCATGCCTTGCAGGCAACCGATCCACCGCTCGCCCGGCAGGGCAGGCTGGTCTCATCAGGCTCCCGCCACTCCTGGCCGCAGCCCGCCGGCAGTCCTCGTTGTCTAGCGGCCACCGGTTACGGGCTGAAGCAGGGCTTCGATGGCGCCGGCGGCGCTGGCGGCGCCGGGAAGTCCGGCAAGCTGGTGCGCGGCTGTCTGGGCTGAGTCTGAGTAGCGGGGGTCTTCCAGCAGTGTCCTGATCGCATCGGCAACGAGCTTGGGTTCGAGTCGCCGGCCGGCGCCTCCCATTGTGGGAACCATGGCAAGTCCCGGTTCGTGCTGAGCGTCGCCGTCTTCGGTTTCTGGCACCAGGTAAGTGGCGGCGCCCAGGGCGGCTGCGCGGCGGGCGTTGCTCTCGCGCTCGCTGTAGGTGGGGATGATCAGCGCTGGTGTCCCTGCTGCGAGCGCGGTCAGGGTGGAACCGTGCCCGCCGTGGTGAACCATCGCGTCCGCTCGTCTGGCCAGGACCTGGCCGGGGGCGTGGTCGAGCGGCATGAAGTTGGCCGGCAGTGGACTTGGAAGCTCTTGGTTGCCGGCGCCGACGACAACGTCGGCATCGAGGTCTGCCAGGGCCTGGATGCAGGCATCGAGCACGATCGCCGAGTCGCACCAGATGGTCATCCCCGGCGCGTATCTGGGCTTTCCGCCATACAGGAAGATGAGCGGACGCCGGCCCGGCGGCGGAATGGCCGCCGGCAACGCCACTCGTCCGCGACTACGGCCATTTCCTGGCGCTTCTCGGCTGGTGCGACCATGAGTTCACCGCGCAGGAGATCGAGGATTGTGCATCGGTCCTGCGAGCCTGGAGCCCGGACATCGTGGTCGATTCCTTCGACGCCGGCTGGTGCGCTGCGGCACGGATCCTCAACGTCCCCCTGGTCGAGGTCCTGCAGGCCGACCTGCATCCCGACGGCCGCGGCTTCACCTGGTGGCTGCCGCCCAGCCCGGCGCCCAGCCCCGCCGGTGCATTCAACGCGGCGCTAGCCCGCGCTGGCCTGCCGCCGGTCGAAGAACGGAGCATCGAAACCGTCCATATCGAGCCTTCTGGGCGCTCGCTGGAGGATCGCGCCTCCAGGCCGATGGCGCGCCGATCGGCGGGTCCGGGACGCCAGGTGTTCCGTTGTTCGTGGCGGAGCGTCGTAGCAGCTCAGCAACGCCAAAGCCAGCCCGGCGCCAGGGCTTTAGTTGTTTCCGCTGGCAGGTGACCAGCTCAGTCCCCGGGCAGCCGCCGCGCGGTGCGGCATGCATGGCGAGGTCAAGCGATGGGCTTGAGCCCATGATCTGCGTGGTCGTGCTAGCCACGGCGTGCGTGCAGGAGGGCGGATCCGAGTTCGGTTCGGCGGTAGCGGACCTCGTGGCCATGCCGGGCGGTGCAGGCCAGACCTGCGTCGCGGAGCGCGAGCAGGTGCCGCGAGACACCTGCTGGGCTGAGCTCGGTGGCCGCGGCGAGCGCGGTCGTCGACAGGGGCTGGTCCAGGGCGGCCAGGATACGGGCGCGGGTGCGGCCGAGCAGTCGGCCGAGCGCGTCTGGCGGCGCTGTGGGTCTCTGCCAGAGCCCGGCGATGCCGGTGGCGGGGTAGATGACCGTCGGCAGCCACGGTTCCTCGACGATCGCGGCGACGTGCGGCCAGAGGTAGGCGCTGGGCATGAGCAGCAATCCGCGCTCGCCGACCTCAACGGTGCGCCCATTGCAGCCTGCGAGCGACAGGCCCTGGCTGGTCCAGCGGATCTTCGGGTGGAGCTCATCGAGAACACGGCGCAGGCCGTACCGCGCCAGCACGCGGGAGCGTTCGTCGATATCACGGTCGAGCAGCGTGCGGATGCGCACCCAAAACGGCGCCACCAGGCTGGCCCAGGCATCGTGGAGCCGGGCCGCGAGCTGGTCTCGTGCACGCTGTGGATCGGTAAGCAGACACGTGAGCAAGCGGCGATACTGCTCGTCATCCACGGTTTCGCGGCACCGCTCGAGCTCGCGTGCCACCTGCGCCGGCCCGGTCGCGCGGATCTCCGCAAGCTGGCCGGCCAGGCCCGGCCTGCAGGTCCGCGGCGGCGGAGTAGAGGAAGTCCGGCACATAGCCGCGGCGCGGCAGCACGGCCAGCAGCGGCGCCAGGTCGAGCCGGGCAGGCGCGAATCACTTGCAGATGGCGTCTTTGCCGCTGCTTACTGGATGTCATGCCAGGCGCAAGCGAGCAGACGCGGCGAGTGAAGATCGTCAATGCCAACTGGGCAGCCGGGCCGGACGGCGATCACGGCCGGTTCCAGATCATGATCGTGACCGAGGATGACCAGCAGCACCTGTTCGCCCCCAGCTCCGAAACCATGACAGCCCTGATCGCCTTGACCCAGGCGGACACCGTGCTGGCCTGGGATCCGGCCGACCGCACGCTGATCGCCGCCAACCTCGTCGGCACGATGCCCTGGACCGAGCGCGCCCAGCCCGGCCCGCCAGTTCGCTGACGCGCCCGCCCCCGGCCCCGGCATCATCGCGTCCGCTGCAGCCGGCCGGTGGGTGGTCCACTCATGCATTCTCCCGGGACCGCGAGACCCGGACTGCGCGTACCCGCAACTCGAACAGTGCGACCTGGCCAGCCCCACATGGCCGCCCGACCAGTCGTCAGTGCGGCGGCCGGTCCCGGCTGCTGGGAGCACTACGAACGCGGGATGTCAGCAAGCTGGCGGGTTGTTCTGGAAGCTTGGCTGGGCGAAGGAGGTGGCCGCGTCTGCGCCCGAGATAACGTTCCTGCTCAGCGGGAAGCAGGCCGCCGGGCACGCTGGCGAGCTGCAGGCCCTGCACGCTGAGCTCTACAGCGACCCGCCATATAGGCGCGATGATGACGCTCGTCGTGTTCGCGGGCCGGCTCAGGGTTCGGTGCCGCCAGCCGGGCTTCGTCTTGGCCGAGGCCCGCCATGGCGGCTACCTGGTCGGTCATGCGTCCGGGATGCCACTGCGCCCCTCGGCCTCCTGGTGGCGGAACCCGACCACCCCGCTGCCGGAGGAGGTCACCGCCGAGCATCCCGGCCCTGACATCTGGCAGCACGCCAGCGAGTGATCGATACCTGCTTCCGCGGAACGGCTGACATGGATGGCCACCGCCTGATGATCATGCTCCGTGAAACTTCCCTCTACCACGGCAGGCAATATCAGCCAAAAATTGCGGGCCTGCGTATTTCGGGTGTTCAGCACCGCGTGGTCGCGGTCCTTTCAGACTGCAGCCGCGAGCTGCCAGCATTACGACGCGGGACAGATCAGGTCCCATTTGCTGCCAGCGATGTCGAGGAACACGGCGACGCGGCCGTAGGGTTCCGTGCGCGGTGCCGTGAGGAACTGCACGCCCGCGGATGGCGATGAGGCCGAGATGCACCGCACCAGCATGGGAGCGACCTGCCCTGCGGCGTATCCCTGTTCCAGCGCTGCTGCCTCCCGCGCTCAAGCCACCCCTGGCGCCGCCCAGCGGTTAAGACCGGCCGGCTAGGCCGGGGTTGGCTGCGCCTCGGCGAGGCCGCCAGCGTAGAAATGACGGGCTCCATCGATCAGCTCGTCGAGCGGCGGCCACACGGCCCGTGCTCCAGGGACCTGAGCGTGTCCAGTACGCGAGCGGTCTCGCCGATACCGGCAACGGCTACCCGGCGCGGGCGTGCGGCACGAAGCGGCCCCAGGTATAGGTCCGGGCCGGTACCGCCCGGCTGCACACCAGCCATGACCAGGTAGTAGTCGGGCAGCTCGAACCGTTTGTCCCGCCAGGCCGCCAGCGCGGCCGCAGCGCACTCCTCGAACCCGGCTGCCCCGCCTGGGCCGGCCGTCACCTCCCACATCGCCCGCCACGCGGCCGCCACATCGGCCAGCGGGTCATCGGTCACGATCACGTAGGTCGATCGCCGCCGGGCCGCCTCCCGCATCGCCAGCGCGCCCGCCTCCCAGCCCGGCTGCGCCGCCGTGGGCTGCGCAGCCGGCTGGCGGGTCCCGCCAGCTGGAGCGCGGGCGACTGAGACGTTAGGAGAGCGGCCGAGCCCGGCAAGCAGTCCCTCGCTTACCTCGCCCACCAGGACAACCACAGTGGAAGACTCGCGCCGCATCAACCTGATCCTAAGACCCCACCCCGTTCGGAAATCTTCAGCCCTTACGGCCGCTGAGGTGGTCTTCTGCCCTGAGGCGCGGGACCCGGGCCGTAGTGTGGGCTGGGGTCCGGGGGTGGCTCGGCCGAAGGGCGGGTATCTGGGTGTGAGCCGGCCGCGCTGGCGCTGGAGTCGCTCCCCGCTGCCCTCCCGGGCGGTGGCCCGCCGGGCGTCGCTTGGAGGCGGGCGAAGAGGCGCCGATGATCCGGCGGGTTATGCCGGCATGGTGGCTGGGGTCCGAAGTCGTCAGGCGGCCCGCGCAATTCGGGCGAGGGATAGGACGACGATCGACGAGAGGAGCCAGCCGAGCAGGGCGGCCGTGTTGAGCCACCATTGCATGAATGTCCCGCCAGATGCGTGGGGGTCTGGGTACCAGGTTGACCTTTGATCGAGCGAGACGAGCGGGATGTCATGGTCGCCGACGACGGCCTGTCCGGACCACTGTCCGACCTGGTGACGGCCGTACTCGCCGTTGGTGAGGCACGGTGACGGCACCCGCCGGCGCCCCTGGGTTCGTCGGCGGCCAGGGAGCGTGAGACCTGGCCCGACGAAGATGCGCAGTGATCAGATCTGGCGCAGGTTGCCGAGGGGGGACAAACTAGGTGGGTGAGGCTTGAGGTCACCCGGATAGCCCAGGATGGGAACATCCGCCGCCGGATGCTTGAGACCACCGGCCGCCCCGACGCCGGGCGCTGGGAGAATCTCCTCGGCCAGGCGCCAGATACGCCGCCGCCCTACCGGGCAGCCCCCGGCGACATCGTGTACCAGATCAGTGTGGATGACCGGACTGTCATGGTCACTGAGGGCGACCTCACCGGGGCACTGCGGGAACTGGTGGTAGCGGTGCTGGCCGAGGGCGACGAGGTCTAGCCGTGGCGGGGCACGCTGCTGGGTAGCTCTACCAGGGAGAGCCATCATGCCACCGCCACAACGGGCTGGGCTGCTGGCGGTTGCGGTGACACACCGGGCGGGAGGTCCGGGTGCCCACCGGCAGCGGGGACTGGGTGGGTGCGTTCCTGGTGTGGTTCCGGCTGCCGCATCCGGCCATCGACTGGAACGGCAGCCAGGTCACCAGCGAAATCGCCTACGACGCGGCCGGCCACGTTATCGCCCGGCACGGCCCATTGGGGCTGACCAGGATGGAATCGCCGGGCTGTGATACCAGCGTCCTGCTTCGCCATTCGGGTGCTGATCAGGCAACGGGGGCCCCTCAGTGCTCGGAGGGGCCCCCGCTTGAGTTCTGATCGACGGTCAGCCTGAGCTGGGTGCTACGGCGATTTGCCCGTAGCGGTCATATTCTGCCGAAACTATCGAATTCTCCGTTTCGCACTCCGCCGAGAAATGCGTGCCATTCGCCCGGTGTAAATCGGAGAACCGGGCCCTCAGTGTCCTTGCTGTCGCGGACACCGATCCCGCCATCGGGCAGGCTTGCCACTTCGACGCAGTTGCTGTTGGAGAAACTGAGGGAGCTCTTGGTCCAGTGCGTACCTGAACCCGGGCCTCCCGGGCGCCGCCCGTTCGTTAGTCTTTCCACGTCCTTACCTCGCAGAATGTCGTGCCATTTATGGCTTAGAGTGTGACTACGTGGAGTACTCTATCAACTACACAGCGTACCTGGTGTGTGAAACTAGCGGATACCGTTGACATCTGGGGTCTCTGATCCTAGAGCAACTGAGGAGGAACTGGGCAAGGACGCGGCGGATCTCCCCGGGCGCCGTTTTCGCGCAGGTAGCAGCGCTGCGGCCGCACAGCGGGAGTGGTCAGGGAAGCCGCAGGCCAGTGCTGCGGATCGACGGTCTATGTCGGTTGCAGGTCAGCGTGGTCGGTTGCAGACCAGCGTGGTCCGTTGCAGGTCAGCATGGTCCGTTGCAGGTCAGCGTGGTCGGTTGCAGGTCAGCGTGCCTGCTGGGCACCTGACCAATGCGACCCTGCCGTCTCAAGGATGAGCGCTTTGGACGACGCTGGGTCGAGCGACGCGCCGACGAGCATCTGAAACGCGATCCTATGCAAGTAGGTCTCTTTCTCGCCTTCCAGGGAGAAGTCGTTTCTCAAATGCTCAGTGCTAACCACATCTTGCAGCATAGCGTCGTTATCTGGCCCAAAACGGAATATAACAAATGATTCCCCGAAGACCGTGTGCTGCGCGTCTAGGGGGAGGATCTGCAAGGTCAGGTTTGGCCGGTCGGCCAACTGCGCGAGCCGGCGAAGCTGCTCACGCATCACCAGTTCATCGCCCACCCGGCGCTTCAGGACCGACTCATCGAGCACGACCGACAGCTGAACCGCGCCAGATCGGATCGACATTCGAGCGCTGTCGGGCCGGCGCCGGCCGCCGGTGACGGCAGCAACGGGGGAAATTCGTGGCAGAGAAGACTGGAAACGCGCTCGACGGCAAGGTCGCGGTGGTCGCCGGCGCGGCGCGCAATATCGGGCGCGCGATCGCGCTGGCGCTCGCGGCGGAAGGCGCCGCCGTCGTGGTCAACGCGCGCAGCGACAAGGCGGCGGCCGACGCGGTGGCGAAGGACATCGCCGACGCGGGCGGCCGCGCGCTGGTTCATCTCGCCGATGTCAGCGACGAGGCCGCGGTGGCGGGCCTCACCG
>OFHH01000067.1_pt1 | contig 15860 bp, 11 predicted proteins | sample 1521961 | NCBI WGS metagenome assembly OFHH01 (sample SAMEA2468439, study PRJEB22500) | soil metagenome | biome: Glassland; feature: Farmland; material: Clay | place: Australia | collected 2013-01-31 | depth 0.55 m | reverse complement strand
GGCGTGGCAGGCGGGTCAGAGGAGCCCGGCGAGGTCCCCCCGGCCGTGGACGCCGAGCTTGCTGTAAACGTGGGCGAGGTGTGTCTGCACGGTCCGCGACGAAATGCCGAGCCGGGTGGCGATCTGGGCGTCCATCGAGCCGGCCGCCGCGAGTACCGCGACCTGACGTTCCCGGCCGGTGAGCGGGATCGCGCTGGCCGCCCCTGCCAGCCAGGGTGAGACGGCGCCTTCACATTGCCCGCGCAGCACCGTGGAGCGGTGACCGCTGGCCCGGGCTGACCGGACCCGGCCCGCCGCGGCATGGGCCAGTGCGGCGGCTTCCGCCGCCTCGGCGGCGTAGAGCAGCGCGCCGCAGCCCTCGAAGCGCCGGCTCACGTCATCCAGGGCGGTGGCGTCGGCGGCGGCGCAGCCCCCCCCAGGTGCGAGGTAGAGGCGGGCCGGGCTCCCGCCCACCCGGGAGGCGGGGTCACGTACCGGGGCCAGCACAGGACGTGCGCCGCCGTAGCGGGCCGCGCCGGGGCACGCTACGAGTGCCACATTCCACTGGTCACGGGCGGCGGCGACGCCGGCCGCCCACGCCGCACGGTCTGCCGCCTCGTCCACCCGCAGGCTGGCGGCAAGGATGGCAGCCTCAGCCAGTTCCCACTCGGGCTCGTAGACCTTCATCCGCGGCGTGCCGGGTGGGACCTCCAGCGCCGCCCGGGCCTCGGCCACACAGCCTGCCGCGGCAGCCGACCGTGCGGTCATTGACCGCAGGTGACGAAGGAACGTCTGGTCGAAGGGATTCAGTGCGCTCGCGGCCTGGCGGAACAGCCCGTTCGCCGTCCGCACCTGCCCCCGCAGCAGCGCGACCCGTCCCAGGCAGTAGTCGGCCCTGGGTCCGGCCCAGCCGTCATCGGCCGCCTCGGCAAGGGCCTGCATCTGCCGCGCCCAGGTGCCTGCCTGCCCCAGTTCCCCCGCTTCGGCCAGCGCACAGATCGACATCAGTTCGATCGAGGGCAGGCCGAACGGGACCGCGTCGCCGAGGAGCGAGACCGGATCGCCGCCGAACGCGACGACGCACCGCCGGCCTATCCCGGACGCACTGCCGACCGGCCCGGGCGGGACGGTGCACCGCTGTGGCGGCTGGTCCGCTTCGCCGACGACGTCGATGAGACGCGGGCCGCCGCGATCGAGGCGGCGCTGGAAGCCACCGGAATGCTGGATGCCTGGATCACACCGGACGGCCGCGAGGTCGCCGCCGGGGACAGCGACGGTTACCTGGTCCCCGGTGCGCCAGTGAGGCGGGATGGGGAGGTGGGCGGGGCCAGCCTGGCCGGCGTGCTGGCGCCCGAGGAGGGCACCCCGGTGCCCGCCGCGCGGGTCGGCGCCGTGCTGGCCTCCATCGCCCTGGACGGCGAACTGTTCTCCGCGGCCGCCGTGATCGGTGCCGACGGCCGCTACTCCCACGGGATCACCGCCGGTGCGCACCACAAGGACCACGCCGAGTACATCGGAGCGACCGCCCGGGCCCGCCGCCGGGCCGCACGCATCGCCGAGCGCGAGGCCCGGATCGCCGAACTGGAAGAGCTGCTGGCCGCTGCCGACCGGACAGCCGCCGGGCTGGCCGAAACGCTGGCCGCGTTCGCGCAGGCGCGCGCCGCGCTGCCCCGCACCACCGCGATCGCCGCCGCGCTGCGCGCGCACTCCCAGGCCGTCGGGGAGCTGCGCTCGGCCCGGGCGGGCGCTGACAGTGCCCAGTCCAGCTACGACGAGTCGGTGGCCGCCTGCACCGTCACCGAGCGGGCGCTGCGCCGTACTGCCATCGACCACGCCATCGAATGGGACCAGGCCGACCGGGTGGAGGCCGCCACCCGGCGGTTCGAGACCACCGCCCGGGACCTCACCGGCCGCCGCCGCGAGGAGACGCAGCAGCGCGGCGGCGTCGCCGGCGCCTGTGGCCGGCTGGAACGGGCCACCGGCGAGGAGCGCGCCTACGCCGAGACCGAACGGGAGGCCCGCCGGCGGCACACCGAGGAGGCCGCCAAGCTTGCGGCGCTACAGGGCACCGTCGGCAAGGAGGCCAACGAGGTGATAGCGCAGATCGAAGCGACCGAACGGCGCATAACCGCCGCCCAGTCGGCCGAGCATTCCGCCCGAAACGCCGAGGTCGAGGCCATCAGGGCCGCCAGCGCCGCGGCCGAGCGGGTCTCCAGCGGCAGGCGGGCACTCGACGTCGCCAGGCACGAGGAGCGGGCCACCGCGCGCGGTCTCGCGCCGTTCGCCGCCCGGGAGCTGCTGGACGTTCTGAAGTGCCCGCCGGGCCTGGCCTGGCCCGCGCAGGAGGCGGACTGGGCCGGTGACGACCTGCCGCAGCCGGTCGTCGGCGTGCACGAGGCGATCCTCGAGGTCACCCGCGACCTCACGCCGACGGAGACGTCACTGAAGATCTCCACCACCCGGCTCACCCGGGCGCTGGAGGATCTGCAGACCCAGCTGGCCGCGGCCGGCCAGGACTACCACCCGGAGTGGGACGGCGCCGACGGCGTCATCGTCGTCCGCATCGCCGATGAGCAGGGCCCGCTCCCGGTTGGCGCGTTCTCGGAGCGTATCGCGGCCGCCCGCCGCGACCAGCAGCTGCTGCTGACCGAGTCCGAGCAGCGCATCCTCGAAGACGCCCTGCTGGCCAGGCTCGCCCAGCAGATCCACGAGCGGACCGTGGACGCCAAGGACCTGATCGGCCGGATGAACACCGAGATGCGGTCACGGAAGATGTCCTCGGGCAAGACGGTCGGCGTGAGGTGGCTGCTGGCGGACGGGCTCGACGACGAACAGCGCGCGGTGTGCGGGCTGCTGGACGCCGACGCCTCCCGGCTCAATCCGGACTCCCTGGCCCGGATGCGCGGCCACTTCGCCGCGCAGATCAAGACCGCCCGTGCCCGGCATCGTGAACTCCCCTACCGGGAGCTGCTGGCCCAGGTACTGGACTACCGTCGCTGGCGGCAGTTCGTGTTCCAGATGGTCAGCCCCGAGGGCACCGAGGAGAAGCTGACCCGGGCGCGGCACAGCCGGCTGTCCGGCGGCGAGCAGTCGGTCTCATTGCACCTGCCGCTGTTTGCCGCCGCGCACGCGATGCTGAACTCGGCACATCAGCACGCACCGCGCCTGCTGGCCCTCGACGAGGCGTTCGCCGGGGTGGACGACACCGGCCGCGGCGAGCTGATGGGCCTGGCCGCACAGTTCGATCTGGACCTGTTCATGACAGGCTACGACCTGTGGGCGGCCCAGGCCGGCGTCCGCGCCGCCGCACACTACGACCTGGCGCACTCTCCCATCGAGCACACCGTCAGCGCACTGCTACTGGTGTGGGACGGAGCGCAGCTCCTCGCCGACGAGGCAGGCGACCTGTCCGCCGCGCTCGGTTCGCCCGGCACCCGGCGGACGATCACCGCTGCGGCGTGAGGCCACCGTGGCCGAGGACCTGACGGAGCTGCGCGGAGAGGGCTGGAAACGGCTGCTCGCCGCGGCCCGGCGCAGCCTGGCTGGACGCGGCCCCGCGCCAGCGGCACGGCACCCGTCTGCATGACGCTCTGGTCATCGTCGGCGGCTCGCTGCGCGACCGGCCCGCCGAACGGGAACGGGAACAACAGCAGCGCGCGGACACCATCGCGACGGCGGGTGCGTCCATGCCCGTCAGCGAGGCATGGTTCGGCTCCTGGTGGTCGGCGCTGGAGGACGGCGGGCCGATCGCCAGGCTGCTGCGCCGCGGCAGTGACCGGATGCTCGAACATGCGGTGAGGATCCTGGAACACCTGCACAGCCGCGGGCCGGGTAACCCGAGCCCGCTGCCGGTGCTCGCCGAGCAGGTCACCGGCGGCACCCGGGGCACTGCTCGCGCACAGGCTCATGTGCACGGGTTAAACATCGGTCACCTGACCGATGTTTCCGGCTGCAACTTGCAGCAGTATTTGTCGTGCAACCGGCGCAGAGTCAACGGCCAGCCCGGGATCGCCCGGGCTGGCCGCGCGCTGGGCCGGCGCCTGTCCCTGGCCCGCATGGCCGCTGGCCTGACGCTGCCCGCTCCACCTGACGCCAGAGCGTGCGCCAGACCCCGGCTCCCCCTCGCCCAAGGACTGTGATGAACGACGACCAGCACCACCGCGACCACGGCGATCTGCCTTCAGAACATCCGGTGAGCCGGCCAATGCCGGGCCTGGGCCCGCTGGAAAGCGCCATCATGCTCACCCTGTGGGACACCTCTGAACCGCTCAAAGTCACCGAGGTGACCAAACGTCTGGCCTACCCGCGCGATCTCGCCTACACCACGGTGATGACCGTGCTGACCATCCTCTGCCGTAAGGACCTGGCCCGCCGCCACCGCAACGGCCGCGCCTGGCTATACGCACCCACGCTCAGCCGGGATGACTACCTGACTCAGCGGGTACGCGACCTGGTCGCCCTCGCTCGCGACCCCGAAACAGTGATGCGCAACGCGCTAACCGAGCCGCAGTGCCAAAGCGCATAATGCGGCCCAGGATGATTTCGGCACCTGGCGTCTCCGCGAGTTCCATCTCCTGCCCGACCGCTACCTTCTGCGCGGCCGTCGGCGGGGGCGACGCCGCCGCCTACGATGGGCACACCTGGTCGGCGCCATCGCGCTCGGCGCCCACGCCCATGACCTGGTATCGGTCTCCTGCGCAGGGCCGTCGTTCTGCCAGGCCGTGGATTTCCCCGGTTGCGCTTTCGGCTACGACGGATCGGCTGGAGCACGGCGACGGTGTTCCGCACGGCGAGCGGCAACGTGAGGGCGGGCCGTCACCGGGCCTGGGTGAGCTGGCTCCGCCCACCCCGGCCGGTTCGTCCTCAGCCGGGCAGCGTGGAGGCAATGGTGGGGCGGGCCCGGACCGGGGAGACCGCGGTGATGCCCGACATGTTCGCGCCCTTGTCGATCAGCGCCGGCCCGGTCGGTCCCGCGGTCCGGGCGAAGTGCCGGGTGAGAAGCTCGTCGAACTCCTCGGTGCGAAGCGGCCGCGAGAAGTAGAACCCCTGCCCCACCTGGCATCCGAGCATCCTGAGCCCGGCGACCTGGTTCTCGGTTTCCACGCCCTCAGCCACCGCCGATATGCCCATGGCATCGGCCAGGTCGATGACGGCCCGGACGATCGCCGAGTCCACCTGGCTCTCGGCGACGCCCTGTACGAAGGTGCGGTCCACCTTTACTTCGTGCACCGGGAACTGCTTGAGGTACGCAAGTGAGGAGTGGCCGGTGCCGAAGTCGTCGATGGCCAGGCGTACGCCCAGCCGGTTGAGCTTCTTCATGACCTCGCGAGCGCCGGAAAGGTCTTCCATGACCATGGTCTCGGTGATCTCGAATATGAGCAGCTCCGAGGGCAGGCCGGCTGCATCGAGGGCCGCCCCCACCTGCGGCAAGAGCCCGCTCTCCTGGAACTGGCGGGGTGAGAGGTTGACGCTGATGGGCAGGTCCACGTCCAGCCGGTCCCGGATCGAGCGCACCTGCCGGCACGCTTCGTCCAGAACGTAACGGCCCAGCGGCAGTATCAGCCCCGTCTCCTCTGCCATCGGGATGAACCTCATGGGGCTGATCAAACCGTTCGTGGGGTGGCGCCACCGCACCAGCGCCTCTGCGCCCACGATGTGCTGCTCGTCAAGGGAGTAGAACGGCTGGTAATGCACCTCGAGTTCATCTCGCTCGAGCCCTTTGCGCAGATCGGCCTCGATCTGGAGCCGCTCGGAGGAGCGGGTTCCCATGGAAGCTTGGTCGAACACCTTGTAGATGCCGCTCCCGCCCTTGGCCTTGGCGTCGTACATCGCCACGTCGGCGTTGCGAAGCACGTCGTCGGCTGTCTTACCTGGCTCTGTGAGGGCGATGCCGACCGACACGCTGGCGACCAGCTCGTAGCCGTCGGGCAGCACCATGGGCTGTTCGACGGCGGCGCAGATGCGCCGCGCCGCAGCGACCGCCACCTCCACTCCAGCCACGTCCTCCAGCAGCACCACGAACTCGTCGCCGCCGAAGCGGGCAAGCAGGTCGTGACTTCGCACCACCCCCTTCATGCGCGCCCCGATCGCCACCAGGAACCCGTCGCCGGTCACGTGACCAAGGCTGTCGTTGATGCTCTTGAAGCGGTCCACATCGACGAAGATCAGAGCGTGGGTCTTGCAGTCCAGGGCTGACCGCCGCAGCGCCTGATCGAGGCGCTCCACCAGCAGCCGGCGGTTCGCCAGGCCGGTGAGGCTGTCGTAGCAGGCGTGATGGTGGAGTTCGTCTTCGAAGGCTTTGCGTTCGGTGATGTCACGAAAGGCGATCACCGCGCCTGACGGTGTGCCGTCACTCATGACCGCAGAGGCCGTATACGCAACCGGGATGGTGCCGCCGTTCTTGCCGCGGAACCGGGCGTCGTCCTCCCGGATGGTGCGGCCCGTGCGCATGGCTTCGCGGGCCGGTACGAGCAGGAAGTCGGGCGCCGTGAGGACACCATCGCTCACCGGGTCGTCGATCGTGATGTTGAGCGACGGCAGCTCGATCATGTCGGCCGCAGCCCGGTTGACGAAAGTCAGCTTCCCGTCTGCGTCTATGGCACAGACGCCTTCTCCGATATTGAGGGTGATCGAGGAGAGCCTCTCGCGCTCGACATGGACCTGCTGGTATAGCTCGGCATTGCTGAGCGCCCCGTTGCCCACGGCGGCCAGGGCCTTCAGCAGGCCCCGATCGGCGTCGTCGAAAGGCTCATCCCGGCGCCGGCCCGACGCCACCAGCCACTGCTGCTGATCGGCAACGGTCATAGGCGCCGCCAGCTGACCAGGACCCGGGTCATCAGGCGTCAGGGTGGCCTCCGGGCTACGAAGCAGCCACCGTACCGACCCCAGGATCGTCTCGAGCACCGCCTGCTGCCGCAGCCCGCGGTTTGCCTCCAAGGTGACCTCGTACAACCCCTCCATCCGGGCGCGGTCGTACAGCGCCGCGAACCGGGCACTGATGAGCCGACGCTCCACGACCAGTCCCGGGATTGCCAACGCCACCGCCCACAGATGAGCCTGTATCGCCAATGCCAAAACCACGCCAACCAATGCTCCTGCGCCAGCAAGTGTCACCTGGATCGGAAGATCGTTGGTGAACTCTCCCCAGGCCGTGCCCATCGAGACCACAACGCCGGCCACGAGAAACGTATTGATGACGAAGTACACTCCCACCCCGAGCGTGATGGCTGCAGTCTGACCTGCGGTGAGGGAATTCGAGGGAGCAGCGATACTGCGGCTCACAGCCAGTCCCAGACCCGCCGCTATCAGAACTTGCCCAGCATTGAAGGCCGACTTGACAAGAGGGCGCCGGCGGGCCGCCTGAGCCAAGACGGTCGCCAGAGCAAAGGTCCCCAAAGTGACCAGCGGTGGCACGAGGAGGGCGAGGATCACAAAGAAACCCTCGTCCATATTGAAGGCCCCAGATTCGCCTCCCCGGTACACCACGACCGGCCACACCCAGCTCCCCAGGACAAGAACGCCCATCGTAGCTGCGACGATCCATTGGCTCTCGTCGACGTGCCCCGAGCCCGATTGCCTCCATACGGCGACGAATAGGGTAAACGCACCACCCACGACCGAAGCCGCGACGACGGCCCAGGTAGCACGCGGGACCTTCATAGCTTGACTACCGCATCAGGCACGTGTCAGCTCCATGCTGAGCTGTTCCAGGCGGAGCCACTCCAGGCAGAGCCGTCCCAGGCGGAGCCACTCCAGGCAGAGCCGTTCCAGGCCCAGCCACTCCAGTCCCCGCTGTTCCACGTTGCGCCGTTCCAGGCCCAGCCGTTCCAGTCCCCGCCGTTCCAGGCCCAGCCGTTCCAGTCCCCGCCGTTCCACGCCCAGCCGTTCCACGCCCAGCCATCGGATGGCGTCTGATTCCAGGAGGTCCCCGACCACAGGTTCGTGTTCCATGTGTCGACGGGGCGGGTGGGCGACAGCGAGACGGTGGTGCCAGGCGAGGCCGGGGTCAGGTTGGCGGCCGACTGGTTGAAGTTCATCGGGCCCGCGGTAGCCGCGGCGTAGGCGTTGAGGGCCCCGTGGCCGTCGACGAAGGGGTTGCCGACCGGACCAGGGCTGGTATTGCCGAGCAGGCGGGCCTTTATCTGGTTGGGGGTGAGACCCGGGTTGTCGGCCAGGACCAACGCTGCCGCCCCACTGGTGATAGCCGCGCTGAACGAGGTACCCGAGCCGACGAAGTTCGCCGAGCCGACCCGGGCGGAGGGGTAGTTGTTGTAGATCGTCGAGCCCGGCGCGGCCAGGCTCACAACAGACCGGCCCGAGGTGACCAGGTCAGGCGTGACCCAGCCGTCGGGCGGGGTGGGCGCGGCGCTGCCGGAGTCGCTCAGCCCGTCGTCGGGGAGCGACCCCGTGGCCAGGTCGCCCAGGGCGCCCGCCGTGATCACCAGCGGGTCGTCGCCGGGGGAAAGGATGGTGCCGTTGAACGGCCCGGCGTTGCCTGCCGAGGCCACCACCGCGATACCCGAGTTCCACACCGCCTCTACCGCCTGGTCCAAGGGGTTGTTGACCGTGGACTGGCTGGGCTGGAACCCCAGGGAGATGTTGAGGACCTCGATGCCGTAGATGCTCTGGTGATCCGCCGCCCACTGCAGGCCCGAGATCAAAGTCCCCAAGTGGGTCGTGCCGTCCGCCCCCGCGACCTTGATCGACACCAGCTTGGCGCCAGGCGCTTCGCCTGAGTACTGCCCGTTCGACGAGGCCCCGTCGCCGGCGATCAGACCGGCCACGAAGGTGCCATGCCCGTAGCTGTCCTGGTACGGGTTGTTCTCGTTCGTCAGGTCCACCCCACCGACCAGGCGCCCGGAGAAGTCGGGCAGGTTGTCGATCCCCGTGTCCAGCACGGCCACGGTGACCCCCTGGCCGGTGTCGCCACCCGATGCCAACTGCGTAGACCCGGTCTCCTGCAAGAACGCATCCGAGGGCGTGTGGGGCCCGGTCGACACCGTTGTGGACTGCACACTCACCGAAACATCTGGAGTCACAGTGATACCCGGCAATGCCGCCAGCACCGGCTCCTCAGCCGTGAGGATCAAAGCGTCGACCCCGTTGATGAGGTGGTACTGCGTCAGAACGGTGCCGCCGACCTCCTCCACCGCCGCGGCCGGGCTCAGCAGCCCGGTCGCGGTGACAATGACCGTCTCGCTCACGCTCGCCGACGCCGCCGGGACGCCAGCCATCGACGTGCCCGCTAATGCGGCGACTACCGCTGCACCCGCAGCGGCGATCCGCCCCTTCTTCCACCAGACGAGCCGTGCCCGATAGCCGACGCCTGCGCCGGATGAACCAGCGTGCCGCATCTGGCAACCCCTCCCCTTGGGCGCCTTGGAGAATCTACCGTACGCTGAAATTCCCAGCATCAACCCGCCTTTGGGGAATAAACGACTGATTCCATCGGTGCTAGTTACGAAGCAAAGTAGTAGATAGCATTGAGGGCGGGATCCGCTGAAAGTGCGGTGAATGCTTAACAGGGCGGGATCGCGGTGGGCCGAGAACCTGCCAGGATCGTACGTGTACACAATTCTGGGTACACTGAGGGCATGGATGACGGCCAGAACCACCTGAGCGTGCGGGATGCCCGCGCGCACTTCGCCGAACTCATCACGCGAGCCCAGGGCGGAACGCCCACCATCATCACCCGCAACGGCCAGCCCGCCGCCGCTGTCGTGCCCATCGAGGACTTCAACGCCCTCGAAGACGCGATCGACCGGTATTTCGCCAGGGAAGCCGACCGCGACCTAGCGGAAAATCCCGACACGCCGACCTACAGCATGTCCGAGGTCGTGGCCGCGATCTTTGAGGAGGAGCCGGGCAAGGGCGTCGCGTGAAGTACGCGTTCCGGTGGCGGGAGCGTGCGGTCAGGCAACTGCGGGCCATTCCCCAGCCAGCCGCGCTGACGATCTTGCGGGCACTGGCCCTGCTCGGCGACGATCCACGCCGCCCGGACGCCAACGTCAAGAAGCTCGCCGGGTACGAAGACCGCTACCGGCTGCGCGCTGGCGATTACCGGGTCATCTACGACGTCATGGACGAGCAGCTCGTCATCCTGGTCGTGGGGGTGGGCCACCGCCGGGAGATCTGCCGGGCAATGTCCTGACGGGCGTAATGCCAGGCGGGACCAGCACTTCTCCTGCTCACCGATCCCGGGAGCATGCTTCAGCCCTTCCGTGGCGATCCGCCCAAGATGATGGAGCGCTATTACGACGCCCACCTCTATGTCAGCAACTGGGGCACTCACCAGGTGATGCTCCGCCTGCCCCACGCACTGCTCAGCCTGGAGGCCGCCGGGCAGTACTGCATCGACCCCCACGTGGCCGCCTGGGCCTGCGGAGAACATCTCATCCTCAACATGACCAGTGAAGATGAAAGCGGGGACTGGGCCGAAGGCGCCGAGGATTCCCTGCCGGCCATGGTGGGCGTCCGCGCCGAACTCGCCGCAGGGGACCGGCGTCCCCTCTACCTGGCCTGGCTGGCAGCCTACGGAACCTGGGAGCGTGACGAGGACGTCTCCGGCTACGCCGAAGAAGACGAACTCGAACCACCGGTCCCCGCCGGCGTGGGACTCCTCACCGCACCACAGCGGGCCCTGGCCGACTTTCTCCGCCTCGACGCCGGCCTGCTCACGATCGCAGCCCAGGCGAGCCCGCCCCTGGCAGAGACGAAAGACCACCCTGGCAAGCTGGCCAGATGGATCAAGAACCTGCCGGCCAGCGACAAGGACACCCTCCTCCACCGCGTTGCCCAGGGCCATGAAGCCCCGGTCCAGATGGAACTGCGGCGCCGGTTCCGCGGTGAGCCCGGCGTGCGGGCCGCCAGCCTGGGCGCGCTGGCGGCCGCCAGCCTGGCCGGATCGCTGTCACGGCTTTCGATCCGCCACCCGATCTTCCGGTAGCGGCCTTACGAAACGAAGTCATCATCCGGAAATACCTTCCGTACGATTATCGTATTCAGGGGCCGGCGTAACGTCATCATAGGGATGGCCACACCATCCGGCCGGTTCGCGTCCTCGAACTCGGGCCCGTTCCACGCGTTCCTTTCCTCGTGGCGCTGGAAGTAGGCCGCCCCTAACGTGCCGGAACGGCAAGAGCAGGCCCGCCGGGCCCGGCAAGTCTTATGGGGCTCTGCCGGCCCCCCTAAGGGGTTTCCGTCCCCCAGGGGGGTTATCCGTCCCTGTGCAGAAGTGACTGATGTGGTCTAGTCTGCCCCCCAGTGAGCGGGTAGGCCCACGGACAAACGCCGCACCGTTCTCAGGCGCGCGCGGCACGAGACGACGGAGATGATGACCCACATCAGAGGTTTCCGCGGCCATGCACGCGGCCTCCTGCGGACGACCGCACGTATGATCGCTGCGGCACTCGCCGCCACCACGATGTTCGCCGCCCTGTGGGCGGGCTCTGTCGCTTCCGCCAGCGACTTCCGTGCCCAGTCAGGCATGTCCGCGTCGCTGTCACCCGCACGGGTCAAGTACTACATTGTCCCGGCACCGGGGCACGGGCCTGCGGACCTCTATGCCATCGCGGCCCAGACCCTCGGCAACGGCCGCCGGTACATGGAGATCTTCAATCTGAACAAGGGCCGGCTTCAGCCGAACGGCGCGCGGCTGGAGAATCCCCGGTCGATTGACCGCGGCTGGATCCTCCAGCTGCCCGCGGACGCGACAGGACCCGGGGTCCACTTCGGCCCGCTGCCCGTGCCCGCTCCGTCGCCCACCGCACCGGCATCGGCCCGGCCTGCCAAACCGAGCGCAGCGGCGGCGGCACCTCGCCCTGGGTTCGAGTGGGTAGGCGTGGGTGTCGCGATCGCGTTCGGCGTGGCGCTGATCATCTTCTTCGCCGCCGGGCTGGTCATGGTGCTCAGACAGCGGCGCCGGGCTGGTGCCACCGGCAAAGGCAGGCCCCGGCGGGCCGCCGCGCCGGGCTCCCCGGCTCTGGCCAAGACCGGCCGTACCGGAACAAAGGGAAGCGGAACTGGTCCTGCCGGACCGCCCTGGCCGGTACTCGACGGCGACCACCCAAGCGGGCCGATGCCCGCCGCCGGCCAGCCGGGCCAGCCGATCCCCGCCGCCGATCACCCAAGCTGGCCACAGCCCGTGGCGGACTACCCAAGCTGGCCACAGCCCGCCGCCGATCAGCCAAGCTGGCCACAGCCCGCCGTTGGTATCTCAAGCTGGCAGCCCGCGGGCGACCACCCAAGCGGGCCATTCCCCGCCGCGGACCACCCAAGCGGGCCGATGCCTGTCACCAACGACCCAGGATGGCCGCAGCCTGGTGGCGCCCGCCCGGGCCAGCCGCCAGGCCCTGGCACCCCTCCGGTCCTACCCCAGCGGAAACCGCCGCCCGTACTGCATCACACGCAGCACTGGCAGACAGCGGCGCCATCGGCACCTGCGCCTCAGATAGGTATCCCGGCCGGTTATCCGCGGCACACGGGGGCACCGGGCGCCGATCCATATGGCAATGTGCAACGATGGTCGGCCCGGATGGCCGGAACTGCGGGTGCGGCGTCACATGATGAGGTCGCGGTCGACGACACCTGGCACCAGGTTGTGCTCACCGAAACTCCCACCGCGGGCCAGGAGTGGGGGCCAGGTTATGGCACCACCACCGGCCAGGAGTGGGGGCCAGGCTATGGCGCCACCGCCGGGCAGACTCGCCCATTCGGCAGAGCGGATGCGGCCGGGTTAATCGCCCCCACCCTGCGGGAGGCCGGGGAACCGCGGCTGGCGGACTCTGTCCAGTTGGTGAAGTGGATTCTCACCGATGCCGACGACCAGGCTGCCCGGATAAGGCAGCAGGCAGCCGCGCTGCGCGAAGCAGCAGAAATGGAAGCCGCCGAGATAAAGCAGCAGGCAGCCGCCCAGGCAACCACGCTGCGCGAAGCAGCGGAACGGGAAGCCGCCGAGTTGCGGGCGGCCGTGACGTCGATGTCGGCTGAACTCGGCCAGGTGGCGGCCTACGTGACCGAGAATCTGACTCTCCCCGCTGAGCCAGCCACCACGCCATTGGCCCGGTCTGCTGCCAGACCCGCAGCCTGGCCGGCCACCGAACCGGCAGCGCGGCCGCCCACCAAGCCGACAGCCCGCCCAGCCACCAAACCGGCCGCCAAACCAGCCACCCGCCCAGCCACCAAACCCGGGACGCGGCCGGCCACGGCGCCACCGGCCCGGACCCGGCAGTTCAAGGCCATGCGCCTGACCTCGGTCGCTGTTGCGGCCTTGTTCCTGTTCTCTGTTGTCGCCGGGACTACGGAGATAGCGCTGCACGGGTTCAGCTTCTTCGTGTTCCGGTCTGCCGGAACAGGCGCGACGGCGTCCAACGGCCTTCAGGAGGATCAGGGCCCGGGCCAGCCGAACGCGCCGGGAACACACCACCATCTGAAGACTCATCACTCCAAAGCCCATCACCCGAAAGCCCATCACCCGAAAGCCCATCACCCGAAAGCCCATCACCCGAAAGCCCATCACCACCCGAAGCGGCACAAGCCATAGACGGTTTGCCACAGTAGCCACACCGGGTCCGGTCCCCCGGGCAAGGGCCGCAGAAAAGGCAGCGGCGCGCTACGGAAGGAGAAGGCTGCACATGGCTAAGACTGCGGTTGACACCTGGATGGAGCAGGACTTCGTATTCCCCACCGCGACCATCAGGAAGCAGACAGTCGCGCTCCTCCTCCTCCGCCTTCCCGTGTTACTCCCGTTGCTCTTCATATCGCGGGGTGTCATAACGCTGAACAATGACACCCTGAACGGCGCGGAAGCCGACGTGCTGGGGACCGGGAGCGAGATATGCCTGTTCCTGACCTTGCTCGTCACCCCGGTCATCACCGTAACCAGGCAACGGTGGATCGCTCCGCTCCGCAGGTGGTACGGCATCATCTTTGCCGTCACGGCAATGACTGACGCCACCATCGCATCCATCACGACCAGCTTTGCCGGGGGCGTGTTCGGCCGGCTGGCTGGGCACAGCTTCCTGCTGGTCGGGCTCACAATGGTGGTCCTGCTGATCCCGCTCCTGGCGACAGCAAATAATCCGGCCCAGCGGTGGCTCGGTAAGTACTGGAAGCAACTGCACCGGCTGACATACCTCATCTGGGGGCTGCTCGTACTGCACCTGGCGCTGCTGGAAGGATTCGGGATCGAACACGGGGGCGATGGCGACCCTGTCTTCCACCAGCGCATGTATCAGGCAGTCGCCTGCAGTATCCCGCTGCTCGTGCTGAGGCTGCCGCCGGTAAAGCGCTGGGTCGGACAGCAGCAGAAAGCCGGGCGGCAGTGGCTTGTGTACCTTTCCGCGGCGCCGCTTACTGCGCTGTTCGCCCTTGGATTTGTCTTCATCGTGAATGAGGAGATCTTCAAGGGAGTCGGCGCCTTCATGCTGCATCCCGTCGGAGGCTGACCGGGCACAGCCCGTTCAGCGCTGGCCGCCGGCTGCCGGGGGGTAGCCGTCCGTACCTCGGCAAGAGTGATCAGCCCGTCTTCCAGGGCGCGGGTGAGCAGTGCGGTCTTGGTGGGACCGTGACGGCCGATCCTGGCGTATCTGACCCGGGCCCGGTTGATGTAGTCCTTGACGGTCTCCTCGGAGATGTTCAGCCTCCACCCCGACGACCCCGGCGTCCAGCAGCGGTGCGCGATCGAAGCCGCCCGCCTGCGGCGGATGTTCGCCGAGAGTGACGAGGTCCCGAACCCGTTGCTGCACGAACTGCAGGCATGCCGACCTGGGCCGAGCCGCCGGTGCGCCGATAGGTGCCCAGGACTCCGGCAAGCTGATGGGCCGCCCACTGGGCCGCCGATGGCCGCGCCCGCGGGCCGCCGGCGGTTGGCTCAGACTTTGCCGTGGCGCAATGGGGGCATTGGGATTGGTTTGTCATACTTCCCCGGTGACGACAGGCGAACTGCGGCGCGCCGGGCCCGCGGCCAGCCTGCGGCATACAGCCAGCAAGGTGCCCGAGGTGACGGTCTACTTCTGGCTCACCAAAGTGCTCACCACGGGGATGGGCGAGGCAACCTCGGACTACCTGGTCCACCGGCTCAGCCCGGTGATCGCGGTGGGTCTGGGCGGTATCGCCCTGGTGGCCTCGCTGGCGCTGCAGTTCTTCCGCCGTCGCTACGCGACCTGGATCTACTGGCTGGCTGTCGTCTGCGTCGCGGTGTCCGGGACGATGGTCGCCGACGTTATTCACGTCGGGCTGGGCATCCCGTACCTGGTATCGACGTCATTTTTCTCCGTGGCACTGGCCGCGGTCTTCGCGACCTGGTACGCGGTGGAGCGGACGCTGTCGATCCACAGCATCTGCACCCGGCGCCGGGAAGCCTTCTACTGGGCCACGGTGATGACCACGTTCGCGCTCGGCACCGCCGCGGGCGACATGACCGCGGCAACCATGGGCCTGGGATTCTTCGCCTCGGGAGTCATGTTCGCCGTGGTGATCGCGGTGCCTGCCATCGCTCACTGGCGGCTCGGCCTCAATGCCGTCGTGGCCTTCTGGTTCGCCTACATCGTGACCCGCCCGCTCGGCGCCTCCTTCGCGGACTGGATGTCGGTGCCCACCAGCCGGGGTGGCCTGGCACTCGGCTGGGGACCGGTGAGCCTCGCGATGACGGTCATCATCGTGGCCCTGGTCGCCTACCTGACCATCAGCCACAAAGACGCAGCAGCGGGGCGCTGGCCCAGCGGTCCAGCACGCGCCCAGGTGCCGGGCCCGGCTGACGGGCGGGCCGAGCCAGGGCGGGCACAGCCAGGGCGGGCACAGCCAGGGCGGGCACAGCCAGGGCGGGCACAGCCAGGGCGGGCACAGTACCGCCAGCCCCGGTCCCAGCCGGGACGGCCCCAGCC
>OFHH01000064.1_pt1 | contig 15980 bp, 10 predicted proteins | sample 1521961 | NCBI WGS metagenome assembly OFHH01 (sample SAMEA2468439, study PRJEB22500) | soil metagenome | biome: Glassland; feature: Farmland; material: Clay | place: Australia | collected 2013-01-31 | depth 0.55 m | reverse complement strand
GTTCAAGGCGGGGAGAACTTTTTCCCGAAAGCGGTTTTTCCAGCCCAGGACCGTTACCGCACGGTCGGTCGGAAGTTTATCCGTTTCGCTGTCGAGTCGAACGATAACTTTGTCAGGCCCCGACCCGGCGAGGGCCTTCGCAAATGACCGATAAGCTCCGAGCAGTTCTTTTCCCGCCGCCGAGGGGAGAATCACGAGCATTTTTTTTGCGCCCAGCGCATGGGAAATCGCCGGAGGGATCTCATCGCGGTTGAGCCTGCGGAATACGTCGAACTCGGGGTCGATATCGATGCGAAGCGGCCGGGAAGGCATGGCGAGCGAGAGATGCAGCCTCCTGCCGCTCATGTCCAGTATGGTCTGGAACGCCCGCTCCCTTCCCTCCAGGGTCACCGCAACAGGAATCCGAAGACGGTAGGCGTCGCCGGACTGGACCTGGTCTATCGAAGCAGTCACGACGTAGCGGTCTTTGGCTCGTTCCGTGTTCGCCTTGCTCAGCCTGAGCTCCGGCGCTCCTGTCCGCCTTACCCATTGATCAAATTCCGCATCGAGGTTCTTTCCCGATGCGGCCTCGAAGCTTTTTTCAATGTCCTTGAACGTGGCAAAACGGAATTTGTTCTTCTCGTAGAAGTCGCGGATCGCCGCTATGAATGTTTTGTCTCCTAACTCGATCCTGAGCATATGGAAGAACATGAGCCCTTTGCCGTATCCCACGGCCTCCGTTGCCGGGCTGTGGCGCGATGTAAACTCCGTGAGCGGGAAGTCCCTGCCTCCCAGGACATAATCCGCGTATTTCTGGAGTGTGGTCAGACGATAGTCAGCCCCGTTGCCCTGCTGTTCCTGCATGAGATGATCGGCCAGATAGGCCGTGATCCCCTCGGACCAGTTGCCTTTTTCGTAAACGGGATAGACGCTGTTTCCCCACCAGTTGTGCAGGATCTCATGCGGATAGGAGGTATTGATGATGAAAGGCAGGCGGATGACGGTCGGCCCCAACAGCGTGAAAGAGGGCATGCCGAGGCCGGTTTCCCAAAAATTCTCAACAAGCGCGAACTTTGCGTAGGGATAGGGGCCGATCAGTTTGTCGTACATGGCGATATATCGGATGGCGGCATCCAGATACTTATTCGCCAGGCCTTCATCCGGCGTACGGAGAAAGACCATGGCCGAGAGTTTGCCTGATTTTTTTTCATATTGCGTGAACCGGGAAGCGATCAGGAAAATCTCCTCCTGGGGCTCCGGAGAGTCCCAGCGGACGTTGGTAAAGGCCTTTGTCTTCCTGTAAAGGGCGCGGGCGCCCTGGCTTACCGCATCCCACTTGGCCGGCAGCTCAACCGAGAGCGTGAATGTCATAAAGTCCGTTTCGAACTGAGGATACCAGGCCGTGCTTCCGGCAAGATAGACAATGTCCCCGCTGATGCTGCCCGCTGTCTGGCCGAACCCCCGCGCCTGTTCCTTAGCCGCAGGCTCTACAGGATGGTAAATTGTTCCCGCGTATCGGATCGAGAAGGTCCTTACGCCTGCCGGAAGCGTTACGATGAATGATTCCAAAGGCACGGGACCCGGCAGGCTTGTTTCTTTCCTGATGTGCACGTTCGGATCAGGCGAGGCGGGATGCAACCCCGCGTGGAGCATGAATCGTAAATTTTTCTGATCAGTGGGAACGGAAATCGTGTCAGTCGCGATCAGTCTCTGCTCCGCGGGATGGAGTGTGACAGCAAGGTCGTGATGGATGAACTCCGCGGCCGGAAGGGCAAAGGGAATTATCATGCCTGATGCAAAGCATAAGACTGTAAGAAAAAGCAGTTTAAGTAATCCCATAGTTGCCTTCCTGTTCCAGATAGAATTTTGACATGGCAGAGCAAACTAATTTTTATTATACCGTTGAATTATACGGATATCAATGATGTACGATCCAAAATCATGCTCTAAAAATAGCGTTGACAGCGCCATTTCTTATTAATATACTACGACATGCTGGACGACGCATGGGATACTATTTCAGTTTCAACTAATCCTAGAACTTGAAGCGGCCCGATGACCGCTTTTGCGTTTTGAAAGAATTTCATAAACGCTTATTCATAAGCGGCCGCAAATCTAAAATGGTTGAGGGGGTATATCATGAAAAGAATCATTGTCGCAACTGCTTTTGTCTTCATTGTCAGCGCGCTTCCGGGCGTTGCCCGCGCAGACCTGAACGTTTTTCTCCAGAACCTGAATGTCCAGGCCAAGGCTGATATGGGCAAATACAGCGTGCAGTTGAGCACGCAGTTCGGTGTTCCGCAGGCGCAGGTAACCGCCATCATCAGGAAGACCGATTCCCCGGCCGACGCTTTCATGTGCCTGCAACTGGGTCAAATGGCGCAGAAAGACCCCCAGACCGTGCTAAGGACATATCAGGGCAACAAGGGCAAGGGATGGGGCGCTATCGCCAAGGCAATGGGCATCAAGCCGGGCTCTCCTGAATTCCATGCCCTCAAGCGCGGCGATTTCTCCTTGACCGGTGAGCCGGGCGGGGGCGGTGCTGGGCACGGACACGGAAAAGAGAAAGGCAGGGGCAGGGGGAGAGGTCACGGGAATTGAAACTCTTTCTCCGTTAAGGAAACCCTCTCCCCCCGGGGAGAGGGCCAAACCGGGACAAGGAATGAGAATACGGACCGTCTTTCGCGCTCAAAACCGGCAACATTGATTCAGTCGTGCGTCGACACGGGTATTGACGCATCGCGGCCGAAATGTTCGACGATTTCCAGATGCTCGATGCCGTGTTCGTTGAACTCCTCGGCATACCGGTCCTCGATGGGATCAACGAGGGCGTGGCGGTCCTCATGGCCCAACAGGTCCAGCTTTTCATAACCGCCAGCCTGACGGGCGGCGTCCCGTTCAGCAAACCGGATGATCAACTCGTCCCAGAACGAATGGTCGACGAACTCGTCGATGAATTCGAGGGAACGGGACGTATCTTCAAACGCCTTTGTCGGGTGGTATTTCCTACTGCCGGGATCGTACTCGATCAGGTCTCCGCGGCCCATTCCCCGGGCAAGGGCGTAGAATTTCTGGATGATAGAGTCGTACTTTTCAATGCGAGGGTCTTCTCTGGTATTGTGAGAGATGAGGACCCAACTCGCCATGTGGAACATGTCCAGCACATCATTATACTCTTCTTTTGTAATTTCGATCTTCATTCATGTCCTCGCTGTTAAGAATATTGTATATTTTACATTCCGCAATCCGCAATCAGCAATGTCTTATTCCTCCCAATCTGCGATGAAGATGTCCGTCTCGTGCGGCTTGCCGGGATTCCGGTTGGAGGCCCAGACGAGCTTCTTCCCGTCCCAGGAAAAGCAGGCCTCGCCGTTGTCGCCGTTAAAGGTGAGTTGGGTCACGTTCTTCAGGTGACGTTCGGCGCGAGCTTCGGCAGCAGAAACGGCTTCCGGTTTTCCGGCCCGGCATCCCGCGAGACTGAGCACGACGAATATGAGCGTGACGGTCTTCTTCATGGCCAATAAGCCCCCTGCCGTAAAGAGATGAAACAATTATATATCTTGCGGGCCTGTTATGTAAACTCATTGTTGCATAATCCGTCGTCGTCTTTGCAGAATTCGGCTATACTTTTATTATATTAGGGAAAACCCGTGAAATGAGAAAAGCGTGACGAGTCATTTAGTGCAACAAAACGCACGAGCCGCATCGATCAAACCGGCCTCTCCTCCGGTCTTCACTGTCCACGGCCTCACCAAGATCTACGAGATGGGCGAGGTGAAGGTAGAGGCCCTGCGCGGCGTGGATTTTGATCTTCAGCAGGCCGAGTTGATCGTGCTCCTCGGGCCGTCGGGGAGCGGCAAGTCGACGCTTCTCAATATTCTGGGCGGCCTTGACACAGCCACGGAAGGGCAGGTGACCTACTGCGGCAAGGACCTGACCCGCGCCACGGAGCAGGAACTGACCGAGTACCGCCGCTTTCACGTTGGTTTCGTGTTCCAGTTCTACAACCTGATCTCAAGCCTCACGGCGCGGGAAAACGTGGCTGTTGTAACGGAGATAGCGCGGAACCCGATGAGACCCGAGGATGCCCTTGCCATCGTGGGCCTTGCGGAGCGGCTCGACCATTTTCCGGCCCAACTCTCGGGCGGGGAGCAGCAGCGGATCGCCATTGCCCGGGCAATCTCGAAAAACCCCGCGGTCCTGCTCTGCGACGAACCCACGGGGGCACTCGATTCCCAGACCGGGATAGTCGTGCTCGAAGCCCTGGAGCGTGTGAACCGCGAGCTGGGGACCGCAACGGTCATCATCACCCATAACGTGGACATCGCGGGCATGGCCGACCGCGTGGTGCACCTCTCGAACGGCCTGATCGCCTCGGTGACGCGGAACGCGAAGCGAAAACCGCCGCGGGAACTGCGGTGGTGAATCCATTGCGAATTTCGGATTGCGGAATGAAAGAAAACGCGTTCTCTATCAGATTGCTGAATAATACAATGCGAATAGACGCGAGACTCATTGCGCTGTTGGTCTTCAATCCGAAATCCGCAATCTGCAATCCGCAATGACATTATGAAAGCTTTGGATAAAAAACTCTGGCGCGACCTGTGGCTGATGAAAGGGCAGGCCCTGGCGATCATCCTTGTGATCGTGAGCGGCGTCTCGACCTTCGTCATGTTCCTGTCGGTCATGGACTCGCTGAACCGCACGCGCGACCGTTTCTACTCCGAGTACCGCTTTGCCGAGGTCTTCGCCCCGCTCAAGCGCGCGCCCGAGAGCCTGCGGGAGCGCATCCGCGCCATTCCCGGCGTGGCCGCAGTCGAGACCCGCGTGGACGCCGACGTGAAGCTCGACATCCCGGGTTTCGACGAGCCCGTGACCGCGCACCTCGTCTCCCTGCCCGATTACGGCGCGCCGCTCCTGGACCGTCTCTATCTCCGGCAGGGCCGCCTTCCCGAGCCCGGACGGGACAACGAGGTCGTGGTGAGCGAGGCCTTTGCCCAGGCGCACCGCTTCGCCCCCGGCAGTTCTTTCGGCGCGGTGATCAACGGCAGGTGGAAGACGCTCACCGTCACGGGAATCGCGCTCTCGCCGGAGTTCGTGCTGCAGGTGCGGCCCGGCGCCATCAGTCCGGACTTCAAGCGCTACGGCATCCTCTGGATGGGCAGGAAGGCCCTCGGCACGGCCTATGATATGGAGGGCGCCTTCAACGAAGTTGCCTTGACGCTCGCTCCCGGGGTCCGGGCGGAGGACGTGATCCCGCGGCTCGACTCGGTGCTGGACCGGTACGGCGGCCTTGGCGCCTACGGACGCAAGGACGAACTGTCCCACCGCCTCCTGTCCGAGGAGTTCCGGCAGCTCGAGAACAGCGCCCGCCTCTACCCGACGATCTTCATTGCCGTGGCGGCCTTCCTCCTGAACGTAGTGATCACGCGCACTGTCAGCACCCAGCGCGAACAGATTGCGGCGCTCAAAGCCTTCGGCTACACGACCACGGACGTGGCCATCCACTTCGTGAAGCTCGTGCTGCTTATCGTCGCGCTCGGCTGCCTCGGCGGCACGCTGCTCGGCATCAGGCTCGGCAAGGGGCTCGGGAACATTTACATGGAGTTCTACCGCTTCCCCTACCTGCTCTACTCGCTCAAGCCCTCCATCGTCGCCGCGGCCGCGTCCATCACCGGCGGCGCAGCGGTCATCGGTACGGTCCATTCGGTCTGGAAGGCCGTGCGCATCTCGCCGGCCCAGGCCATGCGGCCCGAGGAACCGGCCCGGTACCGGAAGACCTTCGCCGAGCGGATCATCCCCGCGCGCATCCTGTCCCAGCCGACCCGCATTATCCTGCGGAACCTGGAGCGGAAGCCGGTAAAGGCAGCGCTTGCGGTGGCCGGCATCGCGATGGCCTGTGCCATCATGATCGCAGGCGGGTTCTTTCAGGACACGGTGAACTACATGGTGGACATCCAGTTCCGCATGTCCCACCGCGAGGATATGTCCGTCACTTTCGTCGAACCTGCTTCGCGCCGCGCCCTCTACGAGTTGGCGGGGTTGGATGGCGTGCGGCGCGCCGAGCCTTTCCGCACCGTCTCGGTGCGGCTCCGTTCAGGCAACCGCACTTACCGCACGGCCATCCGCGGCATTGCGCAGGACAGCACGTTCTACCGGCTTCTGGACGAGCGGTTGCAGACCGTCACGGTCCCTCCCGAGGGCATCGTGCTGACCGATTACCTGGCAGACATGCTCGGCGTACGGCCGGGAGACAAGCTGACCGTCGAAGTGCTCGAAGGACGGAGACCCGTGCGCCAGGTGACCGTCACGGGGAGGATACGGGAGTTCATCGGGCTTATGGGCTACATGGACCTGGACGCCCTGGACCGCATGATGCGGGACGGCGATGTGATCAACGGAACCGCCATCTCCATCGACCAGAGCAGGAAGAAGGATATTTACCGCACCCTTGTCGAGATGCCGCGCGTGGCAGGCGCCACGGTGCGGCAGGACGAGATCAGGAACTTCTACGACACCCAGGCCGAGGCCATGCTCTTCTTCACCTTCGTTGCCACGGTCCTCGCCGGGGTCATCGCCTTCGGCGTGGTCTACAACAGCGCGCGCATCAGCCTGTCGGAGCGAAGCAGGGAGCTTGCAAGCCTGCGCGTCCTGGGGTACACTCGGGGAGAGATATCATACATCCTGCTCGGCGAGCTCGGCCTTCTGACCCTTACGGCGGTCCCGTTCGGGTTCCTCTTCGGCCGATGGCTCTGCGCCTACGTCGCCAAGGCGCTCGAATCGGACCTCTTCCGCATACCGATGATCACCGAGCCGAGCACCTACTCGCTGGCGGCCACGGTGGTCCTAGTCTCTGCCGCGGTTTCGGGCCTCATCGTCCGCCACCGCCTGGACCACCTGGATTTGGTGGAAGTGTTGAAGACGAGAGAATGAAGAGAGATGACAGTTTGCCACGGATTCACACGGATGTTTGAGCTGTCATTGCGAGGAGCGCTATTTGCGACGCGGCAATCTCGTAGTAAATGATCTTCTTGAGACCGTGGTCGCGGAGTCTAACCGTACGTCAAGGACGAGATTGCTTCGCTTCGCTCGCAATGACAGCAAGAGAGCATCCTTCTGCAGAAGGTAAAGGTTCTCATGACCGCACAGACCAGAAGACGCATCTTCGTCATCTCCGTGGGCGTCGTCGTCGCCGCAGCCGTGGTCTACGGCTTCCTGCCGAAGCCGGTTGCCGTGGACGTCTCCCGCGCACACCGGGGACCGCTCCGCGTGACCGTGGAAGAGGAAGGCCGGACACAGGTGCGAGACCGCTTCGTGGTCTCGGCGCCCGTGGCCGGGTACCTCAAGCGTATCACCCTCGATGTGGGCGACGATGTCCGGAAGGGCGCTGCCGTCGCGTCGCTCGCTCCGCTCGGCTCCACGGTCATCTATCCCCGGAGCCGCGCCGAAGCGGACTCGGCGGTCACCGCTGCCCAGGCCGCCCTCGACGCGGCGAAGGAGAAGCTCCGCGCCGCCGAGGCCGATGCGAAGTACGCCAGCGAACGCTGGACGCGCATTCGGGCGCTCGCCGAGCAAGGATATATATCGAATGACGATCGCGATCTGGCCGATTCGGATAACAAGAAGGCCGGGGCCAACCGCCTCTCTGCCGAGGCTGCGGTCTCCGCGGCACGGGCGGACCTGGAACAGGCGCTGAGCGTGCAACGCTATGCTATCGCAGGACAGAACCATGACCCCCGCGAAGCCGTCCTCGCGCGCTCACCCGTGAGCGGAACGGTCCTGAAGCTTCATCGTCAGAGCGCGGGGATCGTGAACAGCGGCGAGCCGCTCCTGGACATCGGCGACCCGCGCAAGCTGGAGGTGAAGGTCGACGTTCTGTCCGCAGACGCGGTGAAGCTTCATCCCGGAACGCGCGTGGTCTTCGAGCGCTGGGGCGGAGACCGGAATCTCGAAGGCAGGGTCCGGGTCGTCGAGCCCGCGGGGTTCACGAAGGTGTCGAGCCTCGGCGTGGAGGAGCAGCGCGTGAACGTGTTGGTGGACCTCACCTCGCCCTTCGAGGTCTGGAAGCGGCTCGGCGACGGCTACCGCCTCGACGCGACCTTCATCGTCTGGGAGAGCCCCGATGTGCTCCAGGTCCCGGCAAGCTCGCTCTTCCGCAAGGACGACGGCTGGGCGCTCTTCGTCGTGGACAAGGGACGCGCGAAGATGGTGCCCGTGGAGGTCGGCAAGCGGAACGGCCTCTCTGCGGAGATCGTGAAGGGACTGACCGAAGGCGAGACGGTGGTCTCTCATCCGGACGACCAGGTGAAGGACGGGGCGCGGGTGAGGATGCGGTGATCCCGGGTTTTCTCGCGTCCGTCTTTCAAGTGGTCCGATTACTATGGCAAAGACCAGCGCTGGCATACTCCTTTATAAGAGGAAGAATAACGAGCTTCAGGTCTTCCTCGTTCATCCCGGCGGACCGTTTTTCACAAATAAGGATGAGGGGGTCTGGTCCGTGCCGAAAGGGGAGCTTGAAGAAGGAGAGGATGCTCTCGCCGCGGCCCGGAGGGAATTCGAGGAAGAGACCGGGTGCAGACCGGAGGGGAAGTTTATCCCGCTCTCGCCGGTAAAACAGAAGGGCGGCAAGATCGTCCTTGCCTGGGCAGTGGAAGGGGACTGCGAAGCGGACGCGATCAGGAGCAACACCTTCACGATCGAGTGGCCGCTCAAGTCCGGCAGGATGCGGGATTTTCCGGAAGTGGACCGGGCAGGATGGTTTACGGATGGTGAAGCGAAAAAAAAGATCAATCCCGCGCAGGCAGCGCTGGTGGATGAGTTGGCGAATAAACTGACAGGCTGATCAATCCGATTCAAATGCATTTTCCGGCATGATCAAGGACGTGACCTCTCGCCGACGCATAGTCTCTGGACCAATTAATCGAATGGAGATCCATCGTGAAGATCATCGGGCTTGATGCAGGTTCTGTGAGTGTCAAAGGGGTTGTGCTGAATGCCTCAGGAGAAGTGCTTCAGCGGCATTATAGAAAGCACAAGGGGCATCCTCTGCCGGTAGCGGTTGAGATCCTCAGGGCGGCTGCGGGCATTGGTGGCTGCGCTATCGCCGTTACCGGCTCTGCCGGAAAACTCATAGCGCGGATACTGGGAGTAGAGCCCATAAACGAGATCGTCGCGCAGGCATACGCAACAAGAAAGCTGTATCCGCGCATACGGAGCGTCATCGAGATGGGCGGCGAGGACTCCAAGCTTATCCTTCTGGGCGAGGCAGGCATGAAGGACTTTTCCATGAACTCGGTCTGCGCCGCCGGAACAGGCTCTTTTCTGGATCAGCAGGCGGAGAGACTGCGGCTTTCTATCGAGGAGTTCAGCGAGCTCTCCCTCAAATCGAAAAAACCGCCGCGCATCGCCGGCAGGTGCAGCGTCTTTGCCAAGTCCGACATGATCCATCTGCAGCAGATCGCCACACCGGTGGAGGAGATCGTGGCCGGCCTCTGCTTTGCCGTGGCCGGTAACTTCAAAGGCAGCATCATCCGCGGCAGGAGCATTGAGCCGCCGGTCTCATTCCAGGGAGGGGTGGCGGCCAATAAGGGCATGGTGAGGGCCTTCCGGGAGGCGCTTGGGCTCGACGAGCTTTTTGTACCGCTTGACTACGCCCTCACGGGCGCCCTGGGCGCGGCCTTGAAAACAAGAGATGAGGGGAGCGGAGCGGCTGTCAAACTCGATGCCCTCGAAAAATACCTTTTGAGCGCGAAGGAGCCGGCAAAAGGGCATCCTCCACTCTTGAACGAGGGCGACACCTTTCACGAGCGGCATGTCAGGGGCACGAGGGACGTGGTCCATACCCTGCCTGATCATGGTCCACGGGTGAAGGCCTATCTGGGAATCGACATCGGATCCATCAGCACGAACGTGGCCGTGATCGACAGCGACGGAAAGCTCCTCTCGAAGCGTTACCTGATGACGGCGGGAAGGCCCATCGAAGCGGTGCGTCAGGGGCTCAGGGAGACGGCCGCGGAGCTCGGTGACCGCGTGGAGATCGCGGGCGTGGGCACGACGGGCTCCGGCAGGTACATGATCGCGGACTACGTGGGCGCAGACATCGTCAAGAACGAGATTACGGCCCAGGCAACGGCAGCGGCCCTCATCGACCCTACGGTGGACACCATCTTCGAGATCGGTGGTCAGGACTCGAAGTACATCTCGCTCGAGGACGGCGTGATTGTGGACTTCGAGATGAACAAGGCCTGCGCCGCGGGCACCGGGAGCTTTCTCGAGGAGCAGGCGGAGAAACTGAACGTTTCGGTACGGCGCGAGTTCTCCGAATGCGCCTTTTCCTCGGAGCATCCCGCCAAGCTGGGGGAGCGCTGCACGGTATTCATGGAGAATTCCCTCATGGCGAACCTCCAGAAGGGCGCCTCGAAGAACGATTTGTTCGCGGGCCTAGCCTACTCCATCGTGCAGAACTACATCAACCGCGTGGTTGCCGGTAAACGGATCGGCAGGAACATATTTTTCCAGGGAGGCGTTGCCTTCAACAAGTCCGTGGTGGCCGCGTTCGAGAAATACCTCGGCGTGCATGTTACCGTGCCGCAGAATCACGACGTCACGGGCGCCATCGGCATGGCCCTCATCGTGATGCGGCACAAGCAGGCAACGGTAAAGAGCCCGTCTTCCTTCAAGGGGTTTGCCTGTGCGGAGCGGCCGTATGAGATCTCGACCTTCGGATGCAACGGCTGCTCCAACCTGTGCGAGATCAACCGCGTAAAGGTGGAGGGGGAAAAACAGGCGCTGTTCTACGGCGGCCGGTGCGAGAAATATGACATCAACAGAAAGGATGCCGGCCACATCCCGGACCTGTTCAAGTTCAGGGACGAACTGCTCTGGAGGGCGTTCAAAGAGCACGGAGAGCGGCGCAGCGGCAGGAAGAAAAAAAGCGACCGGGGGAGGATCGGCATTCCCTCCGTATTTTACTTTAACGAATATCTTCCATTCTGGACAACGCTCCTGAGCGGCCTCGGGTTTGACCTGGAAATTTCGCCGCGAACCGACCGTCACATTGTGGACCTCGGGCTCGAGGGCGTACTGTCGGAAGCCTGCTTCCCCGTCAAAGCCGCTATCGGGCACCTGCGGTATTTGAAAGAGAGGGGAGTGGAGGCGCTGTTCCTGCCGAGCTTCGTAAACCTGAACCCGAAAGGCGATGAATATCCCCTGGGCGCCTCCTGCCCGCACACCCAAAGCATTCCCTACGTGGGGAGGGTGTCAGTGCCGGGGATTGAAATACTTGCCCCCGTCGTGGATATGAGCTACGGCACGAAGGGTCTCGCGGACGAGCTTACCAGGGTGCTCAAGCGGTATAAGATTCACAAAAGAGAAATTATGAAGGCCGTGACCACGGCAGGACAGGCCCAAACGAAGTTTTACGAGGCCCTGCAGAGAAAGGGAAGCGAGGTGCTGACAGACCTGAAGGAGAAAGCCGTTGTAATAGTGGGCAGGCCGTACAGCGCACTGGAGAGGGGAATGAACCTTCGGATACCCGAGAAGCTGGCAACGCTCGGGGTGACGGCAATCCCCATGGACATGCTTCCGCTCGATGAACACCGGATCGGAGAGGACTGGCCGGACATGTACTGGAGAAGCGGACAGAAGATGCTGCGTGCTGCCCGTTACATTGCCGGCCACGACAAGCTCTATCCCATCGTCATTGGGAACTTTTCCTGCGGCCCCGACTCGTTCATCCTGAAATATTTCAAGGAGGAGTTGAGAGGAAAGCCCTTTTTGCACATCGAGATCGACGAACACAGCGCCGATGCCGGCGCCATCACCCGCTGCGAGGCGTTCCTGGACAGCATAGGACACCGGAACGATGCTGCTGCTCCAGAGCAGCCCGGGAAGCGCAGGGCGGCCCAGCCATCACTGAAGAGCAGGGTGGCATACATTCCTCCCATGTCGGATCATGCCTACGCCCTGGCCGCGGCATTCGAGCGCTGCGGTATGGAAGCCGAGGTGCTCCCCTCCTCTGACCGTGAGAGCGTCGAGGTCGGGATGAAGTATGTCTCGGGAAAGGAGTGCTACCCCTGCGTGGTTACCACGGGCGACATGATGAAAAAGGCGCTCTCATCCGGCTTCGATCCGTCGCGCTCCGCGTTTTTCATGCCGTCCGGGTCCGGGCCGTGCAGGTTCGGTCAGTATAACGTGTTCCACAAACGCGTGCTTGAGAGCGTCGGTTTGGCTGATGTGCCCGTTATCGCTCCTAACCAGGATGCGGGGCTTTATGATTCCCTTGAGACGCTCAGTGACGATTTTGTGCTGACCGCCTGGAAAGGGATCGTTGCCATAGATTTGCTCACGAAATGTCTTCACGAGGCCAGACCCTATGAGCAGCAGAAGGGAGCTGCGGATGAGCTTTACAAACACCATCTCACAAGGATCGTGAACTCCCTCAGAGGGAAAGACGGCCGGTTGGAGAACGCCCTCAAGGCTGTCCGGAAGGACTTTGAGGCGTTGCAGAACACGGATGAAAGGAAGCCGCTTATCGGGATCATCGGTGAGATATACGTAAGGAGCAACAGATTTGCGAACGAGGACCTCGCCCGAAAGGTAGAGGCCCTCGGCGGCGAGGCCTTGTTGGCCACATGCGGAGAGTGGATATTCTATCTCAACACCATGAGTATCAGGAGATGTATGAAAGGCAGGGAATTCCTGGCCGCAACAAAAGACGCCCTGAAAAGATTATTCCAGGTCAGGGTAGAGAGGCGCTATTCCGGTCCTTTCAAAAAATACCTGAGAACCCTGCACGAGCCCGGTACAAGGCAACTCCTGAGATTTTCGGCCCCGTATATTCCGGACACCTTCGAGGGCGAGGCGGTACTAAGCGTGGGGAAGGGCGTGGATCTTGCGCACCAGGGGGCGTCGGGCATCATCAACGCCATCCCCTTCGGATGTATGCCGGGCACCATCGTTGCCGGAGTGATGCACGCCGTTAAGCGGGAATACGACATGCCGTTTATAACCGTGCCGTATGACGGCACCGAGTCCCCCACCAACGCGATGCAACTTGAGGCGTTCATGGACCAAGCAAGGGGCAAAGCGATGAGACAGAACGGCGGCACGCAGAAAAACAGCCCCGTTGTTGAGAAGGTCAGTGTAAGCGCGTCCAACGAAAGGCGGGTGCAGCGATGAAACTCGTGTTCGTCAATATCATGCAGGAATTGCAAAAATTCGATTCGACTGCGTATATCACCCAGCCTCCGATCCCGCTGGCGATCCTAAACGCAGTCACACCAAGGAATATTGAGACGGCGTTGATAGACGAACAGGCGGACCGCGTCCGGTTTGAAGGCGACGCGTTCGCGTTCTCCCTCTCGACTCAAAACGCCGGAGCGGTGTACGATTACGCCGACGCTTTGCGCGTTGCCGGAAAAAAGGTAGTCCTGGGCGGCATTCACGTCACCGTTTGCCCGGATGAGGCGATACGTCATGCGGATGCTATCGTGACCGGAGAAGCCGAAACCATCTGGCCGGAAGTTTGCGACGATCTTTTGGCAGGAAAACTCAAAGAGCGATATGCCGGCTCGCCGACGCCGCCGTCGCGGATGTCACCGGTCGATTATCGATTTTTCGGCAACCGGCGTTATCTCACGCCCGCTTCTCTTTTCGCCACCAGGGGCTGTAATCGCCGGTGCTCTTTCTGCGTGAGTTCGCGCTATATGGGACCGTATCGCACGAAGCCGCTGGACGTGCTCGAACAGGAAATCGACCAGCTGGCCGAACTTTACCCCGGAACGTTTTTGCAGTTTACGGACGACAATCTTCTTGCAAATCGAAATTACGGCGCCGAGCTGCTTTCGTTGCTCCGGCGGAAAAAGCGGCGCTTCGTCACGATGGTAACTGTCGATCAGTTCTGCGACAGCGCTCTTATGGAGGAGATGGCGTCGTCAGGCTGCCTGGGCGTGGCAGTCGGGGTCGAGTCCATAGATGACGACAATTGCGCCGCGGTAAGTAAATACCAAAATCTGCAACAGCCGTTTTCGGATGCCGTTCGACATGCGAATAAATACGGAATACAGACCGTCGCGCTCATCATGCTCGGCCTTCCTCACGACACGCCGGAAAGGCTCACGCGCACGCTGCACTATCTCAAACACATACCGTGTTCTCTATTCGACATTCGTATTCTGAGAATTTATCCGAGCACGTCTCTTTACAGCCGGATGCTTTTCACCGGCGATGTGACCGAAGACTGGTGGCTGGAAAAGGAATCCCCTTCGACTTGCAACCATTTACTTCCCAGTTGCCTCAGCATGCATTTCAAGCATGCCAGTTTTAATTCAATGCAGCTTCAACGTCTGGCGTTGCGATTCACAGCGGAGTTGAACCGGATGCACCATGATCGTGTTTCTCATATAGTGCGCGTCGGCTACCGCGGGCATGGGCTGAAGTTTGCCGGGACGATCCTGTATGCCTGTCAGCGATCGGTCAAACAAGCGCGATTGCTGCTTCAACAGGTGGAACAGGCTATGGCGGCGAACGATGGAGAATGTTCTTGACGCAGTCTCAGAGGAGGAAGATCAGAATACCGGGAGCCGCATTCCGAGAAAAAGGCCCGACAACCGGTTGGACCGCGAGACTCCAAATTTTCAGTCGCAAGCCAGCCCGGCAACAGAGGAGCCATCCGCATGCTGTATGACCCAGACCACCCGGGCCGCGCTGCACATATCCGGAAGTCCCGCATCGATACGGACCACCTGTCCCCTGACGAGGGGGGCCCAGATTCTGATGCAGAGGCCGGAGCTGCTGATGTCGACCACGGTCGCCCGCAGGGGCACGTCACCGTCGCCTAACCGGCAGGTAATCTCGTAATTGCCTGATTGGCGTTCCTGATTTCTCTTCGTTGCCAGCGGCTGAGACAGGTCAGTCCGTTTCTCACACGCCGCAAGCCAGTTTGACATTTCGGCGAAATCAACCGGCTTTTGAAAAAAGGCGCTCCCCAGAGTTTCAAGACATTGATGGTGCTCTTTATCGATATATCCGGAGATTAACGCCTTATTCCTGCTTGCAAGCCTGCACCCTTTCGCGGCCTGCCGCTCGAACAGTTCAATGCCGGTCATGCGCGGCATCTTGAACTCCGTGATCATGACATCGGCGCAGGGATATTTCTGCGCGCAGCTGTCGGCGCTATGGTCATAGACGGGGCAGATAACGGGCTCACTAAAGGTCATCACATCGTAGCCCATGGAATTGAAAAAAGATCTGAACAGATAGATGATGATCTCTTCATCATTAAAGACGAGAACTCTTCGTTTCCTCATAGAGACGCGGCTCCTTTGGCCGGCCAAACAGCGAAAGATGACGAAACGTCATCGTGCAACTGCAGAAAATCCTGAAGCTCCGTCTATTCGTGAAGATGCCCGTCCGCGTATTTCTTGTTTTTGTTTTTCAGCTGCGTGCGCCTCGTTCAGTATGGCCTGCCGCCGCGGATGGTCCTCCGGGGCAGGGTTTCCACAATTATAATGACCTTTATGATCAAGTCAAGGAAACTTTTTGTTTAAAGAATAGAGATGCCCCGCGGATACCGCTACAAACCTTCATTTCCTGCAGGAAGCCTCAATCTGCTGCGATAATTGTAGCTGATACGTGAACTTGACAGGAGCGGGAATATCGTGGTGTATAATATTAGGTAACACTTGAACAGTTCACGTGAACGACAGGGAGGATTTGCTGGTGCCCTCAAAAATGCCGGTATTGTTCATAGGACACGGTTCGCCGCTCAACATCATTCTCGACAACAGCTTCACGCGGAGTCTCGCCCATTGGGGAAAACGTCTTCCCCTGCCCAGGGCCATCATGGTGGTTTCCGCGCACTGGCTTACGAACGGCACCTTCGTCACCTGCGTGAAAAGACCGAGGACCATCTACGATTTTTACGGGTTTCCCGCAGAGCTCTACGAAACGGATTATCCCAGCCCCGGAGCTTCCGACGAAGCGCGGGCAGTGACCGAGAT
>OFHH01000063.1_pt1 | contig 16099 bp, 16 predicted proteins | sample 1521961 | NCBI WGS metagenome assembly OFHH01 (sample SAMEA2468439, study PRJEB22500) | soil metagenome | biome: Glassland; feature: Farmland; material: Clay | place: Australia | collected 2013-01-31 | depth 0.55 m | reverse complement strand
CCCGGACACAAGCAGCCCACCCACATACGCTGGGCAGTGGTCTCCCACCCGGGTAACCAGAGAGAGGACCGCCCATGCCGCCCCGCTCCCAGGCCCATCCAGCCAGCCTTGACCTGCTCCAGATCGATGACCAGCTGAGCTCCGACGAGCGCCTGGTCCGCGACACCGTGCGGTCCTACGCCGCGGACCGCGTGCTGCCGCATATCGCCGACTGGTTCGAAGCCGGCACGCTTCCCCGCGAACTTGTGCCCGAACTCGGCAAGCTGGGGCTGCTCGGCATGCACCTGACCGGCTACGGCTGCGCGGGCATGGGCCCGGTCGCCTACGGCGTCGCCTGCCGGGAACTCGAAGCCGCCGACTCCGGGCTGCGAAGCCTGGTCTCCGTGCAGGGCTCGCTCGCCATGTACCCGATCTGGCGCTATGGGTCACCGGAGCAGAAGGAGGAATGGCTGCCCCGGATGGCGGCCGGGGAGGCGATCGGATGCTTCGGCCTCACCGAGCCTGACCACGGGTCCGACCCGGGCAGCATGAAAACCTACGCGAGGCAGAACGAGAAAGGCTGGGTACTGTCCGGTACCAAAATGTGGATCACCAACGGGGCGATCGCTGACGTGGCCGTGGTCTGGGCAGGAACGCCCGACGGCATCCGCGGCTTCCTGGTCCCGCGCGGCGCGCGGGGCTTCACGGCACGGGCCATCCACAAGAAGATGTCGCTGCGCGCCTCGGTCACCGCCGAACTTCACCTCGATGAGGTCAAGCTGCCCGCGGATGCGGTGCTGCCAGGCGTGACCGGCCTCAGGGGGCCGTTGTCGTGCCTGACCGAAGCCAGGTTCGGGATCATCTGGGGGGTCACCGGAGCGGCCCGGGCCTGCCTGGAGGCGGCGGTGGAGTACGCCCGCACCCGCGAGCAGTTCGGCAAGCCGATCGGCGGGTTCCAGCTCACCCAGTCCAAGCTCGCCTGGATGCTGGCCGACCTGACCCGCGCCCAGCTCCTCGCGCTGCATGTGGGCCGCCTCAAGGAGGCAGGGACGCTCGCGCCGGAGCAGATCAGCCTGGCCAAGATGGCCAACGTCCGGGCCGCGATCGAGATCGCCCGGCAGGCGCGCACCATCCTCGGCGCGAACGGGATCACGCTGGAGTACCCGGTCATCCGGCACGCCAGCAACCTGGAGTCCGTGCTCACCTACGAGGGCACCGAGGAGATCCACACCCTGGCCGTCGGCCAGGCCCTCACCGGGATTTCCGCCTACCGGTAGCGGCCGGGCCTGCCCGGGTCCCCGGGTCGCCGGTGTCCCGCCACGACGCCTCGTTCGGGCGCAGGTTTTCTTGGTGTCCTGGTGATGATCCCTGGCCGATGACCGGCGTGGTCGCTACTCTAGGTAGTTAGCTGACTACTCTCATCACACGCGGGGCCAAAGTCATGAACCGGGCCTACCTCGACTGGCCCGCACTCGCCGTCATTTTCGTCGTGCTCGGCTGGGTGGCGTACCAGTTCTCGCGGCGTACCTACCGCCTGGCCGTCATCGCGGTCACGGTGGCGGTCCTGGTCGCCGTCCTGGGGTACGGGCTGAACCTCCGCGCGCGGCCCGCGACCTTCCTTGGCGCGCTGACCGGCGGCGGCAACGCGATCTCCCGGCAGATGTTCGGGCCGCTGATCCCGGCCAGCCTGCATCGCCTTGTGGTACCGGGGCTGGTGGGCTGGATGCTGCTCCTGCTGCTCACCGGCGGCCTGCTGGTGGCATTCGACATATTGTGCACCCGGCGCCAGCAGCCCACCGTCCATATCGCGCCCATGCCCCCGGCAGATGCCGGGGACGCGGACGTCAGGGCCCGGTCCAGGATCACGGAGGAACTGAAGTTCCGGCTGCCCGCGGTGGCGATCCGGGCGCCCGCGTCCATGCCGGGCGGCTCGACCCTGCAGAGCCTGGCCGCGGTCGTCTCAGAATCGGGCCTGCAGGGCAGCAAGCTCGCGGCCGCCGTGATGCAGGTGGTCCACGCACTGGAGGCCAGGCCCAGAACCTACGAGGTGCAGATCTTCGTCGAGCACTGCTACCCCGGCGGGCGGGCCGATCCCCAGGGACCCAACCTGCTTGTCACCGTGGACCTGCGGGATGCGCGGAGCGGCCAGAGCCTTGTCACCCGCATCCTGCGGCCCTGCACGGAACAGGATGCGGCGGAAATGGTCGCTGGGTTCACCGCCCGCCAGGTGTTCCGGCAGGACTGCTCCACGCCGGCCTGGGCCACCGGGTCGGCGGACGGCGATGACTTGTCGGCCTACCTGCTCACCCGCGAGATGCGCCCGGCGGGCTGGACCTTCGGGGACTTCTGGCAGTCCCGCCAGGACCAGCGGGCGAAGCTGACCGAATTCGTGCGCCGGAGCACGAACGCCGGCGTGATGCAGTACGAACTCGCCTCACTGGAGGATCTGGAGGGCCAGACCGCCATCTCCTTGCTGCTGCACCTGGACAACCGGGTGCACCATCCTGGTTTCCTGCCCGCCCGGTACCGGCTGGCGGTAACGCTCAGCTCGCTGGGCGGGCCGGTCTTCGAGCGCTGGCCGGGCGGCGGACGCGCCCACGACGGCCAGGACGCGTCCGATCTGAACGGCGCCATCATCCGCCAGCTGAGATGGGCTGGCCTGCTGCGGAAAATCAGCCGGCGGGACTTCCGCCGGCTCGGCCTGGCCCAGCACGGGCGAGGCTCGCGGGCCAGGGAAGAGCAGATCATCGCACTGCTGGCGACCAGGCAGCCCGCTGGCCGCACTGCCGCGCAGATCCAGCAGGTGCTGCAACTCCTGGCCTACGCCGAACTCAGGGCATTCCGCCGCCGGATGCGGGCGGCATCACTGCTGTGGTTCGCGCTGTGCCACCGGCCCGAACGCGCGGCACTGCTGGACCTGCTGCGCACGCGCCCGCGCTGGTGGCGGCACCCGCGACGGCGGATGCGGGCGCCATCCATCGCGGCGAAGATCGTCAAGTACCGGCTCCTCGCGTTGCGGGAACCAGCGGCAACGGCCGGGCACCGGTTCCGCCGGCGGCGGGAACCGGAACTGAAGGCTCAGCGCCGGCTCAGGAGGACGCAGGCCCAGGTACAGCGCTGGCTCGATCTGCGCACGGCGCTGAGCAACGGCCACGCCTGGCAGTACGGGAGGGTGCACTGGCAGGCCGTCTACAACGCGGCGTGCCTGTACGCGCAGCCGGTACCCGGCGAGGAACCCGACCCGGTTGCGGCAAGCACGGCGGTGATGCTGTTGCGCCTTGCCATCGGCGATCCCAGCTGCGAACTGGAACGCCCTTCCGAGTGGATCAGCGCCGACCCGGACCTGCGGGCACTACGTAAGAACCGCATATTCTCCGACTTCGTGGCCGAGCAGGCGCACAAGGACTTCGCCCCGGCCGCGGACAACCACTGCCCGGACCCCTGGTTCGAGACCTTGCTGCCCAGGCTGGACCCGCACGCCATGACGCCCACCCGGGCCGAACTGGACGGGCATCAGCCGGTCGGCGCCAACTGGATCCGGCGGATGATCCAGCCCCGGTCCCGGCACCCGGCCACCTGAGGAACGCGCCAGCGACCGGGCCGCGCAGCGCCGCCCGCGCAGAGTCGGTACGCTTCCTGCGGTGGTGTCCGCTCACCAGCGGATGTTCCGGGGCGTTAGCTCAATGGTAGAGCAGCGGACTTTTAATCCGTGGGTTCAGGGTTCGAGCCCCTGGCGCCCCACCCGTTGATGTGCTTCTGACCAGCACATTCGCTGTTTCCGCGCGCATCATGATCCTTTCTGGTTGCAGTTGTAGTTGCAGTTCCATCTCGCGGCGGGCTGCGGCCTGCCGGGAGCCTGGCCGGGCTGTCATCCCCACGGCGCCTCCCCCATCCGCTCGGCGGCGTGCTGGGTGAGTTCCGCGCTGACGTGTGTGTAGCGCTGGGTCTGGCTGAACTACCGGTAGCATCACCGACGAGGAGTTTCTCGCCCTCGCGCGCCGCCCTGGATCGCTGACCCGAATCGGTCGGCGTCCCGTCAGCCGGGAACGGTACGCTCGCCGATCACTCTAGGAGGCGCGCAGATCACCCGGATCTGCGGACCACCGATCCATCCGGGCTGACGTGGTCGCGCAGATCGGCGGCGATGGGCGCCGGGGCGGCGAGTTGATCGTGACGTGGCGTAGCGATGATCGCCGGAGCCGCCAGGTCCGTGCCGGGCGGCCCCGCCCGGTCCGGCTCTGGAATTGGGCCATGCGGAATGGGTGTCGTTTATGCCTGTCCACCGGTGGCGGAGTGGGCTACCGCGGGGACAGTATGGGCGGGTGGATGGTGGGGACGACCGATTGGTGATCGCGCCGGAGGGCTCCACGCAGCGGTGGGCGCTTGGCCGGCCGGTGGACCCCTATGGCGACGGCCATGTGCACAGGGTCTTCGTCGAGGTCAGTGATGACGGGATCGCCGCCAGCGGCTGGGAGTTAGGGGCCGTAGCTTGGATCTTCGCTACAAATTTCTTCCACTCGTCCAGACTGAAGCGCAGCACTGCGCCATCTGGGTTCTTCGAGTCTCGCACCGCAACTTTGCCGCTGCGGGTCCTGGCGACCTCCACGCAGTTCGCCCCTGTGTTGCTGTAACTCGACTTGCGCCACGGGGTGGTCACGTCGTCGGGGTCCATCGCTCTATCTCCGAGTCACTTTCGCTGCTCTAGTCGTTGCCTGATTCGCGTTGCTGAGGCGGCCGGGCTGAGCGCCGCGCTCTGCAGCGCGTCAAAGACCAGCGTGTAGCCGCGTAGCTCCTGATCCATTTCGAGGTACTGACTGCTGGTGAGGTTCTCTACGAAGACAGTACTTACAGATCGCTCGCTGCCAAAGCTGAACATGACGAACGAGCCGGACATGCTCGCCTGCGCGCCCGCCTCAAGCGGAAGCACCTGCACACTGATGTTCGGCCGTTCCATGAGTTCCAGCAGCCTGCTGAGCTGGCCGCGCTGAATCTCGTCGCTGCCGACCGTCGTGATCAAGGCGACTTCCCAGATCACGGCGTCCAGCCGGGCATCGGTGCCCTGTTCCAGCCGAGCTTGCCGCTCCCGCCTGATACTGATGAAGTTCTCCAGCTTGTCGGGCGAGACCATAGCAGGGTTGGCCAGCATCACGGCCCTGGCGTACTCGGGCGTCTGAAGGAGTCCTGGGACGGTGGTCGGCTCCCACGTCTTGATATAGCTGGCATCGGCTTCCAGGCCGATGAAGTCGGCGTAGTACGGAGGGATGGTGTCGCCGTAGTCCTGCCACCACCCGCGCTTGTTGCTCTCCCGTGCCAGGCGTTCCAGGTACGCCCGATGCTCTTGGTCTTCATCGCCGTAGTGGTCGAGCAGGAGCCGCAAGTCCACCACACGCACGCTGACGATGCCGTTCTCCATCCGGCTGATCTTTGCTGCGCTGCAACTCAGCAACTCCGCTGCCTGGGCCGTGGTGACACCGGCAGCCTCACGCAGCCGTCGCAGCTCCGAGCCGACTCGGCGTGATCTGACGGTTGGCTTACCGCCGGCAGGCATATCTCATCCTCCCGCATGCAAGGCAGGCAGCAGAAGCGCTTGCGAACTGCAATACTTGCAACTAGTATCGCTTGCACTTGTCGAGCCGGGGGCACGACATGCGGATCGTAGCGGACCTTCCACCCAGCAAGGAGGTTCCCCGAGTGCCGTACACCCCCCACGGGCTCCCGTTCACCTATGCTGCTGAGGCCGGATCAGGCATCAACTGTTTAGAAGCAGTCGCCTCATGACCGGCAGCACGAGCGCGCACACTCCAGACGCCCCGCAGGCGGCGCTCACTCCGCCGGAAGTGGAACCGGTGCCGTACACGAGACCACGGTCGGCAGTTCTGGACATGACGGCGCTTCGGTACCGGTCCCGCCTTCCCACCATGGTCACGACCTGGAGCGCTGGCCGCTGCGCAACGCGATCACGCTCGGAGCGCTAGAGGGCGCGGTGCCCTCAGCCCGCGTCCACGTGAGGCAACTGCTGTGGGAATGGGGTCACGAAGAGCTAGGCCAGGACGCAGGCGTGGTGGTTTCTGAGCTGGTCACCAACGCCGTGATGGCGTCCGCCAAACTACGGCCAGCCGTGGCGCCCGTATGGGTTTGGCTCGGGTCGGATACCCGCTGCATGCTCGTTGCCGTGGCGGACGCGAGCCCCCGGCCCCCGGTGCGGCTGAGCCTGGGCCCAGACGCCGAGCGAGGCCGTGGGCTGGCGCTGGTGGAGGCATTCAGCAGCCGATGGGGCTGGCAACCCACCACAGTGGCCGGACTGGTGAAAGTGGTCTGGGCGGAATGGCGCCTGCCATCCAGGACCAGTCAGCGGCCAGCCACCGCCCAGCCGGGGCGTTGCCATGCGGTCTGACCGGCGCGAGCGGCGCTCCCCTTTGGGCCTAGGCCCGCTGGAGACCGCGATCATGCAGGTCCTATGGGAGGCCGGTGGCTGGCTGACGGTCCGGGATATCCGCGATCGGATGGATTACGCGCCAGTGGCCTACACGACCGTGGCGAAGGTCACCAGCATCTTGTACGAAAAAGACCTGCTGGTTCGTCATCTCGGGGAGCGGGGAGGGAAACGTGGCCCCTCGGCCTGGTGGTACCGCGCGGCCCGGCCGATGAGTGAGCAGATAGGGGAACTGATCGTCAAGTTACTGGACTACAGCCCCAACCCCGATGCGACGCTTGACTACGCTCTGGCCGCGCGACGGACGTCATCCAAGCCCCAGCCGCTCCCCCAGAGCCAGCCGAACCATCCCGAAAGTGCCCTGTAGCAGGGCTGAGCGGTACCGGCCGGGTTGCTGATGAGCTGTCCACCACGAGATCAGCGGCCAGCCGTTCGCCAGGCTAGTCGCCAGGCGGTGACGAGGGTCCAACGTGCCCAGACGGATGGGCAGCTCGCGCTCAATTCGCCATTGGGCGTGCCCGAAGCACGAGTACGAGGTCGGCGACTGCTGCTGACCGCAGTGTTCGCCCTGGCTTCGGCCAAGATCGCGTGCTACGGGGGCGCTATGCTGAGTTCTGCGTAGTCACGTAAGGTCCGTACGGTTCCGTTTGGTCCCGGATGTCGGGCGAGCCTCGATCCCGCCGTGATGACCTGGAGCGTTCGGGAGACCTTGCCAAGGAACTCGAACAATTCGGGCTCTGGCCCGGCTGAACCGCAGCCTGTCACCCGCTATCCCATCCTTGGACGACACCCTGCCACTCTCACCACCTCGGCGCGGCGGCGGGGAACGTCGCTGGATCACAGCAGGCGACGCCCAGCCCGGGGCGAGGCCAGTGGCACCGATGCCGACGCAGTTGTGCCGCCACTCGTCATTGGAGCCTGGCCATCCAGGAAACTCTCGGCCGCCACGCGGGCTGCGGTCCTCTCAGTCCCGACTGACTCGCCAGCCTCGTGTGGCAAACGAGGCATGGCTGGTTGCCGGATCATGCGCTTCGCTTCCGCGACCAGCATGCGCGCCGCCCTGTCGATCGCCTTGGCACGGAGCAGCAGAACCGGATCAAGCCTGGTCAGCCTGCGGAGCTCGTGCTCAGCGGGTCCTGGGGGTGCCTGCCCAGCTGCCTCCAGCGATGGCAGTGTCCAATAGCCTCGGCCATTGAGCGTCCTGCCCGGCCTTGAAGGCCCATCTCCCGCCTCACCGGCAACCCCAGCCCGCCTCACGACCCGGGTAGCTGCCCGGGCTGCGCTCAGCACACGGCTCGGGGCCTGCACAGCGACCGCGATCTCATCCAGGCGGGCGACCACGTTGGCGGTGGCGTCGCAGGTGGCCCGGTAGCCAGCGAGTAACCATCGTAAGAGGCGCTTGTCAACTGGCCTGATTCCTTGATTGTTTCGGGTGTCGTGTGCCGCGTGTTGCTACGGCTGGCTTGTGTTTGTGCTGTTCAGCGTGCTTGCGTGGCCGGGCAGGCATGCTGGCGCCGGCCTATGTTGTTGATCATGACCGGTCCCGCCGGGATCGGTGCTAGCGGTGTGTGCGTGCCGGGCTGCGGGCGCGGGAGGTTACGCGCGGGCTCCTCGCTCTACGTAGTTCAAGCGGGCTTGGTGTCCCGACATCGTGCAAGCGAGCTGGTGAGGAGGCCGCGGCCACGGGGGCGGGGCGAATGTGGCCGACCACCTCCGTTGTCATACAGTAATTCGTACTGAAAGACAGCGCCGGGATCACGGACCCGCGTGCCACCATGGACAGCGTGCCGCCCACCAGACGCCAGCAGGCCCGGGCCGCCCGCATCGCCGCCGAGCTCGCCAGCCTCGGCCTCGCCCTGCCCGGCACCCTCACCCAGCGGCACGTCCGCTGCGGCAAGCCCGGCTGCCGCTGCCACGCCGACCCGCCCCTGCTGCACGGCCCCTACTGGCAGTGGACCCGTAAGATCGGCGGCAAGACCGTCACCCGGCTCGTCCCCGACGACCAGCTCGACGACTACCGGCAATGGCTCGACAACCACCGCCGGCTCCGCGCCCTGGCCGCCGAGCTGGAAGCCCTCACCCTGGCCATCGCCGACGCCGGCCAGCGGGCGAGACGCCGGACCCCGGCCCCCGCCCGCAAGAACAGGCAAACCAGTACATAACACCGTGGCTGCGGCAGACTTAACCTGTGGCCAGGCCCATTCCCAGCGCCCGTGCCCGCAGGTCAGACCCAAATGTGAGGACCTGTCCAGGTCAGAGGCCTGAACCGGAGACCTCTTTGTTGCGGGGGGCAGTATGGGGGTCAGTTTCACCCACCGGCAAGCACGCCCACCGTTGCGGTGACAGGGGAGAAGGCGCAGCTGGGACGGTTGGTGGGTGTTTCCGGGCGGGGGAACCGCTCGGCAGCGCCCGACGCCGGCGGGGGTGGTCCGGCCGCGGTGAGCTGGCCGGGATGTACGCCGAGCCTCAGCCTCATCAAGGTGCTGGGCATCGACGGCCCGGTCGTCATCTTCGCCGGGGTGGATCTGTTCGACGGGATACCCGTCATCGACCTCAAGCCCTACGTGAGCCGCTTCGGACCGCCCTCCAGGGGAGCCGCGATGCGGCTGGTTCCGCCGCCGTACCTGCATAGGCGACGATGCGAGAGCGATTGATGCGCCACCGGCACGCCCCCGCATGAGCGCGCGGGGTGCGCTGGTCACAGCCGGGGGTGCGCGACGGTCATGATCGGATGTCGTAGGTGACGAGCGACCGTGGCGGCAGGGTCGCGGTGAAGGCGCTGTTCCTGACCGTGATCGGGGTCTGTGCTGAGAGCTGGTGGGTTGTGTCGGTCAGGTAAGGCGTGACGTGCGCTGCGCGGAGCCCGCGCAGCGAGAAGGTTGCGGCCTGGCGGCTATGGGCGCTGTTCAGAACGATCACTGCGGTCGACCCGTCGCTGTTGCGGAACGCGCTCGCCTCGAGGCCCGCGTCGCTCGTCGTGGTCCCGATCCGCACCGCGCCCGGGCGGATGAACCGGCTATAGCTCGCGAACGCCCACAGCCGACCGGAGGTGGCGACGGCGTTGCCCTTGACCTCAACCAGTCCCGTGTTGGGGCCGGTCAGGCCGCTCGTGCTTGCGCCCCACAGGTAGAGGAACGCGCCCAGGTTCGCCGCGGTCAAGCCCCTGTAGATGTTCTGTGCCCAAGTGAATCCTGACGACAGTGAGCCGTCGTCCCAGGCCGGGTCCCACGGCTGGAAGCCGAACGGCGCCCACTCGGTCTCCCAGACCGGCTTGCTCCAGCCGCGCAGCGGCGAGCCGGGCGCTGCGAAGTAGCCGTGGCTGGTGAACAGAGCCGTTGCCGTGTTCGCTTGCTTGTCGGTCTCGATCGCGGCCGCATACTTCTGCGCGTAGTTCCAGCTGATGGTGGCGCAGCACTCCGCGCGCGTCGAAAGACCGGACCGCGCGAGCGTCGCGCCGAGGATCGCCATGAAGTTGGCGGTCTGAGCCGGGCTCATGATCATGCTGTCCTGGGGAACCCTGAGGTTCCCCTCGTTCTCCGGGCCCACGTAGCTGAGCGGGACGCCCGCCGCCGCGTAATCCTTCGCGTACTGCGCGAGATAGTCGGCGTAGGCCTGACGCCAATCACCGCTCTTGCAGCTCGCGCCCGGGACCCCGCACAGCGTGCCGCCGTCGACCGGTGAGTCGTTGTTCTTCATGAACGCGGGTGCGCTCCAGGCGTCGGCGAACACGTCGCTGACGCCATAGTCGGCCTTGATCTGCTTCGCGAACCACAGCTGCCCTTGATCCTGGCCGACCTCAGCGAGCGTCAGATACGACGGCTTGCCGTTCGGGCTGCCCGGTGCCTTCGGCTCGATCGTGAACCCCTTGTCGGCGCTGATCTCGTTACGCAAGATCGTCAGGCCCGCCCCGCGGGTCGGGCTGTAGAGCAAGCTCAGCACCTGCTTCTGGACCGGGACTGGCGCGTTCATCAGCGTCTTTGCCTGCCCGAACCCCTCGGACACACCAAACCCGGCGATCCGCTGATACTGCTTGGCAGGATTGATCGTGACTGTGGCATTAGCGGTCCCGCCGCCGCTTGAGCCGCCGCAGCCTGCGAGCAGCGCGGCGGCGATCATCACGCAGGCCAGTACGCAAGGGCGCCCGTCACGACGTCGACGTCTCACAGCGCGGCCACGCTTGCTGCTACTGCGACCGCGGCGCCGATGCATCCCGGATGATGGGATTGCATGAGGTGGAGATCCTTGCCGGGTTGGTCCGAAGGGCACGTGAGGAGCGTGCGCCTCTCGCTCGTCCAGCGCAAGATGCTCGCGCCCAGCCACTTCCCAAACCCCGACACCTCGAACAGCGACTACTCGCGTTCGGCCGGCGCCCCCCGGCTGGGGGCAGCCGCGGTGCCGGTGATGTGTCTCAGGACGGCTGCGGCTGGACCGGGCAGGCGCGTTCCCCGGCGAGTCGGCGCCACAGCGCCCAGGCGAGCAGGCCCACCTACGCCACCCCGAGCACCGGCTGGACCGGGGCCCACAGGTTGAGCGCGCCGGAGGTGCCCAGCAGGATGACCGCGATCTTGTTGCAGGCCGGGCAGCCCACCGCGAACATCGACAGCATCCCGCCGCCAGTGCTGGGAGTGTTCAAAGGCGCGGGCGAAGCAGTCCATGTCGTCGGTGGCCACCACGACCATGGCCTCGGTCCGATAGCGCGCAGGACCTCGAACAGTTCGGCGTTGACCTTCATCCGGGCGCAGTCGATGTCCAGCCGGCGGGCCTGGAAGTCTTCTCTGAACCTGCTCGAGTTGGCGGCCCATCTCCGCAATGACCCCGCGGACGCAGATCGCGGCGATGCCGGATGCTGTCTGGCGGATCTCGTTCACGGTCACCGGGATACCGAGAACGGTTGTCTCGAACGGCAGCGTCAGGTTGTCTTGGAGCATGACAGCGAACCCCGTCAGCTCCTCGTCCTCGTTGTAGCAGTCGACTGTAGCCTCGTCGATCAGCGCGTCCAGATCCGTTTCGCTCAGCTCGCTCACTGGTGCAAGCGTAGTGGCGAGCTGCAGCGGACGGAGACGGCATGGAAGGGGCAGGCGGGACTGTGGCGCCCACACCGCCATCCCCTGGCTGTCATCCATTGAGGTGGCGGCGCGGGTCGGGGAAGCCGAGGCTGGTGTAGCCGGGGGCGCGTTTGGCGAGGGATGAGGCGAGTACTCCGGTGGCGGTGTCGTGGTAGTCGTGGACTTCGGCGGTGGTCTTGCCGGGGTAGGGGCGCAGGATGCGGCCGGCGTATTGGATGAGGCGTCCTTTGAACGCGATGGGGGCGGCCAGGAAGAGGGTGTCGAGCGCGGGGCAGTCGAACCCTTCGCCGATGTAGGGGCCGGTGGCGATGACGAGCAGGAGCGGTTTGCCGGGCTGGGGGTTCAGGCGGGCGAGGGCGGCGGTGCGGGCTTTGGCGCCCATGCCGCCGCGCAGCACTACGGGGTCGTGGCCGTGTTCGCGCAGTGCGGAGGCGAGCTGCTCGAGGTGGCTGGTCCGCTGTGTCAGCACGAGGCAGTGGCGTCCTCGGTGCAGGGCCGCTAGGACGTCGGTGGTGATCTGCCGGTTGCGGGCCTGGTCGGCGGCGAGATCGCGGTAGATGGCAGCGATGCCGCCCGGTGCGGAGGGATCGGCGTCGCCGGTGTAGCGGAACGCTGTCGGGTGGACATGCAGGACTGGCGTGGGTGGCGGGGCTGCCTGCGGGCGCAGCGACAGGGTTCCGGGTGGCGCTTGGGTCATGGTGTGGCGGGTCGGGCCGAGCTGGAGGGCGATGAGGTCATCGAGCTGGTCGCGGCGGTAGGGGGTGGCGGTTAGGCCGAGCCAGCGGCGGGCGGGGATCTGCCGTACCGCGTGCTCGAACGCTGCGGCTGGGACGTGGTGGCATTCGTCAACAACCACCAGCCCGTAGCCGCTGATGAGGGCGGTGATGTCGTCGGTGCGGGCGAGGGTTTGCAAGGTGGCGATGTCGACGACGCCGCGGGTCTTGGAGCGGCCGCCGCCGCGCTCGCCGGGCTTGATGCCGAGGAGTTCGTGGATGCGTGTGCGCCACTGATCGGCGAGGGCTTTGCGGTCGACGAGGATGAGAGTGGAGACGGCGTGGGTGGCGATCAGGGCGCAGGCGATCACGGTCTTGCCGGCGCCGGGTGGCGCGACCAGCACACCGAGGTCGTGACCTGCGAGGGCGTCGTGAGCAGCCTGCTGCTCGGGGTCGAGGGCGCCGGAGAAGCAAAAGTCCTGCGCGGCTCCTGGCTGGCGCGTGCTTGAGCGTGGCCAGCAGTGCCGGCGGCAGGTCCGCAGCCTCGACGGTGATCCCTGCCCCCAGCCGCGCCCGTACCAGCGCGGGGGCGGGGACGGCGATCCGGGTTGAGGAAGCTGCTCGCAGCCGGTCCACGGACACACCCACGCTGACCACGCCGAGGCGCTTCGCCAGCTGGGTGACCTCACGTGGGGACAGGCGGGCGACGCTGGACAGGTAAGCCCACTGGTCCTGGTGCGGCTCCAGCGTGGCCAGGTCCAGGAAGACGGTCGCGCCGCGGCGGCGGCACCTGCCTTGCAGCGGTGCGGCGATGAGGTTGCCCAGCCCGCCAGTGGCCAGCACGTCCTGGGAGGGGAACAGCCGGTCATAGCTGGACAGGTCCATCCGCCCGCGCAGCGCGACCGCCTCCCGCAGCAGCCCCGTGCCCACCTGCCGGGCGGCAACAGCGGGGACGGGCGCGGCGAAGAACAGCCAGGCGTGTGCCCCGGTGCCGGAACGGGACACCTCCAGCGCGGCGGGAGCCCCAGCAGCGCGGGCTGCTTTCAGATACGCCAGCGCGTCCAGCATCGCCGCCGGGCCGTCGAAATCGGCTGCCAGCACCAGCAGCGATCGCCATCCAGCAGCGGATAAAGGCCGATCTCCACCTCGCCGGACAAGTGGGCGGTGATGACCTCCCCGGTCAGCGGCAGGTACTCCCGGTCGGCGGCCGGGATGCCTTTGCGCCAGCCGCCTCGCACTGCTGGCATCTATCCGGATTTCCCGGATCTGGCGTTTTCCCAGCGCACCGCGTACACATCGGTCCTGGAAGCGAACAGCGCCCGGAAGAACGCCACCTTCTCCGCAGGCGCCGAATCAGCATGAACAGCACCGGGTGCCGAGTCGAAGAACCCGGCCTGGGCGGGGCCCGGCGGGCGGGCCTGCTGCGGGGTCAGTTCCAGCAGGCGCAGCAGACGGGCGTTTTCCGCCCGCAACTGCTTCACCTGACCGTGCAGCGCCGCCAGCTCAGTATCCAGAGCCTGGACCTGCATACTTACCACCTCCCCAGCCGCTGCCGCGTCACCAACTAACTTGCTGCCTTCGCGGCCGCGACGGCATGATCTGCCGCAGGCAAGGCGAAGCAGTCACGCCAGGAAACGCTGCACCCGGCGGCCAGCAAGCGGGCTGTTCAGGTGGCGTAGAGGCGGATTTTGACGCCGATGGCATCGGCGATGTGGGTCAGGCCGGCGGGGTCGCTGGTGACGATGGGGGCCTGGTGGCGCACAGCGGTGGCGAGGACGATCGCGTCCACCACGTCGGCGGTGCCCGAGGCGGCACAGGCGACCCCGGCGGCTCGGCCGATGTGGATGTCGTCGGGCAGGATGTCGCAGCCTTTGAGGACGCGGGAGATCTGGTGCTGGGGGCCGCCGCGCCAGGCCTGGGCCAGGACCACGACTGGGACGATGGGGCGGATGCGGGCGGCGGTGAGTTCGTCGTGCAGGGCGAGGAAGTCGGGGTTGCGGCGTTCGGCGGCCAGCAGGGCGCCGGTGTCATAGACGATGGTGGGCATCTATCCCGCGGCCTGCTGCGGCTCGCCGTCGTCTAGAAGTCCGACTTCGGCCAGGAACTGGCGGGCGCGCTGGCGCGACGCAGTCGGAAGCGGGCCGTGTTCTTGCTCGTAGTCGGCTACCAGTTCGCGGGCGGCGGCGCGGCCGGCTGCCTGAAGGGCGGCTGTGTGCGCTTTCTCGGTGGCGGCTTCGGCGAGCCAGGTGGACACCGGCTTGCCCTCGCCGGCTGCGGCCGCTTTGATCGTCTCCTCAACCTCCGGGGGCACCGAGATGGAGAGTTTGCGTGCGGTCATGCAGCCAGTCTAGCGCGTGGTAGGAATGCGTTCCTACCACGGCACGGCGCGTACCATCCTGGCCAGGAGGCGCAAGCCGGGTCCTCTCCGGCGGGCCGGCCCGGGGGGCAGATTGTGGGGCAGAACCCAGCCAGCAAGGGCCTGTGCCTGCTCGCGGCTGCTAGCGGGAGCCAGCGTCAGCCCTGCTCAGGGCGCCTGTGCCGGTTACAGGGACGCCGCAGGGGTCCATGGTAAGGAGAAGGTCTACGGTTCGATTCCGTAAGGGGGCTCCAGGTTATGAGAACTTTTCGAATATAGGATCGGACACCCCACCTCTGCGGGTGGCATTTTGAGTGGCACATGCCATAGAGAAGGTGGCTGTGACCCGGCATCTTACGGTCGCGCGAGGCGCGCAGAGTGTTTCCGCTTCAGGGAAGAGGTTCCCGGCTGACTCTGGCGCCAGGCACAGCCATCCCGCAGATCTGGGCCTACGCAGAGTGACGAGAGTCGTTCGTTCCACGCCAACAGGCGATAACAGAACGAATACGGACGAGTGGGATTCGGCCAGCCGCCGGGCGCTGGACGCGCAGATCGTCTAATTCGGCGTGCCGAGTCGGATTGTGGAAGTCGATCAGCCGGACCGCCGACTACAGTCCACAGCAGGTCGGCTGCCGACCCAGCAAATTTTCTGCCCGGGGGAACTCGGCATCCAGCGGCGGCTGCCTGGCAAACCCGATATCAGCTTCCGGAAGCGCCTGGAGCGCGGTACTCGACGCCGCCGCCCTGGCGCAGGGCATCGAGTGCTTCTTCGACCGTGAGCAGCTTGGTGGTCGAAACATTTGTGAACGCCCCCGTGGAGGCCACCTTGACCAGCAGGCCCGCGGCCATGACATCGTCGGGTGCCTCCATGAGCACGTATCCGTCGGCGTCCCCGAATGCGTACCAAAGGCCGTGCAACTTTCCGCCAGCGGCTTCGACGACCGGGCCAAGCACTGCACGCCGATCCTCCGGGTTGGCCAGCAACCTGGCCCAGGTCTCGGGTGTGTGACTGAACTTGGTCAGATACATCCCCATGGTCGTCCCCCTTTCATCGCCTTGCCTGGCCATCATGTCGCAGGCCCGCCCGCGCGAACAAGGCTGGGTCAATGGCCGCCTGCCGCTCCGGGTGACGCGGTACTCCATAACCAGCAGAGCTCAATCCGCGCAGTGTCGTTGACCGAGTTCGCCGCCTGTTCCGCCGCGTCTCGTCCCGGGCAAGCCAGGCGAAGGCGCTGGTCATGGTCGATCTGTCCTAGGTTGGGACAAAGCGCATGGGCAGCCACGACGCGGCGCCGGTTCAGCCTGCCGTCCACACCAGCGGGTGCGCGCTGATCACCAATCTGCGCGCCGGAGGCAACCAGCTGGCCGACAGCGACCTGTGCCATGTCGGCGGGAATGCGCGCGGGCTGCCACCGGGAGTCGAGCACTCTGTGATCCGTGTCAGGTGCAGATGCGTTTCGGCACCCAGGGGTCCGCGGCGCCGTGCTTGGCCGCTCAAGGCTGGGGGCCCGTGCTCGTGGTAGCCCGGACCCTACCCATCAGACCCTCGGTG
>OFHH01000061.1_pt1 | contig 16220 bp, 19 predicted proteins | sample 1521961 | NCBI WGS metagenome assembly OFHH01 (sample SAMEA2468439, study PRJEB22500) | soil metagenome | biome: Glassland; feature: Farmland; material: Clay | place: Australia | collected 2013-01-31 | depth 0.55 m | reverse complement strand
ACGCGAACGCGTGGCATTGGAAGGCAGGGTCGTGGGCGGATGGAACGGGAACTGCTGGACGAAGGGGAGATGGCCGGGGACCGGGCGCCGACGGGCAGCGTGTTCGCGTTCGTGGCTGAGCAACGCCGGGAACTGTTCCCGGACTCGTTTAGCGCGGACTTGTGCCCGCCGCGGACGGGCCGCCCGTCGCTGCCGGCGGACCTGGCCGGTTCGGTCCTGGTGCTCAAGGAGCTGCATGACCTGTCGGACACCCAGACCGCCGATGCGCTGAAGTTCGATATCCGGTGGAAGGTGGCGTGCGGCCGGTCGCTGACCCAGATGAGCTTTGACCCGTCGACGCTGGTGTACTGGCGGCGGCGGATCGCCGCCTCTGACCGGCCGGACCGGGTATTTGACGCGGTGGCGGAGGTAATCGCGCAGACCGGGATCTTGGCCGGGCGGCGCAGGCGGTGCGTGGACTCGACGGTGTTCGATGATGCGGTGGCCACCCAGGACACCGTCACCCAGCTGGTGGCCGCGATGCGGAAGGTGGCCCGGGTGGTGCCCGGCGCCGGCGAGGCGATCGCCCGGGTGTGCAAGCTGGATTACTCACAGCCGGGCAAGCCGCCGATCGACTGGGACGACCCGGCGGCGAAGGAAGCGCTGGTAGGTGACCTGGTGAACGATGCGCTGGCGGTGCTGGCGGACCTGGCCGGCCCGGATGCGCCGGAGCGGGACGAGGCGGCAGCCGGTGCGCTGGGGCTCTTGGCGCTGGTCGCCGGGCAGGACGTCGAGCCGGCGGAGGATTCTGACGGGACGGGCGGGCGGTGGCGGATCGCCCGGAAGGTCGCCAGCGACCGGGTGATCTCCACGGTGGACACCCAGGCGCGGCATACCCGCAAGTCGAAGTCCAAGCGCCGGGACGGGTTCCGCGGGCATGTGGCCGCCGGGCCGGAGACCGGCCTGGTCACCGATTGCGGGATGACCATGGCCGCCGGGCCGGGCAGCACGGACGCGGAGAACGGCGTGAAGATGGCCGCCCGCGACCGGTTCACCGGCACGCCCGGCGGCACCGGGCCAGGCCAGGAGCCGGATGCGCCCGCGGGCACCGGGACCAGCGCGGGCCCGGACGCGGACGGGCCGCAGGACGCGCGGCTGGAGGTCTACGGCGACTCCGCCTACGGCAGCGGGGAAGCCCGCGCCGCCTACCGCCAAGCCGGCCATGACACCGTGATCAAGCCCGGGCCGCTGCGCCCGGCCGTGCCCGGCGGGTTCACCCTGGACGACTTCGCCATCAACGAGAGCGCCGGCACCGTCACCTGCCCGGCCGGCCTCACCCGGCCGATGAGCCCGGCCCGGACCGTGACCTTCGGCGCAGCGTGCGCCGGCTGCCCCCTGCGGGAACGATGCACCACCGCCAGGGACGGCAGGTCAATGACCATCCACCCGCACGAGGAGCTGCTGCGCGCCGCCCGCGCCCAGGCCCGCACCGATGATTTCAAAAAGGCCTACCCCACCCGGTCAGCGATCGAGCGGATCATCTCCTAGACCGCCACCCAGAACGGCCGCCGCATCCGGCTCCGCTGCATCGGAGCCGCCAGGAACGACGCCTGGCTGCACACCCGGTGCGCCGCGATCAACCTGCGCACCCTGCTGCGGCACGGGCTGACCCGCCGGGACGGCGCCTGGGCGCTGACCTGATCAGCCAGGTGCATCCCAGCCCGGCGCGGGACGCTTCCCGGGCCCGCCCAGGCCCCGCCGCTGGCCCCGGCAAGACAACATCTAGCCCGCTGCAGCTAGCCAGGGCACCCGGGAACCGGCCAGGCCCCTTTCCAGGCGGCCCACGCGATCGGCGTTGTTCAGAGGCGTCCTAGGAGGGTGCCGGGGAGGGCGGGCTTGATGTGGGCGATGCCGATGGTGACGGGCTGGGTGTGGGGGCCGCCGAGGATGGTGGGGGACTCGATGTGGAGGTCCTCGCCGATGTGGATGGCTTGGCAGTCGTGGGCGGCGGGCTCGTGTGCCGGTGGCCGCGGAATGGGCTGGGTGAGTGCGTGCTGCTCGGCACCGGCGCCGGGTTTGCCGCTGGCCGGGCGGGTCCCGTCTGCCCCTGTGCCGGGCGGACATAGAGGTAGAGCACGAACACCCCCAGGAACAGCCCGGTGAGCACGATGGTCGACGTGCGCGGCCGCCTGGTCATGAGGCGCCCCCGGTCGCACGGCCTGTGTCGAGTTCGGCGGCGACGTTGATGCCCTCGCGGCGGAAGGCCAGCGCGACCCTTGCCCGCAGTTCACGCCCGACGTCGAACTGCTTGCCCGGCAGTGTCCGCGCCACCATGCGCACCGAGAACGTGCCGACCTCGATCTTCTCGACGCCCATCACGCTGGGAGGGTCGAGCAGCAGCTTGCGCAACCGGTCGTCGCCGTAGGCCTCCTCGCCCACCCGTTTGAGGATGCCGGTGACGTGGCTGAGGTCGATGGCCGACGGGACCGGCACGTCGATAACGGCCCGCGCCCAGTCCCGCGACAGGTTGGTGACCTGGATGATCTGGCCGTTCGGGGTGGTGATGACCTCGCCGCTGACCGACCGGATGCGGGTGACCCGGAGCGTGACGTCCTCGACCGTGCCGGTGACCGGCTGGCTCACACCGGCGGTCGCGATGCGGATGACGTCACCGAAGCCGTATTGCTTCTCCCCGGTGATGAAGAAGCCCGCCGCTATGTCCTGGACAAACCGCTGCAGGCCGAATCCCAGCGCGGCGCTGAGCAGCGCTGCGGGTGCGACCAGGCCCACGAGGGGGACGCCGAGGCGCTGCACGATCAGCACGGCGGTGACCAGGTAGATGACCGCAAGCGTCGCCCAGGTGACGACCTGCGCGACGACCTGGCGGTGCTTGGCGGACTCCGAGCGCACCAGTTCGTCGGTCTCGCTCGCGTGCGCCTCGATGCGTCTTATGATCCAGCCGCGCAGCCATTGAGCCAGCCGGGTCAGCAATATCGCGCCCAGCACCAGCAGCACGATCACCAGCAGGTCGCCGCGCGCCCACCTGTTCAGGTCGGTCAGTGGAGCGATCGCGCCCGTCACCGTGTAACCCCTCCTGCACTACGCCTGGCCCGTGCACACCGCCGGGGAGGGTCCCGACAGCCCGGCTGGCGGCAGAGCGCCGGCCCCGGCGGACCTTCCCTCTACCCTGCAGGCTATTCGCCCGGTCGCGCAGCGGCTTGGGACGGCAGTGACGCCGGAAGTCCGCCTTCGCTGCGCTGGCCGGCGCCACCACCGGCGAGGCGGCCGACCGGACTGCTTCCGGCCTGGGGTGGCAGTCCAGGTTGCCTGACCATGGTCGGATGGGCTCATGAAAGTTCGGATCGGGATCGGGCTTGGCCCCGCTGGCACGCCAGCGGGGTTCGCCTCGGCCGTTGACCGGCTGGAGGAATCCGGGGTCGACTCCCTGTGGCTGCCCGAAATGGTGTTCGGCCCGCTGGTGGAACCGTTTGCCGGGATGGCATATGCGCTCGGGCGCACCGCCCGGCTCAAGGTGGGCATGGGCCTGGCGGTGCTGCCGGGACGCCATCCGGTACTGGTGGCCAAGCAGCTTGCCTCCCTGGCGGGGCTCGCACCCGGCCGCGTTCTGCCGGTCTTCGGCCTCCGGCCGGCCCGCGACGCCGAACGGGCGCTGTTCCCGGTGCCGCCAGGGCGCCGTGGCGCGGTGTTTGACGAGTCGCTGGAGCTCATCCGGCTGCTGCTGCGGCAGGAAAGCGTGTCGTTCGCCGGGGAGCACTTCACGGTCACCGAGGCCCGGATCGGGCCACGGCCGGCCAAGCCGCTCGACATCTGGCTGGGCGGCAGTGGGCCCGGTGCGCTGCGGCGGGTCGGCCGGCTCGGGGACGGCTGGCTGGCCAGTTTCCTCACCCCGGCCGAGGCTGCCGCCGGGCGTGCTGCCATCCAGCGGGCCGCAGCGCAGGCCGGCCGGGAAGTCGACCCCGACCACTTCGGGATCAGCCTGGCTGTCGCCGACGGCCGGATCCCGGCCGATCTGGCGGCAGCCGTCCAGCAGCGCCGTCCCGGCGTGGACCCGGCCACGCTCATCGCGACCGGGTGGCCGCCTGCGCGGCGCCTGATCGAGCAGTACGTGGCGGCGGGCATCAGCAAATTCGTCGTCCGCCCCGCAGCCGCCGCCGCTCCACCAGACCAGTTCCTGGCGGAGTTCCTCCGCGAGGTCACCCCACTGCAGACCTAGTCCGGCCGGGAACGTCAGCGGTCACCGGATCAGTGCCGGCCGGCCCGGGTCACCGCCGCGCGTCGGCGAATTCGGGGACGCGGTCCCCGGCTCCGGGCAGTCCGGCGGGGGCCGGCGCCGGGGCGGGCCGGGGGGCTTTCAGCTCGTCGATCCGGACCAGCGTGACTCCGGCGAGGATGAACACACCGCCGAGGAACTGCACACCCGATGGCAGCTGACCAAGCAGCAGCCAGGCGAACAGGATCGCGAACAGCACCTCGGCCATGCCGGCGAAGGAAGCGAACTTGGCCCCGAGCCGCCGGGCGGCGCCGATGCCCGCGACGTAGGCGATGACCGCGGCCACCAGCGACAGCCCCAGCACCGGCACCACCCAGCTGACTTGGTGCCCGAGGAACTCGACGTCGCTGGCCCGGGCCGTCATGGGCAGCATGCCGGTCCAGCCCAGCGCGGCGAGGACGACCGCACCGACACACATCCCGCCCCAGGCCATGACGATCGGTGGCACCGGCTCCGCGTCCTCGGCCGCCGAGAGCAGGAAGTAGATCGCGAGGCCGATGGCGGCCAGCAGCCCCCACATCACCCCGATGGGATCAAGGTGGGCCGATCCCGCCAGGTTGAGCACCAGCGCCAGCCCGGCGATCGCCGTGACCGCGCCGATGACGGTGAGCCGCCGGGGCCGCTGACCGTGCCGCAGCCACAGCCAGCCGACGACCAGCACCGCACCCAGGTACTCCAGCAGCAGCGCCACGCCGACCGGCATCCGCTCGATGGCGTTGAAGTAGAACAGCTGGCAGCCCGCGACCGCCACCAGGCCGAAGGCGGCCACCTTCCCGGCGCTCTTGCGCAGCAGCACCCACCGCCCGCGCAACTGGAGCAGTGCGGGGACTGCGAGCAGCAGCGCGGACACGGCGATCCGGGCCAGCACCGCGGCAGCCGGGCTCCACCCGGCCCTGATCAGCGACGAGGCGAAAGTTCCCGATGTCCCGAAGGTAGCGGCGGACAGCACGGCCAGCATCAGGCCGCTCGCTCCGGGGACGGATCGGGTGGCGCGGCTCCCGGCGGGACTCACGGCGGCACTCCTGTAAGTGGCAAAAGTGGCTTACGCTAGTGACACTAGCCGTGGGGTGCGTAAGGAGTCAAGGTGATTTTTGCCCATGACACCGAGGTGGCGCTCAGTGCTGCCGCCGCCCTGGTCAATACCGGCCGTGGCGGGACCGAGCGGCTGCCCGACGTGGCCGCACTCGACCAGTTCGTCGCCGACTGGGGGTGGACCGGCGGGCGCACGCACGACCAGGCCGAACTCGATGCCGTCCGGCGGCTGCGTCCCCGCCTGGAGCGGCTGTGGGACATGACGGAGGACGAAGCGGCCGGCCTGGTCAACACCTTGCTGCGGGAGGCTAACGCGCTGCCGCAACTGGTGAAGCACGACAGCTGGGACTACCACCTGCACGCCACTCCCCCGGACGCGCCGCTCGCCGAGCGGATGGCCGTCGAGGCAGCCATGGCGTTCAGTGATGTGATCCGGACCCGGCAACTGGGCAGGCTGCGGCTGTGCGCCGCCGATGACTGCGGCAACGTCCACGTCGACCTGTCCAAGAACAGGTCCCGGCGGTTCTGCAGCACCGCGTGCGCGAACCGCACCAACGTCGCGGCCTACCGGACGCGGCAGTCCGCACGGTCCGCCCCGCCCGCCCGGCTCTGACCGCGCCCGGCAGCCGTGCCACCCAGGCGGCTGCTCGGGGAGACCCCGGTCAATGGTCACCCGACGGCAGGCGACAGCACCGCGTTCTGGCTACCGCCAGTCGTCGATGACGTAGCAGTTGCTGGTGTGGTACCCGGCATCGTTATCCCGGTGCATGGCCACACCCTGCAGCGACGGCCGGAATCCCTGGCCCGCCAGCGCCGTCCAGGCCCGGTCGCGCCCCGCGTTCGCGCCCGCGACGAGAACCGACGCGCCACGATCGGCCGCCAGCTGCTCGCACCCGGCGAGCAGCCGGCTGAATCCGCGGGCCGCGTCCGGCCCCGGCCGCACCGCGCCGAACTTGATGTAACAGGCGTCACCACCCGACCGCCTTGACCAGATCGCCCGCGAGCTGAGCGAGATCTCCACCTGGCTGTCCCTGCTCGACCAGGACCACGCTGCGATCCGGGCCGAGTGCGCCGCCCGCGACTGCGAGGCGGCGGCATGGCAGCTGGAGACCCCGATCAGGCTGCGGCTGAGCGTTGGCCCGGGGAACGGCCAGCAGCGCGCTCCAGGCGGCTGAACGGCCTGCGCAACGCCTGGAGGGGGGAACTAGACATCCCGTGCAGGCAAGCCGCTGGCCTGCGGGAACTCCTCACTCGCGGCGCTGTGGCACTTCGCACGCCACTTGACGGGCGCTGAACTGGCCATGATCACACAAGACCGGCGGTGCTCGCCACCCTCTGGCCCGCCCGTGGCCAGCATGAACGCGGGCATATGCGTTGCGGACGTCCCGCGCCTGCGGGCCTTTTGCCTCTCCCCGCTGGCCCCACCATTGCCGTCTGCTGATGCTGGGAGGTGGGATCAATGGCGATCCCAGAGGAACGTCCAGAGTCAGCACATTCGCACAAGCCGCCAGCAAGAAGGCCGCGGCAGGCCAGCGTTTCTGCCCTGCCGGGCACTGTGCCGCTGCCGCCTTACGCACGAACACGCCGCGTTGTCTCATGGCTGGCCCTGGGGCTCGCGGCCGCAGAGGTGATCGTCGGGGTGGTCGCAACCGTCACCTCGCCCCCAGGGTCGCCAGCCGGATGGGGCGGGGACGTGACCGAGATGATCATTACCGTTGTGCCACTGGCGGCGGTCGGCTTCGCACTCCGCTCCTCGCACCGGGGCATCGCGATGATCACCGCGGTGATGGCCCTGATCCTCGCCGCCGCGGTGAGCGTGACGCTGCTCGGTTACTTGTTCTGGGGGGGTGACTGGAGCGGGTTCACGCTGAGGCAAAAGACCATCTATTCCCTCGAAATGATTCCCCCGATTGCCGTCTACCTCGCTGCCTTCCTCACCGAACTGCCAGCCTTCACAAGACGATGGCCCGTTCCACCCAGGGGGTGAGACGGGGCATTCCGGGCCCCGCATCCGGTCCCCGGATATCCTCGTCGGCCTCGCCGTGCGGACAAGGCCGGGCGGCTGGCAGCTGACGGCCAGCAGGGCTGAGCGGCCACGTGACGGCCCAGCCGGGCCAGACCCTGGCCTTGCGTGCGTGCTGACCTGCGCATATGCGCCAGCCCGGTCAGATGTCACAGTTCTGATGGCGTGGATTCGGGCCCCAGAAGGCCTGATCACTGGGCCCCAGAAGGCCTGATCACAGGTGCCTGGTGCGGCATCCGGGAGCAGGCCGGACAATGGCAGCACGGGCGCTGGTACAGCAGTGCCCACGCCATCCGGGCTGCGGGACTCTTGCAGGTCACCACCGCGGTGCGGCTGGCAGCCAGGTGCAGCGCGCCGCCCCACCTGACCGGTCAGGAGCACAGCCCGCAGCGCGATCGGGACGTCCAGCGTGCGGGCCGCGGGCGGTAACGGCCGCCGCGGCGCGCTGCACCCTGGCGCGACAATGCCGGCATGGGTACAAGACGGCTGCCCGTGCTCCCGGTGCTGCCACGGCGGCCCGACTTCAGCGCCGGCCGGTGCTGCTCGCCCGGCGCTGACCGGGGCTGGTGGACATCACATGATCAGCGCGAGCGCGAGGCTGCGATCTGGGCCTGCAAGAGCTGCCCGGTGCTAGCCGCCTGCCGCGAATGGGCGATGTCGTCCCTGCCGATCGCCGACACGGCGGTCTACGCTGCGATGACCGCGAATGAGCGCATCCAGGCCAGGCGGCGGGAGCGGAGCGGGCGGCGGAGCGGGACCGGGCCGCAGCGGCTGAGGCTGAGGCAGCCCGGCTGTCTGTGCCGTGGGGGATGCCAGTGCTGAACGCGGCCAGAACTGCTTGCCGCCGCGGCCATCTGCTCGAAGGCGGCAACCTGGTCATGGTGAGAGGCAGGGGCGGCAAGCTGTTCCGCAGGTGCCGGGAATGCTTCAGGAGGCGCAACGCCAGGGCTGAGCGCCTGCGCAGGCAGCTGCGGCGCGAGGCGCAGGCCGCCGCAGCCTGACCGCCCCGCGATATTGTGCGCTCAGGGTGCATCACGCTCGGTATTGGCGTACTGCTGGCGTGGTGCACCTTCCCGCCGTGGTGGCCTGAACAGCGCCACAATGGCCGTGTGGTTCATGCCCACTACCACCTGCACCAGGCCGCTGCGGAAGACCGCCATGCCTCAGCGGCCAGCCGCGAGCCCGCCACGCACGCGCCGCCAGCCGTCTTCTATGAGCCTGACCCGATCGAGCTGGCCTGCCCTGGCTGCACACTCGTCTGGGCTGGCGGGCACTTCGATCATGACCGCTCCTGCCCAGCGCGCAAGCTCAGCCCGCGCCCGTAAGCTGGGCCTGAACAGGTGAGCTAGCGCGGCGGCGAAGACCGCGGAACTCCTCTCAGAAGGTGAGCGGGCTGGGCCTTACGGCGTCCGCCCGGACTCAACTCAGGTCTCCGGCAAGCGCGGCCCCGTAGCCGCTGCTGCGCCTGGCGACGGCAAGGACGGCCGACCAGCGGATCAGCGGCGAAGTTGGAGCCGACCAGACGGCCGTCCACCTCGGCCGCGAGCGCCGCAGCCGGGTCCGCTTTCCAGCGGGTCTGCACCAGGTCGGCATCCCCGAAGAACTGCTCCGGCTCCGGCATGCCCACGAAAGTCCCGAACGCTACCCGGCAGATCCGGTCAGCCTCCGCAAGGTCGGAACCAGTCAGCGGGCGGATGATCACATCGGTGCTCACAGCGTTCTCCTCAGCTGCACGACTACCGCGGCTACCTGCATCATCATGCGGGACGGCTGGCAGTGACCACATCGGGAAGAACACGTAACCGCGCCGGTCATAGGCGGATACGTGATTGCGCCGGTGCCGCGATCTCCCGCTCGCCCCCGGCACCACTCGCCCGCGCCGACGTCGGCTTCCACCCCGGACCCGGAACACCAGCTCCCGTCAGCAGCCCCCGGCGATAGCCCGCACGACGTTGTAGGGCAGGTACCGGGGATGGACGAGCAGCGCCCTGGCCACGTGACGGATCTTCAGGCGCAGTGGGGTCAGCATGTCCTCGCTGTAGCGCCACGCGCCGAACTCGTCGCTGCCGAAACGCGGGCCGATGGCCCGGCGGAAATGCCGTGCGTCCCCGCCGTCTTTCCGCCAGGTGGGCAGCCATGCGCGCAGCTCGTCGTCTCCCGCGAGCATGGTCCAGTCCTTCAGCCGCTCAGCGATCTGGCCCGCTGCGTCGACGGCGAACGCCAGCTCACCAGCGCCCCGGATGCCATGGACCCGGCCTTCGGTATCCCGGCCGTGATGGATGCTGGCCGAACTGAAACGCGCCCCTACTGCCAGCGCAGCCACCGCATGACCAGCTTCATGCCATGCCGCCTGGACGGCCGCCTTGCGGGCCGGCGCCAAGCTCGCAAAGCAGCATTCGTAACGCTGCCTGATCCATATGCCGTTCACGATCGACTCATCGTCGTAGCGCACCACCCGGCCCAGTTCGTAGCAGATCTCGGCGAGACAGCGCTGCTGCGAGGGGTTCACGGCGAACCTGGCCGCCGCTGCGGGAAACCCGGCCCCGCTGATCCGGGGTCGCTCACGTGGATCCTCCTTGTGGCTTCCGTCGCGAACCGAGCGTAGCCGACCCGCCCGCCGGCGCGGCGTCGTTCTTTGCCGCGGACCCGCGGGCGCGCCCGGCCGCTGGGGAACCCATCAGCGCCGTGGGACTCGAACCCGTCTTCACCGGGGACGCCACCGCCGGCGGGACGGTCGATGCGCTGCTGCCTTTGTGGTTCGCGCTGGTGAAACAGCGCGGCGGGAACGGCCGGCCCGCGCTCCGCCTGGCAACGTGGAAAGTGAATGGCGGCTGCATGGACTTCCGCCGGCAATGACTATATTGTCCTGCGCGTGAATGACGTCAGCACCAGTGCGCCGCAGCAACGATCCGGCCCGATGACACGGGCCAGGGAACGCTGGCGCAGGTTCACCAGGCCGGCGCGGCGGGGTCTGGCCGTGTGGGGCGTGGTTGCGGTTGTGATCGCGGTACCGGAGATCTGGGGCTCCTTCGGGAATCCGTGGTTCTATTCGATCTCGCGCACAACGGGACATCTGGAAGACCTCTGGAGCGGCGTCCGGGGCATCGTGGTGGCACTGATCGCGCTGGCCGCCGTGCGTGCGCTCCTCTACCGGCCTGACCTCGGCGAGGTCCCGCGCCCCCGGGCCAGGTCTGTGCTGGCCGGACGGCCAATCCGGCGGGCCGGGAACGGCCGGCTGACGATCGGGAAAGCGGGCAGGGAGGAATTCAGCGACAGGGCCGCGGTTTCCTACCTGCTGGTGTCGGCCGCCATCGTCGCGGTGGCCGGCTGGCTGGCGAGTGTGCCCCAGGACGGGCAGTACTGGCGTGGGTACGTCATATACGGGCTGATCGCCGTCTTCTTCGTGATCATTCCGAATGCCGTCGCGTATTTTGGTGGCCGGGATTTCCCTTTTACCACGCTCTTCGCCACGGTCTGGCAGCTGGAGAGAACGCGCAACATTGCCGCGATGATCATTGCCGCGGGGCTTGCCGTGCTGACTTTCCACCTCGCGCTGTACCCGTGGCCTGCCATCCACCTGACCGCGGGCTAGCACCGCGGGCCAGCACCGCGGGCCAGCACGGCGGGCCAGCCATGCCGGCTGGGCCAGGCGCTGGCCAGCCCAGCAGGCTGGCGCGGTGCGCGCCGGCCCTGTCTGGTCACTGGGCCACCCTTGCCACCGTTCCACCCGCGTTGTAGGCTGACGATATATCGGGATCGTATCGCGAGTGATTCTCCTGGGGGCGAGAGATGCCTGCAGCGTCCACAGCGGCGGGGGACTTCGATTCTCCCCTCTTCGAGGTCTTCCGCTGCATGAGCGGCCTGCTCAGCCACGTCCATGACGCCATCCGGGAGATGTCACCCGGTCATGGCCCGGGCTGGCGGGGCGGCCCGTGGGACCGGGGCTCCGGCCGCCCGAAAGGACCCCGGGAGTGGCCCGGCGGCTTCGGCGGGCCATGGGGCGGGTGGTGGCCGCCCGGCCCGCCGGGCCCCTCACGTGGGCCGAAAGCCGGCCGCGGCGATGTCCGCGCCGCGATCCTGGCCCTGCTGCGGGAAGGCCCGCGCAATGGGTACCAGATCATGTCCGACATCGAGGAGCGCAGCGGTGGCGCCTGGCGGCCCAGCCCCGGCGCGGTCTACCCTGCCCTGCAGCAGCTCGCCGACGAGGGCCTGATCCTCGGCGAGGAGTCCGGCGGCCGGCGCACGTTCCGCCTCACCGAGGCCGGGCGCCGCTATGTTGAGGAAAACCCGGAGATGGCCCGGGCGGCGTGGGAGTCGATGGCCCGCGGCGAGCCTGGCGAGGTGCCTGGCCTGTTCGTCCAGGCCGCGCGGCTGGGCGGCAGCATCGTGCAGATGGCACACGCCGGCACCCCCGAGCAGATCCGTGCGGCCGAACAGCTGCTGGAACAGACCCGGCGCCAGATGTACCAGATCCTGGCCAGCGACGAGCCTGGCGAGCAGGATGAACAGGAAAAGACGGGAAGCAGCAATGGATGACCGCATCCGGGTTTCCGACGCTGACCGGGACCGCGTTACCGCCCGGCTGCGCGACCATTTCGCCGAGGGCCGGCTTACCCACTCCGAACTGGACGAGCGGATAACGGCGGCACTGAACGCTAAAACAGTAGGTGACCTGCGCCGCCTTATGGCAGACCTGCCCGGGCCCATCCCCGTGCCGCAGGCGGCCCAGCGCCCGCAGCCGGCTGCACCACCCTGGATCGCCCGCCGTCGCCGCCCGCGGGTACTGCCACTCATACTTCTCGTCATGATCGCGGCGCTGCTGATCCCCGAAGGCGGCTGGCTGCTGTTCGCCTTCCTCAAGCTGATCCTGGTGTTCTGGCTGGTCGCCTGCCTGGCCGGGTTCGTCATCGCAGGCCGGTTCCGCCGGCGCATGGACCGCCACGGGTACCCCGGATACCCTCATCGCTGGCACGGGCCGGCCCGCTGGCGATAAGCGCCGCGGGACACGCTGCCGGGATGAGCTGGCCGATCACCGGATCGCCTGCGGCCGCCCGGTCCGGCACACGGATCAAGGGCGATCACACCGGTTTGCGGGTATAAGCCGGTCCGGCTAACTTGGGGTATCGGCTGACTTACCCTGAGGGCAAGATTATGCACCTATTCGAATGTGAGGCGATTTTCGAGGCCGAGCCAGCCGCGGTCTGGGCGGTCTGGACTGACGTGGCCCGCTGGCACGAGTGGGATGTCAGCAAGGAGATCGCGCGACTGGATGGCCCGTTCCAGCCAGGTGTCTCCGGCTGGGCCAAGCAGCGTGGCACCCTTGGCGGCTCTTTCACCATCACTGTGGTGGAAGCCGGGCGGCGCTGGGTGACCGAATGCCCGATGCCGATGGGCAAGGTTATCTTCGACCACGTGCTCGAACCGGTCGCCGGGGGACGTGTCCGGGTGGTCAAGAAGGTTGACGTGGAGGGCGGATCCGCCCCCTTGCTCCGGCTGCTCGCCCCCAGGATGCGCCGCGAGATCACCGAGTCCCTCGCCGCCCTGGAATCACAGGTGTCCTGACAGCACCTGCCTGAGGCCAGGCCGGTGGTTCTCATGGGCGCTACCGCTCTCCCACCAGGCGCCGGCCGGGGAAACCTCAATGCCGCGGTAAACGCCGCGGGCGCGACTGTCGATTCTGGCGAGCGGCGTTCGTGAACTGGATGAGAGGCCGGTATGGTCCGGCCCAGATGAAGGGAGCCGTCATGAAGCAGTACCTGCTCGCCGTGCACATGGTCGAAGGAGAGCCCGTCCCCTCCGAGGCGGACATGCAGCAGGCGTACCAGCAGGTCGACGCCTTCAACGCCGGCCTGAAGGCAGCCGGGGCCTGGGTGTTCGCCGGGGGCCTGCACCCGCCCACGACGGCGACCGTCGTGCGCGCCACCGGTGGCCAGGTGGTCACCACCGACGGGCCGTTCGCCGAGACCAAGGAGCAGCTGGGCGGTTTCTGGATCATCAAGGCCCCCGACCTGGACACCGCGCTCGACTGGGCGGCCAAAGGGTCTGCCGCCTGCGGCGGGCCGGTCGAGGTCCGGCCGTTCCAGGAGCCCGGCGAGGAGTAGCAGGTGCCGCCCGCGGACGCGGCCGCCCCGCCCCCGTCATACGTCTGCCCGGTGGAGTTGCCGTCCCGGAAAGTCAGATTCTGAACGACCAGTTCGGGGGTGGACTGATCCTGGCAGTGCGAGGTGGTCCAGACCTGGGCAGGGTCACAGGTGTCCAGATACAGGATCCGGCGGGCCCCGCCGCCGCTGAGTGTCACCTTCCCGCCGCCGTCGAGAACGACCCGCGCACTGGTGTTGCGGACCTTGGCGGTGGCCGTCATCGTGATGGTCACCGGGTTCGGCCCGCAGGAGAACGTGATCACGCCGCCGGCAACGCCGACAGCGCGGCCATCACGCCCGGCGATGGCGGCCGGGTCGCGCTCGCCGAGTGGGCGATAACGCCACAGGCCGCCAGCGTGAACCCTGATGTGAGCGCGGCAATCAGCGCGCCGGTACCACCCACAAGCCGCACCACTTGCTCCTGTATCAAGTTGCGTGGCCGGCCGCTGTGGCCGCTGCGCCGACTAGCATGCCGGCCCCGCCGAGCCACATTTCACGTGCCGCGCCCATGATCATGTCCGTTTCATCCCTGTTCTTGTGTGCCGGAGGCGTGAAACGTTCCCGCGCGTGTCCATCATGTGGACAACCCGGCGGGTTTGGGCTGTGTGCGGACGCGGAGCGCGGGGGCGTTAGCAGGGTAAAGGGCAATTCACCAGCGCTTAATGGCGCGTGGGCTTTAGAATCCAGATCCGGCAAGAACTGCTGGGAGCGGAGAAAACGGAAATCCCTGGCAGCTATGACCGCGCTTCACGCCCGCGTTCCCGTCCGGGTCGCCGTGCAGTCGCCGCGACGGCTGCTCCGTGACACCCTTGCAGCTTGCCTGGCGGTACGGCCGGACGTGGCTGTGGTGGGCAGGGTCGCCGAACCGGGAGGCATCCTGGCGCTGTGCGAACTGCGCCGCCCCGATGTCGTGATCCTCGACGCCGGGCGGCAGCTGGCGGAGATGGCAGGGCTGGTCGGCGCGCTGATGGGCCGCTTCCCCGAACTCAACGTGATCGTCACCTACCGGGACGCGTCGGAGCAGGACATCGCCGCCGTCTGCCAGGCAGGCGTTGCCTCCCTCATACCCGAGTCACGCGGCCTGGCCGCGGTGCTCGCCCTGCTTGGCCGCAAGCGGCGCCGTCACGCACAGGAGGCCAGGCATGAGCGGGGCGGCCTGACAGACCGGGAACACGAGATCATCGTGCTGACCGGCTCCGGCCACAGCGTCTCCGAGATCGCGGCGCTGCTGGGGATCAGCCCGTTCACGGTGGAGAACCTCAAGCGCCGTCTCTACGCCAAGCTGGACGTGACCAGCGGGGCGGGCGCCGTCGCCCGGGGCGCCTCACTTGGCCTGCTCGAGCGGGAGGACCCACCGGCCGCACCGCGCAGGCGGCGGGCCGAGGGCGGGTCGGGTGTCCTCGCCGTGGTCACCGGGCGGCCTGGCCCCGTCCTGGACCAGGTCGTGACCGTCCTGCTCGACGGCAGGCTGCCGTTCGTGCTCATCCGCCGGCCGGGCCTGGTCGCCGAGACCCACTGGGCCCGGTGGCACCGCGGCCCGATCGTGGCCGCGCTGGTCGACCCGGCATCGCCTGACTGGGATCTGGTCGCCGAACTCGGCGTCCCGGCCGTCCTGGTGCACAGCCATCCCCTCGATTCCCCCGGCCTTGCCGAGGCGCTGGCCGGCGGTGCCAACGCACTCGTCGCCGCGGACCGGGTGGCCGATCACTTCCTGTCCGTGCTGCGGATGGTGGGCCAGGGATACCTGGTGGTCGACTCGATGCCGATGCGCCCCCTGATCGGGGTGGTGCGGGCCAGGTGGGGTGAGCAGGTTCCGGGTGCAGGTGGCCTGCCCGAACTGACGTCACGGGAGAGTGACGTCCTGAACTCACTCGCCTGCGGGCACTCGGTCCGGCAGACCGCACGTGCGCTGGGCATCGCCCCGAAAACCGTCGAGAACGTCCAGACCCGGCTGTTCCGCAAGCTGGGCGTCCGTAACAGACCGGGTGCTCTTGCCGTCGCCGACGCGTTCGGTCTGCTCCCGCCGGCGGGCAGCGGCGCAGACGGGAGCCCCCATCCTGCCCTCCCGCTACCTGAGCCGCCCCCCGCAGGGGGCCGCAGCAGGTAGGCGGGCCGGCTGGGTGATACGGAACCGCCTTGGGTCAGGCCACTTCCTTCATTTCCCGCCCGTGCACGGCCAGGGCGTAGATGACCAGCACGTCAAGGGCGATGACGATGACGCCCCACACGGGGTAGGCGGCGATGAACGCCAGGTTGACGATCGCGCTGATCACCGCGAACCCGATGCCCAGCACCCGCGCCCACATCGCCCCGGTCATCACGCCGAACCCGGTCAGCAGGATGGCCACGCCGATCCCGAAGTGCACCCACCCCCAGGTGGTGTAGTTCACGTGCACGAGCAGGTCATTCGAGGTCACCAGGTAGTAGCCGTGGTTGAAGACCGCGACGAGGCCCTCGATGATCTGGAACGCGCCCAGCACGATCATCGTGACGCCACCGAAAACGATCCAGCCGATCCAGCCGGTCGGCGTAGCCGTAGCCGGCGTGTAAGAGGGCTGGTCGGCCTCGCTGTGGCGGCCCACGTTGGTGCTCATGTCTGAGCCTGCCTTTCCCGAGCTGCCGGGGAACCCAAATGGCCCGTTTGCGGCCGGCAGTTCACCAGTTCCCACACTCCCCAGCCAGCTGGTGAAGCTGTAGGGGCGAACGGCACCGCTGGACAGGCCCAACGAACCAACGGGGATAGGGGATAGGTAGG
>OFHH01000054.1_pt1 | contig 16595 bp, 12 predicted proteins | sample 1521961 | NCBI WGS metagenome assembly OFHH01 (sample SAMEA2468439, study PRJEB22500) | soil metagenome | biome: Glassland; feature: Farmland; material: Clay | place: Australia | collected 2013-01-31 | depth 0.55 m | reverse complement strand
CGGCATAGCTGCTGATCGCCGCGAAGGCCAGCTACTACCATGCTGCTCGCCGCGAACCGATGCCGAGTGCGGCGACCTGGATCGCGTGCCGTGGGGCGCGCGGAGCGGGGGAGAGCGCGTGGCCTGCGGCGGCTGGCGGTGCCGCGAAGGCGACGGGGGCGGTAGTGCCGAGCAGGCCAGCGGTGCGCCGGCGTGGCTGCGGGCCCCCTTGAGCGAGAAGATGAGCTACTGCGATGGCTGGCCAGGGGACTGCTCGGCCAGGAGCTGCGCTAGCCACTGCGCGCTGGCGCTGGCTACCCGGGACGGCACCGCGAGCTCGTCCAGGAACTGAGCGGCGGCGGTCATCTCGTCCTCGCTGCGGCACAGGTAGCCCGTCCGGCCATGGTCGATCATCTCCGGTGCCGCGCGGGCGGCCGCATGACCCATCAGGTACAACCCGGACGGCCAGCGGCTGCTGACCGCCCGGGTGGACAGCGCGGCGGTCCAGCTCTGGCACATCTGCGACCCCGCCGACCCCGGCAAGCCCCCGCAGCCAGTGCGCTACCCGGCGGCCGGCACCGCCAACGCCGAGGTCACGCTCTGGGTCGCCGGGCTCGACGGCACCCGTCCGCAGGTCCGCTGGGACCGGGATGGCTACGAGTACGTGCCAGCCGCCGGCTGGGACGCCCATGGCCCGTATGCCACCGTGCAGTCCCGCGACCAGCGCAGCCTTCTCCTGCTCGGCATCGACCCGGCGGACGGCGCGACGCGGGTGCTTGCCGAGCAGCGCGACGAGTGCTGGGTCCAGCTGGTGCCGGGGCTGCCTGCCCGCCTGGGCTCGGGCGCCCTGGTCAGCCACGCCGATCTGCGCGGCACCCGGTACCTGACTGTGGGCGGTGCCACCGTCACCCCGCCCGGGCTGCAACTGCTGGAGGTACTCGGCACAGACGGCGAGGAGGTGCTGTTCACTGCGTCGGTGCCCGAAGACCCGACGCAGGCCTCGCTGTGGAGCTACCGGGCCGGGGACGGCGCCCGCCAGCTCAGCACCGAACCAGGCGTCCACACCGGCGTGCGGCGCGGCGGCACGCTGGTGCACGTGGCCCGCACCGCGGACCTCCCGGGCAGCCGGATAGGCGTGCTGCGGCCGGGGGAGCCAGCGGTGACCATCGCGTCGCTGGCCGCGCGCCCCGTGCTGGACCTGCGCGCGGTCCCGCTCGTCCTGGGGCCCCGCGAGTTGCGGAGCGTCCTGCTCCTGCCGTCCTGGTACCGCCGCGGCGACGGGCTGCTGCCTGTCCTGCTCGACCCGTACGCCGGGCCGGGCATGCAGAAGGTCACCGCCGAGCAGCACGCGATGTCGTTCGTCTCGCAGTGGTTCGCCGAGCAAGGCTTCGCCGTCCTGGTCACCGACGGGCGCGGCACGCCGGGGCGCGGCCCGGCATGGGAGCGGGAGATCTACGGAGACATCTTCGGGCCGGTGCTGGAGGACCAGGTGACCGCGCTCGCCGAAGCCGGCCGCCAGCACCCCGAACTCGACCTCGGCCGGGTGGGCATCCGCGGCTGGTCGTTCAGCGGCGCCCTCGCGGCGATGGCGATACTGCGCCGCCCCGATATCTTCCGCGCCGCGGTGGCCGGCGCCGCAGTCACAGACCAGCGGATGTACGACACGAACTGGCGCGAGCGGTTCCTCGGCCACCCGGACCAGTACCCGGACCGGTACGACGCGTGCTCGCTGCTCCTGGAGGCGCCGAAGCTGACCCGCCCGCTGCTGCTGATCCACGGGCTCACCGACGACAACGTCTTCCCCGCGAACACGTTGCGCCTGTCCAGCGCCCTTCTGGCCGCCGGCCGACCGCATGAGGTATTGCTGTTGTCCGGCACCACGCATCACGTCCGCGACGAAACCGTCTTCGAGAACCTGCACTGGCACCAGGTGCGCTTCCTGCAGCGGCACCTGGGCGTGAAACCGCCGGGGGCGTCGGCCGCGGCGAGCGCCCCGGTCCCCGGCCCGGCCACCCAGCGAGCCAGCGGCTAACTCCCGGATCATGACCGACACCGGGTGGCTGCGGGAGCCCGGCCGGATCGCGGTCGGCAACAGCGAGGACGGCTGGCGGTTGTGGGAAGCACTCACCTGCCGCCTCACGAAAATGATGATCACCCGGTGCCTCAATGAGCCTGATCTCGTTAGTTGACACCGGGAGGCTGCTGCGGCGCGGGTGCCGGGGTTCGCGGATCGGGCTTGCTGCCACCGGTGGATCGTGCTACTTGCAACCTGGGGTGACTTCTCGCGCAATCTGCTACCGGGTACTCATTCCGCAGGAACTGACTGACGGTAACGGGTCATGTGCGATTTGATGTGACGCGTGGAGGGGGAAGGTCAGCGCGGTCAGGATCCGGCTGGTCCGCTGTGGTCGCATCTGGCGGGCTGGGATGACCTGCTGGTCGCGGTGCCGTCGGCGGATGCGTCCGGCCTGGATCTGGGGGAGGGATGGCCGGATCGCTGGATGGTGACGCGGCGGGCCGGTGGGGACGAGGTGTCCTGTTCGGTGCGGGACCTGGCCCGGATGCCTGGGAGGGAGGGCGGCCCGGTCCGCTGGTTTTCCTGGCGGCGGGGGCAGCGGCATCGTCCTGGCTTGCAGTACCTGGTCAGCACGGGACGTCATCACGGGGCCGAGAGCATGGAGGAGGCCCGGGTGCTGCTGGCCCTGGACTTCGCCGGGGACCTGATCGACGTGGTGTCCCAGCCGTTGCGGTTGCGGTTCACCACGGTGGGGAAGAGCAGGGTGCACACGCCGGACTTCCTCGCGGTGACCCGGTCGGGCACGTGGCTGATCGACGTGCGGCCGGAGCCGCTGATCCGCGATGGGGACCGGGAGTCGTTCGCTGCGGCGGCGGAGGTGGCGGTGGCGTGCGGCTGGCGGTATGCGGTGGCGGCCCGCTGGCGTGGGCATGTCCTTGCGGCTCTGGACGCGCTGTCCTCGCAGCGCCGGCCGCTGGCTGATCCGCTGGGGCTGCGGCCGGGGCTGCTCGCCGCGGTCAGGAGGCCGGGTGCCCGGTTCGGGGAGGTCGCTGCGGCCAGCGGCTGCGAGCCAGTGGCCCGCGCTCAGCTGCTGCACCTGATCTGGCACCGGCAGGTCGGCGTGGACCTTGCCGAGCCGCTGGCGGACCGGTCGCTGCTGGTGCCCGGGGCGGCCCGGTGAGGGCGGAGGCGCTGCTGGAGCTGGCGGCCGGCATGGTGGTGGTGCTGGACGGGCGGGAGTGGACGGTCGAGCGCCGCGAGCCTCATCTGGGCCGGGTTCACCTGGTCAGCGGCGACGGCACCCGCGAGCAGGTGAGCCTGCGGTTCCTGGCCTGCCATCCGGATTGCTGGCCATCCTCGCGGACTGCCGCCGAAGGGGCCGGCCGGGGGCGCCAGCCGAAGATGGCGGGTGACCTGCCGCCGGGCCGGCGGGAGCTTGCCGAGCTGCGGATGGCGCACCTGCTGGAGGTCGCGACGGGTTTCCGTGGCGGGGATCCGCTGCGGCCCGGGCCGGGAGAGCCGAGGCCGGAGTATGACCCGGCCACCACGACGCTGACCAGCCGCCGCCGGGCCAAGGTGGCGGAGCTGCAGGCCTTGGACCGGGAGCATGCCCGGATGCTGGGTTTGGGCGCGGTCAGTTACTGGACTTTGATCCGGTGGGAGAACGCCCGGCGCCGGTTCGGGCTGATCGGCTGTGCGGACGACCGCTGGCTGCGGGAAAGCGGCGGCCATCCCAGCATCACCGAGGAGGTCCGGGAGGCGATCTTCGCGGTCCGGGAGGAGACCCTGCGCGGGGCAAAGGTGAGCATGCGCACCCGGGAGCGCATGGTCGGCCAGTACGTCCGGGAGAGGTTCGGGCCGGGCACGCCGGTCCCCAGCTATCCGGTCTTGTGCCGGGTCTGGCGGGAGTGGTTCGGGCCGGGCGGTGCCCGCCAGCGGTATGCCCGGTCTGCCCAGCTGCCGGCGAAGAACGGGCACGTGCTGGTGCACCGGCCCGGCCAGGTGGTCGCACTGGACACGACCGTGCTGCCGGTGATGGTCCGCGACGGGGTATTCGGTGACCCGGTGAAGTGCCACCTGGCCTTGGCGCTGGACGTGTGCACGCACTCGCTGTGTGCGTTCCGGCTCACGCTGGTGTCGGACACCTCGGTGGACGTGGCGATGCTGCTGCGCGATGTGATGATGCCGCTGCCGATGCGGCCGGAGTGGGGGGAGGATCTGGAATGGCCCTACCCGGGCATCCCGGCCGCAGTGGTTGCCGAGTTCGCCGGGCACAAGGTGGCGGGCCTGCCGTTCTTCACCCCCGAGACCGTGACCACTGACCACGGCAGCGTCTACCGCAACCACCACCTGGTCGAGGTTCAGCGGGTGATCGGCTGCAACATCCTGCCCGCGAGGGTGCTGCGGCCTACCGGCAAGGCCGCTTGCGAGCGGGCGTTTGGGGTGTGCAGGCAGCTGCTGTTTGAGCACCTGATCGGATACACCGGCGTGGATGCCGCCGACCGGGGCGCCGACCCGGCCGCCGACGCGATGCTGACCATGGAGGAGATGGAGCACCTGATCGCCACCTGGATCGTCTCGGTCTGGCAACGGCGCCAGCTGGGGGAATACGCCCCGGGCTGGGATCCCGATGGCAGCCACAGCCCCAACTCGCTGTTCGCGGCCTCGTTCGCCCAGGCCGGGTTTGCGATGCAGATCCCGTCCCCGGACCTGTTTTATGAGCTGCTGCCGGCTCATTACGTCAGCCGTATCTCCCGGCGCGGGGTGAAGATCCGCGGGCTGTGGTATGACGGCCCGGCTCTGGAGGGCTACCACGGCACCGCCTCGGCGCGGGGCGGCCGGCACAAGGGCCAGTGGGTCATCCGCCGCGACCCCCGGGACCGGCGCAGCGTGTTCTTCCAGGACCCCGTCACGCACGCCTGGCACGAGCTGCCCTGGACGGGCCTGCCGCCCGGCGGGCAGGCACCCGCGTTCGGCGACGCCCGGGTCCGCGACCTGCTGACGAAGGCCAGCGCGTGCGGGCTGAAGCCACGGTCGGATGCCGAGCTGCTGCCCGTCATGCTGGACCTGATCGGGGCACGCATCCCGGTCAGCCGGTGGCCGGCCCAGATGGCAAAGGCCGAGCGCACCGGGCACGCCCGGGAAGTCACCCAGGCGCAGGCGGCGCAGGCCGACCGGCCCGCGCCGCCGTCCGGGCCCGCTGCTGAGGCCCCGGCCGTGACGCCGGGCGAGGCGGGTGTTACCCCACTGCGCCGCGAGCCGGACTGGGCCCAGCGGGCCAGGCAGGCCCGCGACGACCTTGATGCCGAGCGCCGCCGCAGGCGGGAGGCGGCCGTCCCGCTCACCCCGAAGCCGCCTCCCCGCCTGGGCGCGAGCTTCCGGGACCACAACGTGTTCGTGCTGCCCGGCGACGATGAGGAGGACCCGCGAGCGTGACCGGCCAGGCAGCGGCGGGCGAGAGCCCGGTCGTCCCGTTCCTGCGGGCCGGCCCGCCCCCCGACCGGACCCGGTGGGAGGGCTGGCAGCAGTGGCGGGCGGGCCGCGGGTCCTTCATCCCGGCCCCGCGGCTGTCGCTGGCCGAATACCAGGCCCTCAGCCCCCGCGGGCGGGCGCTGCACGACCTGCACCGCACCGCCACCCACGTCAACCTCCGGCTGCAGGAGACCCCGATGAGCGGGAAGGTCTCCGGCCTGATGCGCGGCCGGCTGCAGAACAACGCGGTGAAGCTCGCCCCCGGCACCCGCGACGGGCTGATGATCAGCGGCGGCGGGTTCCAGGGCAAGACCGAAACCGCATGCTGGGCTGCCGCCGAGTTCGAAGACCTGTGGCGCGGCATCCACCGCCAGCTCACACCCGGCCCGGTCCCCGGGACCCGGGACCTGTTCGTGCCCGTCGCCTACTGCCGGCTCCCGGTCCGGGCAACCCCCAAGGCACTGTGCAAGACCATCCTCGACGTCTACGGCGACCCGCACCCCGCCACCCTGCACGACCTCGTCCGGTCCGTACGTGACGCGGTCCGCGACCACGCCACGACCGCGCTGCTGATCGACGACGTCACCAGGCTCCGGCTGCACCGCGGCGATGACCAGGACACCCTGGACCTGATCCGCGAGCTGATGGATCTCAACGTCACCCTCGTGCTGACCGGCGTCGGCATCCCCGGCTCCGGGCTGCTGCGCGGCGCCCACGCCGACCCGCGCACCAGACAGTGGACCTACCCCTTCGGCGGCAGCCACCACGACGCGGCCGCCGCCCAGACCGGCCGGCGGTTCGACCTGGTCGACCTCGACCCGTTCGACTACTCCACACCCGCCGGGATCACCGCATTCCTCGAGCACCTGGCCGGGATCGAGGACCAGCTGCGGCTCCTGCGGGCCACCGGGGGAATGCTCACCACCAGCGAGATGCCGGAGTACCTGTTCCGCCGCACCCACGGCGTCGTCGGCCTGCTGCGGCGCCTCATCGAGGACGGCTGCGCGCAGGCGATCGCCACCGGCGAGGAACGGCTCACCACTGACCTACTGGCCGGCACCGCCATCCGCCTGGGAAACCTCGCCGACCTTGACCCCGGCGCGGGCGAGGTCCCCGACATCCCCGAGGACGTCACCCCGCCGCAGCAGCCCGGCAAGACGAGGAAGAGCAGCAAGACGAGGAAGAGCAGCAGGCCCCGGAACACAGTCTTCGATGACCACGGCGCCATGCCGGCCGCCGGTGGATGACGCCCCCGGGCCCGCACGGGCGCGGCCCCTCGCGCGCAGCCTGGACCCGCTCGCCGGTGAGTCCCTGCAGGGCTTCCTGCTGCGCCTGTCCTACCGGCTGCGCATCGCCCCGCTCCAGCTTGCCCGGCTGACCGGATGCGCCGCCGGGACCTCCCCGGCGATCACCCGCCAGGCCATCCTCGGCCTCGACACCGGCGCCTTCGCCCGGGCCACGCGGCTAACCGTGAGCGAGGCCGCCGCCCTCACCCTCGTCCCCTGGGCAGGCCGCTACCCCCCGATCGGCCGGTTCCTGTCCCGGTCCAGCCCGGAACGGCTGGCGATCCGCGATGCCTGGCTGTTCAGCCCCGGCCTGCGCTACTGCCCGGCCTGCCTGCGCGGCGACGGCACCCCCACCCAGGAACAGTACGGCGGCCCGTGGCAGAAATACTGGCTCCTCCCGGTCTCTTTCGCCTGCCCGCGGCACCGCATGCTCCTCAGGGATGACTGCCCGCAGGGGCACTCTGCCGCCGGGGCGGGGAACTGGCAGCTCATCCACCATGCCTGCGACAGCACGCTGCACCCGGCGCAATGCCGCCGGCCCGCGTACTCTGCTGGCCGGGGCCCCAAGAGCCCGTCCTGCGGCACCCGCCTGGACCAGGCCAGCCCGGGGGACGGCGAGCCGGTTCCCCCGGGCCAGGACATCCTGAACGCCCAGCAGCGGCTGCTCGGCCTGCTCGGCGACCGGCACCCAGCCGAGGCCGCTGGCCGCGCCTTCACCGACATCAAGGTCGTCACCGCGCTGCTATGCGACTCCTGGCCCCTCGGCCAGGACCTCATGGACTCCCGCCTGGCCGCAGCAGCTGGCAGGCACGTCCGCCAGCTCAATGCCGGCTCCTACCGGGCCCTCGGCAAGCCGCCACGCGACATCCTCGCCACCGCCGGGCTGGTCACCGCGGCCATCACGATCCTGGACAGCCCGGACCTGGCAGGCACCGTGGCCCGGCACGTCCAGGCCGGCAAGCCGGGCAGCCCCAGCAATTCCCCCTGGGCACGGATCCTCGGCCGGCACCATTCCGCATGCTCGCCGGCACTGCGCGAGGCGGCCGAGCCGGCCACACGCGCCTACCGGCGGATCGCCGGGCCGAACAGCCCCAGGGCCCCGGCCCGGGCTGGCGGCTACCACCCCGAGCACATCCCCGCCCTCCTGCCGCAGGACTGGTATGACGAGCACCTCGCCCGCCTCGGCTACCGGGTTGCCAAATCGATGCGCCGGGCTGCAGCCGTCACGCTCGTGCACTGGGCCTCCGGCGGATCCATGGGCAATGCCGCGAGTTACCTCGGCATCCGCGCCCCCAGGTCCTCCCACCAGTTCGCACCCGACCTGACCCAGTGGCTCCGCGAGCACGGCACCGGCGACTTCACCGCAGCCCTGCGCAGCCTCGCCGCGCAACTGGACACCACCCCCGGCCTCATCAACTACCAGCGCCGCCGCCAGGCCATGCGCGCCTGGTGCCTGGACCTGGGCACCTGGCAAGAACTCACCACCCGCCTACCGCCCGTCCCAGGGCCGGTCCAGCCGATCCTGGACGACCGCAAGCGGCAAGAAGCATCCGCCTTCACCTGGGCTCACGTCACCCAGGGTGAACCCCGGTTCGCCCCCCACCCGATCCAGGCGCACCAGCCTGCGCCAGTCCGCAAGGACTGGGCCAGACTCCGCGGCAGCACATGGTCCCTGCTCGCCCACCCCCGCCGGTTCATCCACTACGCCGAGCTACGCAAGCTCCTCATCGAGCACGGCGACCACCTCGCAACAAACATCGACAGGACAGGAAAAGTCCCACCACCACGGCACTAGCCTGCCCGGCAACCCCCGCGGCACACCCGAAAGACCAGACGATGGTGGGCCTATCGATCACGACGGGCAGGAACTGCCCCCGGGCACACGGCTGAGCGGCCTTCATGATCATGTTGGCAACTATCGCGAGCAAGTTGCAACTATCGCGATCAGGCTCAATCAACCTGGATGGCAGAACCCGCAGATAGCCCAGACACGCTGGCAATAGCTCAGATTCGTCGACACAGGACAGCCTGCCATCCACCTCCTCCCGCCTTCTCTGCCTCGCCGGTCCTGTCCAGTTGAAGTCCGCGAGGAGCTGCCCTCTGAAGTGGGGTTCGCAGGGTAGGTCTGGACGCCTGGGCGGACTGGTGTACAGATTAGGCTGCAGTTCCGGCGATCGCTGGCCGCCGCGAGAGCTCTGCTCGCAGCGGTCAGGGAGCGGCATCGGTCTGTTGAGGTGAGCGATGAACGATGCGGGCAGCGTGTTGCTGTCGGTCTGTGCTGAGGCCCGGCAGTTGGTGGCCCCCGGCTATGCCGTGCTGGACGGGGTGATCGAGCACACCGCGGGATCCAAGGTGGAGGCGGTGCGGTCGGTCACGGCCAGCGTGGATCGCCTGACCGCTGACCTGGCTGCCCTGGGCGCAGTGCCGTTCGATGCAGGCACAGGCCGCAGTCCACTGACCTGGTCGGCACATTCCTCGGCGACACGTGAGGAGCGCTACCACGATAAGGAAACCGGGCGCCTGGAGCGGACCGGGCAGGTGACCGCCACGGTGGCGCTGCGGGTTACCGTCCGGGACCTGGACAGACTGGGTGATCTTGGCGGCGTGCTGGCGGCTCACCCGAGCCTGAACGTGCAGGCCGTGACGTGGCAGGTTGACTGGGACAACCCGGCGTGGCCGCAGGTCCGCGCCGCCGCGGTCGGCGCCGCGGTCGGCAAGGCCCGTGACTACGCCGCTGCGCTCGGTGCCACGGTGCGGCACGTCGAGCACATCGCCGACACCGGGCTGCTTGGCGGCGACACCGCGGGATACCAGCCGGGGTCCAGGGCGTTGCGGGCCATGAGCGCCAGCGCTGAAGGGCCAGGGACACCGGCGCTGAATCCCGTGCCCCAGGAACTCATCGCCACCATCGAGGCTCGCTTCCGCACCACCGAAGTCTCCCTCCCCAGCACTTAAGGCCATACCTGGCTGTTTGGCGCCGATGACGAGGTCGCGCGGCGGCGCGCGGAATCCGTGCCCCGCCGCGCGTCAGGGTGCCGGCCCGGGACGGCGGGCTCGTTCCCTGGCGGGTCCTTCGGCGCCCGCGCCGAGCAGCGAGCGGGTGAGTGCCTGGTGCTCGGAGTTCATCTCGGCGAGCACATCGGCGAAGTGCGCGCCGCGCAGGACGGGCGGGTGCTCGCCGGCCCGCAGCGACGCCAGCACGGTCCGCCTGATCATCTCCTTGATGAAGGAGGCGGTGACCCCCTCGGTGCCCGTCACCACCGGCCCGAGGTCGGCGTCCACGGTCAGGCCCCTGGCGTATACGCGGAGCAGCCGCTCCCGGCAGCGCGCATCCGGGCGGGGGATCTCGACCGCCAGGTCCACCCGGCCCGGGCGGTCCGCCAGCGCGGTTTCCAGGATGTCGGCCCGGTTGGTGGTCAGCACGAACGTGACGTCGGCGTCGGCGCCAACCCCGTCCATCGCATCCAGCAGCGAGAACAGCAGCGGGTTCCCGCCGGGGCTGTAGTCCCGGTCGGTGGCGACCAGATCGACGTCCTCGAGCACGACCATCGACGGCTGCAACCGCCGGGCCAGCGCCGCGGCCTGGTCGATGAACCTGATGGACCGGCCGGTGAGCAAGATGACGGTGAGGCCGGCCAGGCGGCCGGTCAGGTACCGGACGGTATGGGTCTTGCCCGTCCCCGGCGGGCCGTGCAGCAGCAGGCCACGCTTGAGGTGCTGGCCGGCGCCGAGCAGTTCGGCGGACCAGTCGGCGACGCCGATGATGTGCCGCTCGATGTGCTCGAGCATCCCACCGGGCAGCACGACATCGGTGGCGGTCACCGCAGGCCGGGGCAGGAACGTGACCAGCTCGTTTCCGTGATGCTCGCTCTCGGCGAAGCTGAGCACCTGGCCGCGGAACACGTCATGCGCCCGCATCAGCCGCTCGATCTCGCCGCGCGCCGCGGTCGCCGCCTCCCGGTCCGCCGCCAGCACCTCCAGGATGCAAAACGGCGGGCCGAACCGGCTTTCGTCGCGGATGCCGATCACGACCGGGGCGCCGGCCGGCGCCGCCGCGGCAACCAGGCCCAGCGTCACCACCTCCGTGTTCTCATCCGGACCGATGGCGGCGGTCCCGTAGCTCGCGGCGCCGACCCCTGCACCGCCCCCGGCCGCACTGTCACGGACCATGACCCGGGCCAGGCCAGGCGGCCCGGCCCGGACGATCATGCCGACGTGCCCGGGCACGCTGAGCAGCGACAGCATGTCCTCGTGCGGGCGGTGACCGCCCCCAGCCGGGCCGAACCATTGCGCGCCAGCGGCATGCGCCGCCAGGTACGCATCGACGCCACGCTGGACATTCACCTGCTCCCAGCTCGGGAACCTCTCCGAAACCAGCACCACCTCGGTCAGCTCGCAGCCAAGATGCCCGGTGACCCGCAGCGCCAGCCCGGAGGTGCCCGCCTCCTCACCCAGCGTCCGTGCCGCCAGCTCAACCAGCTGGCGCATGCCACGCGCCAGCCCCCTGAGGTCTTCACCGTCAGGAACGGGCGGCACGGGCGGGGGCGGGGGGGGGCTCACCCGGCCAACAATGCCCCAGGCGCGGCCGCCGTGCCACGGGGGAGTGACAGCACTCCGCCCAAATGCCCCTGTGTCCCGTGACAGATAAGTCGGCCCGCCGTGGTGGCTGACCTGGGCGGGCCTGATTGAGTGGCAAACGATCAACGGTTCGATTGCCAGCCAAGCTGGCCCGCTGGTGCGTTCGGGCGGGCTTGTGCCAGTTGATCCGGCCGGTCCCCTGGTGAGGCGCCGTAGCCGGATTCCGTCCTGTGGCGTGGCCTGATCAGAAGTCGACGAAGTGGTCGAAGGGCCGGGTGTCAGGTGTGGTGCTTGTGCGGAAGACGGCCCAGTGGTGGCGGTCCTCGGCGGTCGAGACCTCTTCCAGCGCCCAGCCGAGATTGGTCAGGAAGAAGGATGCCGCGCGAGCGATGGCCGGCAGGTGGTAGTCGTCGAGGAACACGATTCCACCCGGGTGCAGCAGGCGCCCGAGGTAGGCCAGGTCGAGGAATACCGCGTCGAATCGGTGGTTGCCGTCCACGACGGCAAGGTCGAACCGGTGGCCTTCGCTGAGGAAGCGGGGCAGCGTGATCTGCGATTCCTCGGCGTGGTGCTCCACCAGGCTGGAGACACCTGCTTCCTCCAGGAACTGGAGGCCGCAATTGGCGAACCGGGTGTCCTGGTTCGGGTCGATGACGATGTGGCGGGATTCCGGGCCGCCGTTGGCGAGCAGTCCTTCGCAGGTGAACAGCGCCGAGATGCCGTAGCCGAGGCCTATCTCGATCGTGCGGGCCGCGTTTTCCCGGATCACCCAGGACCTGATCGCCGCGCCTTCGGCAGCGCCAACCGCGACCGGAAACAGGCAATGGGTCGTGCCGTCCCGGTGGGCGACTACTGTGCCGTCCCCGATCAGCCGGTCGAGGACCTGGTGAACCCGGCGGAGGGTGATCTCGCGGTCAGGCTGCCTTGCCGCTGTCACATGATCAGCCTGGCACGGTGGCGCCCGATTGGGACCAGCGATCAGCAGGAGCCGGGACTGCAGGCAGACCGGGCCAGATCTCCTGGCAACGACACGCGAACGGGCCCGATTCGATGTCAACGGGCCGACTTATCTGGCAGAGGACACTCAGGCGCGCTGGCAATGCCTCAACATCGCTGGCACAGGTGTCCTGTGCCAGCGACTCTGAGCCACGGCCAGGCTGCTGTTCTCTCGGGTTCCGAAACCTGTAGCGCACTGTTGCACCGCAGGCTTCGTGAGCCCGTCCGCAACACCTCGTTCCTTGGTGTCGCGCTCGTCGTCGCTGCTGCACTGACGCCCGCTGTCCTCGGGCAGGGGTGCCGTGCGCGACACCTGTTGCGCGACCTACCCGGTTTTGATCAATGGCTGACCCGCTGGAATCGTCAACACGTCCAGTTCGCCCAGTATGGACCCCGAGAGAACAGACGACGTGGGGTGGCTCAGTATCAGTGGCAAGGCCTTGTGCAGTTGCGGGCGCTCGCCTGCCAGTGGATTTGAGCCATTTCGCCGTCGGGTCGCCGCGCATCGCGCCGCGTGAGCAGTACCGCGGGGTCTTTTGCTCCCTTCTGCCTGAGTAGGGCGGTGCCGCCGCCGTGCTGGACGCACCACCGGTGATGGGGTTCCCTGTCCTTCACTGGATTTGCTGGCCGCCGTTGGCGAGTTCGGTTCCGAGTGGTGTCTGCTGGTAGAGGACGGCGTGGCGGTGGCGTCGGCGGGTGATTAGCCGTGCGTGATGCAGGACGGCCAGGTGTTCGGACACGGTGCTGGGCGCGAGTTCGTGCCGCCGGGCCAGGGTGTGGGTGGAGGCTGGTTCGGCGAGTGATTCCAGCAGGGCGGCCCGGGTCCGGCCGAGCAGGTGGCCGAGCGCTTCGGAGTGAATGGTGGGGGCTGGCTGCCAGAGCTCGGCGATTCCCCGGGCCGGGTAGATGAGCGTTGGCCGCGCGGGCGGATCGGTGACGGCTGCCAGCCCGGGCCAGGCGAACACGCTGGGCATGAGCAGCAGTCCGGCGCCGTGGAGCTGGTGCCGCTCGGTGGTGGGCGCGTCGATGATGAGGGTGCGGCCGGTCCAGCGGGCTTTGGGATGCAGTTCGCTGAGGACACGTTCTAGCCCGTAGTCGCCCAGCACTTGCGTCCGGTACAGCGTGTCGGCCTGGAGCAGGTCGCGCAGGCGGGGCCAGTGCGGCGCGATCAGCAGCTGCCAGCATTGCTCCAGCCGGTCGGCGAGCATGGTTCGGGTTGTCAGCGGGTCATCCAGCAGCCGCCAGGCTGCCTTGGGCGCGGGGTCCCCGGAACGCTGGGTCAGTGAATGTCTCAGTTCCCGGGCCACCTGGTCTGGCGGTGTCGCGCGGACTTGGGCGAGCTGGCCGGCGATGTCGGTTCCGGGCCCGCCCGGGGCGGGGCTGAGGAAGTCTGGGGTCCATCCGCTGCGAGGCGACAGCACCAGCAGTGGCCGTAGGTCGAGGCGGTCTAGGTCCGTCCGCACCGCATCGAGCCAGGGCAGGTGGTATGTGCGGCGTTGCGGTTCGAGGAGGACCCGCAGTGCCGCCATCGTTTCCCACAGCGGCGAGATCGCGAACCGGACCCGCGCCGGATCGTCGCGTCCGAAGACCAGGACCAGGCTCACCGTGACATTCCCTGCATTTATTCGGCCGGTGCCGAATACCTGGTTCCCGATCGTAGCGCCGCGCAGCGTGGATGCCATGACCAGTTCCACCGCACAGGAACAGGACGAGGCGGCCCAGCATCGGGGCTCGCAGGGTCGCCGGGCCAGGTACCGCGATGTGCTCAGCGCCGCCGAGTTCCGGGCGATCTTCGCCGCCAATATCGTGTCGATGCTTGGGAACGTGGTGGCGGCGGTCGCGCTGACCGTCCTGGTCTACCAGCAGACCCGCTCCCCGGCGCTGGCAGCATCGGTGATGGCGCTGTCGTTCTTGCCCTACCTGATCGGCGGCGCGCTGCTGGGCGCTGCCGCAGACCGGCTGCCTGCGCGCCGGGTGCTGGTTGCCTGCGACCTGGCCAGCGCGGCGCTGATCGGGTGCATGATCATTCCGGGCATGCCGCTGCCCGCGCTGCTCGCGCTGTTGTCCGCCACCGGGCTGCTTTCCCCGGTCTACCAGGGCGCCCGTTCCGCCGTGCTGCCCGAGGTGCTGCCCCCCGGCCCCCGCTATGTCCTTGGCCGGGCACTGATGCGGATGGTGGCCCAGTCGGCCCAGATCGTGGGCTACGGCGCGGGCGGCCTGCTGCTCGCGATCTTGTCCCCACGCGGCGCGCTCCTGGCCGACGCATTGTCGTTCGCCGCCTCCGGCCTGGTGCTGCGCTTCGGCATCACCGCCCGGCCTGCGTCTGCCACCCGCCGCGGATCGATGGCCCGCGACTCCCTGACCGGGATCTGGAAGGTGTTCGCCCACCGGCCGACCAGGCGGATCTTGCTGTTCAGCTGGCTCGTGCCCGCGTGCATAGTCGCCCCCGAGGCCCTTGCGGCCCCCTATGCCACCCACATCGGCCAGCCCGCCCGGGCCGCAGGCTTCCTGCTGATGGGAATCCCGCTCGGGACCGTGGCCGCCGACGTCCTCGCCGCCCGGCTGCTGCCCTCCCGGCTGCAGCGGCGCATCATCATCCCGGCCGCCCTGCTGCCGGCCGCCCCGCTGGCCGCCTTCGCCACCAGCCCCGGCCTCGCCCTGGCCGTCGGGCTGCTGGTAATCGCCGGGCTCGGCAACGCCTGGACCGCCGGGATCGACGGCCTGCTCATCGACACCGCACCAGCGAGCCTGCGCAACCGCGCTCTCGCCCTCGCCGGTGCCGGGATCATGTTCACCCAAGGCGCAGGATTCGCGCTGTGGGGCATCGTCGGCCAGTACCTCCCACCCACCGCCGCCATCCCCCTGGCCGCAGCTGCCGGCGCGCTCGCCACCACCATCTTGCGACCACAGCGGCCACTCAGGCTGAGTTAATCCTCCTGACTGGTCTTCCCCGTCCCCCTGATAGCTGCCGCCGGGTGGCCGCTGGCCCGGTGCCTCACGATGCCGCACCGTGGCTGGTGTCGTACGGCCGGAAGCTGTGTGCAGAGAGCCGGATGATGTCGGGGCCCAGAGGAACACCCTCGATGGCTCAACTCAGATGGCAGAAACCCGCAGCTCCGGCATGCTGGCAATAGCTCAGGTTCGTTGGCAGAGGACAACAGGACACCCGGACCTTGCAAGATCACTTGCAACCTGGCCCTGGACTCTGCAACCTTCGCCTGCACGCGACATTCCTGCTCGCCTTCGGCCTGCCCGATCCTGCATCATCTTGACTGTCTGATTTAACTCATACCCACGCATTACAAATGATCACGGGGAGTTCCGCCGGGCTGGCTGGTCAGCGGGGTGCCGAGCGGAAGGGGCTCGGGGTGGCTGGGATCGTCACGATTTCCAAGGGCCACGACGCCTCCTACCCGTGGAAGCAGATCGGCATGTCGGAGTGTGGCCAGGACCGCGCCGGCAGTGCGGGTGCCGGGTAATACCTGTCCCCGGCGGAGCGTGGTGGGGAGCCGCCGGGGATCTGGACTGGCAGAGGCGTGGCCGGGCTAGGCTTGCGTCCCGGTGGCGTGGTGGACCGGGCGGTGTTCGAGCCGCTGTTCGGCCAGCATCTCGACCCGCGTGACCCGCCCGGCGGACGGGATCGACGCGCTCCGCGAACCGCTCGAGAGCGGCCTTGTCGGTGGCCTGGTAGACCCGGGCAGGCTGGACCGAGCTGCCCAGCCGGGCGCACGCGCTCATCAGGTGCTCCGACAGGTAGATCTTCCCGCGGTCGACCACGACGGTCTCCGCCGCGACCGACGGCAGCAGGAACGAGTCGGCGAGCCCGAGGTCGGCGGCGTTGAGCAGCCCGGTTTTGGCATCGACCCGCGAGGTGCTGACCAGCTGGGCGTGCATCATGAACCGCCGCTGCATCAGCACGGCCGGCGCGGCGAAGATCAGCAGCACCGGGCTGTCGGCCGCCACCAGGGTGACGACAACGGCCAGGTTCCACTGGACGAAGTCAGCGAACAGCGCCTCCCGGTTGAAAACCAGGTCGGTGATCCGCGAACCGGGATCGGACGCCTTGATGGCGGTCACGATCAGTGGCTTGTCCACCAGCCACGCCACCCCGTCGCAGCCCGCGACCGCCAGGCCCCACGACGCCGGGTGCCGCCCCCACCCCAGGGACGGCGCGGCCAGGTGCGCTGGCAGGGACCGGAACACCCATGAGGCGCACCCATAAGCCAGGCCGATGGCCCCGGCGCTGAAGACCCGGCGGTGGATCAGCC
>OFHH01000053.1_pt1 | contig 16732 bp, 19 predicted proteins | sample 1521961 | NCBI WGS metagenome assembly OFHH01 (sample SAMEA2468439, study PRJEB22500) | soil metagenome | biome: Glassland; feature: Farmland; material: Clay | place: Australia | collected 2013-01-31 | depth 0.55 m | reverse complement strand
GTCGAGGGTCAAGACTCAGGAGTCAAGAGGCGACACTTCCCGGCGGTCTTGACCGCCGTTCACCCCGGCCCACTCCACACGCCGCCGCAAATCCGGCTAAGATAGTTGCTTCATGGCGAGCTCAAAGAAAAAGGCACTGGAAGCCAACCGCGTCGTGGCGCAAAACCGCGCCGCCTCTCACGACTACATCTTCCTCGAGAAGTACGAAGCCGGCAGCGAACTGGTCGGCAGTCTGGCTGCGCTGGATTTCAGACGCGCCGCTACGCAGATGATCATTCTTGTTTTAGTCGTCACTATCATTGACCGCCTCACTGTCTTGATCCGCAAGCGCCCCCGCTGGCTGCTCGCCCTGCTGCCGATCGCGCTTGCCTCGGTCTGGGAATACGGCCCGCGCGTTATGTCGGTGGGCCATGCCCTGAGTACTTTTGCAGGCATGTTTCCCCCCGAGTTGACAGCGAAAGGATGGCACAAACTGCCGCACCTGCTGTGGGAAACTCTGGGTATGGCCATAGGCGGGACCTTGTTCGCGGCGCTCGGAGCTTTGCCGCTGGGGCTTGCTTCAGCTCGAAACATCTCGCCGGCCCTTATTGCCGTGCCTGTGCGCCGATTCCTCGAATTGACCCGGTCCGTGCCTGAGGTGGTATGGGGGCTGATCCTGGTTGCTATAGCAGGCGTCGGCCCTATAGCCGGCGCGCTGGCTCTCGGCCTCCATTCCCTGGGTTGTTTGGGTCGGCTCTATGCTGAATCGCTGGAAAATGTCCAAGTTGGACCGGTCGAGGCTGTCGCCGTCACCGGAGCATCTCGTTTTCAAACTGCCTGCGTCGCCATCTTCCCGCTTGCATTAGGGCCGATCTCAGTCCATTCCCTGTTCCGTCTGGAATGGAATATGCGGATGGCCACGGTTATGGGCATGATCGGCGCCGGCGGCATCGGGCGGCCGAGGAAGAGGGCGCTCGCCGGCAGGAGCACGCCGACGACGTCGCTCGCGGCGAGGGCGCGCCCCCCCGCCGTCGTGGCGGCGTGCGGGGGGGCACCGCCGCCGGCCCTCGCCCCGACGCGGGCCCCGCCCCGAGCCCGCGCAGATGATGCGCCAGCTGGTTGGTGCGCGCCTCGAGCTCGGCGTAGCTCATCCGGTCGTTGCCGAACACCAGCGCAGTCGCCGACGGACTGCGGGCGGTCGCGGTCGCCCTCTCGCCGTGCCTGCCTGAGACGGCGCCGCGGATCCTCGGCGCGCTCCGCCAGCCCGTCGACCTCGCGCTCGAGCAGGTCGCGCCGTCGCGCGAACATCGCCACGTTCGCCCCCTCGGCGGCGAGCGCTTCCGCGACTGCGAGGCCCATCCCCGAGGAGGCGCCGCAGACGATCGCCCTGATCGTCGCCAACCTGCACACCTCGCTCGCCCCCCAGGCGCCCTCCCTGCCCCCGCCCCAGGACCAGGCCGCCGTCCCCCGCCCCCTCCCCCGGGGCGCCGCGCCCCCCCGCCCGCCCGCCTTGCCCATTGCGGCGACCGCCTTCGCCAGCGAGCCGGCGAGCGCCTGCTCGGCGGCCAGCCGGTCATCGTCATCCACCATGGCGATGACCGCCGCGGTGCCCGGCGGGAGCTTGTCACCCAGGCCCTTCCCGATGCCGCTGTCGGCCTTGTGCTTGGTGAACTTGCCGACCAGGCCACCGGCCGCGCCGGCCACGGCGACAGAAGCCAGCAGCGGCGGTGAGAACAGGCCGACCACCAGCCCGACGCCGCCGCCCCAGCCCAGGCCCTTTCGGCCCAGGTGATCGCCGGGCTGGGTCACCCTCACCTGGCCATCAGCAGCATGCTCGACGCGGATCACGCCCTCGGAGGTGACCGTCTTGTCCTTGACAAGCTGCACGAGCGCGTCGAAGTCCTGCCTGGCCGGCTCGATGGACGGGTAGGCGGCCATGATCACGTCGAAGCTGTCACTCATTGCGTCTCCCCGGATCCCCTGACCTCAGCGCGTCCATGGACGCAGGCGCTACCGATGAAACGCGGCTGGACGGCGTGCCGCCTCACCCACGCAGGGTGATCCTCCCGGCGGCATGTCCGTGAATGACGAACCGGCTTGCCCCCGGACCCGGCTTACCTGGGCGCCGCCGTTCCCGGCCCGCGCGCGGCCTTCCAGGTGGCGGTGCGGGAACTGGTGTATTCGTCATAATCGGCCGGTGTCCGCAGCGCGGGCAGGACGGGCGCCGTGCGCAGCCGCTCGGCGGGGACCGGCAGCTGAGCGGTCAGCTGGGCGTTGATCTGATGGATGTGGGAAACCTCGGCGGCAGCGGGATTGGGGCCGCCCGACACCGGGACGGCAACGCCGGCCAGCGGGTCGCCGGTCCGCGGCGTCTGCAGGGTGAGCGCATCGCCGACGCCGGGGGCGGCGGCGTCCCGCCTGGTGAGCGCCGGCAGCCCCCATCGCATCTCCACGGTCTTCAGGACCGAGGTGTGATCGAGCGGCATCGCGCCGGCCGCGACCCGGAAGACTGTGCCGGCCGGGATCAGCGGCGAGACCAGGACGGCGGGGACCCGGACGCCGAAGCGGGTGAAGTCGAAGCCGGACTCACCGGGCGTGCCGTCCGGCGGCACCGCCCCGGACGGCGGCGGCACGTGGTGGCAGCAGGACCGGAACTCGACAACGGCGGGAAGGTGACGACCGGCGACTGGAGCGTTTCCAGCGTACTGTCCCACGAGGTGCTTGAGATGTTCGTCGACCCAACTGCAATCTGTGGGCCAATGACGGCAAGGGATCGGCCTACAGCTTCGAGGTGTGCGATCCGGTCGAAGCCCCCACTTACCCGGTCAGCGGTGTCTCGGTTTCCAATTTCGTGACGCCGTCATGGTTCGATCCGCTGGCCCCGGCGACTGCCCAGTTCGACAAGCTGGGCCAGCTCAAGTCCGCGTTCAGCATCCTCAAGGGCGGTTACGTGGTGTATGAATCCGCGGGCCGCCAGAAGCAGAAATCCGGCGAGGAGTTTCCTGCCTGGCGCACGGAGATGAAGAGCGGTCCGCTGGCACGCACCAGGCGCCGGCTGGCACAGGTGGCCGCTCTCTGAACGCTCAGGGCCGCCAGCCGGAAGCTCAGGGCCGCCAGCCGGCCTTCTCCAGCGCGTCGGCGGCGAACCGGCCGATGCTGGTGCGCTCACGATCTGGTTTGGCCAGCTCCGCGGTCACCATGTCGGCGGTGCAGAGCAGGTACCCGTAATCGCGCAGCACCTCCGCGATGATGGCCGCACGGCCAAGGTCGACCTCGAACGGCCCGGCGAAGTCGAAGCCCTGCTCCGCCGGTTCGCCGGTCCCCGCATGCCTGCCCGCTTGGCTGTGTGGCAACGTCCCCCTTGCGGCTTGTGGTTCGCCTGCGCCCGCCACCATCGGCTCCCTCCGCAGCGCCCCAGCCAAGCCCAGCCTGGCGCGGTAGCTCTGAAGCCTTAAACATCCCCACCGTAAGCCGGCTGAACCCCCCGCCATCCGAGTGGCTGCCAGCGCTGCCCCAGCCTGGCACGGATCCGCTCCAGGCCATCCCCGGCCGGCTCGATCGACTCCGCCGCAGCCCTGAGCGACTGGCGCAGATACTCGCCGAACTCTCGCTCCGACTGGATTCCCCCGGCTAGGGCGGATACATCGGACCTGCCATGCATGACGCCCAGCACATCACCAGCCACGTTAAGAGCACCCAAAGAGAGGGTCAACGAAGGAAGCCGATCCTGCCTGCGAAACCCTGATGGACTGGTGATGCCCGGTGACCGGCCGCACCCCGGGCTGGCGCCGCTGTGCGCTACCGCAGGTAGGAGGCCCCGTTGAGATCCAGGATGGTGCCACTGGCCCACTCGGCCTCCGGGGATGCCAGGTACAGCACGGCCGCCGCGACCTCATCTGCGCGGGCGACCCGGCCGAACGGGCTCTGGGCGCGGATCTCGTCGCCTGATGGCCCGGCCAGCTGCCGGGCCGCCATGTCCGTGTCCACATAGCCCGGTGCCACCGTGGCGACCGCGATCCCGTGCGGCGCCAGAGCCCGGGCCAGCGACTGGCCGAACGCGTTCAGCCCTGCCTTGCTCGCCCCGTAGGCGGGCTGGCCTGGCTCGCCACGGAAAGCGCCCCGGGAGGAGACATTGATGATCCGGCCGCCGTCGCGGGGGATCATGTGCTGGACCGCGCACCAGGTCACATTCGCGGCGCCGACCAGGTTGACGGCGAGCGTCGCCTGCCAGGCCGCCTGCCACCGCTCGTACGACACCCCGGTAATCGGGTGCGGGGTGAACACGCCAGCGTTGTTCACCAGGACATCCAGGCCGCCAAGGGCCTCACTGGCCTGGTCCACCATCCGGCGCACCGCCTGCGGATCAGCCAGATCTGCCTGCACCAGGCAATGCCCGCTGCCGGGCAGCCCGGCCAGCACCTCAGCGGCCAGCGCGGCCGAGCGGCCATGGTGGACAGCGACCCGGTCGCCCCGCTGCGCGAACGCTTCCGCGATCGCGCGGCCGATCCCCCTGGCCGCGCCGGTGACCAGGACCGCCCTTCCGCTCACCTGACCGACTCTAATGGCGGCTGGTACCGTCATGCCTGAAACCAGGCTCCATATGGCTGTTTTCCTGGCAGGCCAGTGGTTGCAGCGGGCCGGCGATCGGTGTGCTCACGCGGAGCGGAGGCCATGGAATGGCGACCAGTGGGGCCAACGGGTTCATCGCCGCCGTTGCTCAGCTGATCGGGGCCATCGTCTGGCCAGCCGTGGTGGTAGCCGTTCTCCTGCTGTTCCGCACCCAGCTTGCGGACTTCTTCGGCCACCTCGGTTCGTTCAGCTTCTCCGGGCCTGGCGGCGTCAGCGTGTCAGCGAACCGCGCGGTCCGGGCGGCGGCCGCGCTGGGCGCTGCGACGGCGACCCGCGCATCCGCTAGCGGCGCACTCCACGAAACGACGGCCGACTCGCGCGGCCTCGCCGCCGCTGTCCCGGGCCGCGGTGAGCAACGCAAGATGCAGGGCTCGCGTGTCCTGTGGGTGGACGATAATCCGGGCAACGACCTGTTCGAGCGGCAGGTGTTCGAAGCGCTCGGCATGCATGTCGACACCGCGGAGACCACCGAGGATGCGCAGCGGATGGCCGCCCAGCACCGTTACGACCTGATCATCTCGGACATGGGCCATCCGGTGAGCGGGCATGCCGAGACCGATCCGCACGGCGGGTACACGCTGCTTGCCCGGCTGAGAAAGGACGGCCAGGTGGCGCCTTTCCTCATCTACACCCGTCCGGACGGGCAGGAAGGTGCGGCGGAGGCGTTGCGGCACGGCGCGTTCGACTACACCACGATGCCGCAGCAACTGCTCACCGCCGTGACGCGAGCCCTGGTCAGGAGCCCCGGCAGTTAGCCGCTGTGGCGCCTGTTGCGCGTGAGCCAGGATGGGTAACGCCGCAACGGCGGGACGGGGACACATACGCTAGCCGGGTGGATACCGGCGGCTGGGCCGAGCGCCGCTTCGAGCCGGTGCGCGAGATCTTCGCCCGGACGATTGCCGGGCAGGGCGGGACCGGGGCGGCGGTTGCCGCGAGGTGGGACGGCACGTGGCTGGTGGACCTGTGAGGCGGGCCAGCCGACGCGGCCGCGGTGCAGTGCTCAGGCGTGGATGCGGTGGGACGATGGGCAGCCATGACCGGGCGCGAGCGCGGTCGAGAGCGCTTTCCGCTCCTGCCTGGGACTGCCGGCCCTGGACGATTAGCACTGGACGATTAGCACTGGACGATTAGCACTGGACGATTAGCCCTGGACGATTAGCCCTGGACGATTAGCCCTGGACGATTAGCCGGTTGCCGCGAGATGCCGGCCGGAGCCGCTGGTGACATGGCGCAGGCAGGTGGTCCGCTCGCACAACTGGGTCATCACCATGACCGTGAACCCCACGAAGAACACTATTTCCATGACGCCGCCCAGCCTGTCGATCAGGTACGCCAGGCCGATGAGCGGGTACGCGGCCACCGCGCCTGTGAGCAGTGCCCGGTAAACCCTGCCGCTGGCCGTGTGCGTGCCCCGGGTCCGCCACCAGGCGAACAAGAGGGCAACCGTGATGGCACCGAATTCGCAGATGCCGGCCGCGAGGTGCACGTATTGCTGGAGGGGCAGCTCGAAACTCAGTTCCCTGCTCCGGCAGACCGCGCTGATCTCATCTCCGCACGTCTCCGGGAAGATCCCGCCGACTGCTCCCGCGATCGCAAAGACCACCATAGCCAGCCATTCCCGCCGGCCATTCAGGATGCTGCCGGCCCCGGCAGCCAGGAAGGCCCCCAGGATCAGCAGCCCGGCGGCAACGTCGGCGTGCTGCATCGCAGTGGCAGACGCCTGGCCGCTCACCTCAAGGTTGCTGAAAAGCTCGTTGGGTGAGCGCATGAGGCCGGGCTTGAACAGGACCAGCACCCACCAGTTATAGGCGAGCAGCCCGGTGACCCCGGCTGCCCACGCCACCACCGGGCGGGTGAGCGGACGATGTTCGGCGGCCTCCCCCACCCGCTGGCCGGGCCCACCCGCCGGTGCGACCGCCGGATGCGCTTGCGCCATGCCTAACTTCCCCCGATCACGGGCACATGCCCGCCTTGGCTCTCCCTTCCCCACTACGATCTGCCCGGCTGCCGGCGGCCGCACAGTGCCAATGGTCATTGTGAAAGGCGGCCTTAAGCCCCGGCCATTACAATCACAGGCAGGACGGGTGCCTCGTCTTCGCCCAGGATGGACTGCAGAACCGCCATCGGCACGACCGCCACCGGCCGCTGGAAATCCAGCGTCCGCGCGGCTTCGGCAAGTATCCTGGCCGGCTCCCGCAGATCTGCGTCCAGGTAGTCGGTGGCCCCCGTGGTCTTCCTCGCCTACGCCTCCCGGCAGCCGCTGCCCGCGCTGATCTGTCGTGGTCCGCAGCGGTGGTGGCGTGCGCGGTGAGATCCAGGCGGGCACCAGGCGGTCCACCGGCCATCGGCGTGCTCGATGCGCGGGCAGATAACGCGCGGTGAGATCCAGCCGGGCAAGCTGCTGCCATCCATCAGGACGCTGATGCAGCGCTACGAGGTCTCCGACGGCACAGTCAAGCGGGCGGTCGCCAAGCTGCGCGATGAAGGTCCTGTGGAGAGCGTGCCTGGCCGTGGGGTCTACGTGAAATAGCCGCTGACCTCTACACTCAAGGTCCCCCGAGTGAGAGGGTCCCACATGAGCCAGCGCCCCCTTTGCGTCCTGTTCATGCCGGAGTCGGCGTACGGTCCGACCAACCAGTGCATCGGTGTCGGCGACATCCTGCGGCGCCGTGGGCACCGGGTGGTGTTCGCGGCCGAGCGGTCCTGGCAAGGCAAGCTCACGGCGCTGGGGTTCGAGGAGGACCTGGTCGACCTCGCCCCGCCCGCCGATGACGCCGGCGACGCCGATGCCGGGCAGTTCTGGAAAGACTTCATCCGCGACACCGCCCCCGAGTTCCGCAAGCCCACCATCGAGCAGCTCGATTCCTTCATCAGGCCCACCTGGCAGGCGCTCATCGACGGCGCGGTCTACTGCGAGCCGCACCTGAAGGAGATCGTGCGGCGGGTGCGGCCCGACATCGTGGTGGAGGACAACGTCGTCTGCTTCCCGGCGCTCATGACGGCGGGGGTGCCGTTCATCCGGATCATGTCGTGCAACCCGCTGGAGGTGGGCGGCGGTGCCGTGCCGCCGGTCTTCTCCGGCTACCCCATCGACGACCGCACCGGCTGGGACTCGTTCCGCAAAGAGTACGAGCGCACGCACCGGGCGATGTGGGAGTCGTTCAGCGCCTGGGTGGTGGAGCAGGGCGCGCCGCCGCTGCCCGACCTGGAATTCATCCACACGTCGGAACACGCCAACCTCTACGTGTTCCCCGAGGAAGCCGACTACACAAGCGTCCGGCCGCTGGATGCGGCCTGGCACCGGATGGACTCCAGCGTCCGCGAAACCGACCAGGGGTTCCAGATCCCGCCGCAGTTGCGCGACCGGCCGGAGGGCAGCGCCCTCATCTACCTCTCCCTGGGCTCCCTCGGCAGTGCCGATGTCGGTCTCATGAAGCGGCTCGTGGACGTCCTGGGCCGCACGCCGCACCGCTACATCGTCAGCACCGGCCCCCAGCACGCCGAATATGAGCTGGCCGCCAACATGGCCGGCGCGGAGTTCCTCCCGCAGACCACGGTGATCCCCCAGGTCGACGCGGTCATCACCCATGGCGGCAACAACACCACCACCGAGGCGGTCCACTTCGGCAAGCCGATGGTGCTGCTCCCGCTGTTCTGGGACCAATACGACAACGCCCAGCGCATGAGCGAGGTCGGGTTTGGTGTCCGGCTGCCGGCCTACTCGTTCTCCGAAGCCGAGCTGACCGCTGCCCTCGCGTCCGTGCTCGATCCCGGCATGCGGGCCCGCGTGGCCTCGGTGGGGGAAAGCGTCCGCGGGCGCGATGGCCTGCGGCGCGGCGCCGACATCATCGAGTCGGTCGCGCGGGCTCACGCTGACGCCTGAACCGGCATACAGTGACCGGCCCTGAACGGCTCGCAGACCTGATACGCGCGTCCCCCGGTCGGCTCGTTCTGCCCGATCGCCCGCGGTCGCGGCCGCCCGCCGGGCAGACCGGGCTACGGCTGGCTGACCGGAGCGGGGCGGGAGGCCTGCCGGGCGCCGTTCCGGCTGGGGTTTGGGGACGTCTCACTTTGGGTGACACTGTGACAGTGAGCATCGGCTACCCTCGGGTCGCCGGGCCTGGGCTCGGGCTCAAGTCTTGGAGGCTGACGGTGACGGTCCTGGATCCCCTGACGGCGGCACCACCGCCGGCGTCCGACGCGCTTTACGACGCCCGGCGCGATGCCTACTACACAAAGCCGGTGCTGCGTGGCTGGCTGCACTTGCTGTGGTTCGAGGCGTCGCTGGTGTTCGGGACACTCCTGCTGACGCGGGTGCATGGGGCCTCGCGGATCATCGCCAGCGCCATCTATGTGGCCAGCGTGAGCGGACTGTTCGGGATCAGTGCCCTGTATCACCGCGGCAACTGGAGTGCCGCGTGGCGCCGGCGCCTGCAGCGCCTGGACCACGCGATGATCTTCTTCCTCATCGCCGGCACGGCAACACCGGCGTTCCTGCTTGCCGCCCCCGGCACCTTCGGGCTGGTCTGCCTGATCGTGATGTGGACGCTGACCCTCACGGCGGCCGCGCTCCGCATGGTGTGGATGAGCCTCCCCGAGCGCCTGGCCGGCGCGATGTTCCTCGGGCTGGGCTGGGTAGCCGGTCTTGCGCTGCCGGAGGTGTGGGCGCATACCGGCGTGGCGGCTGCGATGCTGATGATCGCAGGTGGCGTTCTGTACACCGCCGGAGCCCTTTCCTATCACCGCCGCAGTCCCGATCCCAGCCCGTCGGTGTTCGGCTATCACGAGGTCTTCCACGCCTTTGTGTGCGCCGCCGCCACCTGCCAGTACGTCGCAATCGCCCTGTTCATCGCCTGAACCGGCCTGCACCCCACCGCCTCCGCTTCGCACCCCACCGCCTCTGCTTCACACCCCACCGCCTCTGCTTCACACCCCACCGCCTCCACCGCCTCCGCCCGCACCCCACCGCCTCCGCCCGCACCCCACCGCCGGAGGCCGCTGGGTCCATGGCGGGCTTACCGCCCCAGCGCGGCCCTGATCTGGGCGGCCACCACTTCTGGGTTGTCACGCACGGCGAAAGCCGGGAATCTGAGCACCCGCTGCCCACTCACGGTCAGGTCGTTGTCCCGTTGCATGTCCGCCCACCAGGCGAGTGCCTCCATGTGCCAGCAACCGTCCACCTCGACCACCAGCCCGGCATCCTCCCAGTAGGCATCCAGCCAGCGGCGGCGACCCTGCCCATCGGTGCGGATGGCCTGCCGGTCTGGTTCGGGTAGCCCGAACCGCCGGGTCAGACGGCAGAAGTCGAGTTCGGACAGTGCTTCGGCGCCCCCGGCGATATCGCTGAGGGTGAGTGCGATCAACGCCCGCCGCCCTAGGCCCGGACGGCGCTCCAGCACCTTCCGCAGATCCTCGACTCTGACCAGGCGCTGCTGAACACCGGCCGCAAGGACCGCACGCGCCCCGTTGCCGGTGCTCATCCAGGCGGCGGCATCCACCAGTGACCTGGCTGGCCTCGTCCGGGGCGGCAGCCGGACCGGGTGAACGTGGTCCGGGCCTAGCAGCCTTGATCGGTGCACGATCACGTCCGGTGGCAGATCCCTCCGCACCTGACGGCCCGCGGGCACGAGCAGGTGGATCGCCTGGTCTGTGAACCCGGTGAGACCGTCCAGGCCGGCAGCCGAGAGTCCGGCCAGCACTGCGCCCTCGCCCGCTGCGACCACCGCTGCCCACTCCATGTGGTCGCGGGCAAGAGGCCCGGAGAACGTGACCAGCACGCCACGGCAGGGCCGCTGCCAATGCCCGCTGGCGAGTTTCCACCGGACCTTCGCCCGCCCGAGGTAGCCGACAGCTGAACCAGTGCTGATGACACCGGACTGCCGCCGCAGCAGCTCGGCGAAATCAGCCGGCGCATTCCGAGCGTCACTCACAGCACGAGGCTGGCCCAGCGCGGCTGATGACGCCTCGGCCATTGCGCAAGCTGTGGACAGCCAGCGCCTCACTGCCCCTCTGTGGACAACGCGGCACGAATTGTCACCACCAGCAGCGATACTGCCCCGCCACTGCCATAGCCGCCACCCCCTGGCATGGCCGCCACAACTCCCGGGCTGGCGGGCGTGGTCAATTTGGGCCGACAGCAGCCCCAACTGACCACGCCTGAGCCGCACCGGGCAGGTTCTCCCCGCGACGTGTTCAATCCGGGTCGCTGGAGCAGCCCAAACTGACCACACCCCATTAGGCTGAACGAGCCGTCCCCGCGACGTGTTCAATCCGGGTCGCTGGAGCAGCCCAAACTGACCACGCCTCACCCATGCTGGGTCAGCCCCCACCCCAATGTGGTCGATCCGGGTCGCGGGCAGCCCAAACCGACCACGTCCTGTCGGGAGCGCAGCGGGCGGGCCCCAGCGCGGTCAGCGCAGGGACCCGATCCAGATGGCCAGCCAGATGATGGCAAAGACCGCTGAGCACGATCCCGGGAGCCGCACCTGCGTTGCCGACTATGGTGACCCGGCGGAGGGCTGGCCGGTGGCGTCCCACCGTGCTGAGGATGGCGACGGCGATCGTGCTCAGCAGCAGCGACAGCACGAGGTAGCCGGCCACCGCGAGCCCGGCCCACCCGCAGGCGTCAGCGCAGGGCGATTGCCTGGCCACCGCCACGACCCCGGCGGCCACCGCAACGACCGGTATCACATGCCAGAGCAGCACCACGCCCATGACCCTGGCGAAGACCACCCGCCATGGGCGGCCAGGATCTGCCTGGCCGAGGTCAGCCGCTGCGTTTCCCACCATGGCATCATCACAGGCCAAGCTGCCGACCTCAGCGCCTGCCCGTGGTCACGAGCAACGATTTCAGCACGAACGCGGCAACGTAGAAGATCACGATCGCGTCCAGCCAGTGGGCCAGCAGGGCACCGAGGTAAGTCGGCCCGCCCCAGGCGTTGACGGTGGAACTGGGATCGAGGCCCCCGATGACCTGCTCGCCCATCCGGAACGGCGAGTACAGCGCAATCAGCAGCACCAGCAGGACCGCCGGGGCCCTGATCAGGTCCGGCACGCGAAAGCCGCAGCCAATCCGGAGGGTCAGGCCGAGCCGGGACATGGCATTCACCCGCAACGGCGCTGTCCATAACGAGTAGCCCGCTGGCCTGGGCCGGCGTGCCTGCCACACCTGCACGCCGGCCACCACCGCGACAGACACGACCGCCACAACAATCTCGAAGGCAATCCCGTTCGAGCCCGCCACGTGCCCCTGGACGGCTGGGGAACGCCGCACATAACTCACTGCCCCGGCCGCGATCCCGGCCGCGAACGCGGTGGCAAGCATGGCGAGGCTCAGCCTGGAGAGCCGGTTCGCCTGGGACTGCCGTGCCGGGTCCCGGCTGGTGACAGCCATCGTTACCGCGCAGGGCCGGCCTGGTCCGCTGCCCGGCGGCGGCGCTGGGCAGCCGCGGCGGCCAGCAGCGGCCAGGCCCCGGTCGTGGCGGCAAGCGCGATCGCCCGGGCAGGGGTGGACGGCGCCCACAGGATGTTGGCGGTGAGACCTGCTCGCACGGAGACGACTTCACAGCAGGCTGACCACCCGAGCGCGGCGAGCCCGAGCACCAGCCCCCGGTGGGCCCGGACATGAAGCAGCCCCGCCTGGGCCACCACATCGATGATTACCGCCGGAGTCAGCCGCGTCTCCTCCAGCAGGGCGGCGAACTCTTCCCCGAACGATGCCCGCCACTTGCGCGGGAACAGCGCCACCAGCAGTCCGGTCATGCCCATCGCAGCCGCGCCTTTCCCGCCTCGACGACCCGGGACCAGCTGGCGAGCTGGGCCTCCAGCGCAGCCCGCCCGGCACTGGTGAGCTGGTAGGGGCGGCGGCGGTCCCGGCTCTCGACCGGGGCGATCAGACCGCGCTCGGCCAGCTTGGTCAGCGAGCCGTAGAGCGTGCCCGGCCCGAGCCGGATCCCGGTCTGCTCGAACACGTCCTCGGTGATGGCATAACCGTGCTTGGGACCGTCGCTCAGCGACAGCAGCACCAGCACGCCAGGTTCCCCGAACCGGGCCAGGCCATCCTGGCCACGTCCTTGCCTCGCCATACGTTGCATCATATGGCGTAGTAGCCAGGATGTCGACCTGCTGGCTACTGTGACCTCAGCAATCGCACGTGATCAGCGAGAGGTGCCAGATGCCCGAGGCAAGCGCGCATATCTTCGACATGATCCGCCGCTGGGAGGCGGCGGAACCAGGCAGGGTAGCCGTCCGGGCCGGCGACGAAGCGTGGACCTGGGGGGAGTTCGCCGCCCGGATCCGGCAGAACGCCAGCGCCCAGCGGGCCGCGGGCCTGACAGCCGGCGACCGGGTGGCGTTCCTGGACAAGAATCACCCGGCCTGCCTGGAGACCACGCTGGCCTGCGCACTCGCGGGAACGGCCAACGCGGTGGTCAACTTCCGGCTGGCGCCGGAAGAGGTCGCCTACGTGATCAACGACTCCAGTGCCCGGGTGCTGTTCGCCGGGGCGGAGTTCCTGCCCGTGATCGAGCAGATCCGGCCGCGGCTGGCAGCGGTCGAGCGGGTGATCCCGATCGGCGGGGACGCTGACGGGTACGAGCAGTTCCTGGCCGGCGCACCGGCTGCCGGGCCGGGCGACCAGGCCCAGCCCGACGACTGCTTCCTGCAGCTGTACACGTCCGGGACGACCGGCTTTCCCAAGGGGGTGATGCTCACCCACCGCTCCATGGTCGCCCACAGCCGGGCCGCCTCCTCCTGCCTCAAGCTGGGCCGCGACTCGGTGAACATGGTCGCCATGCCGCTGTTCCACGTCGGCGGGACGTCCTGGGCACTGGCCGGGATGTCGGAAGGCTGCGAGACAGTGGTTGTCCGCGAACTGGTCCCCGACCAGGTGCTTGCGCAGTTCGGCCGGGACCGGATCAGCCACGCGTTCGTCGTTCCCGCTGCCATCGGGTTCTTCCTGCAGGTGCCGGGAGTGGCGGAGTACGACTGCTCATCACTGCGCTGCCTCGCCTACGGCGGCTCGCCCATGCCCACGCCGCTGCTGCGGCGCGCCATGACGGCGTTCGCCGGGGTGGACTTTTACCAGGTCTACGGGATGACCGAGGCGTCGGGCGCGTTCTGCCTCATGGGACCGGAGGATCACCGGGACCCCGCCCACCCGGAGCGGCTGAAGTCCGCGGGCCGGCCGGTAGCCGGGATGGAGATGCGGGTCACCGACCCGGCCACCGGCCAGCCCGTGCCCGACGGCGAACCCGGCGAGTTCGAGGTCCGGGGCGACCTGGTCATGGCCGGCTACTGGCAGCGGCCGGCGGACACCGCGGCCACCATCACCGACGGCTGGCTGCACACCGGCGACGCCGGCCGCCGGGATCAGCACGGCTTCTACTACATCGAGGACCGGGTCAAGGACATGATCATCTCCGGCGGGGAGAACGTGTACCCGGCCGAGGTGGAACGGGTGCTCGCCGAGTACCCCGACGTGGCGGACGTGGCCGTGATCGGTGTCCCGGACGAGAGATGGGGTGAGGCGGTCAAAGCGGTGGTCGTGCCCCGGCCCGGCGCCACGCTGGACACGGCCAAGCTGCTGGAGTCCTGCCGGCCGCACCTGGCCCCGTTCAAGCGCCCGGCCAGCGTGGACATCGTGGACGCGCTGCCGCGCAACGCCACCGGGAAGATCCTCAAGCGCACGCTCCGCGAGCCGTACTGGCAGGGCCGGGACCGGGCGGTCTGACCGGCGCCCGGAAGAATCCGGGGCGGACACCGGTTGGCGATCGGTGTGACCGACGTGCCGCTGTCCGTCCTGGACCTCTCTCCCGTTGCCGCAGGCCGGAGCGCAGGCGAGGCGCTGCGCCAGACCACCGAACTGGCCAGGCGCACCGAGGAACTCGATTACCGGCGCTTCTGGGTGGCCGAGCACCACAACATGCCGTCCATCGCGAGTTCCGCCCCGGCGGTCCTGATCGCACACCTCGCCGCGGCGACGTCCCGGATCCGGGTGGGATCGGGCGGGGTCATGCTCCCCAACCACCCGCCGCTGGTGGTGGCGGAGCAGTTCGGCACCCTGGAGGCCCTGCACCCAGGCCGGATCGACCTGGGCATCGGCCGCGCGCCGGGCACCGACCAGCTCACCGCACTGGCGCTGCGCCGCACCATGGAGGGCCTGTCCGCCGAGCGGTTCCCGGAGGAACTCGCCGACCTGATCGGGCTTTTCACCGGCGAGGACCCGCGGGCGCGGATCACCGCCACCCCCGGCGCCGGCGACATGCCGGCCATCTGGCTGCTCGGATCCAGCGGCTACAGCGCGCAACTGGCGGGACTGCTCGGGCTGCCCTTCTCGTTCGCGCACCATTTCAGTTCCGCCAGCACCGTGCCGGCGCTGGCCCTGTACCGGCGCAGCTTCCGGCCGTCGCGCTGGCTGGAGCGCCCGCACGCGATGGTGGCGGTAAGCGCGATCTGCGCGGACACCGACGAGCGGGCACAGTGGCTGTCCGGCCCGGCCGCGCTGTCGTTCCTGCGGCTGCGGCAGGGCATGCCGCAGCCGCTGGCCACCCCGGAGGAAGCCGCCGCGTACCCCTATTCGGATGCCGAACGAGAGTTCGCGGCCGAGCGGTTCGCCGACCAGGCGGTCGGGTCGCCGGAGACCGTCCGCCAGCGGCTCGCCGGGCTGATCGAGCGCACCGGCGCGGACGAGCTCATGCTGACCACGATGGTCTACGACATCGGCGACCGGATCCGCTCGTTCGAGCTGATCGCGGAGAAGGTCGCGGCCCAGCTGCCCGGCGCCGGCGGCTAGCCGCGGCCGCCCCCCTGCTCGCGGGCATACGCCACCGCCACCTCCGCTGCCAGCGCGGCGTTGTCGGCGATGAGCAGACGGTTGACTTCCACGCTGCGGCCTCCGCTCAGGTCATGAACAAGGGCCAGAACGGCCGGCGTCACCGACTGCCCGCTCACTCCCTGCTGCTGCACACGGCTGACCGCCTCGGCGATGATCGGCTCGACGTCCACACCCGGGTCGGGGGGGCGGGCGAGCAGCAGCCCCGAGGATCCGTTCAGCCGCCAGTGCAGTGCCGCCATCCTGGCCGTCTCGGCGGCGCTGGTCACGACCGCGGAGACCGGCGGGCCGCCATCGGAGCTGTAGAACAGCGGCAGCGTGGCCGTCCGCCACCCCAGCACCGGAATCCCCAGGGTTTCCAGGAGTTCCGCGGTCGCTGCGACGTCCAGGATGGACTTGGCGCCCGACGACACCACCACTGCCGGGGTGTGTGCGATCTGGGGCAGGTCGCTGGAGATATCGAGGTACCGGGCGAAGTCACGGTGCACACCCCCGGTGCCGCCGGTGCCGAGGAACCGGATGCCGGTGGCCCGGCACACTGCCAGCGTCCCGCCGACCGTGGTGGCGCCGAGCGCCCCCTGGACCACGCAGGCGGCCAGGTCACGGGCGCCGACTTTGCGCGCGGACGCACCCGCCGCCGCGAAGCGCGCCAGTTCCCCAGCAGCCAGCCCCACCCGGACCGCGCCGTCCACCACCCCGACGGTGGCGGGCACGGCCCCGGCGGCGCGTACCCGCGCCTCAGCCGCCAGTGCCACTTCCAGCCCCTGCTGCCCGGGCAAGCCGTGCGCGACCAGCGTGGTTTCCAGTGCCACCACCGGGCCACCGCACTGGAGTGCCTCGGCCACCTCCTCGGCAATCACCGGGCCGGCCACCACTTCGGGGACCGTCATGGCATCGCTCCCATCCTCGCGACCGCGTGGGCCGCTGTTTCCAGGAACGCGGCGGACTACGCGCCGCTGCGTGCCCGCAGCGGCAGGCGCACCGTGAAGTTCACCCACAGGGCGTGGATGAATCCCAGCGGCCACAGCACCAGCCCCATGATCATGCCGGCGTTGGCCTCGGCGGGGATGGGAGACTTCCCCCCCTCTGGGCCGCGGGCCGGCAGCGCGAAAGGCGAGGCCGCCAGCCCCCGGGGGAGAATGCAGAGGGGGAGCCCAGGCCGGCGGTGGCGCCGGCGCAGCGATCGACAAGCGGATGTTGAAGGACGCGGCGGAGCAGGCGCTGGCCGCGGACCGGCCGGAGGCCTTCGCTGCGGCCCGGGAGTACGCCGAGGGGATCGACGCGGGCTACACG
>OFHH01000052.1_pt1 | contig 16808 bp, 21 predicted proteins | sample 1521961 | NCBI WGS metagenome assembly OFHH01 (sample SAMEA2468439, study PRJEB22500) | soil metagenome | biome: Glassland; feature: Farmland; material: Clay | place: Australia | collected 2013-01-31 | depth 0.55 m | reverse complement strand
CCTGTTCCAGTCGTTCGAATACCGCTTCGTTCGCGTGCAGGTGCCCGGCCAGCCCGATCTGAAAAACGACAAGGTCTTCGAAACCTTCGATTCGCAGACGCAGTTCGATTGGGAAGCGAACCAGTCGAATCACCTCACCGGCACGTTCACTTTCTATCCCGAGAACCTGAGCTACGTGAACATGAACACGTTCAATCCGCTCGCAGTGACGGCCGATCTGCGGCGGCGCGGCTGGCAGGCGGGGCTCAACGAGCGCGCGATTCTCGGCTCGTCGGTGCTCGACACGGTGTTTTCGGCGAAGCAGATCGATATTCACGCCTGGCCGTCGAGCGGACAGAACGGCCCGCTGGTCCTCTTCCCCGCACAGAACAGCGGCGACTGGTTCAACAACCAGGACCGCTACAGCCGTCTCTACGGGCTTTCGCAGATCGATCACGCAGGCGTCATGCACGGCGCCGGGGATCATCTGCTGCTCTTCGGCTACGACGTGAGCCATGCGAGCTACCACGGCACGGTGCGCAACAATTCCGTCGTCGTCCTTCGCGCGAACGGCACGACGAGCCAGACGATCGGCTTCGCGCCCGCGGCCGCGCTCGACGCCGCGCAGACCGATGCCGGATTTTTCGCCCAGGATCAGTGGTCGATCGCGCCCCGCTTCACGCTGAGCCTGGGCGCGCGTCTCGATCACGACAGCTCGTCGAGCCAGGCGGCAGAGTTCGCTCCGCGCGCGGCGTTCGTCTGGGCGCCGACGCGAGACGAAAGGACGGCGGTGCGCGGCGGCGCCGGCCTCGTGCTCGTCATCCAGAAACTCCCGTCCGCCAGCGTGCCGGCCGTGACCGCGGGGGTGGACCAGGCACTGGCCGCGCTCAAGCCGGGCCTGGCCGGCGTCTCCGTGGACGCGTCCTTGTTCCGGCCGGCCACGTACCTGGCCAGCGCCGTACGCAACGCAGGTCTCGCCCTCCTGGTGGCCGCGGTGCTGGCGGTCATCGCGCTGATCGCCCTGCTGCTGAACCTTCGCCTTGTGTTCCTCACGCTGGCCGGGATCTCCCTGTCGCTGGTTGCCGCGACTCTCGTGCTCGACCTGCGCGGCTACAGTTTCAACTCGCTCGTCCTGCTCGGTCTCCTGCTCGCCCTCGCGATCGTCACCGGCGACGCTGCTGGCGGAGCCTGCGCCCTGATGCAGCGGCTGGCGGCTGGCCGGGCCGACGGTCAGCGCCAGCCGGCCGGTGGACTGGTGGCCGCGGCGTATCGCGACTTCCGGGGAGTCCATGGCAGCGCAACGCTGGCCGCGGTGGTGGCGGTGGCGCCGCTGTTGTTTTCGAGCGGGCCGACAGCGGCGTTCCTGCGCCCGATGGTCCTGGCCTTCGCACTGGCGGTCATCGTCTCCATGATCGTCGCGCTGGTGGTCAGCCCTGCGCTGGCGGCAGTGCTCTTTGCTGCCGGGAGGCGCGAGCCGCGAGGCGTGGCGCTGGCCCGGCGGCTCAATCCGGGTTACGGCAGAGCGCTCCGGGGCATGCAGCAGCTCCCTGCGTGGGTGTTGCTGGCGATCTGCGTGGCCGGACTTGGCGGCCTGGCCGCGGCACGGCCGGAACGGCATCCGGCCACGCCGCCTCTCCCCCGCCCGCGCCGGCGTCGCCGCCCGGCTAGCCGAGCAGGATCCGCTGCGCCGCGCGCTCGGCGATCATCATGATCGGCGCGTTGGTGTTGCCGCGCGGCACGGTCGGCATCACCGAGGCGTCGACGACGCGCAGCCCCGACACTCCCCTGACCCGTAGTTCGGTGTCGACCACGCCCGCCAGCCGGCTCGCGTCAAGCTGCGACTGACCGCTCATCGCGCATGTGCCGACCGGGTGGTAGATCGTGGTCACGTCGCGGCGCACGAAATCGCGGAGCTCGGCATCGGTTCGCAGGTAGGTCCCAGGTGCCTCCTCGGCCGTCCACATCTTGCGCATCGGCTTGGTGTCAGCGATCTCCCTGACCATCGCCACGGCCCTGGTCAGGGCGTCGAGGTCGGCAAACTCGATCGGCTGCAGCGAGCCCGGCGGGCCGGCATTGTTGATCAGGAGGTCGAGCTTACCCAGCGCCGCGACCGCCTCGCCGACGCCTCCGGTCGAGGCGCCGCCGACCTTGAGGACGACGGTGCTCACGAGCGGTACTCCGCGTTGATGCGGACGTAGTCGTAGGAGAGGTCGCTCGTCAGGTACGTGGCGGCGCCCTCGCCGAGCGCGAGGTCGATCTCGATCTCGCAGTGCCCGTTCCCGAGCGCCGGCTCGTCGCGTTCGTGATGGAGGACAAGGCGATCCCCCGGCAGGGCATGCCGATCGACGGGGGCGGCGAGGTGACCGCCGACGGCGGCGACGGCGGCAAAAAGGGCAAACGGCCACGGATTCGGGCGCGGCACCCGCCAGAGGCGGTAGACGAGCGCCCGCGCCCCGTCCCCGATGACCTCGGAGACGAAGGTGGGCGCCCCGCCGATCCGGATGCCCTCGATGACGTCCCCGGGGCCGATATCCCGGCGCGCGGCACATTGCGTGCACAACGTCACCGTGCCGCCAGCCACGACACTGGCCAGCAGGTCGGCCAGCGGCGGGGAGTGCGGCAGCACGATGTCAGCGGCCCGGCCGGGCACCGCGAGCCAGGCGGCCTCGGCGGCCAGCCACAGGGACACCGCCACGCCGCTGGCGAGCGCGGTGGCGGCCACGGTCAGGGCCTGGCCGCAGCGCTCGGGGTCATCCTTGCCGGCGGTGACTTTGATGACGAGAGTGCGGGCGGTCATGCTCGAACCCTAACCCGGGCGGCCGGGCGCCGCAGGGCACACAGCTGCGGGGGCTGGCCGGCCCAGGCTGGGTTCTCCCGGTTCCGGGCCCGGCTCAGGTGTACATGAGGGACCCGGGCGTGGTGAGCAGCTGGCCTGTCTCGAGCCACGTCTTCAGGCCGGACAGGATCATCGGCCAGCCGCCGTAAAGCTGGTCGTTCGCACCCTCGCGCAGCTGGTCATGGGTCACGGTGAGCCGGCAGGAGTCCCGGATCTGCTCGATCTCCCAGGTGACCCTCGATGCGCCCTCACTTTTCACCTCGTCGCTCCACAGCGCGACCATGGTGTGGACCAGCCGCCGCGGCGGGTCCACCTCAAGGATCTCGCCCTCGCCGAGCAGCCCGCCGGCCTTCGGCGAGCCCAGCTCCAGCCGCGAGCCTGGCGTCCAGTCGGAGGAGACCGCGGCGCCGAAGTTGTACTTGGCCCTGATGTCAGGGTCGGTGATCGCCTCCCAGAGGCGTTCAGGGGTGGTGCGGATGTAAATCTCGTAGATCTTCTCCATGGTCTTCTCCAGTCGTTGTTTGAGTTCGCTCAGCCCGGCAGTCCAGGGCTCGGCGTACTTGCTCACCCACCGGTCATGGACCAGCCGGATGGGAACCGGATTGAGGAAGTGGAGCTTTTCGCGGCCGCGCCGCCTGGTGACCACCAGGCCCGCCTCCTCCAGCAGCTTGAGGTGCTTCATCACGCCGAAACGCGTCATCGGGAAACGCTCCTCGAGCGCGTTCAGCGTCTGCCCGTCCGCTCGGTACAGCTCGTCGAGCAGGCTCCGCCGGGTCGGGTCGGCCAGAGCGCGGAACACCGCGTCCATGCCCCGAAGATAGGTGACCTTTTGGTCACATGTCAAGGGTGACGTCAGGGAAGGCCGGGGAGGGGGAGCCTGACGAGGGGGCAGCGTGGCGGTGGGACAGCCTGGCGAGGGGGCAGGGCGATGGGATCCGGGCGCGGTTTCCCCGGGTAACCAGGTGCGGATCAGCCGGGCGCATTCCCCGCGGCGCCGAGCCGGGGTGGCAGGCCGAACAGGGGAAACAGCGTCGTGGTTCCCAGGAAGAACGTGAGCTCGGCGATCCGTCCGTCACGCAGTTCCAGCACCTGCAGCGCCCACGGCTCGTAGCCGCTGCCCGGCCCGCCCGGGGCCGGCTTGTACTGGCCGAACGCCGGCGAGCCGTTCGCGGTGGCCACCGGGATGACGCGCGATCCCTGGCAGCCGATACCGGGCCCCAGCCACCAGGTGAAGATATCCGCCCGGCCGGAGAGCCACATGTCGTAGGGCGGCATCGACTGGGTCGCGTCCTCGTGGATCAGCGCCGTCAGCGCCTCCATGTCGTAAGCCTGGAAAGCCTGCACGTACCGGCTGAGCAGTTCACGCTCGGCGGCGCCCAGCGCCGCGGGCGTCGCAGACACGGTGAGCTTGCCCGTTTCCAGCGTCGCGCGTGCCCGCTGCAGGGCGCTGTTCACCGAGGCGACGGTCGTTTCGAGCAGCGCGGCGACCTCGCTCGCCTGCCACTGCAGCACCTCACACAGGAGCAGCACCGCCCGCTGGCGCGGCGGGAGATGCTGGAGGGCGGCCACGAACGCGAGCCGGACCGTGTCACGCGCGACGGCAGCCTCGGCCGGGTCACTGTCCGGTATCACCAGGGCGTCCGGGACCGGCTCCAGCCATGTCGTTTCCGGCCGGGTGTTCAGGTTCGCGGCGATGGGCTCCCGGGCGGGGCCGAGGTCCATGGGGCGGGCCCGGCGCTCAACGCTGCGCAGCATGTCCAGGCAGACGTTGGTGGCGATGCGGTAGAGCCAGGAACTGAGGGAAGCACGTCCCTCGAAGGTGCCGATAGAGCGCCAGGCGCGGATGAACGTCTCCTGGACCGCGTCCTCCGCCTCGAACGGCGACGCGAGCATACGGTAGCAGTGCCCGCGCAGCGCGACGCGGTGGCCCTCGAGCCGGTGCTCGAGTTCCTCACGGCTGACCACTGGTGCATCCACTGACCTCATGCTACGGAAGAACCCGCCTGCTGCGAACCGGGGTAACCGGGCCGGGTGGGAGCCCGCAATAGTCCCCGCGCAGCCGCCTGCTGGACTACATTGAGCAACGCTGTAGGCGTATTGCTGGGGTGGCAACGCCCAGGGCGAACTCGGTGACGGCACCACCACCAATTCACCCCTGCCGGTGACCGTGGACACCAGCGGGGTGCTGGCGGGCAAGACGCTCACCGCGATCGGCACCGGCATGTACTACGCCTGCGCGCAAGACGGTTCCGGCGCCGCCTACTGCTGGGGAGCCAACCGCCAGGGGCAGGACGGCAACGGCACCATCACGGGGACCCGGGTCCCGGTCGCGGTCGCCTTCCCCTAGCCGCCCGCGCTCGCCGCCGCCGGGTGAGCCACGAAGATGCAGAACGGGTGCCCAGCCAGATCGGCATAGACGCGCAGCGGCTCCTCCGGATCGCCGGAGCGGTCGTCGAGCAGCCGGGCACCCAGGGCCAGGGCGCGCTCATGCTGCACATCGAGGTCCCCCGCTGTGGGTACCGTCAGATCCAGGTGCAGCTGCTGCGGGATCGGGCCGTCCGGCCATGTCGCCTGCGGAAACTCCGCCACCTGCTGGAAGGCCACCCGGGTAGTCCCGGCCGCGTCCCGCAGCACCAGCCAGTCCTGCCCCAGCGGGTCCGGCTGGCCGGGGGCGGGAGGCTCGTCTCCTGGCCGGTACCGCAGGCCGAGCAGCTCACGGTAGAACTCTGCGAGCGCCCGCGCGTCCGTGCAGTCCAGGACCACCTGCCGGAGCTCAGGGAAACCATGCTCCGCCGCCACCGGGCCACCTCCCGTGCCAGTGCCCCCCTTTTCGGCTTGCCGATCTCATTGTGACCCCGGCGGGGTACCGCTACCCGCACATCACCCGGAGCCAGCGGTGTCAGCGTCAGCGTGCCTCGTGCGCCATCTGGTCCAGGACCGCCGTGACGGCCAGCATCAGCGCGGGGTCCTGGCCGGCAGCGACCTCGACCCCGTAGGTGTCAGCCAGGCGGAACCACTTCTTGGAGACCTCGGTCACCGTGGACCTGCCGTCCTCGATGGTGTACTCGTGGTCGACGATGTTGCCCTTGACGTCGAGGTCGGGGCCATCCGCCACCTTGACGCTCCACCGGTCGCGCAGGGGGGTGATCAGCGCTTTCTTCACTGTTGCGACGGTGTGCCCATCCCGGTCCTCGATCTCCATCGTGTCCCGCACCCGGGCCACGCGCTCCTGGATCTTCAGTAGTTCGCTCCCGTGGCTGTCTTCCAGGACGAGTGTCTTGCGCACCCGCAGGGCCTTGCCGTCGACCTTGAAGACCCGCTCGCCCCGGTCGTTCTCGATCCAGTAGTCGTCGCCTATGGACACCAGCTTCTGGCGCATCCGGTAATGCGTCGCGCCATCGCCACCCCGGCGCTCTTCACGCCGCTCCTGCCGCCTGTCCCTGAACACATGTCCTCCTCGGCCGGTGCCCACGCGCCGCCGGCAGCCTCTCCCGCCGCCGGCGGCCTTCTCGCAAGGAAATCCGGTCCAGGGCGGTAGGGCATCGTCCGTCAGGGGTGAACACGGCCGGGAGGCGAGCCCGCCGGACACCCCATTTGGGATCCGGCGCGTTTTGGCCATGACAAATGCCATGACCGGCGCGCGTGACACCCATCCGGCCAGTGCCGGGGCGGCCTATGCCTGCGTAGGCTCTTTCCTGCCCCAGAATGGCCCTGGGCCCCGGGGTGTCCTGGCGCGGGGGTGCCGGCTGTCAGAAGCGCCGCGCGCCCGCCGGGTTGGCATCTGTGTCCCAGCAGCACCATGCACAGGGCTGTTGCAAGTGCTTCTGCACAAGCGTTCTGCACGTGCATTGACGTTGCTACCATGCAGCAAGTGGTCATGCCGGTCCGGGCCGCAGCGGTGCCGGTACCGGCTGGGTCAGCTGTCGTCACCTGAATATCTCAACGGAAAAGAGCCCTCCGAACGTGTCTATGTACACCTGCGCGGTGCAGTGGGTTCAGGGCACCCTGAATACGGGCGGCCAGCCATGAGCCGCACTCCGGCCGCCGAACTCGCCCGGCTGAAGGTGGCCTTTCCGGATTGGTCCATTCGCCCCGTGGAACCGGGCAAGGGGGACGGGTTCACTGCCCACCTGAGAAGGAAGGACGGTGGGCTGCAGCCGCTGTATGCCCCGACGCTGGCGGAGCTGGAGCAACAGCTGTGGCTGGTGCAACCGGGCCGCCGGCGTGAGTGAGGGTGCGTGCCCTGCGGCAAAGTGGCTGCTGATTCCAGCAGCTGATGGGTCTGGCAGGCCTGCGAGGGCGCATACTGGACATGATGAGTCCTTACCGCGCCGCGCCCCGGCGTCACCTGTCAACCAGTCCGTTCAAGGCTCCCGATCCAGAACCGCCGGCCGAGCACTTCGCGGTGGATGACCTGGTCACCCACGACAAGTACGGCCTCGGCACGGTCACGGGTGTCGAGCACGGAGTCGCCCTGATCATCGATTTCGGCTCCCACGTGCAGCGCATCAGCATGCCGTCCGCCAAGCTGACCAAGCTCTGAGCCAAGCTCGCTTCGCCTATGGCCGGTCGAAGCGAGCTTGGAAGAACCGCAGGTAGCGCGGCTCGTACGTCATGATGAGCCCCTTCGCTGAGTCGCGCTGAGCATAGATGGCCTCCACTGCCTCCGCCACGATGTCCATGTGCGCCTGGGTGTAGACCCGGCGCGGGATCGCCAGCCGGGTGAGCTCAAGCTTGGGGTGGTGGTGGCCGCCCGTCTTCGGGTCACGGCCGGCCGACACGATCCCCCGCTCCATCGCACGGACCCCGGAGTCGAGATACAGTTCAGCGGCCAGCGTCTGGGCAGGAAATTCGTCCTGCGTCAGGTGCGGGTAGAAGCGGCGTGCGTCCAGGAAGATCGCGTGCCCGCCGACCGGCCTCACGACCGGGACGTCCGCCGCCGTGAGCAGGTCGCCGAGGTAGCGCACCTGCCCGATCCGGGCCCGGATGTGGTCCTGCTGGACGGACTCGGTGATGCCGATCGCCATTGCCTCCATGTCCCGCCCGGCCAGCCCGCCGTAGGTGTGCAGGCCCTCAAAGACGACAACGAGGTTGCGGGCCTCCTCGAACAGGTCCGCGTCGTTGAGGGCAAGCCAGCCGCCGATGTTGACCAGCGAGTCCTTCTTGGCCGACATCCACGCGCCGTCGGTGAGCGAGCAGAACTCCCTGAGGATCGCGGCGATCGTCTTGTCCGCGTAGCCTTCTTCGCGTTCCTGGATGAAGAACGCGTTCTCGACCATCCTGGTCGCATCCAGGAACAGCCGAATCCGGTACTGGTCGCACAGCTCGCGGAGGGCGCGCACGCATGCCATGCTCACCGGCTGCCCGCCCGCCATGTTGACCGTGCCGGCCAGGCTGATGTAGGCGATCTGGTCGGCACCCGCGCGGGTGATCAGGCTTTCCAGCTTGCTGATATCCACATCCCCCTTGAAGGGGTGCTCGCTCTGCGGGTCGTGTGCTTCGTCGATGATCACATCCACGAAGACGCCGCCGGCGCGCTCCTGGTGCAGCCGCGTGGTCGTGAAGTACATGTTGGAGGGCACGAACTGGCCGGAGCGGATCGCGATCTGGCTGATCAGGTGCTCGGCTCCCCTCCCCTGATGCACCGGCAGCACATGCCGGTAGCCGTAGGTGTCGCGGACCGCTTCCTCAAGCGCGTAGAAATTCCGCGAGCCGGCGTAGGCCTCGTCACCGAGCAGCAGGCCAGCCCACTGCCGGTCGCTCATCGCGCTCGTGCCCGAATCGGTGAGCAGGTCGATGTAGACATCCTCCGACCGCAGCAGGAACGTGTTGTAACCGGCCTCGGCCAGCGCATGCGCGCGTTCGGCAGGCGTCGTCACCCGCAGGGGCTCCACCATCTTGATCTTCCATGGCTCGGCCCATGACCGGCGGCCGAGTTGCCGGCCGGTAGTCGCCGGAAGGTGTGTCGTCATCGATTCCTCCCAACAGGCAGCCGGGTCTGCCCGGCTTGCGCACTGGATGGCCAGCGGCGGCGGAGAGCCCCGCTGGGCGAATATGACATAGAAGTCTTCATATCTTGATCGAGATGCGCAAGAGTCCGGTAAATTACTGAACAGTTTGTCCAGAAATGCTGGCCAGGCTCACCACCGGGTGAGCAGAGTGACGGCCAGATAGCCAGCAGCCACAGACAGAAACTCCTGTACGGTCAGATGCTCAGACGACGAATTGACGAGGTAACCGTGGGGGAGAAGGAACAGGGCGCTTCCAGTTGGGAGCCGGCCGCACTCGCAGCGCTGCGTGACCTGAGCCTGAAGGACGTGCCCAGCTTCGAGATCCTCTTCCTCGATGAGCTGGCCGGGTGGGCTTTCTCTGTCGGCAACCCAGGCCACGGCTATGACGAGAAGCACAGCGCCCTGGTGGTCAGCATCTTGTTCAGGGCGATCGAGCATGCCCGTACGTTCCGTCCGGCCCGGGTCCCGGCAGAGTCGGGCGAGATCGTGGCGGTGCGGGAGAAGATCGTCGCCGGGGCCCATGAGCTTGCCGCTGCGGCCGGGGGCCTGCAGCAGATCATCGCGCTGGTGGCGCCCGCGGCGGTCCGTGAACTCGAGCACTATGCCGGCAGGCCGGCGGCCCAGACCTACTGGCTGTATCACTACTCACTTCTTGTGCTCGCGTCCGGCACGGCCGGGGACGTCAATGAGGACACGCTGAGCGGGATCACCGCCGCCTACAGCGCCTGGGACGGGCTGGTGGCGGAGGGATTCGTGCTGCCGTGGCGCACCCGGCGGAGCATGGAATCACAGGCATCGGCGGACATGGTCACCTCCCATGTCGAAACGCTGATTGAACGGCTGACCGGAGTCGGGAAGGCTCAGGCAGATGCTGACGGTGACTACCCCATCCGCTACCGCAGTGCGCTGTACTACGTGCGGGTTGTCCATGCGTGGAAGCCTGTCGTGCAGGTCTTCTCGGTCGCGGTCGACCGCATACAGTTCACCGACGCACTGGCCCGCGAGCTCAACGAGATCAACACGCACCTGTACTTCTGCCGCACGTTCTGGGTCGGTGGCCAGGTCCTGGTCGAGGCGGAGCACCTGGGGCCGTCGCTGGCCGAAGCCGACTTCCACGAATGCGCTCTCCGCGTCGCAGAGGCCACCGACACGTTTGCGAAGGGACTGGCCGAACGTCACGGTGGACGGCTTGCGTTCGACGAATCCAAGACACCCGAGTACGCCCCATCAGCAGACGAGAGGATTGGCTATTTGTGAGCGGCCCGGATCCGGCCGCGCCCATGGCCCGGATCCGGTAACCGGGTGGTGAGTGGTGCCGCCCGGCGCCACTTCGGCCCACGGGGGCCATCCATTGCCCAGCCGGCCTTGAGAACGGGCGTTCCCCACCGATACTGTCCTGCACTGAGAACGATCGTTCTCCCTTTGAGGAGGTTCCAGTGACCCCACGACCACCGTTGCCGCCCTTCACCGAGGAGACCGCCCGGCAGAAGGTCCAGGCGGCTGAAGACGCCTGGAACACCTGCGACCCGGAGCGGGTGGCGGGCGCCTACAGCGAGGACTCGGTCTGGCGTAACCGGCACGAGTTCGTCACCGGCCGGGCCGAGATCATCGAGTTCCTGCGCCGGAAATGGAGCCGTGAGCTCGACTATGCGCTGCGCAAGGACATGTGGGCGTTTCATGGCAACCGGATCGCTGTGCGCTTCCAGTACGAGTCCCATGACGCCAGCGGGCAGTGGTACCGCAGTTACGGCAACGAGTTGTGGGAGTTCGACGCGGACGGGTTCATGAAGCGGCGGGAAGCCAGCATCAACGATGTGCCCATCGCCGAGTCTGGGCGGCGCATCTTCGGCCCGCGGCCGGAAGCAGAGCGAGGCCAGTCCTTCCCACTCCGCTGATCACGAGAAGCGAGCCGTGGAACGCCGGGTCCGGAGTTCATTCTGGCGGCGCAGCAGGCCCGCCAGAGTCCCAGCGCGACTCGATGTTGCCAAACCGCCACACCGCAAGGTGATGGCGGTGAGGATCAGCCCGTCGCGAATCAGCCAGCGGCCCATCATCCGGCCTTCGGGCAGGTCACCGGATGCCCAGCCGGGGCCGGAAGGCAGGCGGGCGGAGAAGGTGCCAGTGTCTGCCAGGCAGACGGCCACGTCGTGAAAGCTCAGCCATTGCGCGGTGAGCGGGTACCACAGCTTGGCTACTGATTCCTTGGCGCTGAAAAGCAGCCGGTCCCAGCACCCCGCGGGTACGCAGGCCGCCTGCTGCCGGATCCACGCCCGCTCGGGCCTGGTGGCCACCGCCTCGATCAGGGTGGCGGGCAGTTCCTGGTGTGGTTCCGCGTCGATGCCGATCGCGGCCACGTCCGCAGCCAGTGCGACGGCACAGGCCTGGTAACCGGCGCAGTGGGTGATGCTTCCGGTCACGCCGGCCGGCCACTGCGGCTGACCCGCCGGTCCGGGCAGGATCGGCGTGGCTGGCACACCCAGCCCGGCCAGCGCGGCCCTAGCACAAAGCCGGCCCGCTGCGAATTCGGCCCGGCGCCCGGGTCCGGCCGTGCGCAGCGCCGCCTCCTCGGCGGGGAAGAGGCCAAAGCCTGTCCTGGGGGCCTTCCCGGTGGACTCCGCTGCCGCCACCGCGGGCGGCAGGATGTCAGCGATCAGCTCAGCCGGTCGTGGGCGCGGGGAGTAGTGAGCGGGGATCACGGCGCGGGCTACTGCGGCCGCAGCGCCATCCAGACCGCGTGCGCTTCGGTCGTGCCGGGGTTGCGCCAGGTGTGCGGCTGGTCACCCCGGAAGTGCAGTGTGCTCCCGGCTCCCACCTGGTACGACTGCCCGGTCACAGTGAACTCGAGCATGCCGCTGGTGACATGGACGAGTTCCTCACCCGGGTGCTGCATCGGCTTGCGCCCACTGGTTGCGCCCGGCTCCACCGTGGCCCGCGCCCCGGCGAGCAGGAACCGGCCGTACGGCCCGGAGATGCTGTTCAGTGCGATCCCCCTGTGCGAGGTGTACACCGGCCGGTTCTCGTCTGCCGGGGTGAGCGTGGCCACGTCGTCCTGGCCGACATCCTCTTCCACGAAGTACGAGACCGGGCGGCCGAGTGCGCCTGCGATCTTCAGCAGGGTGGTGATGGTCGGCACCATGCCACCCTGCTCGATCTTGTGGATCGCGGCCGCCGACACGTCGGAACGCTCGCCGAGTTGCTGCAGCGACAGGCCCATCCGCTTGCGGAGGCTGAACACCTTGAGGCCGATGGAGTCGACGATGCGCTCCAGATCCCCAGCAGCCCCGTCACTGCGGCTGTTCGACTGCGCGTCCAGGCAGGGGGGACCTTGCGTGCGTGGCACTCGGCTCATCGGGCATCCAGTGGGTCGGATGGTGATCGCGTCTTGACGTCCAGGATGGCTCCCGCCAGTATAGTGTACGACTCATAGCGGATACTAAACGTCCCGTCCCGGCTCATGGGAAGAGGGTACTGATGGCGCAGCGGATCGTGGTAGTCGGCGGCGGCGCCGCGGGTATGGGTGCCGCCGGGGCTGCCAGGGGCGCGGACCCCTCGGCGGACGTTCGCGTCTACACCGAATTCGAGGATGTCGGGTACAGCCCGTGCGGCATTCCTTATGTCCACGGCAAGGAGATTCCCGACTTCGAGCGGCTTTTTCTGGCGACCAGGGAAGCTTACGCCGGCCAGGGCATCGACATCCACTATGAGACGCGGGTCACCGGGTTCAGCGCCGAGCACAAGACCGTGTCCGTGCATGGTGAGGGCGAGATCGGCTACGACAGGCTGATCGTGGCCACCGGCTTCAATTACGCCTCCCCCGGAGTGCCCGGCGCCGATCTCGACGGCCTGTATTACGTGAAGAACATCCGGCGGGCGATCGAGTGGGACAAAGTGCTGGACGGCGTGCGAGCGGCGGTGGTGGTCGAGGCGTCCCCGCTGGGCCTGGAGATGGTGACCGCGCTGTGCCACCGCGGCATTGAGACCCACCTGATCGACCCGGGGGCATGGGCGCTGTCGGTGGCCACCGACCCTGACATCATCGCACCCGTGCAGGAGTCCTGGCAGGAGAAAGGCGCCAAGCTCCACTTCAACACCACGCTGAAAGGCTTCGTCGGCGAGGGCTCGCTCCGGGCGGTCGCGACCTCTGCCGGGGAGATCGCATGCGACCTTGCCGTCGTCTGCACCAAGAAAGAGGCCAACACCAGCCTGGCCCGGGCCGCCGGGCTGCGGATTGGCTCGGCGGGCGGGCTCATCGTCGACGAGCGGATGCACACATCCGCGCCTGGCGTCTGGGCGGCCGGCGACTGCATCGAGGTGCCGCACAGCGTGACCGACATCCCCATCCAGGGCCTTTCCGGCAGCCACGCCTACTCCCAGGGCAAGGTCGCGGGCACGAACGCGGCCGGCGGGGATCGCCGGTACCAGCCGGTGAGCGTGCCCTGGGGAATGGTTGCCGGGGACTGGATGATCGGCGGCGTCTCCTTCAGCGAGACGCTCGCGACCGCGCTGGGTATCCCGCACGTGGTCGGCGTCGCCGAGGGCATTTCCCGGGCCCGCTACTACCCGGGGGTGGAGAAGGTCCGGGTCAAGCTGCTGGCCGAGCCCGGGTCACTCCGGCTCATCGGCACGCAGATGGTAGGCCGCGAGGGCATCAAGGAACGAGCGGACTTCCTGGCCATGGCGGTCCGGACCGGGATCACCATCAATGACCTGGCCACAATGGAAAACGTCTACTCACCCCCGATCGGGGCGCTGAACGAGCCGATCGCGCTGGCGGCGCAGAGCCTGCTGGCGGGGCTGGGGTCCTGAGGTGTCCTTCTCCCGCTGGCTGCGAGCCACCTCCGAGCACTACCTCATGGTCGCGGCGCAGGAGAAGGTCGCCGCCAGATACCGGGTCACCGGCCCGCGCCGGCCGCGCGGGGCGGAGGTGTTCTGGCTGCGGGTATATGTCCCGCTGTACCGGGCGGTGCCCTGGCCGGTGCGCTCGGCGATCATGCGGCGCCTGCCCGGCAGCCACCGCATGACCTGGACAAAGACGCAACGCCCGCGCGGGCCGGCTAACTAGCGCAAGCCCGCATCCGTTGTCGGTAACCAACTGTCAGGAGGTTCCATGCCGATCACCGTTCAGTCGCCGCGTGGCGAGGCCGGCGTCGACTCGCTGTATAACACCGAGGAGAAGCTCTTCGAGGACATCCGGGCCAACCCGGGTGAGAAGGCCTTCGTGTTCATCCACTCCGTCCCGTTCGAGGGTTCGGTCGCGCTGGTCAACCTGCTCACCTCGACCCGGCTTGTCCGCAAGGGCTTCGACGTGTCGATCATCCTGTACGGCCCGGGCGTGCTGCTGGCCTCGCGGCACCGTGGCTACCCGACCGTCGGCACCGAAGGGTTCCCCGGCAACCTGGCCGGGAACCGGCAGATCGAGACGATCCTCAAGGAGGGCGGCAAGGTCTACGCCTGCCGGTTCGCCATGGGCGCCCTGTACGGGTTCCGGGAGGAAGACCTGATCGATGGCGTGAAGGCGTTCAACCCCCTGGACGTACTCGACTCCGCCCTCACCGCGTGGCGGGCCGGAGCATTCCAGCTCAACACGTGGACCGTGTGACACCAGCCGGCTGGGGTGCCGGCCGTGACGACGTGGTCGGGCGGGCCGGCACCCTCCACGGCATCGAGACCCGGAGGGAAGTGAGCAGCGCATGGACGGAATCCACGACATGGGCGGCATGCAGGGCTTCGGTCACGTCCAGCAGCTGACCGCCGCCCCGCCGTTCGCGCGGCCCTGGGAGGGGAGGGCCTTCGCGATCGGGGCGCTCGCGGCCCGGATCGCGGGGACGAACCTGCACGCGTTCCGGCATGCCATCGAACGGGTGCCGCCTGCGGAGTACCTGGTGGGGTACTGGAACCGGTGGACGATCGGCGCTCAGATCATGATGGAGGACAGCGGCATCGTCACCGACGAACAGGTGCGGGCCCGGGCCGCCCGCCTGAGCGGGCGGGATGTGCCCGAGCCACCGCCACCCACCCCGCACAAGCCGCAGATGCCCTCGGGCGGCGCGGGGAACCTCCGTTCGGTGGAAACGCCGCCCGCCTTCGCGGTCGGCGACCGGGTGCGGGCCGCCGACCTGCACCCAGTCGGCCACACCCGGCTGCCCAGATACGTGCGGGGCCGGACGGGGACGGTCACCGGCCTCCAGCCCGGCGCGGTCTTCCCTGACACCGCCGCGCATTTCGTGGGCGAGAACCCGCAGCACTGCTACGCGGTGGAGTTCGATTCGCGGGAGCTGTGGGGCCCGGACGCCGAATCGTTCCGCCTGTCCATCGACCTTTTCGAGCCTTACCTGGAGCCGGTGACATGACATCCGCGGCCGAACATCTCGACCCCGCCCTGCGGGTGGAGGCACTTGCCTCCCTGCTGGCCGAGCGGGGGCTGATCGACGAGGCGACCGTCGAGAACTTCATCAAGATCTACGAGCAGTCCGTCGGGCCCATGAACGGCGCCAAGGTCGTAGCCAAGGCGTGGACCGACCCCGGCTACCGTGCCCGGCTGATCGCCGACGGGACCGGCGCGATCGCCGAACTCGGGTTCAAGGGGCCCCAGGGTGAGCACATCGTGGTCCTGGAGAACACGCCCACCGTGCACCACGTGGTGGTGTGCACCCTTTGCTCGTGCTACCCGTGGCCGGTGCTGGGCCTGCCGCCGTCCTGGTACAAGTACCCGGCCTACCGGTCCCGGGTCGTGCGTGAGCCCCGGCAGGTGCTGCGCGAGTTCGGCCTCGATCTCGATGACCAGGTGGAGATCAGGGTCCGCGACTCCAGTTCCGAAGTCCGCTACCTGGTGCTGCCGGAGCGTCCGGCCGGGACCGAGAGCCTTTCCGAGGAGGAACTCGCGGGGCTGGTCACCCGGGACGCCATGGTCGGCGTGGCGAAGGTGGCCGGGCCGTGACCGGCGGCGGTGGGCACGCCGACGCGACGTATCTGCTCGATTCCTCGGGCCCGGCAGCGCCGCCCCGTGACAACGGCGAGCTTCTCTTCGCCGCGCCCTGGGAGAGCCGGGCGTTCGGGGTAGTGCTGGCACTCCACGACGCCGGACGCATCGGCTGGGAGGACTTCCGTCAGGCGCTGATCGCCGAGATCGGTGAATGGGAGGCCGCTCATCCGTCCGGTGATGGCTGGAGCTACTACGAATGCTGGCTGCGGTCCCTGGAACGGGTGGTCAGCGGGCAGGGACTGATCGGTGCCGACGACCTGCGGGCGCGCGTGGCCCTGCTGGCGGCCCGGCCTGCCGGGCACGGCCACGACGGAGCAGGGCACCACGGGCAGCACGGCCACGACAAGGCGGGGCACCACGGGCACAGCCACGCGGCGGGGCGCCACTAGGCAGGCGAGCTCCGGGGGTTACCCCGGCCCCGCCTGGGGAGGTGGACGCGTGTCCGAAGCCGGCGGTGCTGGCCGCCCCCTGACCAACTCTGTGGTTGCCCGGTGGGAGGACGGCTGGCGGTGCCGGGTCGCGGCGGGCGGGTTCGAGCTGGTGGTCGACGAACCCGAAAGCGCGGGCGGTACCGGCACCGGCCCGATGCCAACCGAGTACCTGCTGGCCGCCATGGCCTCGTGTTATGCGCTCGCGCTGAAATGGGCGGCGGGGAAGCGCGGCCTTGCCCTGCCCGGGCTTGCCGTCACCGCCACCGGCACCTATGACGGGCCGCGGTTCTCCCGGCTGCAGCTAACCGTCGTGTCAGATGCAGTACCCGGCGTGGTTGAACCGCTCATCGAGCCGGCCCTGCGGGTGTGCTATGTCTCGAACACGATCGCGACTTCCCCGCCGGTCGAGGTCTCCCTGGCCGGCGATCAGGGCGACTAGCCCGAAGTTACGGGGTCTCCGAGTAGGTATCTCGTGCCTGACCAGGCATGCGAGCCGCATGGCGACCTCATGAAGTAGCCAGGAAAATCTTGGTGTGTCGCCGCAGTTTCCCGGCTGCACGCTGTTAGGC
>OFHH01000049.1_pt1 | contig 16971 bp, 17 predicted proteins | sample 1521961 | NCBI WGS metagenome assembly OFHH01 (sample SAMEA2468439, study PRJEB22500) | soil metagenome | biome: Glassland; feature: Farmland; material: Clay | place: Australia | collected 2013-01-31 | depth 0.55 m | reverse complement strand
TCCAGATAGTGCTGCACGCGGAGCCGTATCGACGGGTGCATGTCATAGTCAGGAATATCCTGTGCCGGCACGAACCGGACCTCTGACGATTCGCGGCTTGTGGCCATTGTCCCGCCCAGCATCCGCGTGACGAAGCAGATCGAGAATTCCTGGCGCACTTCACCGTCATCGTAGGCGGCAACACGATCGGGGTTGGAGTAGATGCCGACAAGTCCGGAGACCTCGCAGTCAATGCCCGTCTCCTCCCTGACCTCGCGCGTGACTGCCTGGCTAACAGATTCACCTGGCTCGACGCCCCCGCCGGGGATCGACCAGTAATCATTGTCTGTCCGACGGATAAGCAGTATCCGGCCGTCACTGTCCGGCACGATGGCGCTTACGGCGGGGACGATGCTGTTAGCTTGGGGCGCGTTGGGATCGTTGAGATAATCGACTCGCGGCATTGCTAAGACCCATCCTTGAGATCTAGCGGTCTGGCGTTTGCCCAAATTTTCTCAAAGCACTCGGCGTAAGTATCGAACAGGGGCCCGCCAGGAATCCGCCGCAGATGCATCACTGGGGCACGGAATGCGGGCATGCCATAGATATGCGGATTGACAAGCATCTGGTCATCAAACTGCAAGATCGAATTATAGAGCACTGTTGAATGAAATGCGACAGAGAGATTCGGCCCGCCGAGGATAGGCCGGTGCCAGGCGAAAGCATAGTTTATGCGTGCCGCCATCCCTTCCCCGACGCCTTCCTCGTCTCCGCGCGCGCGCACTTCGGCAGAGTCAGGGTCGCCGAACGCAATGCGGACGAAAACTGATTCCTCGCATTTCTTCTGAATCTCCTTGACCCAGGTCGGGTTAGCTTCCGGCAGATGCAGTCCGGCATACACAAGTATGTCGACCCTCTCCCGCGCCGTCTGGAGCAGTGAAAGCCACAGTGAGGTTGGGACAGCGCTCCGCTCCGTATACACGGTGACCACCTCGCCGTGCGTTTCATCGGTGACAACACGGGAGCCGAAGTCCGGCCACAGGTAGGCGGGATCTTCCCCTAAAAGGCGGGCAGCAGCCAGCGCCGTCCTCCGGTGCGGAGTCCGTTCCTTGGTGATCCAGCGCTCAACGGTCTTGGGATCAACGCCGAGTGCCTCCGCGAAGCGCGACACGCTCCAGCGGTCGCGGACCAGGGCCGCGCGCAGTCGTTCGTTCGCCATCCGTCCGCCTCTCCGGGACTGAGACAGGGACGTTTCCATCTTAGAACGTCCTTGGTGTCCCGCGCCTGCGGTACCGGGGTCCCGCCCTACGGCGCAACCTTGGTCTAGGCCAACGCAGCCGTTCGGCCAATGCATACCGATTGGGAGGTGATAGACGGATGATGAGCTGGAGCATAACCAATCCCGACGAACCATCCAACATTGACGTGACTGTGCCGTCGCCAGCGAGGATCTACGACTATTACCTTGGCGGAAAAGAGAACTTTGCCGCAGACCGGCAAGTGGCGGAAGAGGCCTTGTCTGTCGTTCCGCACGGACGCCGGGTTGCCCTAGCGAACAGGAAATTCCTGGTGCGGGCTGTCAAGTATATGGCCCGCAATGGTGTCGATCAGTTCATAGACCTTGGCACCGGAATCCCAACGAGCCCGAACGTTCACGAAGTTGCCAGGTCCGCCATGCCTGGGGCGAGAGTAGTTTACGTCGATAACGATCCGATAGTCACTGTCCACAGCCGCGCACTGCTGGCAGGCGCAGGCTCAGGCGTAGCGGCAATTCGCGGAGATATCCGCTATCCGCTGAATATCATCCGGAACAGCGCACTCCGGCAAATCATTGATTTCGGCCGCCCCGTAGGCATCCTGTTCGTAGCGGTGCTTCACTTCATCGCAGACTCGGATAATCCCTACTTAGCGGTTACCGCGTTCAGGGATCAGGTGCCGCCGGGCAGCTTTCTAGCGGTATCACACATATCCAGGGATGGCACCGCGCCAGATGCGATTTCAACCATCGAGCGCGTATATGCACGAGCGAGCGCCCCGGCAGTGTTCCGGGGCAGGGACGAGATAAGCAAATTTTTCGCCGGATTCGGCCTTGTAAAGCCTGGGCTGGTCGAAGTCGACCAGTGGCGCGGAAACAACCGGAAGCCAGAAGATCTCCCTGCCCTGCGCTTTCTCGGCGGCGTCGGGAGGAAGCCGTGACCGAACACGCCACGCGTGCTTACCCGCAGCCGCGGGTGCCAGGAGAAGCATTCTCATCGCTGGACATGGAGGCGCTGCCGAACGCGCCATATTGGGCACGGCGGATGGCTAATACATCGCTATGTGCGTGGCGGCTATGGCCGGAAACTGTCGAGACAGCAGAATTGCTAGTCAGCGAGCTTGTCACCAATGCTGTGAAAGCAGCCAGCACCGACGTGGAGCATCTGAGATATTCCGCGCTGGCGGATGTGGAGCATATCTCCCTCACTCTGCGGCACCTGGCTGGGCGGGTGACCGTGGAGGTCTTCGACACTGACCCCGGGCCGCCCTTAATAGCGGATGCCGACGCGGAGGATGAGAGCGGGCGCGGCTTGATGCTGGTGCAAGCGCTGAGCAAGGAATGGGGCTATTTCTTCACCCCGTCCGGCGGGAAAGTCGTCTATTGCGTGCTGAGCGGATGACGGGCAAGAAGGGGGGATCTGAGTTGAGCACGAACAGCAGATTTATCCCTCATGTTGCGCGCTGGTCGTTGCGGCAGCGCGGCAGGCTGGTTATCACAGACACAGCAGGCGGCGTTGTGGCTTCCTACCAGGTCGACCCGCCGGGAGAGCGGCCGGGACATGACATGCTGTGGCGGAATGGCTGGCATGCCTTCCCATGCGCTGAATGGGAGCAGGACCCAGAGGGGGAATGGTCCCGGTGCGTCTTTTCGGGCTTGTGTTTTAATGGCAACGGTGAGCAGCCCAGGAGAAAGGAGCCGTGATTAGCCGCCACTGGTCACGGGCGACGGTCCGTGCCGCCATACCGGCCGCACACCATCAGCGGCACCAGTTCCACCGCGCCGAGCAGGCCCAGGTCGAAAGCGGAGCCGGTGAGCCGTTCCGCCTGTACCAGGAGCGCGAAATCGGCGGCCTGCGTCCCCAGCAGGGTGACGGTCCGGCTGCTGAACAGGAACCGGAAGTCGCGCGAGGTCCGCAGCGGTGCTAGATCCATCTCCCGCGGTACCTTACGGGACCTGGGGTAGAAAGTGCGGGTGGATATTGCCCGGCTCCCCATCGATGAGCAGGTGGAGCACTTCCGGGCGGCGCTGAGCCGCAATCACACCCTCGGCGAGGTGCTTGCCCGGGCCGCCGGCCTGGACCTGCCGGGCTGGTATCTGGTCGCGGGCTGCCTGTATCAGACCGTCTGGAATGTGGCCACCGGCCAGCCGCCCGAGGCTGGCATCCTCGACTACGACCTGGCCTACTTCGATGCCGCGGACCTGTCCTGGGAGGCCGAGGACACGGTCATCCGGGCCGGGCACGACGTATTCGGCGGCCTGCCCGTCCCGGTCCAGATCCGCAACCAGGCCCGCGTCCACCTCTGGTACGAGCCGAAATTCGGCGTGCCCTGCCCGCCGCACGAGTCCACCGAGGCCGCGATCGACACCTTCGAGGCGACCACAGCCTGCCTGGGGGTGCGGCTGGAGCCCGGTGGGCGATGGCGCGTGTACGCCCCGCATGGGCTGGCTGACGTGTTCAGCCTGGTGGCGCGCCCTAACCCGGTGCTGGCGCCACGCGGCGTCTACGAGGCCAAGACGCGGCGATGGCGCCAGCAGTGGCCGGCCCTGACCGTGCTGCCCTGGCCCTGAGCCGCCCCAGGCCGGCGCCGGCTACCCCCAGACGTCGTGGGCGACGCTGACGATGAGCTCGAGTTTGGCGACCTGCTGGTCGTAGGTGAGGGTGTTGCCCTCGACGGTGGAGGAGAAGCCGCACTGGCCGGACAGGGCGAGCTGGTCGATGGGGACGTATTTGGCGGCGGCGTCGATGCGGCGTTTGAGGTCGTCGGGATCTTCCAGGGTCCCGGATTTGGTGGTGACCAGGCCCAGGACGACCATCTTGCCGGGCGGGACGAACCGCAGCGGTTCGAAGGTGCCGGAGCGTTCGTCGTCGAATTCGAGGAAGAACCCGTCCACGTTCAGGTCGTTGAACAGGGCCTCGGCGACGAAGTCGTAGCCGCCCGAGGCGGCCCAGGAGGAGCGGAAGTTACCGCGGCACAGGTGGGTGGTGACGGCCATCCCGGCCGGCTTGGTGGCCAGGGAGTTGTTGACCTGGGCGATGTAGCGCAGGTGCAGGTGCTCGGCGTCTTCGCCGCGGGCGGCGATCTCGGCGCGCTGGGCCGGGTCGTTGAGGTAGGCCAGCGAGGTGTCGTCGAACTGCAGGTAGGTGCAGCCCATCTCGCCCAGCCGGGTGACCTCATCGGCGTAGGCGGCAGCCAGATCCGCCCAGAACTCCTCGATGTCGGGATACACGGCCGGGTCGATCGCGGCCGGCCCGCCCCGGTAGTGCACCATGTTCGGCGAGGGAATCGTCAGCTTCGGCGTGACCCCGGGCCCGGCCACCGACTGCAGATAGCCGAAATCCTCACCGAAGATCGTCTTGTCCAGCTTGATCTTGCTGGCGACGTGCAGAGCGGCCGGCGTGAACTCGATGTCGCCGCCCGGGTTGTGGAACTTGACCGCCAGGTTGCCGGGCGCCTTGCTGACCCCGCCGATCTGGTAGATGAAGTCCATGTGCCATGACGCCCGGCGGAACTCCCCGTCAGTCGCCGACTGCAGCCCGACATCGCGCTGCATCGCCACCACGGCGGCGATGGCCTCGTCCTCGATCTCCCGCAACTGCCCGGCGGTGATCCGCCCGGCCGCGAGGTCTTCCCGGGCTGCCAGCAGGTTATCGGGGCGGAGCAGGCTGCCGACATGGTCGGCGCGGAATGGGGGGCTCGTTCGCATAGGCAACATCGTTGCGGCATCCGTACGTCTCGGTCAACCCGGCCGGATGGTCACATCGCAGGCCGGGGCGCAGGTGGGACCTGACCACAATCACGCGTGGCCGCGCTGGTCACGAGCCAACAACACGCTCCGAGGCCATCGGGCACCTGGGCGAGTATCGACAGTTCGTCGTTCACGAACGACAGCTGACCGCCGGGGCTGGCCGCACAGCCGGCCACGGACACGGCTGCCGTACGGATCTGCCGTCGCACCGGCCCACCGGGACCGGGCCAGCTATGAAACAGAATCAAACTTGTTCGCACAGTAACCCACAAGCAGCGGATCAGCAATGGCCCGCTGGGCGGATCCGGCCCGGGCGGGATAAGTTGGGGCGCGGGCCACGCGCGTCCAGGAAGGCGCGCTACCGGAAAGAAGGGCAAGCCATGAGCGGGGTCGACCATGTGATGCTGGCCGGGCCGCTGATCCTTGCGGTCCCGGTGGCGGTGGCTGCGGGCGCGGTCACCTGCCTGTCCCCGTGCTGCCTGCCGCTGGTACCGGGCTAGCTCTCCTATGTCACCGGCATGTCCGGGGTGGACGCGCAGGCCTCAGGCGCCGCGGGGGGAACCGCCGGGGCAGCAGGTGCCAGGCTGGCCAGCCCGGTGGGCGGGCAGGCTGGTGCACCGGGCGGCGGCCGTCCAGGGACCGCTGTGCTGGCGCCCCCCGCGGGGGTCTCGCCCCGGCCGGCGCGCCGCCGTACCCTCGTGGGCACCTTGCTGTTCGTGCTCGGTTTCTCGGCCGTGTTCGCCAGCGAGGGGGTGGTCTTCGGCGGGCTCGGTGCCGTGCTGAGGACCCATGTCGTGGGGCTGACCCAGATCCTGGGCGTGGTCACGATCATTCTCGGACTGCTGTTCGCCGGTGTGTTCGACCGGTTTCCCATCACCGGCCGGATCGTGCGGCCTTCCGTGCGCCCCCGGGCCGGGCTCGCCGGGGCACCGGTGCTCGGTGTCCTGTTCGGGGTGAGCTGGACGCCGTGCATCGGTCCCACACTGACCGTGGTCATGGGCCTGGCCATGACGTCCGGCACAGCCGCGCGGGGAGCGGTCCTGATGTTCGCCTACGGCCTGGGACTTGGCATCCCGTTCCTGATCGTCGCGCTGGTGTTCCAGCGTGGCATGACGGCGTTCGGCTTCGCCCGGCGGCACGCCCGGCTCATCACCCGGCTGGGTGGGGCCATGCTGGTCACGATCGGCGCGCTCGAGCTGACCGGCACCTGGACCGCCGCCCTGGTGTGGGTCCAGGATCACTGGGTGGCGGGCTACCAGTCGCCCATCTAAGCGGAGGACCAGGACCGGGTATCAGGGGCGCGGCGGCAGCGGGGGCCGTCGCCGGGAAGGCCGGCCCGAGGTGTCCGGTGGTCTGGCGGCCGGGCGGGACGCCAGGGCTTCCAGTGCCAGCCGGACCGCGGTGTGGAGTTGCGGATCCCGCCCGGCGGCCCAGTCCGCCGGGGAGATGATGACCTCCACATCGGGGTCAACGCCGTGGTTCTCTACCCCCCAGCCGTAGGTGTCCAGCCAGATCGCATATTTGGGGACGGTCACCGCGGTCCCGTCGATCAGCTCGAACGGGTCCTCGATGCCGATCACCCCACCCCAGGTACGGGTCCCCACCACCGGGCCCAGCCCGAGGATCCGCAGGGCGGCGGTGATCATGTCCCCGTCGGACCCGGCGAACTCGTCCGCGAGCGCGACCACCGGCCCGCGCGGCGCATCCCGTGGATAGGTGAAGGGCCGCAGCCCGCGTGCCACGTCCCAGCCCATGATCCGGCGGGCTAGTTTCTCTACCACCAGCTGGGAGACGTGGCCGCCGCGGTTCTGGCGCACGTCCAGGATCAGCATGTCCCGGGCCATCTCCCCGCGCAGATCGCGGTGGAAATGCGCCCACCCCTCCCCCATCATGTCCGGCACGTGCAGGTATCCGGCCTGCCCATCGCTCAGCCCGCGGACGCGCTGCCGGTTGCCCACTACCCAGTCCTGATAGCGCAGGCGGCGGTCGCTGGCGAGCGGGATCACCGCAACCCGGCGTGGCTGACTGCCGGGGTCGGCGACGGTGAGCTCCACCGGTTTGCGGGCCGCCCCGGTCAGCAGCGGCGCGGGGCCCGATGCCCGGTCTACCGGCTGCCCGTCCACCTGCAGCAGGATCGACCCCGCAAAGACGGCAGTGCCCGGGGCGGACAACGGGGACCGGGCCCGTGGGTCGGAGGACTCGCCTGGCAGCACCCGGGCGATCTGCCAGCTGCCGTCGGCCGCCTGCGCCAGGTCGGCGCCGAGATAGGCGACCGGTGGGGTGACCGGCTGCTCCGGCCGCGCCGCCGGGCGCACGTAGGCATGGGAGGTGCCCAGTTCCCCGAGCACCTCCCAGAGCAGGTCGGCGAAGTCGTCGGGGGTGCGGATACCCGCCAGCAGCGGGCGGTAGGTGTCGAGCACACCTGCCCAGTCCACCTCGGCCATGTCCGCCACCCAGAAGTCGTGCCGCATCACCCGGCCCGCCTCGGCGAGGGCGTGCCGGCGCCTGGCCGCCGGGTCAGCCAGGAACCGTGCGCGTGACAGGTCCACCTGCACCGGCCCCTGCCCGTCCCCGCCTTCCTGGCGCTCTGCGGAGACGACCCGCAGCCCCGCATGATCGCGGATCACCAGCCGGCTGCCATCACCGCTCACCCTGAACCAGTCCACTGCCTCGGCAAGTTCGCCGCAACGCCGCCGGCCCAGGTCGAAACGCTCCAGGGTGGGCCGGGGCGGATCGTCGTCGGGGTCGGCGGCACCTTCGCCGAGCACCCCTGTCACCTGGCTCCGCAGCCAGACCAGGCCGCCGGCCGCGGCCTGCAGACAGGAGTACAGCGACTCCGGCACGGGCAGGGCGACCACCCGGCCGGCCAGCCCGCCGCCGCCGACGTCCACGGTGACCGCGGGCCGGCCCCGGCCTGGCCCCGGCTCTTCCTGGCCGGCATGCGCCGCGCCGTCCGGGCCGGCGCCGGTTCCGGCGGGTCCCGGGGCTGAACCTCCTGTCCCCGCCCCCGGCTCCAGGCCGGCCGTGTCCTCGCTCACCGGGCGGCCCCCGGGCAGCGGGGCGAACGGCGAGGGGGTCGCGGCCGCCAGCGTCACCAGGTACGGGCGGCAGCCGTAGGGGAAGGACAGATCGAAGAAATGGGCGTCGTAGACCGGGTCGAAGCTGCGTCTGGACAGGAACGCCAGATGCTGCCCATCCCTGGTGAACACCGGGTCGGTGTCGCTGAACCGCCCGTCGGTGACGTCCACCACCGTCCCATCGGCGACGCGGGCGATACGGATCTGGCTCAGCGGGTGCGGCCCCGGGTGCGACCAGGCCAGCCAGGCCGAATCGGGCGAGTAGGACAGCCCGCTGACCGGGCCGTCCTGTGCTGCCGCCAGCAGCCTCACACTGCCGGTGGCGACCTCTACCAGGTGAAGCTGCCCGTCCCTGGATGCCACCGCCACCGATGTCCCGTCCGGGGCGGCTGCCAGGCCGCTGACCATGCCCAGCTGCCCGGTCGCGAGCCGTCGTGGTGAGCCCGCGCCCGGCTCTTGCCCCGATGCGGGCACGAGTTCCAGGGCGTCCACCCCGGGTGCGTCGCTGACCCAGACGACCTGGCCGGTAGACCCGAGCACGCGCGGCAGCCGGGCCCGTGCCTCGGCGGGCACACTCAGCGCCCGGGCTGGCCCGTCACGATGAGTCAGCCAGTGCACGGTGCCCGCGACCTCGACGGCGCTGGCGCGCCCGGATTCGTCGCAGGACAGGTCGTCCAGGTGGTCTTCGGCCGACACCAGCCGTGGCGCAGGCATGGGCGCGGCCGGGCCGAGGGATATCGGCAGTGGCCGCGGTTCGCCGTCGAGCCCGTCCAGGATCCAGATCTCCCCGGCGCACTGGTAGACGAGCCGGTCGCCGTCTGTGCTCGCATTCCGGGCATAGAAACCGTCATGGTCGGTATGACGCCGCAGGCCGCTCCCGTCCAGTTGGCAGGAGTAGAGGTTGCCGGTTCCCTCATGGTCGGACAGGAACACCAACCTGCCCGCGACCAGCATCGGGCTGGCGAACTGGCCACGTATCCCGGCCAGCACCCGGCGGAACTCGGCCTCCTCACCCGCCCGGACCCACAGCCGCCCCGATGTACCTCCCCGGTAGCGCTTCCAGTGAGCGGGATCGCGGCCCCAGGTCCCGGTGAGCAGCGCCGCACCCGCTGGTTCCAGGGCCACATCCGCAACCGGGCCAAACGCCTGCCGGACGGGTGCACCTCCGGTCACCGGGATGAAGTAGGCCCAGGTGAATCGGTCGAACGGCTGCCCGGCGGCAGTGAGCGCGATGACCTCGCCGCCGGGAGTCCATCCGGCCACCCTGGTGGCGCTGTCGCCCCAGTAGGACAGCCGCCTGGCCTGGCCGCCATCAACCTCGCACAGGCGCACCTCGGGTGCGCCGTCGCGGGTAGTGGTCCAGGCGAGCATGCTGCCGTCGCGGGACAACCGGGGATGGCTCACCGGGGCACGGTCGGCCGACACCCGCCATGCGCGACCGCCCGCACGCGGCGCCAGCCACACGTCGTCGTCGGCGACGAAGGTCAGCAGGTCGCCGTGGAGGTGTGGAAACCTCAGGTATCCGGCTGAAGTCACCGCCTCAGCCTAGTGCCGCCCGGCGCACGTTCACCGTCATGCGGGTCCCCGCCTGCTTCCGGGCCGCCCGCCGCGGAAGCAGCCTCCCCGTGGTGGGTCATTCATGTACTGCCCGGGCCTCATGGCTATTGAATGGCCGTTTTACTAACTGCAATCGTAGTTGCACATTTGTATATAATACAGGCGTTCCAGGTTGTGCCGGAATCGCTTGTCCGCACCATGTGCCAGTGAAAGACTCAGCGCATGGCGATTGCGCTGAGTGGATTCCCCGATGTGCCGGGGGGGCGCGCCGTGGCCGCAGGCAGACCGCACGGCCCGGTACCCGTGTGGACCACTGAGCCTGCGCGCGACCGCGAGCCGGGAGAGCCCGCGCCCAGCGAACAAGACAGTCAGGGGCCAGGTCACGAGACACAGGCGGCATCCCAATCCCCGGGCCGTGCGGATGCCGGGGGCGGGTGTGCGGGAGAACCGGACGAGACTTCCTGCCAGCTCAATTCCCGCCTGCTGCGGAAGTCGCTGGCACAGCTTGAGCCGGAGTCCGAGAACGTTATGGCTTATTTCTTCGCGACTCTTTTCCTGCGTAATCCTGAGCTGCGCCCGATGTTCCCGCTGTCGATGGACATCCCGCGCAGGCGCGTCTTCGGGGCACTGACCCGTTATGTGTGGAGCTGCGACCACCCGGAGTCGCTCGCGCGGTGGCTGAGCGAATTGGCGTGCGACCACCGTAAATATGGTGTTTCCGAGAGCCATTACCGGCCGTTCTGCGACGCCCTGCTCGCGACGGTCGAGGCCTTCAGCGGTCGCGCCTGGACTCCCGAGGTGAAGGCGGCCTGGGAGGGCGCCCTCAGCTACATCTCGACCATCATGACCGACGCCGCCCACGGGGCGCAGGACGAACCACCGTGGTGGCTGGCCGAAGTAGGCACGCATGACCTGCGGCGTCCCGATCTGGCCGTCCTCAGGCTGCGCTTCGACCCGGCTGATCCGCCCCATTACCGGCCGGGCCAGCATGTCAGCGTCCAGGTATCACGCTGGCCACGGATATGGCGCGAGTATTCGGTTGCGAACGCTCCCCGCGCGGACGGTACCTTGTGCCTTCATGTCCGCGCGATCCCGGGCGGCAGGGTCAGTAACGCGCTGGTGCATCAGACCCAGGTCGGTGACACGGTGCTGGTGGGCGCCGCCCGCGGCGGCATGACCGTGGATTCGGTCACATCCCGGACTGTGGTGTGCGTCGCCGGAGGCACCGGGCTGGCACCGGTGAAGGCAATCCTGGACGCGCTCGCGAGCCCGGACCGCCCGCCTCCCCTTCCCGATGTCCGGCTGCTTTTCGGCGCCCGCCGGGAAGAGGATCTCTATGATCTGCCGGATCTGCGCCGGCTCGCGGGGACCTGCTCGTTCCTGGAAGTGATCCCGGTGATCTCACACGACCCCGCCTACCCGGGGCTGCGGGGAACACTGCCCGAGGTGACCGCCAGGCATCTCCCGCCCGGCGCCGGCGATGTGTTCATCAGCGGGCCGCCCGGGATGGTCACCCAGACCGCAGCCGTGGTCGCCGCCCGCGCCCCGGGTGCGCGCCTTCACTTCGACCCGCCGGGGCCAGCCACAACGGAGCGGGCCTCCGGCCGTCAGGCCGGCCCGGTCAGCTGACCTGAGCCGGTTCGCCGGCTGTGGCGGAATCGCTCAGCTCACTGGCGTGATGTGCCGCTGACCAGCGGTGCGGCCCTGCGCGTCCATGCCGATGGTGGCCACCGTGGCACGCATGATGTGAGCCACGAACGGCCGGATCAGCCACCAGTACCTGGCGAACTTCCGCCGGGACACCGCGTCGGTGGTCGCGACCCGGCACTCATAACTCAGCAAGGTCCGGCCCACCCCGTACCCGCGGACCGTGAGATTGCAGGCAATCTTCCCGTAACCCGGCTCGGCGAAGCCGGCGAAATCCGCTAGCGGCACATCACGCCAGCTGATCGACGGCTGCCAGAACACGCCGACCGCACCGAACGCGATCTCATCCCCTTCCCGCTCGCCGAGGGACAGCCAGCCCGGCAGTCCCCCGTCCTCGCCCAGGCGCAGCTGGGCGGGCGGTGGCGGCTGCTGCTGACGGCGCAGCCGGGCCGGGAGCCCCCGCATCCACATGGCCGCGTCCATCAGCGGTGTGTGCACGCCCATGAAGTCCAGCTCACGCGCGGCCCGCCAGGTCGTCCCCGGGTCCGCGTCGACCACCAGATGCTCGGCGATCACCACATCGAAGACAGGCAGTTGCTCATCCAGGATCATCGGCCTAGTACTCACAGATGTCACCCCCAGGCTCATTCGATGCTGCGGCACCCGCTCCCGCCAGGGCCAATCGGCCCTCAGTGCTGAATCTGGCGCCCCCGGCGCGGTTACACCTGGTCCCGGTAATCGACCGCTATCATCGGCAGCGTGAGCAGGTGGCCACATGACGCACCGGCGAACGGGACCTCCGCTCCCGCCAGGTCCCACCCGGCGATTCCGCCCGGGACACTGGCCCTTGTCAACAGCGGCTTGTTCGCCGATGCCTCCAACTTCGAGTTGCGCTTCGTCGAGGACTACCAGCGGATCAGCGCCATCGTCGGAGCACTGCGAACGCTTGGCCTCAAGGTAGTCCTGACCAGCGGCTCCTTCGACATCATCCACGAGGGCCACTCGATGTACCTGGAGGCGGCGCGCCGCTTCGGTGATTTCCTGATCGTCGGGCTCGACAGCGACGAGAAGATCCGTGCCCGCAAGGGGCCGCACAGGCCGGCCGTGCCGCAGATGGAGCGGTTGCGGATGGTGACCCACCAGCGGGGCGTGGGGGTCGTCACCCTCAAGCACCTCCACCACGAACGCTGGGGCCTCATCAAGGCGGTCCGGCCCGACGTACTGGTGGCGACCGAGGACACCTACACCCCGCGGGAGATAGCCGAACTGGAAGAGCACTACTGTGGCCGGGTGGAAGTACTGGAGCGGATGGCAACTGTCAGCACGTCGGCCCGGCTCCGGCGGATCCAGCTTGGCCTGCCCGAACCTGGCGAGGCCGGTGAGTCAGGCCAGCCGCCGCAGTGACGGCCGCCCGGTGCGGGCTGGCCGCCCGGTGAGGGCCGAACGGTGAGGGCCGAACAGTGAAGCAGGTGCTGCTCTACCTGCCGGTTCTGCACGCCGGATACGAGCAGTTCTTCTCCCGTCATAGTGACGCCGGCGAGATCCTGGTACTGGGCGAGGGGTTCCGGCGCGAGTACCCGGGCATGGCCAAGGACATCCGCGCCCTGCCGCCGCCGCGCGCAGCCGGTTACCTGCGGCTCATCGCGCCGCAGGCGCACATCCGGGTGATCGAGCCGGCGGACCTGCCTGCCGCGGTCTCCGGCAGCGAAATCGTCATGCCCGATGAGGAGATCACCCGGGACCTGGCCGGGCGGCATGACCTGGGCCGCGGCTGCAAGGTGGTGTTCGACCGCACGTTCCTGCGCTGGGACCGCACGTGGGCCACGACACGGGCACCGGTGACCTTCGATGGCGAGATCTGCGCGACCGACCTGGCCCGGGAACTGCTGGGCACCGCCGATGCCACCGCACAGCGCAGTTCCGACTGGTGGCGCCAGGTCGGCGCGGTCGCCGCCCGGGCAGGGCAGGTGCTCGGCTGCGCCTGGAACCAGCACCGCCCCACCGAGTACGCGCCCTACCTGAACGGGGATCCACGCGACGGGTTCGGCCGGGGCGTGCGGGCCGACCTGTCCACTGCCATCCATGCCGAGGCGGCGCTGGTCGCGCGTGCGGCGCGCGACGGCCTCTCCCTGGCCGGCGCCGACCTGTACACCACCACGTTCCCCTGCCCGGCCTGCGCACGCCTGGTGGCGGAGGCCGGTTTCCGGCGGTGCTACTTCACCGGGCAGTACTCCGTACTCGACGGTGAACAGGTGCTGCGGGCCGCGGGAATCAGGCTGATCTGGGTTGATACGGTGACGACCGGTCCCGCGAGCCAGGGTGTGAGCTGAAGCGCATCCGGACTGGTGGTGCGTCCGCTGCCTGCGTGTCCCCCACCAGTACATGGGCATGCACATGTGCGATGGTGGCGCCGGTGAACCGGCAGTCACCGTTGCGCACGCCCAGGCCGTAATGGCTGAGCTGGTGCTTCTCCGAGACGGCCGCGAGTGCCAGCCAGAAATCCTGCCGGACCTCCTCGGTGAGGTCGAGCAGGTCGGCCGCATGCTGGTCCGGCACGAGCAGCAGGTGCAGCCTGGTTCCGGGGTATGGAAATTCGTTCGGCGTGGCGGTCCAGTGCCGGGTCCGGAAGAGAACCTGCTGCCGGGCATGACGGGTGAGCCCTTCCGGGCAGAACAGGCAGATACCCGCCGCGTCCAGCCGCCGCATCTCCGCTAGTTGCTCGCTGGTCCGTGCGTTCTCGAAACAGTAGAAAGTCACGCCGGCGCCCGCCGGTAGTCGAGGAAGGAATACCGGGTCATGCTCTCCGGATCGGCCGCGTCCTCCCGCGACGTCAATTCGAAACCGGCCAGCCAGCCCGTGGGCATCCGGCGGTCGCCAGTGACGGTCTGGTGGACCCTGGTGAGATAGACCCTGTCCGCGGACGGCAGCGCCTGCCGGTAGATCGACTCCCCGCCGATGACGAAGAACTCCCCGCTGCCGGCCAGGGCGCCGATACCCGCCGCGGCCGCAAGGGCCGACTCCAGTGAGGTCGCCAGCAGGACGCTATCGTCCCCGCCATCCCGCAGGGTCCGGCTGACCACGATAGATGTGCGGTTGGCGAGCGGGTGGCCGAGCCGGCCGAGAATCGACTCGTGGGTGAGCCGGCCCATCACGACCACATGACCAGTCGTCAGGGTGCGGAACCGGCGCAGGTCACCCGGCAGGTGCCAGGGCAGCGTGCCCTCCCGGCCGATGACGTCGTTGGCTGCCGCGGCAACGATGACCGAGGCATTCACGGCGCGACCGGGATGGCGGGGATCGAGGGGTGAGGGTCGTAGTCGCTCAGCTCGAAGTGCTCACCGCGGAAGTCGTGGATGTCGCTCACCCGGCGGCCCGCCTCGGTCAGCTGCACCGAGGGCAGGCGGCGGGCCTCGCGCGCGAGCATGACTTTGACGCTGTCCACCTGGTTCTCGTAGATGTGCGCATCGGAGATGGTGTGGTAGTAGGCAGCGGCGGTGATTCCCGTGAGCTGTTCCAGCATGAGCAGCAGCGCCGCGTACTGGATCATGTTGGCAGGCACCCCGACCGGCACATCACCGGAGCGCTGGAACATGTGCAGGTGCAGGCTGCCGCCGATGACCCGGACGTGGACCCAGCCATGGCAGGGCGCGATCGTGGTGCGGGGCGTCTTGCCGCGGCCCCGGACCTGGTATTGCGGGATCCACGGGGAGACAAAGTGGGTCCGGTCGCCCGGCAGTTCGGTGATCTGCTCCACCAGGTGCGCGAACTGGTCGAACTCACCGCCGTCCGCGGTCGGGAAATGGCGGAACGCCCCGCCGTACGAGCCGGGGCCGAGGTGACCCGGTGGCAGGCCGCGCGAGGATGTCTTCTCCGGCGTCGCCCACTCCCCCCACCAGTTGCATCCGAAATCGGCAAGCTCGTCCAGGGTCGTCGCGCCATTGATGAAGGCACACAGCTCGCCGATCGGCTTGCGCCAGAACGACGCGACACTCCGCTCCGTGATCACCGGGAACCCGTTCGCCAGATCGAAATGCATCGTCTGCTGCATCAGGGTGAGGGCGGCCGGCCCTTGCCTGGTGGGCACCGGGACACCCGAGCTGAGGATGCGACCGAGCAGCTGCTGGTACTGCGAGTCAGGCACACGCGTTCCGGGGGCAAGGTAACGCACTGCGGTCCTCCTCGGCCTGGACTTTTCCCCTGGCACGGCACCCTACTGGCATGTGCAGGAAACATGCGGCATCAGCTCACCAGTTGCTGCTCCGCCCACGCCCGGCACAGGCGCAGCACGTTCGCGACGACCTGGTGGCCGACCCGCCCGGCGGCGGTCAGGATCGACTCGGGGTGGAATTGCACGGCCCAGCGGCCTGCCGCCTGGTCTTCGATCGCCATCACCACGCCATCTGGCGTCACCGCCGTCACGCCGAAGCCGCCCTTGACCTGCGCGGGCACCGCGTACAGCGAGTGATATCTGGCCGCAATGAACTCGGCCGGCAGCCCGGCCAGGAGCCCATCCGCCAGGCCCTCATCCCGGGCTTCCCTGATCACACGGCCGGGTTTGCCGTGGACCGGTTCGCGCAGCAGCGCCAGTTCGCCGCCCGCATGCTCCACCATCGCCTGCAGCCCCAGGCACACCCCGAACGCCGGCAGCCGGCGCGCGTCGAGGCGTGCCAGCAGGTCCCCGCAGGCGAAATCGGCAGGACGCCCCGGCCCGGGCGAGAGCACCACCAGGTCGGGTGCGTATTCGTCGAGCGCCGCCTCGGGCAGCGCCGCACGCAGGGTCAGCACGTCGGCCCCGTGTTCACGGAAGTAGCCGGCCAGTGTGTGCACGAAGGAATCCTGGTGGTCCACGAGCAGCACCCGTAGTCCCTCACCCGGCAGGACGGCCGGGCCAGCGGCAGACGGCACGGGGACAGCCATGCGTTCGGCGCCGGAAGTGTGGGGGGTGGAGGCGGCTTCGGCCAGCGTCTCCAGCAGCGCGCGCGCCTTCAGTTCGGTCTCCCGCTCCTCGGCGGCGGGATCGGAGTCGAACAGCAACGTCGCGCCGGCCCGCACAGTGGCGACGCCGTCCCTGATGTGCGCGGTGCGCAGGGTCAGGCCGGTGTTCATGGCCCCGTCGAAGCCGATCATCCCGACCGCACCCCCGTACCAGCGGCGCGGCAGGGCCTCGTGGTCCTCGATGAACTGCATCGCCCAGGACTTGGGCGCGCCGGTGACCGTCACCGCCCACATGTGGGTCAGGAACGCGTCGAGCGCGTCGAACCCCGGCCGCAGCCGGCCCTCGATGTGGTCAACCGTGTGGATGAGGCGGCTGTACATCTCGACCTGGCGCCGCCCGCACCCCCGCAGCAAGGAAAGCGCCGCAGAATTGGGCTACCGGCACAGCCGGGATTTCACTCGCGCTTTCAAAGGGTATTACCCCGCCAGCCCGGCCGAGATGCGCCGCCGGTGGCGCTGAGAACCGTCAAAAGCGGCTTGCCCTCCAAAAATGCGATCAAAAGGTCGCAAAATGCGACCTTGAAGCAAGTGCTGCGGACCTTGTACCGCAACGTTCGCCGTTTAACGTGGCGGGGTTTGCCGTCCTCTGTAACGCAGCGTTCCTCTTGAACGCGGCGGTTCCTGCTGCTCGCCCTTGTAGCGGCGATCTGTGGTCATCGGCTTTGACCGTCGCGGCGACCTCCTCAATTGTGGTTGCGATATGTCTGGCGG